>Ga0187892_10006624_pt1 | contig 17076 bp, 18 predicted proteins | sample MA1701073metaG_FD_139345 | JGI IMG/M metagenome (GOLD analysis project Ga0187892, IMG submission 139345) | Bio-ooze microbial communities from a basaltic lava cave in the Kipuka Kanohina Cave System on the Island of Hawaii, USA - MA170107-3 metaG ... | reverse complement strand
TGGGGATCGAATTGGCCTCGGGTGGCTAATGCCCAAGAACCGCGCGGTTCGATTCCAACCGGACAGGCGTTGTTCAAAGCCATTTGCCACGTCGATGTTGTTGTGTTGCCCGACGCCGCCGCGCGACATCGTTGAGGCGGCCCCGCCGCGCACCACGGCGGTGGCTGGCAACCGGCGAACTCGACGACTACGCCGACGAAGGTCGGTCAGAACGGCACGGACGGTCTCGACCGGAACGAAGCGACTGATCGCTTCCAAAACAACGGGGGGTGCGGGCCATTCCTCCCTGAATGGAGAACTCGGCCCTCCAGGACCGATACTCAACACCGTACAAGCCTCCTTTGCGATAGCAGATTTCGGATATCATCCCCATCTCTATCGTCATTGTGGGGCTTGTCTTATGCGCCTTAAGTGAACCGTATTGGCCTTAAGCCTACTTTTGGTACCGGTGACCTGATCATGCCTTTCAGGGGATTCGTGTCCGCAGGAGCCATGTGCAGAGGCCTATTTTGCATGAGCAGTTCCCCCCACCCGATCCAAGAGCCCACGGCATTTCCTCCCGCACCCCTCAGGGCCCTCCTGGCAGGAGAGTTTGTGTTCCCCTTGCCCCCGCTCGGCGGTGGTCTTGCATCCAGTCGGGAGTCGCCATCGAGGGTCCTGGAAATCGGGTCCTTGGTTCCGCGGGCGTCCCAGGTTAGTCAACCACACCCACTCTTCAAGCGTCGCGTCAGGACCACCACACGCTATGTCAATTCGCAACGTCGTATCACGACCAAGTCATTCGCCGGGATACGAGCAGTCGCGGTGCTGCATGACTGTGTACCCTATATCTGGGGCATAATAACGCGAGGCTTCCCAGCGACACGGCTTGACGCTTGACATGAAATCCCCATCGAGGACCTTGACGCGTGGTATGCTCTCCGTTAACTTGTCCGTCGAGGTGCCGAGTGTGGCGACAAAAGCGCTTAAGCCAAGTTATCCTCGTTCTGCTCGCGACCGAGTTCGCCGCCCAAGCTCAAATCATGTCGGGTGACTTCACTGGCGACTTCGACGCCGACCTACTGGATTTCTCTGTCTTCCAAAACTGCGTCGGCAAGGAACTTATTGCCGGCGAGTGCTTGGGCGCTGACCTCGACGGTAACGAAGCCGTCGATTTAAGCGATTTCAAGTTCTTTTCTTGTAGCCTCGCGGGGCCGACCGTCGGGGTCGCCGGCGCCATTCTCGATCCCATTCCGTCGCTGACCGACTCGCCCTGTGTAACCCTCAAGGGAACGACGGCAGGTTGGGCCACCATCGAAGTTCTTGGTGGAGCAGGCCCGGTTACGACGACCGCACCGGATTGCTCATTCGCAGTCGAAGTTCAGCTTGCGCCAAACCGGGTCAACCACTTGTTCGTCACCGGCATCAGGGGCGACGGGACGCGAAGCGCGCCGACACCGCTTTCGGTCACCCACGATCAAGTAGCGCCGTCTCTTTTCATCGACTTTCCCCCGGACGCTGCCGCAATCACAACGGCTTCGGTGGACGTGGCCGGTCGAGTGAGCGACATGCTGAGTGGTTTCGCCGATCTGGACGCCGATGGCCGGCCCGACCTGCGCGTGACCGTGAATGGCGCTGCGACCTGGACCGCTACGTACGTGTCCGGCCCCCCGGGCCCGACCTGCGCGTGACCGTGAATGGCGCTGAGGCCGAGGTCGACGTCGGGATCGGTACGAACGGCACCTTTTTTGCGCAAGGTGTCGCACTGAGCGCCGACGGGCCAACCGCAATTGAGGCCGTTGCAACCAAGAACGACACTCAATCAACAGTAAGGATTGGGGCGCAGGCGGCCCTTCGCCGTCAGCCACTGCTGGCCTGCTCCTGCGGACGAATCGGCGCACGAACATGACAGGCGCGGTCCTAGCTAGTGATTGTCGTGTGTGCGATCGCTGGGTGTCACGGGAACAGGCACTCCCTTTTTTGGGGGCACGCCGGCACCACAGGTACCTGGCTTCAAGGACGGCTTCGCAGAGGTGAATGGCGTGAGGCTCCACTACCGCATCGGCGGCAAAGGCAGCGCCGTCGTGCTTCTCCACGGCTACACCCAAACGGGCCACATGTGGGATCCGATTATGCCTGGGCTTGCGGAAAAGCATATCGTCATCGTGCCGGACTTGCGCGGCGCAGGCGATTCAGGCAGACCGGAATTGGGCTATGAGAAGAAGAACAACATGGCGTTGGAGTTGTTTTGACCACAGGGAACTAAAGACCATGCGCAGGACCAAAGCTCCTCAAAGTCTCGCCCCGTTCGCCGCGAGATCTCTCGCAACGGCCGGTCTTCTGTTTGTAACGGCCTGCTCGACCCGCGAGCCAGCACCGCTGCCGATCCTACCAGCGGTTACCGTGGCCCACCCGGTCCAGCATGAGGTCGTCGAGTGGGACGATTACACGGGCCATCTCGAGGCGGTGGATTTCGTGGAAGTCCGCGGCCGAGTGAGCGGGTTGGTGATGTCCGCGCCCTTTCAGGCCGGAGCAGTCGTCAAGCAGGGCGACCTGCTCGTGGAAATCGACGTGCGGCCGTTTCAGGCCGAGCTGGACAGCCGCATTGCCGAGGAGGCCCGGGCCGCCGCACAGGTCAAACTCCAGGAGATTGAGCTGAAGCGGATTGAGGACATGCCACCCGAGGCTTCCGTGCCTATCGAACGTCAGCGCGTCGAGGCTGCCCTGGCCGAGGCCGTTGCCGTACGCGCCGGTGCGACGGCCGCTGTCGAGTCGGCCCGCCTGAACGTCGAGTGGTGCCGCGTCACGGCCCCTATTTCCGGCCGTATCAGCGAAAGGCATGTCGACCCCGGAAACCTGATCACCGGCGGCAGCGGAACAGGCACGCTTCTGACCACCATCGCGTCCATCGATCCCATCTACTGCTACATCGACGCCGACGAGCGCGCCGTGCTGAAATACCAGCGCCTGGCACGCGAGCAGAAACGCGTGAGTGCCCGAGACGCTCAAATCCCGTTTATCATGCAGCTGGCCGACGAGACGACCTTCTCGCACAGGGGCATCGTGGATTTCGTGGATAATCGAATCGATCCAAGGACGGGCACGATCCGCGGGCGCGGGGTGCTGGCCAATCCCGGTGGCTATCTGACACCCGGGTTCTTCGCCCGCGTGCGTATCCCGGGCAGCGGCCGATACGCGGCGACGCTCGTTCCCGATTCGGCCGTCGCAACGGACCAGAGCCAGAAGCTTCTGTACGTCGTCGGCGCGAATGACACCGTGGAGATGCGCCCAGTCGAACTCGGCGTCCTCTTTGGCGACCTGCGGGCGATTTCGTCGGGTGTGCAGGTCGGCGACCGCGTAATCATCAACGGTCTCATGCACGCTCGACCTGGCGCCAAAGTCGCGCCGCAATTGGCTTCGGTTCCCCTGGACTCGCTGCCCGCCTTCCCGTCCGAAACGATCGATGGACAGCCTCCCGCCGTGGAGCCTCCGACAGACTCACGCAGGAGCAGCCCGTGAGGTTCGCCCACTTTTTCATCGACCGGCCGGTTTTCGCGGCCGTGCTCTCTATCGTCATCGTCATCGTCGGCGGATTGGCGATCTTCGCTCTACCCATTGCCCACTATCCGGAAATCGTGCCGCCGACGGTCATCGTGACCGCCAACTATCCCGGGGCGAACGCCAAGGTTCTCGCCGACACGGTGGCCACACCCATCGAGCAGCAGGTCAACGGCGTCGAAAACATGCTCTACCTATCCAGTCAATCGACGAACGACGGGCGCATGACGCTGACCGTGACGTTCAAGCTGGGCACCGACCTGGATATTGCCCAAGTGCAGGTACAGAACCGCGTGGCCATCGCCGAGCCGCAGGTGCCGGAGGAGGTTCGCCGGATCGGGATTACGGTTCGGAAAGCCTCGCCGGACTTCCTGCTGGGCATGGGTTTGCACTCGCCGGACCGTAGCCGAGACACGCTCTACCTGAGCAATTACATCACCCTACAGGTCCGCGACGAGTTGGCGCGCATTCCCGGCGTGGGCGACATCACCATCTTCGGGGCGCGCGACTATTCGATGCGGCTGTGGCTCGACCCCGAGAAGCTCGCCTCCCGGGGCATCACCGCAGGCGACGTCGTGAGCGGGGTACGGGAGCAGAACGTCGAGGTGGCGGCGGGCGTAATCGGCGCGCCTCCCCTGCCGACGGGGACCACAAAGTTCCAGTACACGGTCAGCGCTCTGGGCCGATTGACCGATCCCCAGCAGTTCGCCGACATCGTGGTCAAGACGGGGGATGACGGACGCATCACCCGCGTTCGCGACGTCGCCCGGGTCGAGCTGGGAGCCGCCGACTACAGCGCCGCGACCTCCTACAACGGTCAGCCGGCGGTCGGCATCGGCATTTCCCAGCTCCCCGGTTCCAACGCCATCCAAACCGCGGACGAGGTCTACGCCCGCATGGAAGAGCTGAAGAAGAACTTCCCTCCCGGCGTGGACTACGCTATTCCCTACGACACGACGACGTTTGTCCGTGAGAGCATCGCGCACGTGATCAAGACCTTGTTCGAAGCCGTGGGACTTGTCGTGGTCGTGGTGCTGGTGTTCCTCCAGAGCTGGCGCGCGTCGCTCATCCCACTGCTCGCCATTCCCGTCTCGCTGATCGGCACTTTCGCGGTAATGGCGGCCTTCGGATTCTCGATCAATAACCTGTCGCTGTTCGGGATCATATTGGCGGTGGGCATCGTCGTGGACGACGCCATCGTGGTCGTGGAGAACATCGAGCGGTGGATTGAGCAAGGCTACGCTCCACGCGATGCGGCGCACAAGGCGATGGACGAAGTCACCGGAGCGGTCATCGCCATTGCCTTCGGACTGTCCGCCGTGTTCATCCCCGTCGCGTTCATCAGCGGAATCACCGGTCAGTTCTACCGCCAGTTCGCCTTGACGATCTCGTTCTCAACCTTGATTTCCGCGTTCAACTCCCTGACGCTCAGCCCCGCCCTCGCGGCCCTGCTATTGCGGCCTCGTCATGGAAAACAGGACTGGTTCGCGCGAACGCTGCAGTTCCTCCTGGGCTGGATGTTCGGCCTGTTCAACCGGGGCTTGGCCGCTGCTATGAGCGGTTACGCAGCCTCGCTACGCAGGGTGGTCCGGCTCAGCGCAATCGCCTCGCTCGTTTACGGCGGCCTCATCGCCTTGACTTACGTCGGCTTTCGGAGCGTTCCGACCGGTTTCATACCCGCTCAGGACGGCGGTTATCTCATTGCCCTCCTGCAATTGCCCGACGCCGCGACGCTCGATCGGACCGAGCCGGTGATGAGCCGCATGGCCGATATTGCCCGCGGTGTCCCGGGCGTGAAGGCTACTTTCGCCATTTCCGGCTTCTCGCTCTTGAACGGCGTGAACCAGAGCAACGCCGCGACGATGTTCCTGCCGCTCACGGACTCCGCAGAGCGTGCCAAGTATCCTGAGCAATCGGCGGCGTCGATCGTGGCCCGGCTGATGGGTGAATACAACCAGATTCAGGAAGGCTTCGCGTTCGTGCTGCAGCCGCCACCCGTCCGAGGGTTGGGCAGCGCCGGCGGGTTTAAGATGCAGGTCCAGGACCGTACCGGCCGCGCCACTCCCCAGGAACTCCAGGCCGCGACCGACAGGCTCGTAGCCGAGGCCTTCGGAAATCCCCAGCTCCAAGCCATGTTCTCCACATTTCGGGCCAACGCACCCCAGCTCTACGCCGACGTTGATCGGACCAAGGTCAAGAGGCACGATGTCCCGGTCACCGGCGTCTTCGAGGCCCTGCAGGTTTTCCTCGGCAGTCTGTACATCAACGACTTCAACTTCCTCGGCCGCACGTATCGCGTGACGGCACAGGCCGACGCTTCGTTCCGCGCCACCGCCGCCGATATTCGACGGCTCAAGACCCGGAACAGTACGGGCGAGATGGTGCCCCTTGGCGCCGTCGTGGACGTGAGGTACGCCACCGGACCCGACCGCATCAATCGCTACAACCTCTATCAATCCGCGGACATCAACGGGAATGGTGCTCAAGGCGTGAGCAGTGGTCAGGCGATGGCCATGATGGAGGACCTCGCCCGCAAGACCCTGCCGCATGGCTACGACTTTCAATGGACCGAGCTGGCCTATCAGGAGAAGCTGGCCGGAAGTACCGCGCTCTTCATCTTCCCGCTCTGCGTCCTCTTTGTCTGGCTTGTCCACTCAGCTGAGTACGAGAGCTTTGCCCTTTCGACGGCAATCATCTTGATCGTTCCCATGTGCTTGCTCAGCGGCATCGCCGGCGTCTGGCTGCGTGGGATGGACAACAACATCTTTACGCAGATTGGCTTTGTGGTGCTTGCGGGGCTGAGCGCCAAAAACGCCGTGCTGATCGTGGAATTTGCCAAGCAGCAGGAAGAGAGAGGCTTGAGCAGCTTCGACGCGGCGATTGAGGCCGCACGGCTACGGCTTCGCCCGATCCTCATGACCAGTTTCGCGTTCATCCTCGGCGTCGTGCCGCTGATCCTGGCGAGCGGCGCCGGGGCCGAGATGCGGCAAGCCCTGGGGACTGTTGTTTTCTTCGGCATGCTCGGCGTGACGTTTTTCGGGCTCTTTCTGACGCCGGTGTTCTACTACGTAATCCGCCGACTGACCGGATTCTTGCGGTCGGGAGCCGAACGACGGTCGGTTGATGGAATGGGACTGCAAAAACATGGCTGAAAATACCAAGCAGCCCCCGTGTCCAGGTGCAACGCTTAGTGGGTTAGAGACAGGTTTGCGGCCGGTAGGCCGCAGTGTTTTCGCAATGTTTGAAAGAAAGGTGTGTTCCATGAAATCGTCGAAAAAAGGCAGTACTTTGGCAACGGTTGTCGTCTTGGCCGCGGTGGCTAGCGCCGGAGGGAATCCCGGACTTGCTCAACAGCAACCCGCCGCAACCCCATCCCAGGCGCCCGCCACAATACCGGGACTCACGCGTCAACCCACCGCGGCGGCGCGAGCGGCGCTCTTCGACCCCAGCGATACTGCCGTTCTTCTGCTCGACCACCAGACCGGGTTGTTCCAGACCGTCAAGGATGTGCCTGTTGCCGAGCTCCGCAACAACACGGTCGCCCTCGCCAATATCGCCAAGCTCGGCAAGGCGCCCATCATTTACACCGCTTCCGAGCCCAATGGGCCAAACGGACCGCTCATGGATGAACTTGACGCCTTCAAGGACTACGCCCAATACGTCCCGCGAAAGGGTGAAATCAGTGCTTGGGATAACGCCGACTTCGTCAAGGCCGTCGAGGCGACCGGCTGACGTTCGCGGGCGACGCCGTGTTCCAGGTCGGCTTCGAGCACCCCGACTGGTTCAACGGCTTCGAACACGACCCCGAGGAGGCCGCCCGCGTGCGCATCAGCCTTTTGAAGGAGCTGGCGGCGAACCGCGAATCGCTGGTGGCCACTCACCTGTTGTTCCCGTCCGTCTGCCACGTGGCGGTCGACGGCGATGTCTTTCGTTGGGTACCGGGCCCCTGGGAATATTGACCACCGGCGCACCGGGATTGGGTTAAAGCCGAACCTGTGATTCGTCGTTTCGGCGGCTCCGTCGCAAAGACGAACGATCGTCGCCGACATCGACGGCATCGCCGATGGCTGCATCACCGGCCCGATCTTTGCGTGGTTCCGGCAGCACCGAGCCGAAGTTCAACACCCCGACTCGCCCGTGTGAGAATCCCTTCCCGCGCGTACAGTCGTGGGAATTCGTTCCCGTGTTCCTTCGACGTGGCTGGTCGCAGGAAGGGACTGCCGCAGAAGCGGGTGCAAGACCCATGAAATGAATACACGTCAGGGGCAGGCGCGATTCTCGCACCAGTGACGACCGAGAGCGATTATCGAAGGGCCTGTTTCAGCGATCGGGCATGCTCGCGTTTCAAGGACCGCGTCTTCGGATCGACGGTGATGCCCAGTCCCTCTAGGGCCAGCACGCCGAGAATGGGCTCCGATCCCTCGGGTCCAAAGATGATGGGTGTGACGGTTTCCTCCCCCAACAGCGATACTCGCGCGAACCCATACTCAAGTTCCACCGGGCTGCCATCCGCTAATCCGTAGACATTCTTCCCCTCGGGCTTGATGCCCGCCTTGCGAAGGGCCTTGGCCGGAGCGAGACAATCAACGGCCCCCGTATCGACGAGAAATTCATCTGTGAATCCCTTACCGCGACCGGCGAGCCTGCGGACGGTAGTTGTCACACGCGTCAAACCCATCGGCACATTCTATTGTCGCAGGTTGGCGCGAGCAAGGCGGGGCGCCTTCAAGCTCGCCGATCTGATGCGCGAGGGCGACGAAATCACCGCGATCATCGTAGCGTCCCTTCGCGCCGCCAAGCAAGGCCGCGATTGACGCACATCCGACATCCGCGTTCCGACATCCGAATCGGCAGTGACACGACCCCGAGGAGGCGGCCCGCGTGCGCGTCAGTCTTTTGCGGGAGCTGGCGGCGAACCGCGAGTCGCTGGTTGTCACTCACCTATCGTTCCCGTCCGTCTGCCACGCATCTGCCCTTGACGGGCCGCAGCGAACGAAGTTCGCGGCCGCGAAGCGGCCTCTTGCGGCATGTCAAGGGTGGCGGTCGACGGCGACGCCTTTCGTTGGGTACCGGGCCCCTGGGAGTATTGACCTCTTGATGGGCAATGTGCCACCTGCCCGGTTCAATGCTCGCGGCCCGTTGGCCTACTTTCGTTTGCTCTTCGGCGGGGTAGCGGCCTTTTGGACGTTCTCTTCGCTTTCCTTGGCGGCTTTCGATTCCTTTTCAACCTCGATGAGAATATCCGCATCGATGCCGAGAACGAGAACCGGAATGTCGATGTTTCCGACGCCGCGAGTTTTCAGGTCCCAAACAAACTGTTCGAAGTAGGCCACTCCGGTAGACATCTCTCTGGTGAAGCCGCGGACCGGGACAATTTCAACACCGCAATCGATGTGCCCGAGATTGCGAAAGATAGTCATCTTCGCGCACACGTTGTAAACCATGAACGCGTATTTGCCGAACTGAACCTCGACTCCTAGCTTCTGCTTCACGAAGTCCATTTCACGGTAGGGCCGCTGACCTTTGAACCGCGTCGGCTCGTAGTCAGCAACGTAATGCTCAGCCGAATACTCGCAGTATTCTTTTTTCGGTTTCCAGCCGCGCTCGGCAAACTCCTGTTTGAACGTAGCGTTCAAACTCTTCGGGTTGTAGAGCATGCGGCACTGCTTTGTCTTTTCTTTGCTTTGTTTGGTGCGGTGAGTATGGGCGTCAACGGCGCGAACCACCTCCTCGATTTCTGTCAGCAAGTCCCCGAACCGCGCCGCAACTTTTATTTCCCCGTCGTTGAACGAGTACCTCGCGACTATTCTCATGGCTCCTCCGCCAGCCATTCCTCCGGAATGCGGCTGACTTTCTCCCGACCGGATGGGACATGAACCGGCCGCCCCAATGGACGATACGGAAGCGCCCCGGCGTAGAACGCGCGAATCCGTTCGTGCGATGCCTGTACATAGTCTCGCTCTTTCTCGCAACCGATCGCACGTCGGTCATGCCGCAGCGCCGCAAGCAAAGCGGAGCCGACGCCGGAGAACGGATCGAGCACCCAATCGCGCGGCGATGTCAGCGCCAGGACGCAGCGCTCAACCAGTTCAATAGGGAATTGGCACGGATGTATCGTCTTTTCCGGATGGTTAGCCTTGACGTTGGGAATGTCCCACATGGCAGTTTCCCACTCGTGCGCGAGGATCTGCCACACGTCGGACGGATTCTTACCTAGCGGGTTGCCTGAGGGCTGCCCGTACTTTTCGCCCTTGAAATGTCGTTTGCCGGGGTACTTGGAGGGAACGCGGATATCATCCAAATTGAACGTATACGAATCGCCCTTGGTGAACCACAGCAATACCTCGTAGCGCCCAGAGAATCGCTTCCTCGCGTGCAAGCCGTGCGCGAAGTGCCAGACGATTCGATTGCGCAGACGAAGGCCGTGCTTCTTGAAGAATGGGTAGTAGAAGATGTCAAGCGGGAATACTTCAGACTCCTCGACGTAGTTGCCCACCTGCCAGCACAGCGAGCCGCCGCTTCTGAGCACTCGGACAAGCTCATCGACGATCGGCGTGAGCGCCCGGAGATACCGGTCAAGGTCGGTCGCCTTCTCATAGTCCTTGCCGATGTTGTATGGCGGGGACGTGATGATAAGTTGCATGCTGCCGCGAGGCAGCGTGCGCAGTGTTTCGAGACAGTCTCCGGCTGCGACGACCACCTCGGCTTCAGGCGAGAACTCGGCGGCGATCGTCGGCGCGCCAAACAGCGGTTGCTCGTGGGCGTATGCGGGCTTGTTCATCTGGCGTCGATTCTGACCTGATTGAACTGGCGCGCCAAGCGCTCGTCGAACAGAACTGATGCCGACGCCATTCGAGCGATTACGCCCCGATCGTCGCCGTGGCCGTCTCGCTCCACCCTTGACATGCCGCGAGAGGCCGCTGCGCGGCCGCGAACTTCGTTCGCTGCGGCTCGTCAAGGACAGGCGGCCCGGTCTCGCCCTTCGAGTTGACCCAGCGCTGCATGTAGTGGGCCGGCTTGCCACCCTGCGCGCCGGCGTAGTCGCGCGTGTACGGCGCCCGCGTGCCTGCCCTTGACGCGGTACGTGTCACAGGGTCCACGGCCAGGAACTCCAGCTCGCCCGGATCGACCGGCGGGCCGTCCGCCTTGAACCAGATTTCCGCGCCGAGCACGCCGGCCGGCTTGGCCCGCCACGTCGGTGTGGACTCGCCCGCGAAGTCGATCGTGTGCTGCAAGCGCACGTTCATCGCTTGGCAGCCTCCGACCGGCGCGGGGCTGGCGCCCCTTCCAGCAGCCCCTGAGTACTCAGGTCCTCGTCGATTTCCGGCCAATGAATGCCAAAGCCGCCGCCGCAGATCTGCCAATTGGCCCGCTGGGCCGGCGTGGCATCAAGCAGGCGCGGATACCACGCCAACGGCACCGTAATCGTTCGGCCGTCGGCCAGATCGACGCTCAGGGTATCGTCGTCAACGCGTACGTCGGCCACGCGTTCACCCGGCTTCGGGGGGGGAAGTTGTCATGCCATGCCTCCAGAAACTCCGCCGCGTCCTCCATCACCATGCGCCGAATGTCGCGCAACTCCTTGGGCCGGAACCCAGTATTGTATGCCAATTCTACGGGTGCCAGCCAGAACTTCGCTGTGTATGCATCGCGGGTCCACATGGACGGGCGGCGGCTCGCGGCGGTCGTGGCTGTAGAAGTATATCCGATACGGGCCGATTCTCGCAATCGTCGGCATAGCCGCGCCTCACCTTCGTCCCATGTCGCCGCGCGGGATGGAGTCGTTGCCCATGGGCGCTCCTGAACTCCGGCCGCGGCGGGCACGAGGGGCGAACGAAAAACCAGGCTGCGTCGGTTGAGCTATTTCTGCTCGCTGACGGAAATCTCAAGCCCGTCCGGATCCTTGTAGATCGCGATTCGAACGCCGAAGGTCGCAGTGGGCGGCTGGACGCAGATCACACCCCGGTCCATCAGATTCTTGTGGTATTCATCGAGATTGGGCACACTCCAACCGGGTCGACTCCGGCCTCCGCCTTCGCCGCCGTGGAGCGCGAGCGTCGCCCCTTCGGTGGCGAACTCGGTCCAGCCGGGAGATTCGAACTTGAGCGGCAGACCCATTAGGTCACGATAGAATGAGACTGCCTGTTTCATATCGCTCACGAATACGATCGCATAGTTGACTCTCATGCCTGGCTCCTTTACGCCGGTTTTGCCGCCTTTCTGAGCCTTCTGCGCCGGAATCGACGACGAACCGAGCATGGTTTGCTGCTCCACGACTCGGGCGTGGGCCGCTCCGACGGATGCGGGAGATTATCCGAGCGCGCCGGGGGAATGTCCAGCCCGGCCGGGGAGCGGCACGCGCTGACCGGGGGCTTCTACGGCCGGTTGGCGGCCTCCCCGGACGAGCCGGGAGCTTCCCCGGATGAGCCGGGGACGGCAACGCACGAACCGGGGATCGATTATTTCAGGGCTTCTGCGGCAGAGACGCCTTTGGTTGTCAGCTCCCACATACCGCGCGATGAGTTCTTCTTGAGCAAGCCTTCCTCAACCAGATTGTTGCGCTCCCACTGTGCCGTGTTGCGCCAACGCAGCGCGCCGGTGGTAAGGGTCTGCCGGTCGATGGCGTTGAGCTTTGACCCCATCGTCGCTTCCACGCGCTTCAAGACGTCGGCGGCTTTCGCGCTGCCGCCCGCCTCATATAGCGCATCGAGAATCGGTTGTCGGAATGCGCCCTCCGGCGTTTTCTCGCCGCGCGGTGCGCGAGGGGTGCCGTTGCTGCCGTTCCTCTGCCGGTTCAGCTTGAAGACACGCCGAAGGACTGTGTTCGGCGTGTCCTCGAATGCGCTCGCCAGCTTCTGTAGTTTCTTCCACACGTCGTCGTCTACCCTGATGGTTTTCATTGCGGATTCCTCCAAAAACGCGACCAAACCGGCCGCGGCGCTTGTATCGCAGTGTTACAATACGGCGTATTGAACGAATTGTCAAGCGCAACAAGCGCCGATTAGCACGGAATCCGGAACTTCGCCACGCGGGCGGGGACGCGCTCGCGGCCAGAGGCCCACGCTACCCACCCACGGCGGCGTGAACGTCCGGCACGGCACCGGTTTGTTGGTGACAGGCCGCGCCGCTCAGAGATAATGAGGATCGAACTGGCTCGTGGCCCTTGACTCGCCGCTACGAACAAAGTTCGCAATAGCGGAGCGACGAGTTTCGTTTGACGAAACGGCGGCGTGTCAAGGGTGGCCGGAGCCGGTATCGCGGGACCGAGGAAAGAAAGGAGAAACAGGTTATGAACACAGTCACGACCAAAGACGGAACCCAGATTTACTTCAAGGATTGGGGTCCCAGGAACGGGCAGCCAATCGTCTTTCATCACGGCTGGCCGCTGAGCGCCGACGACTGGGACGCGCAGATGCTCTTTTTCGTCGCCAAAGGTTTTCGCGTCGTGGCCCATGACCGGCGCGGAGACGGCCGCTCAAGCCAGGTCAGCGACGGCCATGACATGGATCACTATGCCGCCGACGCGGCTGCTGTCGCGGAACACCTCGACTTGCGCAACGCCGTCCACGTCGGCCATTCGACCGGCGGCGGTCAGGCCACTCGATATGTCGCCCTTCACGGCAAAAGCCGCGTCGCCAAGCTGGTGCTGATCGGCGCCGTGCCGCCGATCATGCTGAAGACGCCGGCCAACCCGGGCGGACTGCCGTTGGAGGTATTCGACGGCTTTCGCAAGCAGCTCGCCGCCAATCGTGCGCAGTTTTACCTCGATATCGCAAGCGGCCCCTTCTACGGCTTCAACCGGCCGGGCGCGAAGGTGTCGCAGGGCGTGATCCAGAACTGGTGGCGGCAGGCCATGATGGGCAGCGCCAAGGCGCAATACGACTGCATCAAGGCATTTTCGGAGACTGACTTCACCGAAGATCTGAAAATCATCGACGTGCCGACGTTGGTGATGCACGGCGATGACGATCAGGTGGTCCCCATCGCCGATTCCGCGCTGCTTTCCGTGAAGCTCCTCAAGAAGAGCACGTTGAAGGTATATGAGAAGTTCCCGCACGGGATGTGCACGACGCACGCCGAAGTGATCAACGCCGATCTTCTTGCTTTCATCAAGGGCTGACCGGAGTCGAAACTGGCGGTTGGGCGATCAAACCCGCAGCGTTCGCTCGGAAAACGCCGCTCGCAGCGCGGGGCGACATAGAGGGAGGTCATCATGAAGATCGTAGTTATTGGCGGCACTGGGCTCATCGGTTCAAAGGTCGTTGCGAGGCTGAACGAGAATGGTCACTCGGCCGTCGCGGCGTCGCCAAACACGGGGGTGAACACCATTACCGGCGAAGGTTTGGCCACGGCCCTCAAAGGCGCCGCGGTCGTCGTCGACGTGTCGAACTCCCCGTCCTTCGAAGAGGCGGCCGTGATGGAGTTCTTCACGAAGTCGACGCGCAACCTCCTTGCTCAGGAAGCGCTCGCCGGCGTGGGGCACCACGTCGCCCTGTCGGTCGTCGGGACGGACCGGCTGGCCGATAGTGCGTACTTCCGAGCGAAAATCGCTCAGGAAAAGCTGATCAAGGAATCTCCGATTCCTTATTCCATCATTCACGCCACGCAGTTCTTCGAGTTCATCAAGAGCATTGCGGACTCAGCGACGGAGGGCGGTAAAGTTCGGCTTGCACCCGTGCTGATCCAACCCATGGCGGCCGATGACGTCGCCGGCGCGGTGGCCGGGGTCGCAATCGATAAACCGCTGAACGGTACGGTTGAGATAGCGGGGCCTGAACAGTTCCGTCTCGACGATCTGATTCGGCAAGCGCTGCGCGCACGCAACGACTCGCGCGAGGTGATCGCCGACTCAAACGCGCCCTACTTCGGAGCGAAGCTCAGCGAGCGTACACTTGTCCCCGGCAATGACGCTCGGCTCGGCGGGACGCATTTCGCGGATTGGCTCAGGCGATCCGCAGCGACGAGCGCGACGCGACCGGCCGCCGGCGCAGTCGCATGAATGTTGTTCTGGACCGGCGAAACCACCCTTTGAACGGAGCATGACGATGGCAAGTTCGACACAACAACGGGCAGCGCCCGTGAACAGCAAGGACATGTGGGCTGCCCGCAGAGGGGCTTTTCGCGCGCTCCACGAGCGCGGCCGTTTCGTGATTCCCAATCCCTGGGAGGCCCAAAAGGCCTTCGATTTGTTCGTCGAGACCTTCCAGGCGAAGTATGCCAAGGCGACGGAATGCTTGGCGAAGGATCGCGAGGTGCTGCTGACGTTCTACGACTTTCCGGCGGAGCATTGGGTGCACAACTTTTGGTTATACCTCGTTAAACTCCCGGCGGAGTACATCGCATTGCTGCGCATCCAGAATGGCGGTTACACGCATGGGTTCAGCTTCCCCATGACCCAGCGGACAACGTGGGCCAAGATGTGCCTCTGGATGATCGATCTGGCGGGAATCGTTACTGACCCAGAAATCCAAACGGCGCAAAACCTCCTCGACACGGCGGACATGATGGAGGAATGGGGCTGCCGCCTCGGCAGGCCCTGCTGTCGGGCGATGGCCATTGGTGGATCACGCTGGACTATCGCAAGAGCGATGTTCCGTCCGTGGCCTGGATCGATGTCGAGTGCGGTGAGGATATCCAAGTAGCCCCCTCTTTTGCCGCGCTCCTTGCTGGTTTGCGGCCAAGCTCGGACTTCGAACGAACCTAGGCTTGAACCAAGCGCTGCGAATGCCCGGGAACTCCATCCTGGATTCGCACCGTCACTGATCGCCCGGCCTTCACGCTTGAGGCGATAATCGACGCGATCCGATGGGGAACCTGCGCGATGCCGCTGGCGTGTTCCTACCATTGTCGCGTAGTGCCTCTAGATGGCACTTTATGGCGTGCCTCCTCTTGCCTATTGCCTCATTCTTCCAGCCTCACCCCTAGCAATTCGGCGATGCGGTCGAAATCGTCGAATGAGAAGTATTCGATGGTGATCCGCCCGCTGCCTTTCCGTCGGCCCTCGTTAATGGTGACGCGGGTCTTGACGACCTCCTCGAAGCGGCGCTCGATACCCCTAACATTAGCCGAACGCCCCCGCTTCCGGCTGTCGTCAGCGGGGCGCGGCTTCGTGCCCCGCACCATTGCCTCCAGCGCCCGCACGGAAAGGCCCTTTCGTACGGCGCGGATGGCTAAGTTGAGCCGTTGAACTTCGTCGGTCATGCCCACCAGGCTTCGCGCATGGCCCATGCTCAGTCGCCCTTGGCCGACGAATCCTTGGATCTCCACGGGCAGTTCGAGTAAACGCATGTAGTTGAGTACGGTGGTACGGTCTTCTCCGACACGCTCCGCGATCTCATCAGGCTTGAGATGGAAGTGATCGCAGAACTGGCGGTAGGCCAATGCTCGATCGATTGGATTGAGGTCCTCGCGATGGAGGTTTTCGATCAGCGCGATCTCCAACATCTGTTCGTCGGTTGCCTCGCGGACAACCGCCGGAAGCTGTTGGACGCCTGCCAGTTTTGCGGCTCGCCATCGGCGTTCGCCGGCGATCAGCTCGAACCCTCGACTCGTGGAACGCACGAGTACGGGCTGCAAGACTCCATTGCGTTTGATAGACTCCGCGAGGGTCGCAACTCCGGGCTCATCTATTTCCTTGCGGGGCTGAAATGGATTTGGGTGAATGACGTGGATCGGCAGACTTGTCGGCTGCGAAACCGAAGCGGATTTAGCCTCAGCGGTTTTAGCCATGGCCGGTTGGCCACCCGATTGCGTCGGATGTTTCTCAGGCTGAGCGGTTTCTTTGATGAAATCCGAAACGAGGGAATCCAGTCCTCTGCCTAGGCGTCGGATTGGTTTGTTCATTGGTCGGACCTCCATTCCATGCCGGGCGTTGCATCATATCGCGAGTTAATACTTGAGCAACACTTTCTTGGACATTCTTATTGTGAAGTTTGTGAATTAGGAACCCGCTTCATCACTTGGTTAGTTCTTAAACCCTGTTTCACATGAAGCAACTATTCAGCCGACAATTCTCCGCCGCTTTTCCGGAAAGCAGCCGTCGGAAAGCTATGGAAACGAAGATCCCAAATGGCACCGGCGCCAATTGCTGCTCGAAGGCACACGGGAAACGCGTGGTGGGCTAAAGCCGCGTTTTGCAGTGCGGCACGCAGTTCCCCTTTTGGTGTTTCACGTGAAACAACCTTATTCCGAAAGGTGATGGATTAGCCGCACTGTTTCACGTGAAACAAGTTTCGGAAATTTCCGCACACCGTTGTATTAAATGTGATAATTATAGGACTCAGTGCGGGGATGTTTTACGTAAACTATTTTGTAATATATGCATACGATTATAAACGCCGGTCTCCGCAAGAGCAATCGAACAGTGATTTCACTTCGCGGCACTTGGTAACGAAGATAGTCTCATTCAACCGGGGGCCGAGATATTTCCAAATCTTGTGGATGGGGCATGATCAGGCGGCTTGTTTTTTGACGCCGTCGGCGAACTGAACGCCGGCGATCACGTCGCGAACCAGCGCTGAACCGTTCAACGCTCTCCAG
>Ga0187892_10006623_pt1 | contig 17076 bp, 20 predicted proteins | sample MA1701073metaG_FD_139345 | JGI IMG/M metagenome (GOLD analysis project Ga0187892, IMG submission 139345) | Bio-ooze microbial communities from a basaltic lava cave in the Kipuka Kanohina Cave System on the Island of Hawaii, USA - MA170107-3 metaG ... | reverse complement strand
TAGCCGACGCCCAGGGCGTCCGGGTGAGCGGGAACGGTGGAAGGTCGAGGCTGCCGATCGCCTGGTGCGGGCCGTCATGGCCGACATCGGGTTGGAGGTGGCAGAGGCCAGGTCCGGCATCGTGAAGGTGCGCGACGGGTTCGAGGTCTTGGGCTTCACCTTTCAGGGGAGGTTCCTTCGACCTCGGCCCCGAGCGCTGAGCAGGTTCAAAGACGAGGTGCGGCGACGCACCCGGCGGCCGACACCGGTCCCGCTGCGACAGATGATCGAGGACCTCGACCACCTCAGCAGGGGTTGGGGCAACTACTTCAGGGCTGGCGACGTCACGTCGCTCTTCGGGGATCTCGACAGCTGGATACGGATGCGGCTGCGGTCGAAGGTGATCCGTCGACACGCCACCACCACGTCCAACGCCAAGATGCCCAAGGGCGTGTTGGCGGGGCTCGGCCCGGTGAGCCTCGACGGCGTCCGTCGGGCCTGCCTCTCGCCCACTCGAGGGCACAGCCTGGGGTGAGCCGGATGGGGTAGCTCCGCACGTCCGGTTCTGACGGGCGCCTGGCTGAGAGGCCGGGCGCCTACCCGCTCCGGGGCCGTGGGCAGCCGTCCTGCAGCGGGTTCGGGCGGTTCAGCTGCGCAGCCTTCGCAGGCGTCGCAGGGCTCCCTGGAGGGCCCGCTCCACCTCGAACAACGAGGCGCCGGCAGCGTCGTTCCGCCCGCCCGTATCGCGGGCGGAAGCCTCGGCCATGGCCGTGATGCGCGCCGTCAGCTCCTCGAGGGCGGTCACCACCGACGAGAGCTCCGCCGGGTTCACCCGGCGGTTCTAGCGCACCGGCGGTCGGCCCGCCGGCCCGGTCCACAGGCCCCCGTGACGCGCGCAAACCCAAGGGGGCCGAAGAGGCCCGACGGTAGGATCGCCCTGCGATGTTGACCCGCCTCGATCTCCGGGGTGTGCCCGGTGATCTCCGGGCGCGGCTCCCTCGACCGTCGATGGGCGGCCCCGCGCCGGTCGTCGCGGTCCGGGGGATCCTCGACGATGTCCGGTCGCATGGCGACCAGGCGGTGCGCGAGTGCACCCGGCGCTTCGACGGTGTCGATCTCGACGAGCTGCGGGTCCCGTCCGAGGCGCTCCTGGCCGCGCTGGAAGGCGTGCCCGCCGGCGTCCGGACGGCGCTGGAGACGGCGCGCGACGCGGTCGAGGACTACCACCGCCACGCCCGCCGGGCCGACGACCGCTACGAGCGCGACGGGCTCGTGGTGCGCTCGCTCCGACGGCCGGTCGACAGGGCCGGTCTGTACGTGCCCGGTGGGCGGGCGGGCTATCCCTCCACCGTGCTGATGAGCGCGGTGCCGGCCAAGGTCGCCGGAGTGCCCGAGGTGGTGATGTGCGTCCCGCCGCGGCCGAACGGCAGCGTCGACGCGCCCACCCTCGCCGCTGCCGCCCTGGCCGGCGTGGACGAGGTGTACCGGGTCGGAGGCGCCCAGGCGGTGGCGGCCATGGCCTACGGAACCGAGACGATCCGCGCCGTCGACGTCATCGTCGGCCCCGGCAACGTGTACGTGGCCGTGGCCAAGAGGGAGGTGGCCGCCGAGGGCGTCGTCGGCGTGCCGGCTGCATTCGCGGGCCCGTCGGAGGTGGTGGTCGTGGCCGACGAGACAGCGCCGGTCGCCTGGGCCGCCCTCGACATCGTGGTGCAGGCCGAGCACGGGCCGGACGGGATGGCCTGGCTCGTCACCTGGTCGCCCGAGGTGGCCGACGCCGTCTCGGCGACGGTCGAAGAGCTGGTGGCCCTCTCTCCCCGCCGCGCCGACCTCGAGTCCACGCTGGGCGACGGCGGCTACGCCGTCCTGGTCGAGGGTCCGGAGGCGGCCGTCGCGGTCGCCAATGCCGTGGCCCCCGAGCACCTCGAGCTGATGTGCGCCGGCTCGGAGTCACTCCTGCCGCTCGTGCGCCACGCCGGTGCGGTCTTCTGCGGTCCCTGGGCCCCCGCCTCGGTGGGCGATTACGTGGCCGGGCCGAGTCACGTCCTACCGACCTTCGGCTCGGCCCGCTTCGCCGGGGGCCTGGGGGTCGACGACTTCGTGCGGACGATCCACGCCATGTCGCTCGACGAGACGGCGTTGCGGCGCCTCGCCGGACCGGTGGCCGTGCTGGCCGAGGCCGAGGGACTCAGCGCCCACGCCGAGTCGGTGCGGGTGCGGGTGGGCGGATGACGGCCCGGCTCGCTCCCCGTCCCGACCTCGAGCTGGTGGCCGGCTACCACTCGGCGCGGGTCGACGCGGCCGTGCGGCTCAACGTGAACGAGTCGCCGTACCCGCCCCCAGCGGGCTTTCGCGAGGCGTTGGCCGACGAGCTGGCCTCGGTCGAGCTCAACCGCTACCCCGATCGTGCAGCTCGCCGGCTCCGATCCGCCATCGGCGAGCTGCACGGTGTGGAGATGGAGCAGGTGCTGGCCACCAAGGGCTCCAACGAGGCGCTGCAGGCGCTCTGCCTCGCCTATGGCGGCCGCGGTCGGGTCGCGGCGGTCTTCGAGCCGACGTACGCCCTCCACTCCCACATCGCCCGGATCACCGGGACGGGAGTGGCAGTGGGCGAGCGGTCGACCGACTTCTCGCTGGACGCGACCGAAGTGCGCAGGGTCCTCGAGGAGGCGCGGCCGGCGCTCACCTTGCTGTGCTCGCCCAACAACCCCACGGGCGCGGCCGACTCGCCCGAGACCGTGGCCGACGTTGTCGCGCAGGCCCCCGGGCTGGTCGTCGTCGACGAGGCCTACGCGCAGTTCAGCCCTTGGTCGGCGCTGCCGCTGGTGTCGCGCAACGCAGGGGTGGTGGTCACCCGTACGTACTCGAAGACCTGGTCGTTGGCGGCGGCGCGCCTCGGCTACCTGGTCGCCGCGCCAGAGGTCGTCGCCGACATCGAACAGGTCCTCCTGCCGTACCACCTCGACGCCCTGACCCAAGCCGCCGGCCTCGTCGCCCTGCGCTTCGCCGACGAGATGGAGGAGAGGGTCAAGCTCCTCGTCGCCGAGCGGGAGCGGCTGGTCGCATCGCTGTCGGCCATGCCCCTGACGGTGTGGCCGTCGGACGCCAACTTCATCCTGTTCCGGCCACTCGACGAGCACGGCGACCCCGAGGAAGCGGGCCGGGCCCTGTGGCGCGCCCTGGTGGAACGCTCGGTGCTCGTGCGGGACTGCTCGTCGTGGCCCCGCCTCGCGGGCTGCCTCCGGGTCACGGTCGGCACGCCCGCGGAGAACGACGCCTTCCTCGATGCCTTGGCCGAGGTGGTGTCGTGAGCCGCCAGGCCCGACGTTCCCGGCGGACGAAGGAGACGAGCATCGACGTCGTCCTCGAGGTCGACGGCGCGGGCTCGGCGACAGTGGCCACCGGCCTGCCCTTCTTCGACCACATGCTCGACCAGCTGGGCAAGCACGGGGGGTTCGACCTCGAGCTCCAGGCCAGGGGCGACCTGGCGGTGGACTCACACCACACGGTCGAGGACGTCGGCATCGCCCTCGGGGAGTGTCTGCGGGACGCGCTCGGCGACAAGACCGGGGTGCGGCGCTTCGCGTCGGTGGCGCTGCCGCTCGACGAGGCCCTGGTCGAGGTGGCTCTCGACCTTTCGGGGCGGCCGTTCCTGCACTACGAGCTGGAACCGGTGTCCGAGCCCCTCGGCAGCCCCGGCTTCGACCCGCAGCTCGCCGAGGAGTTCTGGCGCGCCTTCGTCACGGCGGCGGGCATCACGTTGCACCTGCGGATGCGCAGCGGCAAGAACGCCCACCACATCCTCGAGGCGTCGTTCAAGGGGGTGGCCCGAGCCCTGCGTGACGCGATCCGCGTCGAAGGGACGGCGGTTCCCTCCACGAAGGGGTCACTGTGATCGCCGTGCTCGATTACGGGATCGGCAACCTGCGGTCGGCACAGAAGGCGCTCGAGCACGTGGGGGCGGAGGCCGTGCTCACCGACGATGCTGCCGTCGTCGAGCAGGCCGACGCCGTCGTGCTGCCGGGTGTCGGGGCCTTCGGCCGTTGCATGGCGGCGCTGAGGGACGCCGGCCTGGAGCAGCCGGCCCGCCAGGCGATCGAGGCCGGCACTCCGTTCCTGGGGATCTGCATCGGCATGCAGATGCTCTACGAGGGGTCCGAGGAGGACCCGGGAGTGGCGGGCATGGGCGTCCTGGCCGGCACCGTGCGCCGCCTGCCCGATGGGGTGAAGCGGCCGCAGATGCAGTGGAACCGGCTGGCGGTGCGACGCACGGCCGGTGCGACGGCCATGTTCGACGGCCTGGACGACGGGTCGTGGATGTACTTCGTCCACTCTTACGCCCCGTCGGTCGACGGCGAGGCCGTCGCGGCGACGTGCGAGTACGGCGGGCCGGTTACCGCCGCCGTGGTGCGGGACCGGCTGTGGGCCACGCAGTTCCACCCCGAGAAGTCCGGCGCCAACGGCCTGCGCCTGCTGGCCAACTTCCTCGCCGCGTGAGGCGCGGCGCGGCGAGCGCTCCTCCGGCCATCTAGCCGGTGGACCTCTTTCCGGCGATCGACCTGCGCGGGGGCCGCTGCGTGCGCTTGCTCCAGGGCGACTACGGCCGCGAGACGGTCTACGACGACGATCCGGCGGAGGTGGCCGAGCGGTTCGCGGCGGCAGGCTGCCGGTGGCTCCACGTGGTCGACCTGGACGCGGCCCGCTCCGGCGATCTCGCCAACACTGCGGTGGTGCGTGACATCGTCGCGGCCGCCGGCCCGGCGGCCGTGCAGTGCGGTGGCGGCGTGCGCGACCGGGCACGGGCTGAGGCCCTCTTCTCGGCCGGCGTGAGGCGGGTGGTCCTCGGCACGGCCGCCGTCGAGGACCCCACGCTGGTGCGCGACCTGGCTGCCGACCACGACGTGGCGGTTGGCGTCGACGCCCGGGACGGGCGCGTCGCCGTCCGGGGCTGGACCGCGGAGCCGGGCATCGACGTGGGAGAGCTGCTGGCGCGCTACGAGGACGCCGGTGTGGCCGCCGTGGTCGTCACCGACATCGGCCGCGACGGCATGAAGCAGGGTCCCGACCGCGAGGGCCTGCGCCAGTGCCTCGGCGCGACCACCGTTCCGGTCGTGGCCTCGGGCGGTGTGGGACGCCTCGACGACCTGCGGGCCCTGGCCGCCCTTGCCACCGGTGGGCGGCGCCTGGCGGGAGCGATCGTCGGCAAGGCCCTGTACGACGGGCACTTCACGGCGGAGGAGGCGGTGGCCGCGTGCAGACCGTGAGGGTGATCCCCTGCCTCGACGTCGACACCGCAGGAGCAGCCGACCCGGCGCGCGTCGTCAAGGGGGTGAACTTCGTCGATCTGGTCGATGCCGGGAGCCCCGTCGAGCTGGCGGCCCGCTACGACCGGGAAGGCGCCGACGAGGTGATCTTCCTCGACATCACGGCGTCCTCCGATGCCCGCCGCACGATGCTCGACGTGGTCCGGCGGACGGCGGAGACCGTGTTCATCCCCTTCACCGTCGGCGGCGGCGTGCGCGTTCCCGACGACGCCCGTGGTCTGTTGCGGGCCGGGGCAGACAAGGTGGCGGTCAACACGGCCGCCGTGCTGCGCGCCGGCCTGGTGGACGAGCTGGCGTCGGAGTTCGGGGCCCAGTGCGTAGTGGTGGCCGTCGACGCGCGGCGCCGGGCCGGCGGCGTGGGGTTCGAGGTGGTGACCCACGGTGGACGCAACCCGACGGGTCGCGATGCGGTGGAGTGGGTCGCCGAGTGCGAACGCCGGGGGGCGGGCGAGGTACTGCTCACCTCGATGGACCGTGACGGCACCGGCGACGGCTACGACCTCGAGCTCACCAGGGCCGTCGTCGACGCGTGCGGTGTGCCGGTGATCGCCAGCGGGGGAGCCGGCACGCTCGACCACCTGGTGGAGGGCGCGCGCGACGGCGGCGCCGACGCCGTGCTGGCGGCCTCGATCTTCCACTTCGGGCGCCACTCGATCGCCGAGGCCAAGGATCGCCTCGCTGCCAGCGGGTTGGTCGTTCGCCGGTAGCCAGGCTGAGGCGAGGTCCCGCCGGGGCGGCCCGGACATCGGGCTAGGTATCCGAGCCTGCCGTGGCGGGCCGCGCCGTACGATGGCTCGCTCATGCCGTCCGCCACACCCATCGCCGTCGACCCTGCCGCCGTCGACCGGATCCGCTACAACGCCGACGGGCTGGTGCCCGCCATCGTCCAGGAGCAGGCCACGGGTGCGGTGCTGATGCTGGCCTGGATGAACGCCGAGTCCCTCGCCCGCACCCTCGCCACCGGCCGCACGTGGTTCTGGAGCCGCTCGCGCCGGGAGTTCTGGTGCAAGGGTGAGACCTCCGGCGACCGGCAGTGGGTGCGCGAGGCCTTCTACGACTGCGACGGCGACACCGTCCTGCTGGTCGTCGAGCAGGATGGTCGCGGCGCGTGCCACACGGGTGAGCATTCCTGCTTCCACCGGTCCTTCTCCGATGGCCGGGATGCTGCGACCGAGTAGGGAGGAGCTCCGGGCGCTGGCGGCGGACCACACGGTGGTGCCGGTCTGGCGGGAGGTGGTCGGCGATCTGGAGACGCCGGTCTCGCTGTACCGCAAGCTGGCGGCAGGATCGACGCACGGTTTCCTGCTCGAGTCCGTGGAGCACGGCGAGAGCTGGGGGCGGTTCTCGTTCGTGGGGCGGGATCCGTCCCTGGTGATGGTCGCCTCGGGCGGCACGATCCGTGCCGAGGGTGCGCTCCCCGCGGGCGTGCCCCTGGATCGAGGCGTCCTGGCCGCCGTCGAGGGCCTGCTGAGGGCCTACCGGTCGCCGGTGCTGCCCCGGCTCCCACCGCTCCACGGGGGCATCGTGGGCTACCTCGGCTACGACGTCGTCCGGGAGATCGAGCACCTGCCCGACGCGCCTCCCGACGACCTCGGCTACCCGACCGCGATCCTGTCGGTCATCGGTCACCTCGCCGCCTTCGACCACTGGCGGCAGCGGATCTTCCTCATCGAGAACGTGCCCGTCGGCGAGGTCTCGGGCACCGGGCTCGACCGCGCCTACGACGACGCCTCGGACCGGCTGGCGGACATGGCCGCCGAGCTGGCCCGGCCGCTCGCCTACGAGACGGTGGAGCCGCCGAACCCCGACGAGGCCCCACCCGCAGTGCGCTGCGTCTCGGCGCCGGGCGAGTACCAGCGGGCGGTGGAGACGGCCCGTGAGCACATGCGCGCCGGTGACATCTTCCAGGTCGCGCTGGCCCAGCGCTTCGACCTCGATCTCGACGCCGACCCGTTCGACGTCTACCGGGTGCTGCGGCAGGTCAACCCCAGCCCGTACATGTACTTCCTACGACACCCCGAGCTCAGCGTGGTGGGGTCGTCGCCCGAACGCATGGTGGAGCTGCGCAACGGCACGGTCGTGTCCCGACCGATCGCCGGCACTCGGCGACGGGGCGTCGACGAGGAGGACGACCGCCGGCTCGCGGCCGAGCTGCGGGCCCATCCGAAGGAGATCGCCGAGCACGTCATGCTCGTCGATCTCGCCCGCAACGACATCGGCCGGGTCGTCACTTTCGGGTCCGAGGAAGTGAGCGAGCTCATGGTCCTCGAGCGCTACAGCCACGTGATGCACCTGACCTCCCAGGTGACCGGCCGGCTGGCGCCGGGACTCGGTCCCATCGACATGCTGCGCGCCACGTTCCCCGCGGGCACCGTGTCCGGCGCGCCCAAGGTCCGTGCCATGGAGATCATCGACGGCCTCGAGCCGGTCCGGCGGGGCCTCTACGCCGGCGTCGTCGGCTACCTCGACTTCTCGGGCAACGTCGACACGGCCATCGCCATCCGCACGATGGTCGTGGGGCCCTCCGGCCGGGCGTCGGTCCAGGCGGGCGCCGGCATCGTCGTCGACAGCGATCCCGAGGCCGAGGACGAGGAGTGCCGCAACAAGGCCGCCGCCCTGCTGGCGGCCGTTCCCGCCGCCCGTCGCATGCGGGCCCGTGGTGCGCCGGTGGCGTCCGATGCCTGAGGCTCCGGCGAGCGGTGTGGAGCCGAGCGGCGTCGGCGGCGAGAAGGACCTCTTCCGCTCCCGGCCGGGCGCGGTGTGGCTGCCGCGGGACTTCGTGGCTGTGACCGGGCCCGATGCCGTGTCCTTCCTCCAAGGACAGCTCTCCCAGGACGTGCGCCTCGAGGTCGGAGCGTCGGCGTGGTCGCTCCTCCTGTCGCCACAGGGCAAGACCGTGGCGCTCCTGCGGTTGCTCCGGGAGGGCGAGGAGTCGTTCGTGCTCGACACCGATGCCGGATGGGCCGACGCCGTTCTCGACCGGCTGCGTCGCTTCAAGCTCCGGGTGAAGTGCGACCTCGAGCCACGGCGTTGGCGCTGCCTCGCTCTGCGCGGCGACGGCTCGGCTGGGATCGCGGACCGCGCCGTCGGGGGCGACACCAGCATGCACGCGCTGGTCGCCGCCTGGCCGGGCCTGCCCGGAGTGGACCTGGCCGGGCCCGACCCGACGGTGCCCGCCGGCGTCGAGCTGGTCGGAACGGAGCGCTACGAGGCAGTACGCATCGAGGCGGGGGTACCGGTGATGGGCCGGGAGCTCACCGAGGCCACCATCCCGGCGGAGGCGGGCGTCGTGGACCGGACCGTGAGCTTCACCAAGGGCTGTTTCACGGGCCAGGAGCTCGTGGCGCGGATCGACTCGCGGGGCGGCAACGTGCCACGCCGGCTTCGGGGGGTGGTGCTGGAGCCGGGCGTCGACGAACCGCCGGCGGGGGCGCGCCTCGAGGTGGGTGGCGACGAGGTGGGGACGCTCACCAGCGTCGCCTGGTCCCCGGCGCTCGGCGCGCACGTCGCTCTCGCCTACGTGCGACGGGCGGTGGAGCCGCCCGCCGAGGCCACCGTCGCCTGGGACGGCGCCGCTGCGCCCGCCTCCATCCAGGTCCTCCCGCTCGTTCCGTGAACCGCGGATCCTCCCGTCCGTCGAGTGCGGCCCGGCCGGACCCGAGGTGCCGTCCGAGGCTCCTCGGGGTCGTGGTGGTGCTGGTGCTGCTGCTCGCGGCCTGCGGAGGCGGAGAGGAGAAGCCACCGGCGCCCGTACCCGTCTCGCCCACCACGACGCCACCGCCGACGACCACGACGACGGCCGTCGCCGTGCCGGTACCCACGATCCCGGGGTCCCCCCGGACCACCACCACGGTGCCCACGTCCATCGGTCCTGGCGATGCCGCGCTCTCGGGCACGGTGGCCGGGCCCGACGGAGCCGTGGCCGGCGCCGTTGTGCGGGTCGAGCGCCTCGTGACGCGTGGCTCGGCGGTCGCCGAGCTGCGGACCGACGAGAGCGGCGCCTGGTCGCTGGGCTCGGTCCTGGGCGGGCCCTACCGCATCACCGCCTTCCGGTCGCCGGACCTCGGCGCGTTCGCGCCCCAGCTGTTCTTCCTCGGCGCCGACGAGCGGCGGAGCGTCGCCATCGGGCTGGCGCGGTTCGGGGCCAACACGATCACGGCCCGGATCGAGCCGAACCCGCCCAAGGTCGGCGTGAACGCCGTCTTCACCGTGAGGATCGGCACCGGACGGGTGAGCGCCGACGGGGTGGTGAGCGTGGACCCGAGCCCTGCCGTCGGCCTCCAGCTGGTCAGCGAAGGGCTCTCCATCGACAACCCGCTGCAGCTCACGGATGGTGACGGACGCGTGTCGTGGCAGGTCCGTTGCCTCGGGACGGGCACCTTCCCGGTGACCCTGGTCGTGGGCCGTTCGACGGGCTTCGGAACGGCCATCGGCGCCAGCTCGGTGCCGTTCCCGGCCTGCGCCGAAGGCCCCCCGCCGCCACCGCCTCCGCGGGCGGAGGACACGGACTGAGCGCGGCGCCTTGGTAGGGACCGTGCTCGACGAGATCCTCGCCGCGCACCGCAAGGCGGCGGCGGAGGACGATCGCCGCCTGGACGACATCGTCGCGGCGGCGGCCGCAGCTCCGCCGGCGCGGGGCTTCGCCGCCGCGCTGCGTTCCGGCTCGTCGATCAGCGTGATCGCCGAGGTCAAGCGGCGTTCGCCGTCGAAGGGCGACCTCGCCCCCGACCTCGATCCGGCGGCGACGGCACGCGCCTACGAGACGGGCGGCGCCCGGGCGCTGTCGGTGCTCACCGATGCTCGCTACTTCGGTGGCTCCGCCGACGACCTGGGCCGCGCTCGCGCCGCGTGCTCGCTGCCCGTCCTGCGCAAGGACTTCACCGTGGACCTCCGCGACGTCGCCGACGCGCGGGCGATGGGCGCGGATGCCGTGCTGCTCATCGTGGCCGCCCTCGACGACACCGAGCTCGCGTCCCTCGCCTCGCTCGCCCGCTCGCTCGGGATCGACGCCCTCGTCGAGGTCCACGACAGCGACGAGCTGGCGCGGGCCCTCGACGCCGGCGCCGAGCTGATCGGTGTCAACCAGCGCGATCTGCGCACCTTCGAGGTCGACACCAGGCTGGCCGAGGACCTCGTGGCGCGGGTCCCTCCGGAGGTCGTGCGCGTGGCCGAGTCGGGCATCGGCGGCGCCGCCGACCTGGCGCGGCTCTCGGCCGCCGGCTACGACGCCGCCCTGGTGGGCGAGCACCTGGTCACGTCCGGGGATCCCGTTGCGGCGCTGCGCCGCCTGCGCGGCGGGCAATAGGAACCGTCGCCGACCGGCATCCCGGTAGCGTCGTGCTCGGTGTTCGCCGAGGAGGGCCCCGACCGTGCCCGTCGCACCGTGTTCGTGAAGATCTGCGGCACGACCAGCGAGGAGGACGCTTTGCTGGCGGTGGCGCTCGGTGCCGACGCCGTCGGGTTCGTGTTCGCGCCGTCGCCCCGGCAGGTGACGGTCACCACCGCGGCCGACATCGTCAAGCGGTTGCCACGGGAGATCCTCACCGTCGGGGTGTTCCGGGACGAGGCGCCCAAGCGGGTGGTGGAGATCGCCAACACGGCCGGGTTGGGCGGCGTCCAGCTGCACGGCCACGAGCCGCCCGACCACAGCCAGTACGTCCGTGAGCGGGTGCCGTTCCTCATCCAGGCCTTCCCCGCCGGTTCCGACGCCGTGACCGAGGCTCGCAGCTACGCGGCCGACGTCGTCATGCTCGACGCCGCCCGGCCGGGCTCGGGCGAGGTGTTCGACTGGCAGCTGGCCGAGGCGCCCGACGGGATGCGCCTCATGCTGGCCGGCGGCCTCCATGCCGGCAACGTCGGTCAGGCCATCGGCCAGGTCCGACCGTGGGGTGTCGACGTGGCCACCGGTGTCGAGCGCGAGCCGGGCCGCAAGGATCCGGTCAAGCTCCGCGCCTTCATCGCCGCGGCCAAGGCCGTCTCCCTCCCCGTCCACGAGCCGCGCGACGACGGCCCCTTCGACCAGGATCTTCCTGCGTGACCGCCACCGGTGGAGCCCCGGGGTTGATGGGCGAGCCGACGGCCGGCGGGCGCTTCGGCGGGTTCGGCGGGCGCTACCTGCCCGAGTCGCTGGTGCCGGCGTGCGCCGAGCTGGAGGCCGCGTTCCGCTCGGCGTGGGCCGACCCGACCTTCCACGAGGAGTACGAGACCCTCCTCCGCCGGTACGGCGGCCGACCGACGCCGGTGACCGAGTGCCACCGCTTGTCCGAGCGCCTCGGCGTGCGGGTGCTGCTCAAGCGGGAGGACCTCGCCCACACCGGGTCGCACAAGATCAACAACGTCATCGGCCAGGCGCTGCTCACCCGGCGCATGGGGAAGCGGCGGATGATCGCCGAGACGGGGGCCGGCCAGCACGGCGTGGCCACGGCCACCGCGGCCGCCCTCTTCGGCCTCGAGTGCCGCGTCTACATGGGCGAGGTCGACATCCGCCGCCAGGAGCTGAACGTGTTCCGGATGCGCCTCCTCGGCGCCGAGGTCGTTTCCGTCGGCTCGGGGAGCCGCACCCTCAAGGACGCCATCAACGAGACGTTGCGGGAGTGGGTGGCCACGGTGGAGACGACCCACTATTGCCTCGGTTCGGTCATGGGCCCGCACCCGTACCCCTGGATGGTGAGGGAGTTCCAGCGCATCCTCGGCGAGGAGGCCCGTGAGCAGTGCCGGGAGGTGCTCGGTGGGCGCGATCCCGACGTCGTCACCGCCTGCGTGGGCGGAGGCTCCAACGCGGCCGGCACGTTCGCGGGCTTCGTCGACACCGGCGCCCAGCTAGTGGGCGTGGAGCCCGCCGGCGGCGCCGCCATCGGCGGCGGGATCCCGGGGGTGGTGCACGGCAGCAAGTCGTTCCTCCTGCAGGACGCCGACGGTCAGGTGGAGGAGGCCCATTCGATCTCGGCCGGCCTCGACTATCCCGGGGTCGGCCCCGAGCACGCCCACCTGTCGGTGCTGGGGCGGGCCCGGTACGCGTCGGCGACCGACGAAGAGGTCCTCGCCGCCTTCGCGCTGCTGGCCGAGACGGAGGGCATCATCCCGGCGCTCGAGCCGGCGCACGCGTTGGCGTGGATCCTCAGGGCGGCGGGATCGGGGGAGCTGGCGGCCGGGACCACGGTCCTGCTCACCCTCTCGGGCCGGGGCGACAAGGACGTCGCCCAGGTGATGGAGCTCGTCCAGGGTCCGCGATGATCGTCCGGACGACCGCCTACCGCTCCCTCGAGGACGCGCTGCGCGCCAAGCGCGACGCCGGTCGCAAGCTGCTCGTCCCGTACGTCACGGGGGGCCTCGGCCCGGAGTGGCCCTCGGTCCTGGAGGCGGTGGCCGCCGCCGGCGCCGACGCCGTGGAGGTCAGCATCCCGTTCTCGGATCCGGTGATGGACGGGCCGACGATCCAGGAGGCCTCGGCTCTAGCGCTGGCCGCGGGGACGACCCCGACAGGGATCCTCGACGCGCTGGGCGGGCTGGCCGTGGACGTCCCCCTGGTGGTGATGACGTACTACAACATCGTGTTCCGGGCCGGCCCCGACGCCTTCGCGCAGGCGCTGGCCGCGGCCGGGGTGGCCGGCGCCATCGTCCCCGACCTGCCCTTCGAGGAGGTCGGGGAGTGGGCGCCCGCGGCCGATGCCGCCGGCGTGGCGACAATCCTCCTCGTGGCCCCGACCACGCCCGACGGCACGCTCCGTGCCATCTGCGAGCGCTCGAGGGGTTGGGTCTACGCCGTCGGGCTCATGGGTGTCACCGGGGAGCGGGGACGGCTCGCCGCGTCGGCGACCGTGGTCGCGTCCCGCGTCAAGGCGGTGACCGATAGACCCGTCCTCATCGGCGTGGGTGTCTCGGACCCCGCCCAGGCCGCCGAGGCGGCCGCGGTCGCCGACGGCGTGATCGTCGGATCGGCGCTGGTCAGGCGCCTGCTCGAGGGTGGCGGGGCTGGTGCTGCGGTGGATTTCGTGGCCGGGCTGCGGACGGCGCTGGACGCGGTCGGCTGAACCGGCGCGACAACGCTGGCGGCCCCGGGATGTAACCAACCAGCGCCCGTCCGGGTCTCAGGGTTTCGCGTGGGCATCGGCGTACTCTTCCCCGGCCAAGGGACTCAGGTGCCCCTCATGGGCGAACCTTGGCGTCGGCATCCTGCATGGGAGGTCGTCGAGCGCGCCGAGGCGGCCGTCGGCCAGCCGCTGGCGCACCTCCTGCTCGATCCCAACGGGAAGGGCCTCGACCAGACCCGCAACGCGCAACTCGCCGTCCTGTTGGCGTCCCTGCTCGCCTGGGAAGGCGTCAAGGACCGCATCCCGCAGCCCGTGGCCTTCGCCGGGCACTCGCTCGGTCAGATCTCCGCCCTGGTGGCATCCGGCACGCTGCCCCTCGAGGACGGCGTGCTGCTGGCCCTCCGCCGGGCCGACTGCACCCAGGCCGCCGCCGACCGGCGGCCGGGACGGATGGCGGCGCTGCTCGGCCTGACGCTGGAGCAGGCCGAGCAGGCGTGCCTCGCGGAGGAGGGCGCCGCCCAGGACTGTTGGGTGGCCAACGACAACGCGCCCGGACAGGTCGTCGTGGGCGGCACCCCGGCTGGCGTCGAGTCGGCGACCGAGCGGGCTCGGGCGGCGGGTGCTCGGCGGGTGCTGCTTCTCCAGGTCGCCGGTGCCTTTCACACGCCGCTCATGGCCGCTGCCGCCGACGAGCTTGCGGTCGACCTCGCCGTGGCCCGGTTCGGGCCGGCCGAGGCTCCGGTCGTCTGCAACACCGACGCCACGACCCCCGCCCATCACGAGTGGGCCGACCGTCAGGCCGCCCACCTGGTCACGCCGGTGCGGTGGCGGAAGTCGATCCTCACCATGCAGCGCCTCGGGGTCGGTCGCTACTACGAGGTGGGTCCCGGCAAGGTCCTCTCGGGCCTCGTCCGGCGGATCCTGCCGGACGGCCCGCCGTCGAAGAGCGTCGCCGGTCCCGACGATCTGCCCGACCCGCTCCCCGTGGTGGGCACGAGCTCTGGAAGGATGGTCTAGATGGCTGCTGTTCTACTCAGATCGAGCCTTCGGCCCGAAGCGACGAGCTGCGACTTCGCGAGCTCGGTCGCCCGCGGTCACGATAGAGCAGCCATCTAGATGGCACAGTCGACGGCCGTGCACGGCGAGATCCTCAGCGTCGCCGAGCGGGTCATCCTCGCGCCGGCCCCGGGCCGCTTCCGGCCCCTCGACGACGAGGTTGCCGGTGCGCCCGTGCCCGACGAGGAGCAGGTCGTCGTCGAGGAGCAGGTCATCGGTTTCATCGACGGCGCCGGCCACTCCACGCCGGTCCGCAGCGCGTTCTCGGGCCTGCTGATGGGCCTCCTGGCGCACGCCGGCGAGCGTGTCCGGGAGGGCCAGCCCGTGGCGTGGCTTCGCCTGCCGGCCTGCTGATGCGGTTGCCGGCGCTGGCCCTGCTGCCACTTCCGTGACCAACCCGATCGGGGCCGCCATCCGCGGCTGGGGGACGGCGGTCCCCGCGCGCCGGGTCACCAACGACGAGCTGGCGCAGACGGTCGACACCAACGACGCCTGGATCGTCGATCGCACCGGTATCCGCGAGCGGCGCGTCGCCGGCGAGGGAGAGACGACTGCGAGCCTCGCCATCGAAGCCGGGGCGGCGGCCATCAAGCGCGCCGATCTGGTGCCATCGCAGATCGGCTGCTGCATCGTGGCCACGTGCACGCCCGAGCAGCCCCTGCCGGCGACGGCGTCGTTCGTGCAGGACGGCCTCGGGATGCGCGGCGCCGCCTTCGACCTCGACGCCGCGTGCGCCGGCTTCGTCACGGCCCTGGTGGTCGGGGCGTCGTTGATCGGCTCCGGGGCCATGGAGGCCGTGCTGGTCATCGGATCCGAGACGATCAGCCGCCTGGTCGACTGGGAGGACCGTTCGACCTGCGTGCTGTTCGGCGACGGAGCCGGCGCCGTCGTCTTGACGCCGTCGACGACGCCGGGGCTTCTGGCGTGGGACCTCGGTTGTGACACGTCGGCCATCTCCTTGCTCGGCGTGCGGGCCGGCGGCAGCCGGTGGCCCATCGACGCCCAGGCGATCGCCGAGCGCCAGCACCTGATCTTCATGGAGGGCCAGGAGGTGTTCCGCCGGGCGGTGCGAGCCCTCGTCGACTCGGCGGCCACGACGATCGATAGGGCCGGGCTGACGCCCGACGACATCGCCCTGTTCATCCCTCACCAGGCCAACGTCCGGATCATGGAGGCGGCCGCCGTTCGGCTCGGCATCCCGATGGAGCGTGCCTTCGTCAACATCGACCGCTACGGCAACACGTCGGCAGCCTCGGTTCCGCTGGCATTGGCCGAAGCCGCCGACGCGGGGCGCCTGGCACCGGGAGACCGCGTCCTCGTCTCGGGCTTCGGCGCGGGGATGAGCTGGGCCACGGCCATCGTCCACTGGGGAGCCTGAGTCTTGGGGGGGCGCGTGGCGCTCGTCACAGGCGCGTCACGGGGCATCGGACGGGCATGCGCGGTGGCGCTGGCCGCGGAGGGGCACCGGGTCGCCGTGTGCTGGTCGCAGGACGAAGCCGGTGCGGCAGAGACCGCGGCGGCGATCGACGCCCTGTCCGGTGAGGCCGTGGCGGTGCGGGTCGACGTGGCCGACGCCGCCTCCGTCGACCGTGCCTTCGGGGAGGTCGAGGCCCAGCTGGGACCGGTCGAGGTGCTCGTGGCCAATGCGGGCGTCACCCGGGACGGCCTGCTCCTGCGGATGAGCGGAGACTCCTGGGACACCGTCGTGCGCACCAATCTCACCGGCGTGTTCCACACCATCCGCCGGGCCAGCTCGGCGATGGTGCGGGGCCGGTGGGGAAGGATCGTCACGATGGGTTCGGTGGTGGCACTCTCGGGCGCGGCCGGACAGGTCAACTACGCGGCGGCCAAGGCGGGCCTGGTGGGCCTAACGCGGGCGACGGCGAGGGAGCTGGCGTCGCGCAACATCACTGCCAACCTGGTTGCGCCCGGCCCGATCTCGACCGCGATGACCGAGGTCCTCACCGACCAGCAGCGCCAGGCGATGGTGGCCCACGTACCGCTCGGCCGGTTCGGCACGCCCGAGGAGGTGGGGGCCGTGGTGGCGTTCCTGTGCTCGGACGCGGCAGGCTACGTGTCCGGCGCCGTGATCCCCGTCGACGGCGGCTTGGGCATGGGCCACTAGCCGCCGACCCTCTTCCGATCTCCCGCACGTCGTCAGTCCGAAGTTCCGACAGGAGGCTCACACGATGGACCGCACCGATGTTCTGTCCCAGATCACCCGCGTCGCCGTCGAGGTGCTCGGCGTCGACGCCGGGGCCGTGGACGAGAACGCCCGATTCAAGGAGGACCTCGACGCCGACAGCCTCGACCTGGTCGAGTTCGTGATGGCCCTCGAGGAGCGCTTCTCGATAGTCGTGCCCGAGGAGAAGCTCGAGGGGATCGCCACCGTCGGCGCCGCCGTCGACCTGGTGCTCGCCTCGACGGGCAGCGTCGAAGGCGCCGAGATCGGTTGACCATGGCCCGCCCGCCGCGCCCCGACCGCCGGGTCGCCGTCACCGGGATGGGGATCAAGACCCCCGCTGGCTGCGACCTCGACGGCTTCTGGCGCACCATCGTCGCCGGCCGCTCGTGCATCGGGCCGATCCGCCGCTTCGATCCCGAGGCCTTACCCGTGCGCTTCGCCGGTGAGGTGGCCGACTTCGACGTCGAGGCGTACCTCGGCTACAAGGAGGCCCGCCGGGCCG
>Ga0187892_10006622_pt1 | contig 17077 bp, 16 predicted proteins | sample MA1701073metaG_FD_139345 | JGI IMG/M metagenome (GOLD analysis project Ga0187892, IMG submission 139345) | Bio-ooze microbial communities from a basaltic lava cave in the Kipuka Kanohina Cave System on the Island of Hawaii, USA - MA170107-3 metaG ... | reverse complement strand
TCGTCCATCATCGCCCGGAACTCTTTTGGCACTCCGGGCAGGAAATAGAACACCGTCCCGCCCTTTTCCAGGCTGAACCCGGGCGCAGTCCCCCAGTGGTTAATCAGCACGCTCGATCCGCGCGGGAGATACGCCTGCTTCCTGTTTATGTCGGTGAGCACCCTGCCCCTCTTGCTTAACCTTTCTTCGATCGAGCTCACCGCCCGCATGTTCAATTCGAGAGGAACCCCGAAGAAATCCGCAGCCGCTTCCGTCGAGAGGTCGTCGGGCGTGGGCCCGAGGCCCCCGGAAACGATCACAGCGTCCGCCCTTCCGGACGCAACCCCGAGCGCGGAGGAAATATCGCCCCTCTCGTCCCCGACGGTAGTATGGAACTCCACCGCGAACCCCAGCGACGTAAGCGCGTCCCCCGCCCAGGAGAAGTTGCTATCCTGCGTGAGGCCGCTCATAAGCTCATCGCCCGTCGTAATGATTTCTATTCTCACACACATAGTGTGTTCCTACGATTCCTTCCGACTCCGTCACTTAATCCGGCAGCTTAAACAATCCCGTTCATCCTGAGCTTACCAGTCCTGAGCTTGTCGAAGGATGTATCGCTTTCTCTGTCATTGCGAGGAACGGTTGCGAACGAGCGAGCAACCGGACACCATTGGCTGATTGCAATTCAACAAATTCACAATGAGCCGCACTTGAAAAACCTGCGACTGCGGCAATCTCATGAAAAAGTAGAGATCGCCACGACCACAAATCGGTCTCGCGATGACAGATAAAAGGCGTCATTCCCGAATGTTCTTATTGGAACAGCAGCCAAGATACTTAGATAATAAACCAGCAAAGAAACCGAATTCAACTGCCGGAGAAAATCAACTACAGCAAAAGCCTCGCGATAATCTGAAGCAATATGTTCGCGTACACCCCGGCGATCACGTCGTCCATTACGACACCGAGCCCGCCTTCGAGCCTCTCCAGCTGTCTCGAAGGAGGAGGCTTCACTATATCGAAAAATCTGAACAGGAAAAAACCGATCACCACGTTAGTGAGGGTAAGGGGGACGAGCGCCATTGTAACGAGATATCCGCACACCTCGTCCGCCACGATGAGCCCCGGGTCTTTCACCCCGAATATACCCTCGGCTATACCAGAGGCCCACACGGAGAGTATTATGAACAGGACCGTGAACGTGACGTAGAAATAATACGGGAGCCCGGAGACTATATAGTAGAGAGGCACGGCAGCGAGAGTCCCCAGGGTGCCGGGCGCGTAAGGGAAATACCCGACGTAGAAGAACGTGGCTATGAGCCTGGCGACCCCCTTTTTCACCTAAGAGATCGTCCCCTCTATCCTGAGGAGGTCCTTTTTTATGTGTATGCCGCCCGAATAACCGCCTAGCCCGTTCGAGGCGAGCACCCTGTGGCAGGGAATGACAATCGGTATGGGATTGGCTCCGACGGCATTCCCGACGGCGCTCGCGGCCCCAGGGTTTCCGACTTTCTCCGCCACGTCCCCGTATGTGGCCGTCTCGCCGTACGGAATTTCGAGCAGTTGTTTCCAGACCGCTATCCGGAACGGAGTGCCTTCGGATACATCTATCGGGGTCTTGAATTCGGAGAGCCGCCCGTCGAAGTAGAGCTCGATCTCGCGGGCCATATCAGCTGCGGCCCCTCCTTCGATAACGCGCGCAGCGTTTAATCCGTCGAGGTAGTTCCTGAACTCCTTCTCGCCGAATATAATCCTCGAGACTCCCTTCTCTCCCGAGAGTATGAAAACCTGGCCGACCCGCGTAATTACCGATGAATAATTAATTTGACTCATGCAAGCCCCTCACCCAATTCAGTTTCCACGCGCGGAGAATTATTGTCAAGCACAAACGCACAGTGTGCGTTCTACGGTTCTACCGAAACTCTTGTGCATTTCCGGCATTTTCAAATGTCCGCGGCGACTCGCCGCCCGTTCGTTATTATTTATCTGTCTTCGCGAGAACGATTTCGAGCTAGCGAGAAATCTGTCTTGTTCCCTCCCCGACATTACAGAATTTGCGTTAAGAAAATCGATTGTTAACGCGTTAAAAAATGTTTTACGGGACGAATGCAAGCAAGCGCGCATTCGGACGCCCTTTCCTATCAGCAAGAAGTTAATTAGCCTTGGACATAACTAAAATACGATGATAATTGGGGTGGAATTAAAACATTTTAGCGTTAATATGAGATTTTTAGCAAATTATGTACAGTCGGTTGATTTTTGCTTCTTTTCATCAAGGAAAAGAAGAAAAAAATACTTGCCTATTCTTTTTGCTTTTGCCTTGGTAATCCTATGTCGTTCCTCGCAAAGAGACAACTGAAAACATAATTTAGGTACCCCCTCACCCTGACCACATGCTCGACAAATCGGAGAGCATGGTCACAGTTACACAAGTGGCTAAAGGGTTCAGGTGTCCTGCTTCTCGCTTGCTCGAAGCAGTTTCCCACGCTGGGGAGAGGGAATTAAGAGGAAAGACGAGATCGCCGCGGCCATAATACGGCCTCGCGATGACAAAAGGGGGTGGGGCCCGCCGCCTTGAAATTCCGCCCAGAGTACGTAATATCTCTACTGCAAATTTAAAGGATCAAATAACCGACAAGGGGGATTTACCGGGCATGGGACACGGGTTAGAGAACAGCTGGGCACTTATTTTAGGGGCGTCGAGCGGGTTCGGCGAGGCGGCCGCTCTCGAGCTGTCGTCGCACGGAATGAACATATTCGGCGTCCACCTCGACAGGAAATCCACCATGCCGAAGGTCGAGGAGATTAAGGAGAAGATAAAGGCGAAGGGGAGAGAGGCGGCGTTTTTCAACATAAACGCTGCCGACCCGGAGCAGCGCTCGAAGACGCTCGGCGAGATAGAGCAGATACTGGACGAGCACAAAAACCCGTCGGGGATTAAGGTGCTCATGCATTCCCTCGCATTCGGCACGCTCAAGCCCTATATCGCGGAATCGGAGAAGGACAGGGTTTCGAACAAGAACATGGACATGACGCTCGACGTGATGGCGCACTCGCTCGTTTACTGGGCGCAGGAAATTGTCGCAAGGAAGATGATGGTCGAAGGCGGGAGGATATTCGCGATGACGAGCGCCGGGAGCCACAGGGTATGGCCCACGTACGGCCCCGTGTCGGCGTCGAAGGCGGCTCTCGAGTCCCACATACGTCAATTGGCGGTCGAGCTAGCCAAGCACAAGATCACGGCGAACGCGATACAGGCCGGAGTCACGGAGACGCCCGCTCTCAGCAAGATACCGGGCAACGAGGAGATTATTAAACATGCGATCGCCGTAAACCCCGCCGGCAGGCTGACCACGACGTCAGACGTGGCCCAGGCGATTGCGGCCCTCTCGGCCGCGGGCACTCACTGGCTTACGGGAAACGTAATCAAGGTGGACGGAGGAGAGGACCTGATTTGATGTCGGAGAAGCATGAGCTTGGCTATATATATGTCATTCCCGAAGTGCAGAATCTGCACACATGTTCGATCATAACTATGATCCTTAGACTAAAAGATTCCCTCTCCCCAGCGTGGGAGAGGGTTAGGGTGAGGGGGTACCTCAAAAATTTATTCAAGCCGATGTATATAACGATTTGTATAGGCGGTATAAATTATTACTAATGAAATCAATTAACCCACTTATAGCCGTATCTCCCGACCGGACTAAAGGCAATAACAATGGAAAAGAAAATTACCCTCTACAATACGCTCACGCAACAAAGTGAAGAGCTCGTACCGCACGAGAAAAACAGGATAAAGATGTACGTCTGCGGCCCGACCGTGTACAGCTCCGCCCACCTCGGACACGCGAGGGCGGCAGTCACGTTCGACGTAATAGAGAGGTTCCTCTCTCACGTAGGCTACGAGGTCACGTACGTCAGGAACTTCACCGACATCGACGACAAGATAATCAACAGATCGATCGAGACGGGCATCCCGGCCCACGAGATATCGGAGAAATACATACAGGAATACAGGGAAGACATGGCGTCGATAGGCGTGAAGAAACCCACGGTCGAGCCCAAGGTCACAGATCACGTCCCCGAAATTATCGACTTAATAGATAGGATTATTGACAACGGCTACGCCTATCAGTCGGGGGACGACGTGTTCTTCTCGGTGAAGAAATTCAAGGGCTACGGCAAGCTCTCGAAGAGGGACCCCGACGACATGCTCGCGGGGACCAGGATAGACATCAACGAGAACAAGGAAGACCCGCTCGACTTCGCCCTCTGGAAAGGGGCCAAGCCCGGAGAGCCTTTCTGGGAAAGCCCCTGGAGCAAAGGCCGCCCCGGATGGCACATCGAGTGTTCGACCATGAGCATGAAGTACCTCGGGCCGAGCTTCGACATACACGGGGGCGGGAAGGACCTCATATTCCCCCACCACGAAAACGAGATCGCCCAGTCGGAAGCGGCCACGGGGAAGGAGTTCGCCAGATACTGGGTGCATAACGGCCTCATACAGATAAACCGGGAGAAGATGTCGAAATCCGTAGGCAACATATTGAACGTGAGGGACGCCGTCGCCATTTGGAACAGGGAGGCGATAAGGCTCTTCTTCCTCTCTCATCAATACCTGAACCCGGCCGACTTTTCCGATACAACTATGGGCGAGTCCGAAGCCGCCCTCGAAAGGCTCTACATCACGCTCAAGCGCGCGAAGGACCAGAGAAAGAACGGGAGCGGGGACGACTCCGAGCTCGCGGGCGCAGCGGCCTCATTCAGCCGTAAATGGGTCGAGACCATGTCGGACGATTTCAACACGGCTGACGCTATCGGGAACCTCTTCGAGCTCACGCGCGCCTTGAACAGGTCCATAGACTCCAGGGGATGGACACCTGCCCTAGAAGTTGCGCTTAGGGAGATCGGCCATTTCGGCAGAACGCTCGGCATACTCGAGTACGAGCCCGAAGAATACCTCCAGACGATAAAGCTCGAGAAAAAATCTGCCGGCATAACCGAAGACGAGATCGAGGAGCTTATCAGGGAAAGGAACTCCGCGAGAGCGGAGAGGAACTGGAAGCGCGCCGACGAAATTAGGGAAGAGCTCAGCTCCCGCGGCATACTCCTCGAAGACAAGTCCGAAGGCACCATCTGGCGGGTGAAGGGGTGAGTTACTATGCAACTCAAGCAACTGTAGGAGCGGCTTCCAGCCGCGACACACGTAGTGTGATTCTACGACCAGAGCGTTATTCCATCTGCTCCACCCAGCACTGTCACATCCCGGAATTTTAGGTGCGCTTCCAGCCGCGGTGATAATTGATAGTCGCGCTAGGATGGCGCTCCTACGGAGGTAGGAGACCTTATCCCGTCCAGCTCACACCCACACGCCCATGTATTCTAGCGCGCGCCTGATGCTTGCCGGGGTCTGAGTCTCCCCGCGGCATGCGTACCAGCACGCGGTGCACTTGGTCTCTTCGTAGAGCTTGGGCGTATATTCGGAGTAATGAGTTGTAATCGGCATCTCGGAGCACCGTTTTAAATGCCCGGACGGCGTTACCTGTATGTGGCTTATCCCCGCCGTGCATCCCGGTATTCCGCCCGTCTCGAAATACCTCGGTATCTCTTTAAGGTAATACTCAGTCGATAATATCGTCCCCTTCCACGTCTTCCTCAGCCTTATGAGCTCGGCGACTAGCTTCTTCACCCTTTCGAGCTCTTTCGGATGGACGAAATGGGTCTCGTTGTTCGTCTTCATTACGGAATACGAGCTGAACGAGATACCTATACCCCACTCCCTCGCCTTCGCCGCTAGCTCGGGTATGGAGTCGATATTGTCTTCCATGATTATCGTGTTGAGGGTCACCTTGCCCTTGGGGAACCTTTTGCCCATCTCGGGAAGAAGCTCCGAGAGGTGGTCCCATAGCCCGGGCACCCCTCTGTAGGTGTCGTGCGTCTTCCCCGGGAAGTCGAGCGATATCGCTATCTGGTTAATCCCGGCGTCGTACAGCTCCCTGGCCTTGTCCAAGGTCAGGAGGTCTCCCTTCGTGACCATCGACGTAAAAATAAAGTAGGACGACTCCTTCACCTGCCTGACTATATCGGGCAGGTCCTTCCTCAGCATAGGTTCGCCGCCCGTAATGACCACGACGAGGGGGTTTATCAGCTTGATGACGGGGCGGTAATCGTATATACGCTCCTCGTGCCGCGTCTGCCAGTAGTCGCAGAAATCGCACTTCGCGTTGCAGAGCTTCGTGATTTCGAGGTTGACGAGCTTGGGGCGTCCCGTGAACCGCGTCTGGAAATATTTGATAGCCCCGAACAGGCTTTCCTGTGGTGTAATCATTATAGAATTTATACATAACCCGCCGGGAGTTTTCAAGCAGCCTCAAAATCAATATAAAACATATTGACTTATTTCCCGCGATTTACTTTAATAATTGGAATAAGGTTCGGCACTTGTATATGCAAGGGGTGACGTATGTCTATTAAGCTGATAAAGAGAGAGCTTTTTCAATGCGACCACACGGGCGAGGACGGGGAGAGGTGCGAGAGGGAGGGCAACAGGGACGCTATAAAAGAGTGCGGCCTGTGCGGCAAGGACCTCTGCATCACGCATTACGAGCTCGTGACGGTGTCGCTCCAGGGGACCCGCGACCATTTCACATACTATTTCTGCGTCGACCATACGGACGAGTTCCTTGAAACCCTCGCCAAGAAGTACGGCGACACGAGGCCCGTACCCCAGACCGGGTACGGCGTGACCCTGCCCAGGCTGCGCCATTGATTGAACGGGTCAGGCGCAATGTATTACCATATTGACATAACGCGGCGGATTTAGTTAAATGACAGGGGGGGGGCTATCGAGTGGGGGGGTCGATCCGGGGGGTCGAGATTGGGATATTATTTGCGGCGGGTTACGAAAACAATTCCGGCGGGTAATGTATACGATTGCAGGTTCTGTAATCAATTAAAGGAGATTAGATATGTCGAGTAAGTCCATCACGGTTGAAATATTCCAGTGCGACCACGTAAACGACGACGGCGAGCGCTGTACGAGCGAGGGGGAGAGGATAACGATCAAAACTTGCGCCCTCTGCCACAGGGACCTCTGCAGCAGGCACTACGAGCAGATAAGCGTTTCGAGCCGCGGCGGGAGGGATTCGCTCCTCTACCATTTCTGCGAAGAGCACACGCAGGAGTTCATGGATACGCTCATAAACACGTTCGGCGACACGAGGCCCGTCACCTACGCCGGCATGGCGAAGTGACACACACATCGTGTGTTTTATGGTTCCATCCAGCTTCTTTGTCTAACCATAAGTAAGCCCAACCCGTTCACCCTGATCTTGTCGAAGCATGTATAGTTTTTTTTCTGTCATTGCGTACCAACGGTTCTGAATGTATGCAAGAACCGGACGCCCTCGCTTATATCGCAGAAAGTCAATTCACCATGGCAACCCCTACAAAAGAATTCTAATAGCGCGGCAATCCCAATTTTAAAAACAGATCGCGGCTGGAAGCCGCTCCTACGAAGTTTAAGTCATTATTTATTGTAGGAGCGGCTTCCAGCCGCGATTAATTCAATCTTAAAGACGAGATTCCCGATTCTTTTTGGCTTGTGCTGCTCAGGTGCCAGGGTATTGAATCGCATTTGCAATCAGCGGTGGGCGACCGGTTCTTACGAACGTTCAGAACCGTTATTCGGGAATGACAAATATAAAGATGAGATTGCCGCGGTCGCCAACTACGCGACCTCGCAACGACAGGATAGCGAATCACAGTTGCTCTGCCCCGTCATTTATCCCAAAGGCGGAAACCCGTCCTTTATTAAACCTTTACTTTAAAACCACCACCCCCCACCTATACAATCCCCCCGATTTACGTTATTTTTTATGCACGCACATGAAAATAGCGACACGCGAGATAGTAAGGGAAATAGACGCCCTATCGATGGAGAAGCACGGCATACCCGGCCTGGTGCTGATGGAGAACGCCGGGCGCGCCGCAGCCGACGTCGTCATCGAGGAATTCCCCCACGCGGACAGCGCAGCCGTCTTCGCGGGCGGCGGGAACAACGGGGGCGACGGTTTCGTCATCGCCCGCCACCTGATGGGCCAGGGGGTCGGGGTAACCACATACCTCGCGGCAAGTCCCGCGAAATACAGGGGCGACGCGCTTGCGAATCTCAGGGCGCTCAAAAAATCGGGGGGCGAGGTCGTCGAGCTCGGCGGGAGCGTAAGGAAATACAAACAGGCGGACCTCATCGTGGACGCCCTCTTCGGCACCGGCCTAGACAGAAAGATCGAGGGTTTTAGCAAAAGGATTATAGAGTTCATCAATAGTCAGCCCGTCCCGCGCATCGCGGTCGACCTGCCTTCGGGCATAGACGCGAATACGGGGTTCCCGCTCGGCGCCGCCGTCAGGGCGGACGTGACGGTCACGTTCGTACTCCCCAAGATCGGAATCTCGATATACCCCGGGCTCGACTACGCGGGCAGGATATACGTAGCCGACATCACCACGCCGAAATCACTCGAGAAGGACATTCCCTATGAATTACTCACACGGTTATCCGTGGGCGGGATACTAAAGCCCAGACGCCCGGACAGCCACAAGGGCACGTACGGCCATCTATTCATACTGGCGGGCTCACCGGGTAAAACCGGCGCGGCGACGCTCGCGTCTTCAGGCGCCCTAAGGGCAGGCACCGGGCTCGTTACTGTGGGCATACCCGCGAGCCTGAACGACATAATGGAAGTAAAGACGACCGAGGCGATGACGGAGCCGCTGCCCGAAACGGACCTCCGCACGCTCGGCAGGGTCTCGGTAAAGCGCGCGAAGGAAATTATCGCAAACAAAAAAACAGCCCTCGCGATAGGGCCGGGCATCTCAACCACGGAAGAGACGCGCGCGTTCCTCTTCGAGATAATCAGGTCCTGCGAGATACCGGCCGTGATCGACGCAGACGCGCTCACGCTTATAGCCGGGGAGCCGGGGATACTCCTCAGGGCGAAGGCGCCACTCGTACTCACGCCCCATCCGGGCGAGATGTCGCGGCTTACGGGAATCCCCACCGATGATATTGAGCGTGACAGGATAGGCGTCTCTCTCGAGTTCGCGAGGAAGCATAAAGTCATTCTCGTTCTAAAGGGGGCGAGGTCTCTCGTCACGACCCCGGACGGGCGCGTATACGTGAACACCTCGGGCAACCCCGGGATGGCGTCTGGCGGCATGGGGGACGTGCTTACGGGCATTATAGGCGGGTTCCTGGCTCAGCGCATACCGCCCGAAGACGCGGCACGTCTCGGCGTATTCGTACACGGTCTCGCCGGAGACTCGTGCGCGAGCGAGCGCGGTCAGGCGGGGATAATAGCGGGCGACCTCGCGGACGCCCTCCCACGGACGCTCGCGGGGCTTCCGGGTTGGGACGAGGAGCCTTTCTTCCGAATCCGCTGATATCACTCATTATTTTAATCCACCGAAAAACCTATATGACGGATAAAGAGAGTATGGAAATACTGGTGACGGACGCTGAAGAAACAATAAAACTGGGCGAGATTATTGGCAAATCGCTCGAACCCGGTAATATTATTGCCCTCAGGGGGGGTCTCGGCGCGGGTAAAACGGTCCTCGTCAAGGGGATAGCGAAGGGACTCGGGATAGAAGACGAGCCCGTGAGCCCCACGTTCGTAATTATGAACGCCTACGAGGGCAGGATACCGCTATACCACTTCGACCTCTACAGGGTCTCGGGTGCGGACGAGCTCATGGGCATAGGCGCCGACGAGTTCCTCTTCGGCGAGGGGGTATCGGCCGTCGAGTGGGCGGAGAGGGTTGAGGAAATATTTCCTGAATATACTATATATATCGACATAGAAATCCCCGGGCCCGATAGCGGCGTCCCGGAGAACACGCGCGAAATAAAAATAGAAGGGAAAAAGGAATGGGTCTCATCGTTCAGAAGTACGGCGGAACAAGCGTTTCCAGCCTCGACAAAATAAAGTGGGTCGCGGGTCACGTAATAAATACGAAGGATAAGGGTAACGACGTCCTCGTGGTAGTCTCCGCGATGGCCGGAGAGACGGACAAGCTCGTGAAATTATCGCTACAGATAATGGACCCCCCCGACGAGAGGGAGCTCGACGTCGTCACGTCGAGCGGGGAGCAGGTCTCCTCGGGATTGCTCGCGATGTCTATCAAAGCCCTCGGACACGACGCGCTGTCGCTCCAGGGCCATCAGGTGAGGATAGTGACCGACAACGCCCACTCCAAGGCGAAGATAGTGAGGATAGACGCAGAGAGGATAAAGAAAGCGCTCCGTGAGGGTAGGATAGTCGTCGTGGCGGGGTTTCAGGGGGTGGACGAGGAAGGGAACGTCACCACGTTAGGCAGAGGCGGCTCGGACCTCACGGCGGTCGCGCTCTCGGCCGCGCTCAACGCAGAGGCGTGCGAGCTCTATAAAGACGACGTCGACGGCATATACACTTCAGACCCCGGAATAGTGCCCGCAGCGAGGAAGCTGGACAGGATATCCTACGAGGAGATGCTCGAGCTTGCGAGCCTCGGCTCTAAAGTGCTCCAGGCGAGGGCGGTGGAGTTCGCGATGAAGTTCGGAGTGACGCTCCACGTCCGCCCGACGGCAAAACCCGACACGGAAGGAACATGGGTAGTAGAGGAGGAAAAAATGACTCACTCGGAAAATATTTTCATATCGGGCGTATCGTCCGACAAGAACCAGGCCAAGATCACGATTACGCAGGTGCCTGACAGCCCCGGCATAGCGGCCAAGATTTTCACGCCCTTGAGCGAGAGCGGAATAATAGTGGACATGATAGTCCAGAACGTCAGCATCGAGGGGCACACGGACATGACGTTCACTGTGCCGAGGACAGATTTTAAAAAATCGATTATACTAACTGAAAAGGTGGCAAAGCAGCTCGGGGCGAAAAATATCATCTCCGACGACAAGATAGCCAAGGTTTCGCTCGTCGGCGTCGGGATGAAAACCCACTCGGGGGTCGCGAGCCGCATGTTTTCGACGCTCGCGAAAGAGGGAATAAATATTTTGATGATAAGCACGTCCGAAATCAAGATTTCCTGCGTCGTCGAGGAAAAATACACGGAGCTCGCGGTAAGGGCGCTCCACGACGCGTTCGAGCTGGGGGAAACGAAATGAGCCGGGATTCGGTAAAGATATACGACGTAACGCTCCGCGACGGGACGCAGGGGGAAAGCATATCCTTCTCGATACACGACAAGCTGAGGATCGCCCAGAAGCTCGACGAGCTCGGAGTCCATTACATAGAAGGCGGATGGCCGGGCTCTAACGAAAGGGACGAGGGGTTCTTCGAGGAAGCCAAGAAGCTGAGGCTCAGGAAATCGAAGGTCGCCGCGTTCGGGAGCACGAGACGCTCTGGAAAGACCTGCGGCGAGGACGGGAGCGTCCAGGCGCTGCTCAAGGCGGAGACGCCCGCCGTCACTATCGTCGGCAAGAGCTGGGACTTCCACGTGAAAGAAGCCCTCAGGATACCGCTCAAGGAAAACCTCGAAATAATCCACGATTCGGTTACGTACCTGAAAAAATACGTTGACGAGGTATTCTTCGACGCCGAGCACTTCTTCGACGGCTACAAGCACAACCCGAAATATGCTATCGAAGCGATAAAGGCCGCTCACGACGCCGGAGCCGACGTGCTCGTGCTGTGCGACACGAACGGGGGCACGCTCCCCTGGGAAATAGAGGAGACTGTGAGGGACGTGAACCAGAGGCTCGACAACCCGCACCTCGGCATACACACCCACAACGACGGAGAAGTGGGCGTCGCGAACACGCTCTACGCGGTCAGGGAAGGCGTGAGGCAGGTGCAGGGGACGATGAACGGCTACGGGGAGAGGTGCGGGAACGCGAACCTCTGCTCGATCGTGCCCAATCTCAAGTTGAAACTAGGCATAGACTGCATCGACGAAGACGGTCTCAGAAGACTCTACGACGTATCGCACTTCATCCACGAGCTCACAAATCTGCCCCCGCTCAAGCACAGGCCTTTTGTCGGGGAGAGCGCCTTCGCCCACAAGGGCGGGCTCCACGTAAGCGCGGTGATGAAGAAATCGGAGACCTACGAGCACATAAGCCCGGACGTCGTCGGAAACCACAGGCGCGTCCTCATATCCGACCTCTCGGGGCGGAGCAACATTTTATACAAGGCGAAGGAGTTAGGCATTGAGCTCGACCCGCAGGACAAGCGGGTAAACGCCATCCTTAACGAGCTCAAGAAGCTCGAGAACGAGGGGTACGAGTTCGAAGGGGCCGACGCGTCGTTCGAGCTCCTGGTGAGGAAAGCCCTCGGGGAATACAGAAAGGCGTTTGAGCTCAAGAGCGTGCGCACTATAACGGAGAAGAGGACCGAGGACGAGGAGTCGATCACCGAGGCTACGCTCATAGTCCAGGTGGACGGCGTCACCGAGCACACGGTCGCCATAGGGAACGGCCCCGTGCACGCGCTCGACCAGGGCTTGAGGAAAGCGCTCGAGAAGTTCTATCCGGGACTCAAGGAAGTCACCCTTAAAGACTACAGGGTGAGGGTGCTCTCGAGACAGCACGGAACGGACGCCGTCGTGAGGGTGTTAATCGAGTCGGGCGACGGCGGGAGCGACTGGAGCACGGTCGGCGTATCGCAGAACATAGTCGAGGCGAGCTGGAAGGCGCTCGTCGACAGCATCGACTACAAGATACTCAAGGACGAATCGAAACGCGCCGCCAAAGCGCGGGGGTGAGCGGTCTGAGATCTCTCGAACTCTCTATTTTCCAAGGAGCGGACCGATGTCACTTTCCCCCTTTTTCTAAGGAGGGGATTTAAACACCCGTAGGAGCGGCTTCCAGCCGCGAATTGATACTCACAAAACTCCGAAGAATCTATCGCACCAGGATGGTGCTCCTACAAAAAAAAACAAGCCGCTGTCGCTACCCGTAGGAGCGGCTTCCAGCCGCGAACCCATACCACCCGTCATTGGCCGGCCCTGAGCAGGGAGATACATCCTTCGACACGCTTCCGTCTTCGCCATCCTCCTATGCTAAAGCTTCGGAGGAAACAAGCTATGCCGGCACCCTACGGCTCAAAGCCTTCGGGCGACGTGCCGCAAGCAGGGTGAACCCTTCGACTGCACACTTCGTGCGCGCTCAGGACAGGCGGGTTTGGCTTGCTTGTGGTTGGGTGGAGGAGTTGGATGGAATCGTAAAACACACACGTGTGTGCGCCGTCACGACCAGGCGGGGGTCGGGAGCCCGTAGGCGAAATAGAAGATTATATATACGAGCCAGTACGTGATGAGCCCCACGACGCACACCCAGATGGCGTTCCAGGTGTTCTTGAAATCGAGCGCCTGCCTTACGCCGATTATCATCGCGACGAGCGTCCACACCCATACTACCACGAGCACGACCGCAGTAAGGTGGGGCACGACGGCGAAGACCCTGAAAATTCCCGGCGCGCTCGCGAACCCGAGCACGCGCATTATTTCCCACTGGTCGCTCCTGGTCTCCGATTCGGGGAAGAGCTTCGTGCCGATGATGTAGATAAGGAAGGCGAGCAGCATCCAGAGGACGAAGCTGGTGATAGTACCCAGTATGAGGCCTTTATAGTCTCCCGTCTGGTAGCTGTAGATGCCCCTCGAGAGGCTCGCGAGGAAGACCACGACCACCGCCTGCCACATGGCGCTCTTATCGTGCTCGACCTCTTCGTAGAGCTCCGGGTCGAGCGTGAGCGCCCTTATAACTCTTTTGATAAACACGGATGCGGTCCACCTCTCGGTTGGAATGGAAGAGTCAAATCAATACCTCGAAGGCCGATAGTCGATACAATATCAGGATATCCTATAATCGACCTGCAATCTCCCTTGCTTATTAATGGCAGGCGTCCCGCCGAACGTTAAATTCGCGCTCGTTTACTATTTAATAAGCACTCTTAGTTTGTCGGCACCTGGGCGGGATTTACGCCGATCAGCGTGATTACGAAATACATGATCACGAAATATATTATAAAGCCTATAAGGCACACGCCCACGGCGCGCCAGGTGCTCTTATAATCGAGCGCCTGCCGCACCGCGATTATCATGGCCACGAGCATCCATATGCCCGCTATGAATGATATGATGGGGCCGGCCACAGGAATAATACCGAGTATGCGGAGCACCCCCGGGGAGCTCGAAAAGCCTATTGTCCGGAGCATCTCGCCCAGATCGGCTTTCGTCTCGGGCTCCGGCAAAAGCTTCGTGCCTATGATAAAAGTCAGGTACGCCCATATCAGCCACCCGATCAGAGCGCCGATAGTGGTGAAGATCAACCCCTCTATGCCGAATACCCCTAACGAGCCTATACCGGCCGCGATACTCGACAGCACTACGACTGTAGCCGCCTGTCCCATCGACCCCTTGTCCGCCTCTACTTCTTCATAAAGATTCACGTCGAGCCTGGAAGCCCTGATCATTCGATCGACTAAACTGGCCATGTATGTTCCTCCTCTATGAATTTATAAATATGCACATAATAAAACTTTAGCGTTGATTCGTCAAAGAGGGCGGGGAAAGTCCTATGCCCGGTGCCGGGACTTCATCTCACCGCGGAGAAGCTCTATAAGCGGCGTCATCATCTCCTCCGTGCAGTCCCCCATGAGCGCGATCTGTATCCAGTTTCTCTCAAGGAGGTAGCCGCTCCTCCAGTTGAGGTAATAGCCCGACCTTTCGAGCTTCATTCCGAGGACGCGGGAGTCGAGCCTCTCGGGAAGCGGTATGGTTATTACGGCGGGCGACTCCTGTCCCTTTTCGGCGACTATGTCGTACCCGGCGTCCGAAAGCCTTTCCCTGAGCCAGTCGGAGCGCTTGCGGAGCTCTGCATATCTTGTTACCCCGGGGAAATTTTCGATCGAGGACCTGAGCGCGCGTACGAGGTTCGAGGAGAGCGTAAAAGGAGTGCCCGAAGATTCCGCGTGCAGGCCGAGGTCGAGGTAGCGGGGCAGCTTGTCCGGCCGGGACGCGATATCGTGGTTGTAGAAGACGAACGAGAGCCCCGGATAAGACCTGAGCCCCTTCCCGCTCACACCCGTCGCCATGTAAACGCCCGAGAGGCCGAGGGGCACGGTGCCGAGGGAGCTTATACAGTCGAGACAGAGACCGATGCCCCGGCCGCCGCATATCCCGCCGAGCATGCCCGCGTCGTTCAGCACCCCGGTCGAGGTCTCGGAATGCACCGCCCACAGCCACGACGTGCCGGGATTACGGGAAAGTGCGCTCTCGACTTCCCGACGACGGAAGCCCTCTCCCCATTCCTTCTCAATTGCGGCAAAGGAGAGCCCCCACCTCCGCGCGTGATCCATGAGACGCTCCCCGAACTCCCCGTTCGAGAGGATGAGGCCCTTCCCTTCCGCGAGTGACAGCCGGGCTGAAACGGCGTCGTTCGCGAGAGTGCCCGACCCCATCAGCACCGCCGTGTGTTTCGCCCCCGTTATCGAAGTGAGTATCCGCTTCACGCAGACGAGGTCCTCCGTGAACTCCTCCGACCTGTGGGACACGGGAGTGCCGGACATGGCCCTTTCAGTATCCGCGCTGACGCTGACGGGCCCCGGCAGGAGGTAAATGGGCTTTCTCGCCGGCGGTGCGGGCTCGTCCATCCTCGAAAGGAGCTTCGTACGCCCCTTCATCCCGTAATAGGAATCCGGGGTCAGGTACATCGGCTGATACCTCGCCCCTTCACCGCCGACCTCGGGACCGAACGGCGTGAACCCGAGGTTCCTGTAGAGCTTCCCCTGAGCCACGTTCGCCGATATCAGGGCGAGGTCGTATTTTTTCTCCTCGCAGTAGGCGGCGAGTCTGGCGAAGAGGCCCAAGAGCACCTTCCGGTAGCGGCGCTCCTTCTTCACGGAGAGGAGCCTCAGCTCGCATAAAGAGCGCGACCGGGGGAGGTATGAATCGAGGCCTGGGAGCTTCTGATCGAGGGAGAAGGGGCGCTTGTCCCTGACTGCGAGCATGCCTGCGAGCTCTTCACCGTCGAGGCAGATGATATAGGTATTCTCGCCGTGGAATTTATCGACGAGCCTCTTATCCGGGTTCTCCCCGTGCTGGGGTATCTCCTCGACGAACGTCTCGTAGTTGAGCCTGTGAATCTGCTCGAACTCATATTCTAACGACGCTATCTTGTAGCGGAGGCCGTCTTTCATCCGTTCGCGGTCCATGTATACCCCGTAGCTGCAGGAATAGAATTATATACGACGGAGGGCGCTCATTCGAGGAACCTGCTCTTTATATCAGGCGAGGGTATCATGCACTCGTCTTTTTTACCGTACCACTTGTACCTGTTCCGGGCTATGTAATCGTAGACCGCGTCCCTGAGAGGCGCGGGCACCAGTATGAACGCGTAGAGGAGAGCGTGTGCCCCGCCCAGGAGCTTCTGCACCCTGAGCCCAGCCCCGGATTTGGTGTAGAGCTTCCCGTCCTCTATCAATACGATGGTGTCGAGGCTGTCGGCGGGGTAGTTATATTTACCGAGTATCTTCTTCGCTGCTTCCGACTGGAAGGGCGCGAACCTGAATACGCCGCCCGGGTCTTTCCCGATGATCGAGTTGACCACCCCGCAGCAGTAGTTGCATACACCGTCGAATATTACAAGCGGGTGTTCGGTATTTTTATCGCTCACGTAAGTCTCTCCGGATTATTATTGTACCCGGAAGCATTATCGTTTTCTCCGCGACACACGTAGTGTGACTTTACGATCCTACCCGTCCGCGTAGTCTTGACGAAGCCGGGAAGGGGTCGTGGCATCTCGCTTTTATCATGAGATTGCCGCGTCGCTTTGCTCCTCGCAATGACAGGAAGGGGGGAGATTGCCGCGGCTCATTCTGAGCCTCGCAATTGTAGATATCAAGTAATTCGAGGACAGGATTTCAGGAAAGCAGCGGTCGAGACTGAAGATTAGTAGAGAAAACAAAGAATACTCTTCTTATCCTTGATGAGCACACGCGTAATGTGGCACTCAATGTGTGTTTTATGACAAGGCATAGAAAGGAGAAATGTTGTTTTTTTTATCCTTCTTTTCCTTGATGAAAAGAAGCAAAAATCATCCGAC
>Ga0187892_10006621_pt1 | contig 17077 bp, 18 predicted proteins | sample MA1701073metaG_FD_139345 | JGI IMG/M metagenome (GOLD analysis project Ga0187892, IMG submission 139345) | Bio-ooze microbial communities from a basaltic lava cave in the Kipuka Kanohina Cave System on the Island of Hawaii, USA - MA170107-3 metaG ... | reverse complement strand
CGCGCCAGAATGACCCTGTCAAGAATCTCGCCGCATCTGAGTTGCCGCCCCTGCCTATCAGCCCTTCTTTCCGGAAGCCGCATCGCTACAGGGGGGCGTACAGATTCTGGTGAAGAGCGGAAAAATGCTTTCAGGCGCTCGAGGGCTCGTGTAGGATGGGGGGCAAATCGGTCGGAGCACACACAGGCTCTTTGGGCGTCCCCTCCGGCAATTCCGCTCGAGGCGACGCGACCGAGCCTCGGGCCGGAACCGGCGTCCGGCGCGAGGTGGTGGGGTATCTGGGCCCTGATTTTGGGCCGCGCCGAGAAAGGGAGGTGATCCAGCCGATGTGTACCCCTACGGTGATCTGTGAGGTGGTCACCTCCTAGGTCCGGATGTAAGTAGTTGCAGGTGGCCCTGGAGGACCCAGGAACCACCGGCCCCGACGGTCCCGCCCTTCACCAGCGGGGCGGCACGGCAGAATCTGATGCCGCCAACACCGTCGGGGCTCCTTTTTTGTCCGCCGCCTGATCGCGCGCGCCGCCCGGGCCGCGCACAAAGTAAAACGGCCCGCCGGTACCCGGCGGGCCGTCCAAGTGGTCAGCGACCGTTACACCATCTTCCGTACGTTCGACGCCTGGAGGCCTTTGGGACCCTTGGTGACTTCGAACTCCACCTTGTCGCCCTCGGCCAGACTCTTGAAGCCCTGGGCCTGGATGGCGCTGTAGTGGACAAAGACGTCCTCTCCGCCCTCGACCTGGATGAACCCGTACCCCTTCGCGTCGTTGAACCACTTGACCGTACCTTGTGCCATACGTCGGTTCCCTCTCCTTAGGACGGGGATGAGCCGCCCGCGTAATGTACCCCAGCCACCATGGCCGAGGCTTTTCCCCAGGCAACGGGGAATAAAAAAGCGCCGGTCGAGGACCCGGAGTCCCCTCGGCGCTACACCCCTTAGGCTCTGCTCTCGTTCACTCTGCCAATCAAGCGGAACTTCGACGTCATCAAAGTCGCGGGGAAGGATAGCAAAGGGCAAAAGTTGCTGTCAAGATTGTTGTGGGGCTCAGCGGGGCGGGCTGGAGGGCCGTTCGGGGCCTTGAGTCACGGTCCCGGAGGACGCGCCGGGCCTCGGTCAGACCGAGGCCCGGCAACCGAGACGTCTACGCCTCAGATCTTGCGAACGTTGGAGGCCTGGAGACCCTTGGGGCCCCGGGTGACCTCGAACTCGACCCTGTCACCCTCGCTCAGGCTCTTGAACCCCTGAGCCTGAATGGCGCTGAAATGGACGAACACGTCCTCGCCATTCTCCTGGGAGATGAAGCCGAATCCCTTCGCGTCGTTGAACCACTTCACACTGCCTTGAGCCATCTGACTACCTCTTTCTCCTGAGGCTGCTGCCTCGGTGTTCCCCACCACCATGGCGGGGCCGTCCTTCGGAAGTGAAGGACAAGCAAAAACGCCGCTGGACTTTTAGGTCCTCGCGGCGCTGATTTCGAGTTCTGAATCTGACAACCGAGTGAACCTGAACCTGAACCGAGCCTACGTCAATCTGGCGGACCCTGTCAAGGAATATCTTGGATGGGAACGGTGACCGGCGAGGAGCCGTTCTTGGTCCCGAGCCAGCCCGGAATCGCCATGGAGAACCGGCCCGCCGTGCCCCCGGCCACGATCACGTGGAGTTCCTCGACCGAGGGGAACTTCGGGATGCGCTCATCGGGCGCGGGCTCCCGCCCCTTGGCGAACCGGAGATTGGTCCCCTCCCCGTGGTCCTGGTCGGGGTGAAGGCTACCGTATGGCGCGCGCACGGTCTCGAACAGGTACCGCTTGAGATCCTCCTTGGTCCAGCCCTCGTCGCCGAAGGCGCGGGCATGCTCCGGGCCGACCACGAGCATGGTGTGGGAGTAGAGCGGAAAGTGCTTGCTGTTCCACAGGCCGACCAGCGACCAGCCGATCGAGCCCGCCAGCGCGCGCGCGGTCCGACTGGAGTGATCCGAGATACCGTGCGGGCCCTCACCTGCGAACAGTGTCACGGCGCTCTGACCGGCGGCCAGGCCCTGCTCCACGTGATACGCCGGCCACGGGCTCACCTCCTCGTACTCGCCGATGCAGTAGGTGTAGCGGCCCGGATGGCCGAACGTGGACATGGAGGTCTCCCCGGGCTTGGCCCCGCCCACGTTGATCATCACGAGCCGCAGCGCGCGACCGATGGTGGCGTTGGCCCGGTAACCCGGACCGAACACGCCGGCCCCGCAGTTCACGGCGAGGCGTGCCCGGATGGGGCCGTTGATCACGATCAGCGGCGCGGAGAAGTGCGTGGAGGTGGATACGCCGTGCAAGTTGAAGGCCGGCGCGCACGCCGCCTCCACCGCGGCGAGCACGACCGGCAGATACTCGGGCCGGCAGCCGGCCATGACCGCATTGGTCGCCACCTTCTCGACCGTCGCGCGGCCGTAGTTCGGCGGCACCTCGCCCACCAGGTCGCCTCGAGGCCGGCTGGTGCCGCCGAGCATCTGCTCGACGCGCGTCTTCGTCGGGGGCACGACGGGTAACCCGTCGGTGACACCGCGCTCGAACCAGACTTCCAGGTCGTCCATCGAGGGTGATGTTGGCACAGTTGTCGGACGCGTGCTATACGTTCGGGGGAGCGGAGCCGATGAACCCATGGCACGATGTCGAGTTGGGCGATCAGATCGAGCAGCACTTCCGCTGCATCATCGAGATTCCGAAGGGATCGAAGATCAAGTACGAGCTCGACAAGGCCACGGGCCTGCTCGGGCTCGATCGTGTGCTGCACTCGGCCGTGCACTACCCCGCGAACTACGGCTTTCTGCCTCGGACGTTTTGCGACGACGGCGACCCGCTCGACGTGCTCGTCCTCGGACAGGAGCCGGTAGTGCCGCTCTGCATCCTGCGCGCCAAGGCGATCGGCGTCATTACGATGAAGGACGAGAAAGGCCAGGACGACAAGATCATCGCGGTGCACGTCGACGATCCCGAGTACAACCACTACCGCGATGTCTCGGAGCTGCCGCCGCATCGGCTCAAGGAGATCCAGCGCTTTTTCCTCGACTACAAGGTGCTGGAGAACAAGGCCGTCGATATCGATCACATTCGCGGGCGCGTCGACGCGGACAACGTCGTCCGGGACGCCGTGCGCCTGTACCGGGAACGAATTCTCCCGGGCGTCGAGAGCCACTGATGCGGCCTCAGGAACTCTGCCGCGGGGAAACTCATCAGCGCCTGGGGGAAGCTACTCGCGCGTCGTTAACCGCCGGAAACATTGCCCGTTTCCCGATGCCCGATGCCGCCCATGTGGCCGTAAAGCCTGTGGTTTTCCTTGTCTCGCCTCTAGCCGAGTGCTAGACTGGCGAGCACGTCTGCTCCGAGGCACGCTGCGGGCCGCGATCACGACGGGTGCACAATGCTGATTAGCTTTCTCGCCGGGCTGTTCTCGAACGACCTCGCCATCGACCTGGGCACTGCCAACACCCTCGTATACGTGCGCGGTGAGGGCATCGTGATGAACGAGCCGTCGATCGTCGCCATCCATCTGGCCGATCACTCCGTCCTGGCGGTCGGCCACGAAGCCAAGGCCATGCTCGGCCGCACGCCCGGCAACATCAGCGCGATCCGCCCGCTCAAGGACGGCGTGATCGCGGATTTCGACATCACCGAGAAGATGCTGCACTACTTCATCAACAAGGTGCACCAGCGGCGCACGCTCGTGCACCCGCGCATCGTGATCGGTGTTCCGTCCGGGATCACGCAGGTGGAGAAGCGCGCGGTGCGCGACTCGGCCGTGCAGGCGGGCGCGCGTGAGGTCTATCTGATCGAAGAGCCGATGGCCGCGGCGATCGGCGCGGGATTGCCGATCCAGGAGCCCGGCGGAAACATGATCGTCGACGTGGGCGGAGGCACGACCGAGGTCGCGGTGATCTCGCTGAGCGGCATCGTGTACTCCAAATCAGTTCGGATCGCGGGCGACGAGATGGACGAGGCGATCGTCCAGTACATCCGCAAGCACTACAATCTGCTGGTCGGCGAGCGACACGCGGAGGAGATCAAGATCAAGCTGGGGTCGGCGTATCCGATGGGCGGTGAGCGCCTGACGATGGAAGTCAAGGGGCGGGACCTCATCGACGGTATTCCCAAGACGATCGTCGTCACCGATGAAGAGATCCGGGAAGCGCTGCGCGAACCGGTGATGGCCATCGTCGACGCCGTCCGGGCCTGCTTGGAGCGCACTCCCCCGGAGCTCGCCGCCGACATCGTTGACAAGGGCATCGTGCTGACCGGCGGCGGCGCGTTGCTTCGCGGGCTCGATCTGCTCTTGCGGCAGGAGACCGATCTGCCCATCACGGTCGCCGACGAACCTCTCTCGTGCGTCGCCCTCGGTACCGGCAAGGTTCTGGACGAGCTGGATCTTCTCAAGAAGGTGGCGATCCCCGCCTGAGCGCCGCCGAGGAAAGACGTCGCGTGAGAGGCCGCAGGTACGTACTCCTGGTGCTGGTGCTCCTGCTCTCTCTGCTCCTGCTCACCGTGCAGACACGGACCGGCGGCGCCGGCCGCGCCGGCGAGCTGGTCGCGTTCGTCACCACGCCGGTCCAGAGTGTGTTCGTCATGATCACCCGGGGCGCGTTCGGCATGTGGAACCGCTACGTCGAGTGGAAGTCGCTGACGGCGGACAACGCCCTGCTGCGACTGGAGGCGGAGCGCCTGCGGGTCGAAGCGCTGCGCGCCCGCGAGAGCGAGCAGGAGAACGCGCGGCTGCGGCGCCTCCTGACCCTGCGCGAGCGGCTGCCGCTGTCGACGCTGGGCGGCGAGATCATCGGGCGGGAGGCGGGCGGCTGGGTCCGCTCGCTCACGGTGAACCGCGGGCACAGCAGCGGCGTCGTGCAGCAGATGCCGGTGATCGTGCCGCAGGGACTGGTGGGCCGTGTCGTGCAGGTGCGCTCGCGCGCGTCCGTGGTGCAGCTGCTGACCGATCCGACGTCTGCCGTCGGAGCGATGGCGCAGCGGACGCGGACCCAGGGACTCGTGGAGGGCGACGCCGGCGGCGCCCTGCGGTTCAAGTTCATGGCGCGCGACGGCGCGGGGGTCGCGCCGGGAGACCTCGTGATCACCTCGGGCCTCGGGAATCTCTTCCCGAAGGGGCTGCCGATCGGCCGGGTGGCGCGGATCGAGGACAAGGGCTCCGCGCTCTTCCACTTCGCCGTGCTGGCGCCGGTCGTGGACTTCGCGCGCGTCGAGGAAGTGCTGCTCCTGACCGAGCAGACGACGCACGACGTGGCGAGCCTGTTCCAGGAAGGGGGCTAGGTCGATGCGGCCGCTGCTCCTGCTCATGACGTTCAGCGGCAGCCTGGCCCAGTCCAACGTGGTCCCGGCGTTCAGCATCGGCGGCGTGACGCCCGACGTGCCGCTGATCCTGACCGTGTTCGTCGCGCTGCGGCGCGGTCCTGAGACCGGCTGCCTGGTGGGCTTCGCCGCCGGATTCCTGCAGGACGTCGCGGGCGGCGGGCTCCTCGGCGTGCAAGCGTTCACCAAGGCGCTGGCGGGATTCGCGATGGGCCTGCTGGTGGGACGCTTCTGGGTGTCGAAGCCGATGGTTCAGGTGCCCGGGCTCGTGCTGCTCACCCTCGGTGAAGGCCTCGTGCGCTTCCTCATCCTCCAGCTCTTCCACTTCCCCGCCTCACTCGGCGATGTGTTCATCCACGTCATCCTGCCGCAGGCGCTCTACAACGGGTTCGTCGGCGCGGCGTGCGCGCTCACGCTCTCGGCCGCCGACGTGCTCCGGAGCCGCGCATGGAGCTGAGGACGCGCGGCGACGACGCGTGGCGGCAGCGCATCCTCGCCATGGCGATCCTCGCGATCGCGGGGTTCGTCGGCCTGCTGGGGCAGCTCTGGTATCTGCAGGCGCTGGAGGGCGGCCGCCTGCAGGAGATGTCGGAGAAGAACCGCATCCGGGTGCGCCCGCTGGCCGCTCCCCGGGGCATCCTGTTCGATCGGCACGGACTGGCACTCGTCGACAACCGCCCCGCCTTCACGCTGTCGCTGCTGCCGCGTGAGATCGAGGACCGCGACACGGTCCTGGCGCGCCTCTCCGTGCTGCTGAAGATCCCGATCGGTGAGCTGGTCGAGTCGCTGGAGCGCGTGCCGGCCGATTCCCTGCGGCCGGTACGGATCCGGCGGGGCCTTTCGATGGAGGACGTCACCAAGGTCGAGGAGCGAAAGCTCGAGCTGCCGGGCGTGATCGTCGAGGTCGAGCCCCAGCGCACGTATCCGACCAGCACGTTCGCGGCGCATCTGCTCGGCTACGTGCGCGAGGTGAGCGACGAGCAGATGAAGCAGGGCCGCTACCGGCGGGGCGATCTCATCGGCCAGTCCGGTCTCGAGCGTCTACTCGACGAGTACCTGCGCGGCCGGGATGGCGGGGAACGGATCGAGGTGGATGCGCTCGGCCGTTCGGTACAGATCATGGCGCGCGAGGAGCCCCATCCCGGCGGGCAGGTGGTCACCACCGTGGATCGCCGCATCCAGGAGGTCACGGAGCGCGCCATGGTCGGCCGGGCCGGGGCCATCGTGGTCATGGATCCCCGCGACGGCGACATCCTGGCCCTCACGTCGAGCCCGGCGTTCGCACTCGACCGGTTGACCGGCAATCTCGACCGCGAGGAGTGGACGCGGCTCCTGCGCGATCCGATGGCACCGCTGCTGAACCGAGCGCTGCAGAGTCAGTACGCGCCCGGCTCCGTGTTCAAGGTGATCGTGACCGCGGCCGGGCTGCAGGAGGCCTCGCTCACCCCGATGGACCGCGTGTACTGCAACGGTGAGTTCCACCTGGGCTCGTGGACCTTCAAGGACTGGAAGGAAAGGGGCCACGGACACGTCAATCTGCGCTCCGCGCTCGTGCAGTCGTGCAACGTCTTCTACTACCAGGCGGGGCTCAAGGTCGGCCCGGAAGCCATCACGCGGTATGCGAAGGCGTTCGGGCTCGGGGCGCCGACCGGCGTCGACCTCGGCAGCGAGAAGCCCGGGCTGATCCCGATGGCCGACTGGAATCGCCAGCGTCGGGTCCGGGGCTGGCAGACCGGCGACACCATCAACATGTCGATCGGCCAGGGCCCCGTGCTGGTCACTCCGATCCAGGTCGCTCGCATGATGGGAGCCGTGGCGAACGGCGGCATCCTGTGGAAGCCGCGTCTGGTCCAGCGCGTGGAACGCCCGGACGGCACGCTGGCCTACACGGGATCGAGCAAGGCCAGCGGACGGGTGGATCTGTCGCCCGCAGTCTGGGCATTTCTGCGGCATGCGCTCAGCGGCGCGGTCAACGAGGGGGGCACCGGGGCAGCCGCGCGGCTGCCCGGGATCATGGTCGCGGGCAAGACCGGCACCGCGCAGCGCATCGCCAAGAGCGACGCGTCCAAGGGACAGGACCATGCGTGGTTCGCGTCGTTCGCGCCGGCGGACGACCCCCAGGTCGTGGTGGTGGTGCTGGTGGAGGGCGGGGGCAAGGGCGGCCAGGTGGCCGCGCCGATCGCGCGGCAGATCTACGAGGCCATTTTCTTGCAGAAGGTCGCGATGGTGTCGCTGGGCGAGGGCTCCTGATGTTCCGCGTCGACCGGCGGCTCCTGCAGAACGTGGACTGGCAGCTCCTGGTGGCGGCCGCCTTCATCATCACGCTCTCCGTGCTGTCGCTGTGGAGCCTGGCGCCGCCCGGTCGCAGCGCGACGCTCGCCTGGCGTCAGCTCTCCTGGGTCGCCGTCGGCCTCCTGGCGCTGCTCGCCGTCGTCAGCATCGACTACCGGATCCTCGTGCGCGCGGCGCCCGCCTTCTACGTCGTCAGCCTGGGGTTGCTCTTGCTGGTGTTCGTCCTGGGCCGCACCGTCTCCGGCGCGCGTCGCTGGATCCATCTGGGCCCGGTCACCTTCCAGCCCGCGGAGCTGTTCAAGCTGGTGTTCATCCTGATGCTGGCCTGGGTCCTCACGTCGGGGCGCGCGTCGGGCCTGTCACGCGAGGTGGTCGTCGGCGCGTTCGCGATGCTCGCGGTCCCGTTCGTGCTGGTGGTGCGTCAACCGGATCTCGGGACGGCGCTCGTGCTGCTGCCGGTGTTCGGGGCGGTCCTGGCGGGCGTCGGGATGCGCCTTCGCGCGCTGGCCGGCCTCATTCTGGCCGGGGTCGCGGCGACGCCGTTACTCTGGTTCGCGCTGAAGCAATACCAGCGGGACCGTCTGCTCGTGTACATCGATCCGTTCCGCGACCCGCTCGGAACGGCGTACAATGTGATTCAGGCGAAGATCGCCATCGGTTCTGGCCAGCTCCTGGGCAAGGGCGTGAGCGGCGCGACGCAAAGCCGGCTCGCGTTCCTTCCCGAGCGCCATACGGACTTCATTTTTGCCGTGTTCGCCGAGATGTGGGGGTTCCTCGGTTGCCTGGTATTGATCGTGGCATACGGTCTCCTGCTGCTGCGGGGATTCGAGATCGCCGCCAGCGCGCGGGAGCTTCGAGGGCGCATCCTGGCCCTCGGGGTCACCGCCGTGTTTGCCACCCAGACGCTCATCAATCTGGGCATGGTGACCGGCCTGTTACCCGTCGTGGGCATTCCGCTGCCGCTGATGAGCTACGGTGGATCGTCCATGGTCGTCTCCCTGATGGGACTGGGGCTCCTGCTCTCGATCCGAATGCGGCAATTTCACTAACGCAGGAATTGCCTGCCGGGCCCGCGCGGGCTCCGGATCGAGGACTGAAGTGGGAAAGCGGATCGTCGTCAATGCCGGTCTGATCGAAACCCGTCTGGCCGTTCAAACCGGAAATCTCCTCACCGAGCTCTACGTCGAGCGCGAAGGCCGCCGCTCGATCGTCAGCAACATCTACAAGGGCGTCGTGACCAACGTGCTGCCCGGGATGCAGGCGGCCTTCGTCGACATCGGACTCCACAAGGACGCGTTTCTCTATGCCGGCGACTATACGGAGAATCTCGGCGAGGACGACCGGGATCTCGGCCGCGAGGGTGACGAGGACACCGATCTGGATGTGGTCGAGTCCGAGCCCCGCCGCGATCCCTCGATGTCGATCGAAGAGATGTTGCACAAGGGCCAGGAGATCCTGGTCCAGGTCTCGAAGGAATCGCTGGGCACCAAGGGCGCCCGCGTGACCTCGTTCGTCTCGCTGCCCGGCCGCTCGATCGTGTACATGCCACAGGCGCGGCACATCGGCGTCTCGCGCCGCATCCGAGACGACGACGAGCGCGAGCGCCTCCGCTCGATCGTGAAGGGGCTTCGCCCGCCGGCCGGCGGCTTCATCGTCCGCACCGTCGCCGAAGGCAAGGGCGAAGAGGAGCTGACCGCCGACATCCAGTTCCTGAGCCGGTTGTGGAGCCAAATCCAGGATCGGTTCGGCGCCGCCCGGGCCCCCTCGCTGATCCACGAGGAGATGGATCTCACCTTCCGCGTCGTGCGCGACCTGTTCTCGGCGGAGGTGGACGAGTTCCTGGTGGACAACCGCGAGACCTACGACAAGTGCGTGGCCTACGCGTCGTCGCTCGTCCCTCAGCTCGCCCCGCGGCTGAAGCTCTACGAGAGCGACACGCCGATCTTCGAGGCGACCGGCATCGAGAAGGAGATCGACAAGGCGCTCCGGCGCCGGGTCTGGCTGAAGTCCGGCGGGTACATCGTGATCGACCACACCGAAGCGCTGGTCGCCATCGACGTGAACACGGGCAAGTACGTGGGCAAGCGCGACTTCGAGGAGACGGTGCTCAAGATCAATCTCGAGGCCGTGACCGAGGCGGTGCGCCAGATCCGTCTGCGCGATCTGGGCGGCATCATCATCATCGATTTCATCGACATGGAGCGGCCCGAGCACCGTGACCAGGTGTTCAAGGCGCTGATGCGCGTCCTGACCGACGACAAGGCGCGCACCCACGTGCTCGAGATCTCCGAGCTGGGCCTCGTGGAGATGACGCGCAAGCGCGTCCGCCAGAGTCTGCGCTCGCTGTTTTGCCAGCCGTGTCCGACGTGCAAGGGCAGCGGCGTGGTCAGGTCGGACGCGACGCTCGCGGCAGAGATCTTCCGAAAGATCCAGGCCGGCGGGCGCGAGGAGAACGGGCAGGAGGTCGTGATTCGCGTGCATCCGGAGATGGCGCGCTACCTCGAGGCGGACCAGCGCGACGGCCTGGAGCGGCTGCGGGCGCTCACCGGCCGGAAGATCACCATCCAGGCCGTGCCGACCCACGAGCGGGAGCAGTACGAGCTGAAGTGACGCCGTCCCGGAGGCGGCCGACCGCGGGGTGCTCCGAGGAGGAACCGATGCCATCCACGCTGCCGCTCATTCCGACCACCGTGTGCGGAAGCCATGGCCTGCCGTCCTGGCTGCACCTCGTGCGCGAGGCCAGCCAGGCGGGCCGCCTCGGGCCCATCGATCTGCAGGAGGCATACGACGACGCCGTGCGCGTCGCGGTGCGGGACCAGGTCGAGGCCGGCGTGGACGTGATCTCCGACGGCGAGATGCGCCGCGTGACGTTCATCCGGGGCTTCTACGACCGTTTGACGGGCATCCGGCCGTTGCCGGTGCCCCGCCGCCTGGGTCCGACCAACTACGACTCGCACTGTCCGTACGAGGTCGTGGACCGGGTGGCCGCGCCGAACGGTCTGGGCATCGTCGACGAGTTCCGGTTCGCGCGCGCCCACGCCGAGCGGCCCCTGCGCGTCGCCGTGCCCGGTCCGATGACGCTCCTGATGCCGCTGCGGCGCGGTGGCCCCTACGCATCCGAGGAGAGCCTGGTGGCCGATCTGATCGCGCTCGTGAACCGCGAGATGAAAGAGCTGGCGGCGGCGGGCTGCGAGCTCATCCAGGTGGACGAGCCCAACTACGTGATGGGCGCCGGCAAGCATCGCGTGGTGAAGGGGGAGCCCGGCCCCATGGTCTCGGCGCTCAATGCGGCGGTGGACGGCGTCGGCGCCAAGCTCGCGCTGCACGTGTGCTTCGGCAACGCGCACAACAACTCGTTCGCGACGCCCCGGCGGTACCGGCCGCTGTATCCGGCGCTGCTGTCGGCGCGCGTCCAGCAGTTCGTGTTCGAGTACGCCAACCGCGAGATGAGCGAGATCGAGCTCTGGAGCGAGTTTCCCACCGACAAGCAGGTGGCGGTCGGCGTGATCGACGTGAAGGCGTTCCGCGTGGAGACGCCGGATGAGGTGGCCGAGCGGGTCCGCGTCGCGCTCAAGCACGTCCCGGCGGAGCGGCTCTGGCTGACGCCCGACTGCGGCTTGTGGGAGACCCCGCGGTGGGTCGGCGTCTCGAAGCTGAGATCCATGGTCGAAGGCGCCCGGCTGGTGCGCCGCGAGCTCGGAGGCGCGTGACCCGACCGTCCCGGATCAGCCGCGCCTCGATCCTGACCCAGCTCAAGCTGGCCGCCCGCAAGGGAGATCGCACCGCGCTGGCCGTGGCCGCGGACCAGATGAAGACCTGGGCCTACTCGCCGCGCTACTGGCAGAAGTATCTGGAGCTGCTCGCGAATCCGCTGGCCCGGCTCGTGGATCTCGCGCTGATCAAGCAGGGCGACAAGATCGCGCGCCAGAAGGGCTGGGTGAAGCCCAAGCGCGCGCGCCCGGTCCGGAAAGCGCGGCCGACCCCCGCCCGTCCGGCGCGCCGGCGGCCGCGCGCTTCCCCCGAGCAACCGTCGCTCTTTCCCGACCTCCGCGACTAGGGAACTCGGAGGGGAGCTCCGCCCCCCTTCCGAACCTCCCCCCAGAAGCAGGTCGCGCCGGCGAAGCCGGCGCGCGAAGTGGAACACCAAACGCACGGCGGTCGAAGCGGAACCTCGAACGGGTAGTGACCGAGTGACCCGCGCCCCAGATTGGTCGGACAGACTCTTGGCCAGCGGCCGCCTTGCCGGCGACCGCGCTACCTGCTAGGATACCCCTGTAGGGTATAGAGGTCATGGCACCGGTCTACGGGGAACGCTGGCGCATCCCGCTCCTGGTGGCCCTCGCCGCCGCCGCGGTGGTGGCCGCCGCGGTGCTGCCGCCGGTCGCGCAGGACCCGGCGTATCATCGCATGGCGGACGAGCGCCGGTTGTGGGGCGTGCCGAACGCGCTCAACGTGCTTTCCAACGCTGCGTTCGTCGCGATCGGCGCGGCCGGCCTGGTGGTCCTGGGTCGCCGGCGCCCCGACCGCCGCCCGCGCTTCGTGGATGCGCGCGAGCGGGGGGCCTACGTGATCCTGTTCGGGGCGCTCGTGCTCCTCGGCCTGGGCTCGGCCTACTACCATCTCGCGCCCGACAACCACCGCCTGCTCTGGGACCGACTCCCGCTGGCCAGCGCGCTCATGGCGCTGTTCGACGCCGCGATCGCCGAGCGGGTCGGTGCCGGGGCCGGGCTCGCGCTGCTGTTGCCGCTGCAGGCCCTCGGCCTCGGTAGCGTGCTTTGGTGGTACGCGGGCGAGCTGCGTGATCAAGGGGATCTGCGCCTCTACGGCCTCGTGCAGTTCGTCCCGCTGCTCGTGATCCCGCTGCTCGCTCTGCTGTTTCCGGCACGCTACACGCGCGGCCGAGACTGGCTCGTGCTGGTGGGCCTCTACCTGGTAGCCAAGCTGTTCGAGGTGCTCGATGGCCCGATCCTCGGCGCCGGCGGTCTGGTGAGCGGGCACACGCTCAAGCACCTGATGGCCGCCGCGGGGGGATACTGGATCTTACGGATGCTCATGCTGCGCCGGCCCGGGAGCCGGAGCGCGTGAGAAGCGGAGGACGTCGAGGATGGACGCGGATACCAAGCTGAAGGTGCTGGGCCGCCTGCGGCGGATCGAGGGGCAGGTGCAGGGTATCCAGCGCATGCTGGAAGAGGACAAATACTGCGTCGACATCCTCCTGCAGCTGGCTGCGGTGCAGGGCGCGGTCGAGCAGGCGCAGAAGCTGTTGCTGGGCGAGCACATCGAGTCGTGTGTGGCCGACGCGATCCGCTCCGGCAACGCGCGGGACCGGCAGAAGAAGGTCGAGGAGCTGCTGGACGTGTTTTCGCGCTTTTCGGGCCGGTGACGGAGGACACCGGTGGCGACGGCTGAGCAGGAGACGCGGCTCGACTTCCCCGTCAAGGGCATGCACTGCGCGGCGTGCGTGAACAAGGTGGAGCACGCGTTGCGGGACGTGCCCGGCGTCCGCGACGCGGTCGTGAACCTCGCGACGGAACGGGCCACCGTGCGGCTCGACGGCCAGGGGCCGTCGCTGGAGAGGCTCAGGGAGGCGGTGGCGGGCGCCGGCTACACCGTGCCCGCCGATATCACGCGCACGCCGGAGCTCGCGGACCGGGAGCAGGCCGCGCGGCAGGCGGAGATGCGCCACCTGCAGGTCAAGTTCCTCGTGGGCGCCGTGCTCTCGGTGCCGGTGCTCCTCGGCAACATGCACGAGCTCTTCCCGTGGGTTCCGCACTGGCTGCGCGAGCCGTGGCTCCTGTGGGCGCTGACCACGCCCGTGCAGTTCTGGGTGGGCTGGCAGTTTCACCGCGCCTTCGTGAAGGAGCTTCTGCACCGCTCGGCCAGCATGAACACGCTGGTCTCGATCGGAACGAACGCGGCCTACGGCTTCAGTGTCGCGGTGACGCTCTGGCCGGACGCGTTCGCGAGCACCGGTGCCATGCCCTACTACGAGGCCTCGGCGCTGCTGATCACGTTCCTGGTGCTCGGACGCCTGCTCGAGGCGCGGGCCCGCGGCGGTACCTCGGAAGCGATCAGGCGCTTGCTGGCGCTCCAGCCCAGGACTGCGCGCGTGGTCCGCGCTGGCCGGGAAGAGGATCTACCGATCGACGCGGTCGTCGCCGGAGACCTCCTGCGGGTGCGCCCGGGCGAGCGGGTCGCCGTCGACGGCGAAGTGGTGGAGGGCGCGTCCGCGGTCGACGAGTCGATGCTGACCGGCGAGAGCCTCCCCGTCGAGAAGGGGCCGGGATCGACCGTCATCGGCGGCTCGATCAACCGCACCGGCACCTTCGCCTTCAGGGCCACGCGCGTCGGCCGGGAGACCGTGCTGGCCCGGATCATCCAGCTCGTGGAGGAGGCCCAGGGCTCGAAGGCGCCCATCCAGCGGCTGGCCGACCGCGTGGCGGCGGTGTTCGTCCCGCTGATCCTGGTCATCGCCGCCATCACGTTCCTCGTGTGGTGGCTCTGGGGCCCGGAGCCGGCGTTCTTCCATGCGCTGGTCAGCGCCGTGGGCGTCCTGGTGATCGCCTGCCCGTGCGCGATGGGGTTGGCCACGCCGACCGCGATCATGGTCGCGACGGGAAAGGGCGCGGAGCTGGGCGTCCTCGTCAAGAGCGCCGAGGCGCTCGAGGTGCTGCATCAGGTGCGCCTGATCGTGCTCGACAAGACCGGGACGCTGACGATAGGCCGCCCGGCGGTCACGGACGTGGTCCCGGTGCCGGGCGAGTCCGAGGACGAGCTGCTCGCCGTGGCGGCCGCGGCCGAGCAGGGCTCGGAGCATCCGGTGGGCGAGGCCATCGTGACCGAGGCGAAGCGGCGGGGCGTCGCCGTGCCGCCGGTGAGCGACTTCCAGGCCGTTCCCGGTCACGGGGTCGACGCGCTCGCCGCCGATGGCCGCATCCTCCTTGGAAACGCGCGATTCCTCCGGTCCCGCGGGATCGAGATCGACGCCCTCGAGGCGCGCGGACGAGAGCTCGCCGCCGAGAGCAAGAGCGTGGTCTACGCGGCGTTCGGCGGCGAGCTCTACGGGCTGATCGTGGTGGCCGACGTGCTCAAGCCCGAGGCCCGCGCCGTCGTCATCGCGCTCCGTCAGCTCGGTCTGGAGGTCGCGATGCTGACCGGCGACTCGCGCGTCACCGCCGAGGCGATCGCGCGTCAGGCCGGCATCGATCGCGTCCTCGCCGAGGTGCTGCCCGAGCAGAAAGCCGCCGAGATCAAGCGGCTCCAGGAGGGCGGCCGGCGCGTGGCGATGGTCGGTGACGGGATCAACGACGCCCCGGCGCTGGCCCAGGCGGACGTCGGCATCGCGATGGGCTCTGGCACCGACGTCGCGATCGCGGCGGCGGACGTGACCTTGATGCGGGGGGATCTGCGCGGAGTCGTGACGGCGGTGGAGCTGTCGCGGCGCACCATCCGCGTGATCAAAGAGAACCTGGCGTGGGCTTTCGGCTACAACCTCGTGCTCGTCCCGGTCGCGGCCGGAGTACTCTATCCCATCTGGGGGATCCAGCTGTCCCCGATCCTGGCCGGAGCGGCGATGGCGCTGTCGTCCGTCTCGGTGGTGGCGAACAGTCTCCGGCTCAAGCGGTTCCGGACCACGACGATCTGAAGGAGGGAGCTCATGGCGATCGATCCTGTGTGCAAGATGGACGTGGAACCCAGGAAGGCGGCGGCCCAGTCGAGCTACCAGGGCCAGACGTACTACTTCTGCGCGCTCGGGTGCAAGAGCAAGTTCGACCAGGACCCGGAGAAGTATCTCGCGAAGAGCTGAGGCGCCCCGGTGATCACCTCGCCCTATCTCGGCGGGCGTGACCGGTACGAACGCGCGATCGAGGGCTGGGTCGACAACACGCACGAGGACGCCTTCACGCACACGGTGCGTCTCGTCGATGACGACGTCTCGCTCGAGGTGAGCGCCGTGTGCACCCTGTCGCCGGCGTACGAGGTTCGCGAGGCCCACGCGCGTATTCTCGCCGGGGCGGATCCTGCGCTGGCCGAGGCGTTCGGCGGGCTCGCCGGGGCGCGGATGGTCGGCGGCTTCACTCGACGGCTCGCGGAGCTCGGCGGCGAGCGAGCGGGAGCGGCGCTCCTCGTGGATGCGGGCGTGGAGATCGCCCGGCTCGCCCGTCAGGTGGCCAAGTTGCCCCGCGACACGGTGGCGGCGTTCCGGCACGGCGACGCCCGCCAGTGCTGGCAGCTCGACACCCGGGCCTGGGCCGACCTGCCTAACTCGTGCTTCACCTACAGCCAGGCCGGGCGAGCGCTGCTGGAAAGCAGGCCGGTATCGGTCCCGATGCTGCCGGAGCTCTACAGCCCGCCGCCCGGGGCCAGCCGGATCTTCGTGAGGTACAAGCGGGCCCGTCTCGTTCTCACCGAGCCGCGTCTGCATCTGTTCCACTCGATGCACGACAACATCCATGGCTTCGATGTGCACTACGAGCTGGATCTGGCGACCCAGACGATCGTCGCCGCCGACTCGGTCACCTCCCGGCTGCCGTACCGCGGCATCTGCGACGAGCCTCAGCGCGCGATCACCACCCTGATCGGCCAGCCCGCCGACGTCCTGTTGCGCAAGCGTGCCCAGGCGCTGATCGGCGGCGAGACCGGCTGCGCCCAGCTGTACGACCTCACCGCCGACGTCCTGAAGCTGCTGGTGATCAGCTAACTCCCTGCTGTAATTGAGCAGAATTTTGTTGACAGGCCGCGCGAGAGGCCCTAGTCTGTACTGACCAGTCGGTATACGGGGCACGAAACGTGTATGGGGTGGGCGCAGGCCCGCAGGAGGGGTGATCGCTGATGGCGGTCGAGACCAGGAGCGCCAAGGGGGCCGCGACCCGGGACCAGATCCTGGATGCAGCCGAGCGCCTGATCCACCTGCAGGGGTATCACTGCACCTCGCTCGACGACGTCCTGAGGGACAGCGGGGTCGGCAAGGGCAACTTCTACTACTACTTCAAGAGCAAGGAAGAACTGGGCTACGCGATCATCGACCGGCTCATTGCCGGCTTCCTCGCTCGTACGCTCGAGTCGGCTTTCGCCGACACCTCGGCCGATCCGGTCGGGCAGGTCCACGCGCTGCTGGAACGCGTGCTGGAGACCCAGCGCCGACGCAACTGCGTCGGGGGGTGCCCGATGGGCAATCTGGCCTCCGAGCTCTCCGATGTCCACGAGGGATTTCGCAAGCGCCTGGCCGAGACCTTCGACCGGTGGCAGATGGCCGTGACCGAGGCGTTCACCCGCGGGCAGGCGCGCGGTCGCTTTCGACTGGAGTGCGATGCCGCGGGCGTGGCGCGGTTCCTGGTGGCGAGTGTCGAGGGCGCGATCCTGCTGACGAAGGTGACGAAGGACATCACGGTGATGGAGACGTGCGTGGACGAGCTGAAGCAGCACCTGACGTTGTACACGACGAGCTAGG
>Ga0187892_10006620_pt1 | contig 17082 bp, 16 predicted proteins | sample MA1701073metaG_FD_139345 | JGI IMG/M metagenome (GOLD analysis project Ga0187892, IMG submission 139345) | Bio-ooze microbial communities from a basaltic lava cave in the Kipuka Kanohina Cave System on the Island of Hawaii, USA - MA170107-3 metaG ... | reverse complement strand
ATGACCGTGCTCACCGCCACGGGACAGTTGGCCGAAGGTGCGGGAGCCGCATCCTTCGCCGCATTGCCGAAAGTTGCATCGGAACTTCGCGGTAAAAAAGTGGTTTTGCTGCTCACGGGGGGCAATTTGCCCGTGGAAGACTTGAGGGGGCTACTTGCGCGTGCGGAGGGTTGACTATCTTTCCCGAAAGGTATGAGCAATCTGATCGGTCAGCGGCTTTAGCAAATAGGACAACGGTGAGCGCGCCGAAGTTTGGATGAAGGCCTCCGCTGGCATTCCCGGTTTCAGTTTTCGGCCATCAAGCTTTGCCAGTTCCTCGGAAGGAATGCGCAATCTTACGGCATAGAAGGGCGGAGAGGTCTGATCTTCCCGGCTCGTGTCCGCCGCAACATGTGTCACCTCGGCGCCAACTTCCGGGGTGAGGCGCGAGTTAAAGGCCGAAAACCGCACGCGCGCGTACTGGCCCACTTCGATCTGATCGATGTTCTGCGGGGCGATTTTGGCTTGCAATACCAATTCGTCGGCTTCGGGAGCGATGAGCATGAGCGTTTCGGCGGGTTGGATAACACCCCCGATGGTGTGGACCGCAAGTTGATAGACATCGCCCGTGAGCGGCGCCTTGATCGCCATGCGGCGAAGGCGCGCCGCCGAAGCCAGTTTTCTTTCCCGGTATTCGGCTATCTTGCCTTCGACCTCACGGAGTTCGGTCAGGGACTGGGTGCTGTCCTCTTCGTCGAGTTGCAGTATCTGCAGTTTGACTTCACCGATCTTGCTGGCGGCTTCTGCCTTCGCGGAAATGAGTTCACCATGCGCGCCTTCCAGCCTTGCCTGTTCACGCTCCAGGGCGAGCACCCGGCTTTTGGCCACGAGGCCCTTCTCGAACAGGCCGCGCAGGCCAACGAGCTCATCGCCGATCAGTTTGATCTGCCGTTCCTGTGCCGCAATTTGCGCCTGCACGCCATCGATCTGCTCGGTGATTTGACCGATCTGTTGGCCAAACTGTTCTTTCTTGCCGTTGATTCCCGCCATGTGTGCGTTGAACAACCTGAGTTGCCCCAACATGACCCGGCCCATATCAGGCTCGTCCCGCCGCGCGGCGAGCTCGGGTGGAAACTCCACTGATGCAAGGCCGTCGCGCTGAGCCTCGAGCCGGGCCCGCTTGGCAATCTCCTCAATCAGCATCGCGTCCACGATACTCAGCTCTGCCTTGGTTTCCGTGTCGTCGAGGATAATCAGGTCCTGTGCTTCTTCCACGCGGTCACCGTCCTTAACCAGTATCTTCCGGACGATACCGCCTTCCTTGTGCTGGATTCTTTTTGTGTTGGATTCCGCGATGATCGTGGCGGGGGCTATCACAGCTCCGTTGATGCTGGCGATCGCCGCCCAGCCGCCGAAGAGTCCGGCCATCACAAAGAGCGATAGGTACCCAGCGATCTGAAAACGCCGCAGCGACCGATCGGTATTCAGCGGCTTCATTTGCGTTCGCCTTGCGTGGCCGCCTGAATGGGCTCCACATTGCCGTGTGCGGTTTGCGGCATCAGCACCTTGCGCATGATCTCATCGCGGGGACCGAATGCGGCAACCTTGCCGTCGGTAAGCACCAGCATCTTGCCAATCGCCGCAAGGGCGCTCGGCCGATGGGCGATGATGATGACCGCCGCTCCCCGCGCGAGTCCGTGCCGGATGGCGTGGTCAAGCGCCACCTCTCCCTCGGAATCGAGATTTGAGTTGGGTTCGTCGAGCACGAAAAGCACCGGGTCGCCATACATGGCGCGAGCCAGCGCGATGCGCTGCCGCTGCCCTGCCGAAAGCCTGGAGCCATTCTCGCCCAGCGGCGTATTGTATCCCTCCGGAAGCCGCATGATCATGTCGTGCACATTGGCCAGCCTTGCGGCCTCAACCACTTTGTTGGGCTGGGCGTTCGGACCGAAGCGCGAGATGTTCTCCACGACCGTCCCGTCGAACAGCTGCACCTCCTGGGGCAGATAGCCGATCATCCTGCCGAGCTCGTCCGGTTCGCGCTGATCGAGCGTGGCGCCATCGAGGCGGACCTGGCCGCGAGTGGGCGCAATGACACCGACAAGGGACCTCGCCAGCGTCGACTTGCCGGCACCTGTGGGCCCAATCACGCCGATCCCTTCGCCGGGTCCGATGCTGAACGAGATGCCTTGCAGGACGGGTTTCTCGACACCGGGCAACTGGACGAAGAGAGTTTCGACATCGAGCCGGCCTCTTGGCGCGGGCAAATTCATCCGCGCTGGAAGCTTCGGCATGGCTTTCAACAGATTGGTCAGGCGCTCGCGCGCCTTGCGGAAGGAAAGGAACTGCTGCCAGTTGGCCACCGCCTGCTCAACCGGCGCAAGCGCCCGCGACATGATGATCGAAGCGGCGATCATGGCGCCCGCGGATATTTCCTGCTGGATCGCCAGATAGGCGCCGAGTGCCAGAATTCCCGATTGCACCATTAGCCGGAGAACCCGCGACGCCGCCCCCAAGCCGCCGCCCGCGTCATTGGCTTTTGTCTGATGGTCGAGGGCGGCCTGGTGAATGCTGGCCCAACGCTCGCGAAGAACGCTTACCATGCCGAGCCCGTGGAGGGCCTCGGCATTGCGCCGGCCTTCCTCCGTCATCAGCGAGGCTTTCATGGTAGCGCGGGTTGCCTCCGCCAACGGCTCGCGGGTTGCCCATTCAGAGAGCACTGCGAGCATAAATATGGCGAGCGCCGCCACCGCCGAAGCCAGCCCCAGCATCCAATGCATGAGCGAGATTACAAGCAGATATACCGGCACCCACGGCATGTCGAGAAAGGCAAACGGACCCTGCCCGGACAGATATTGCCGCACTGTCGCCAGATCGTTGACCGGCTGGGAACCAACGCCCGGCGTGCGGCGGAGGGCATGGACCGCAAGCACATCGAACACCCGGCCCCGCAACTGTTCCTCAACCCGGCGGCCAATACGGACCAGCAGCCTGGCCCTTAAATACTCTAGGAAACCGTAATAAGCGTAGAGAGCCGTCACGATCACGATCAACGCGATCAGGGTGGGTACGCTGCCCGACGTCAGCACCCGATCATAGATCTGCATCATGAAGATGGGCCCGGTCAGCATCAGGATGTTGACCATGCTGCTGAAAATCGCGGTCGAAACGAACGCACCCCGGCTCGCCCGGTAAACCGCGCTCAGCTCGCCGGTGCCAGATGATTCAGGCTGACGGGGCGGATTCACGGCTTACCTGTGGCAATCAAACCGCCCGGACGAAAGGAGACTACGTCCACCGCCGCAGCCCAAGCCGCCGTCATGCTTCACATAAAGGCAAAGTCATCGGCAACCAATGATGCAGCCAGCACGCCCGCGAGAGTGATCTTGTTCGAGGCATCGAATGTGATGACCGTATCGGCTCCTGCCTCCGCCGTTGCCGCCATGACCTCCTCATAGCTATCGAAAGCAGCGCCGAGTGAAAGGCTAATCACATCGGCAACTCCTGTACCGGACTCGAAGTCCGAGATCCTGTCCTGGCCAAGCCCGGCCGGCGAGGGTTCTCACCCGCTACCTCAATTTCTTTGTTTTCATTGGTGACAAGTTGAAGGTGGGAGAATGGCAATCCCGAATTTCCCGAACCGATAAGTGTTCCCGCAACCCTTATACTTTCCATCGAATCTCCCTCCCTACATTTGATTTTTATTTTACTGAGCCGCCGTAAACGACTTTTGACATGGCACCAAATTTGTCGAATCTGACGTCGATTCTAAAGCTCGTGGGATTGCTGCAAAGTCCCACGAGCTGCTCTATTACGTTGCTACACCCGATGGCGTTTTTCCAGGAAGCCGCTTGCTCTTTCAAGCGAAGGTCTTTTTCGCCGAATACTATGATGGTGATATTATCCAGCGGGGCGGAGAAACGTCGATCACCCGGGATTGAATGAACTACCAAATGCAGTCCTTGACACGCAAAAAAATCAATTGCGTCACGCACGTGTAAGGTTGAAAAAATATGCTTCGCATGGGCGGACGTCTCGGCGGCGTCGCGTATTTCATACCAAAACTTGTCGAGGCGGCGAAGTGTTCCCGTTCTGCAAGACGGTTCGGCAAAACTTTTGAGTTTGCAGTCCCAAGGACCCTGCTCAGCGGTATGGCGCACGCATTCACCAATCAAAGAATTTTTTTCTTCTTGCGCATTGGCTGGACCTGAACAAAAAATCAGAGCGTTACACGCCAACCAAATCAAAATATTTCGAAGTTCTTTCACACGGTCCTCATATATTTCCCAGCGGACTACAGAAGGTGCAGTTTCGTACGGCTGACGTCCTCTAAACAATTTTTACCATCGTCTGCCGAAATGAAAATGCGAATGATGATAACTGGAGCAAAAATCGACTCGATTTAATAGCCATGTTCAACTCCGATAGTTCGACCGCACTTGTTGAATGCGATGAGATGAGTCCCTGTCCGTGAGAAGATCAACGATAATTAGATGTCCGTCATCGATGGCCACCAAATCCAGCAAAAAACAGCCGCTATTTCTTAAGTTTTGCTGGAATACAATGGAAACAGCACCTTTAATGATAGAAATATTCCTCACCGCGAAATCGCTGTAGCCAGATAGGCCGACACTTCGTTCAACTTGAAATCATGAGACGCAGCAAATTCTGCTGTCCTCTTATAATTTTCCTTCGAATTCGACGCAGTAAGACAAGACATCGCCGGCCCACGAAAGGAAAAAGGTAATACATGACTGCCGACGAGAAGGCCGGTGGCGGCCAGTCCAACAAACAGAATTGTCTTTTTCACAATTATACCTCGATCAATTCAACTGATGGGGCCGCTGAAGCGGCAGTAAGCCACTCGCGCCGCAAGCTGGCTACAGCGCAATCGGGATCAACAATTGCAGGTCTTAGTTTTTGGAATGGAGTTCAATGGCTGCCGGCCACTCGCATACAAGACCACCCCGCTCGGCTGTTTGATTTACAGTGTATTTGCCGTGCCGAAAGCTTGGTGAATTTTCCCACTACTGTCAACGAAGAAATTCACCGGATTACGTCCGTCCGTGCTAAGTACCGTTGCCCTGAATTTCCCTGTTCAATGTCTCAGTCGGAGGATTTCAGGCCGATTGCGTCTGTGTCCGTCTCGTCGCCGCCGATTTGGTTCATGCAAATCGTCGCAGGGGAGCTCTTGCGTCACAGATCGCGGTACTCCGCAAACCCTGCCCCATCCCACAGGCAAGATAGATTTGGCATTCGCTTACAACTAGGCGGCGCCGGTCCGCACCCCATGCTCATCGAAGTGTTCAGGAAAAAATGCCGCGACACAGCTAAATGCGGTCCGCCGTGCCTCTTCGCGCGAATAGGGCATGCTCCGACTCATGAGGTCCAACCATAATCCTTCGACGGTTGCGTACAGGATACGGGCCACCCGCACGGCATCGAGGTCATAACGGCCATTCCTGATGATGCGATCGCAAATACCTTCCAACATGGAAACATAGTTGAGGTCGTTGGAACCGCAGGTTTCCTGATAGATCGGCCGGCTCTGGGCCTCGCCCCAAAAGGCGCACCAAGCCGTGAGTTTGCTCTGCGTACACACTATTTCGTTGAAGTCAGCCGCGATGAGAGCTTCGAGCTGATGTTCCGGCGTCGGCGGAGCGGCAGCGAGCGCACGGGTCCAATTCTCGCGGTATTCGGCGGCGAGAAAGAGAAGCGTCTCGATCAGAAGTTTTTGTTTAGTTTCGAAATGGAAGTTCACCAGCCCGTGGGAAAGCCCCGCAAGGGTGGCGACATCCGTCAACGTGGTTTGCGCATAGCCGCGGCGGGCAAGGCATTCTACTGTCGCATCGATGAGTTGCCGCCGCCGCTGTGCCCTACTTGCCTTCCGGGGCAGCGGCACCGCCTGCTCATTGACCATTGATGATGCCATCTGATTCCCATTCCGCGCTTGCCGGGCAAATCGGATTTTGATTGACACGTCAGTCAAAATACATACAAAATCCCTGTTGTCGAGTAAAATGAGTTGGGGAAGAGAGCGGACCAATATGGAGCGCAGCGTCGATCATCGCCGGGGACTGCCTGCATGGACCTATCATAGCGAGGCCCTGCTCAGGCTGGAACAAACGGCGGTCTTCGAAACCCACTGGCAGATCGCCGGTCATGTGAGCGATATTCCGCTGAATGGAGATTACCTGACTTTTGATATCGCCGCCGAACGCGCCCTCGTCATCAGGGACGGGACCGGCGCCATTCGAGCCTTCCACAATCTCTGCCGGCACCGGGGTTCGCGTGTGGTCGCCGACAAGCAAGGCCACTGCAAGAACGCCATTGTCTGCCCCTTTCACGGCTGGGTGTACAATCTCGATGGCACCTTGAGGGGGCCGGCACGGCCCAAGAGTTTTGGTTCGATGGACAGGACAGCCTTTGGCCTGAAGCCCATCGACGTCGAAACCTGGCAGGGCTTGATCTTCGTTCGTTTCAGGCCCGGTCCGCAGCCCGCCGTATCTGAACTCATAGCGCCCCATGCCCGCGAACTCGAAGCCTACCGGATGGAGGAGTTGCTTCCAGCCGGAGGTTTCTGGGAAACCACCTCTCCTGTGAACTGGAAGTCGATTCGCGATGTGGACAACGAAGGCTATCATGTGCCCATGGCCCACCCGGCCCTGCAGGATCTCTACGGGGCAAGCTACCGGGACGAGGCCTTTGTCGATGGGGTGAGCCGTTCGACGGCAGTCTACAACCCACACGGCGGGCGGCGCTGGAGCGTGCGGAACTATATCAAGATCGCGCCCCAGCAGGCGTGGCTGCCGGAACACCTGCGCAAGACATGGAACTATTTCGCCCTGTTCCCCAATGCGGTGATCGCGGTCACGCCGGAGCTGGTGCAGTTCTATCAGGAATTCCCGCTTTCGGTGTCGTCAACCCTGCAGCGCGGCGCCATTTACCGGCGGCATAGAGAGAGCCGGGAGCAAAAACTTGCCCGCTATCTCGCCACGCGCATCGACCGCGAGACTACGAAGGAAGACAAGCAGCTCACCATTTGGTCAAATGAATCGATGAAGTCGTCCGCCTTCGAAGGGTTTCATTTGTCCGATCTCGAATTGGGGGTACGCAGCCATCACGACCACTTGCGGCAGTTGCTCCCTGTCGTGACCAGGGAAACGCCTCCTTCGGAAGAGACCATCGCCGAAACCAATGAACTGCTCAAAGCAGGGACGCCGCTACCGGCCGTGACCGCCCGCAATCAATTCGCCCGAGTTTGACATGGCGGAAAATAGGGATTGAACTGAGGACAACCGATAATTTCTTAAGCCGCGAAGAGCTCGAAACCAGGGAGTAACGTCATGAAAATCACCAGACGGTCTGCCTTGACAGCGATCGGCGGCGCTGCCGTCCTTTCAATGCCTGCGATCCACCGCGTCCGCGCCGAAGACGCGGTCCTTAATGTCTATAACTGGGCTGATTATATCGGTGAGACGACGCTTGCGGACTTTCAGGCGGCAACCGGGATTTCGGTAACATACGATACCTACAGCTCTTCGGAGGAAATGCAGGCCAAGATGCTGGCGGGCAGCACCGGTTATGACGTTGTCAACATGGCGGGGCTCGAATTGCCCCGCTTCATCAAGGCCGGCGTGTATGACAAGCTCGACAAGTCGAAGTTGCCCAGCTGGGGCAACCTCGATACTGAAGTCCTCCGCATTCTGGCCGGATGGGATCCAGAAAACCAATACGCGGTTCCCTATATGTGGGGCTCAGTCGGATTCACCTATAACGTCGACATGGTCAAGGAACGCATTCCCGATGCGGACATGGAATCCCTCGACCTGGTATTCAAGCCGGAAAATGCCGCGAAGCTCGCCGATTGCGGCATCTCCATTCTCGACTCGCAGACCGACGTTATTCCGATGCTGCTCAAATATGCCGGCAAGGACGGCGACACAGCCAACGTTGCCGATTACCAGGCTGTCGTCGAACTTTTCAAGCCGATCCGGCAACATGTTCGCACCTTTGACAATACCAACTATCTGAACGCCATCCCCAACAAGGAGCTTTGCGTCATCAACAGCTGGTCCGGCGATTATTCGACTGCCAAAGCCCGTGCCGCCGAAGCGGGGGTCGACGTCAATCTCGCCTATTTCGTCCCCAGAACGGGCGCCCCGGCCTGGGTTGAAGGTTTTTGCATCCCGCGCGACGCCGCGCACAAGGAAAATGCCTACAAATTCCTGGAGTACATGCTGCAACCGGAAGTCATCGCAAAATGCACCAACTTCACGAACTATGCCAACGGCAATGCCGCTTCCAAGCCCTTCGTGGACCCCGCTATTCTGGCCAATCCCGCAGTCTACCCGGACGCTGAAACAATGAAACGCCTGTGGGCGCCCAAACCTTTCACCGAAGAGCAGGATCGCGAGATGACCAAAGCCTTCAGCGCGATCAAGACGGGCGGCTAACGCTCTGGAAGAAACGATCCTGTGGGAACAGTCGCAAGCCACAATGGTGAACTGACGGGAGCGGCGCAACCTTTCTTGAGAATCGATGCTGTTACCAAGAAGTTTGGCGGCTTTACCGCGGTTGATAATGTCTCAATCGACGTGCGCAAAGGTGAACTCTTCTCACTTCTCGGCGGGTCGGGATGCGGCAAGACCACCTTGCTGCGCGTGCTGGCCGGTTTTGAAACGCCAAGCTTGGGCCGCGTTATTATCGACGGCCAGGATGTAACAGACCTGCCGCCCTATGAGCGGCCCGTCAACATGATGTTCCAGTCCTACGCCCTCTTTCCGCATATGTCGGTCGAGAAGAATGTCGGCTACGGTCTCAAGCACGAAGCGATGAGCGATACCGGGCGCCGCGACCGCGTCCGCCACATGCTCGATCTTGTGCAACTCACCGAACTTTCAGGCCGCAAGCCTCATCAACTGTCGGGCGGCCAGCGTCAGCGCGTCGCCTTGGCGCGCGCCTTGGCAAAACAGCCGAAGCTCCTGCTGCTCGACGAACCGCTTGGCGCCCTCGACAAGAAACTGCGCGAGCGCACGCAATTCGAGATCATGAACATCCAGGACAAGACAGGCATCACGTTTGTGGTCGTCACCCACGATCAGGAAGAGGCGATGACCCTGTCGACCCGCATTGCCGTCATGGACAAGGGCATCGTCCGGCAAATCGGCACGCCAACCGAAATCTACGAATATCCGCGCAACCGATTTGTCGCCGGCTTCATTGGTTCCATCAATCAGTTCGAGGGTGCGGTCGCAGACTCCGCCAATGGCTCGACCGCGGTGGATTTGCCCGCCGTCGGTGGCCGCGTAAGAGTCAGCCACAAGGCGCCCCCGCCGCCAGGCGCCAAGGTCATGATCGCCGTCCGGCCCGAGAAGATCGTCATCACGCGGAACAAGCCGTCAAACGCCGTCAACGCGTTCAAGGGACGGGTGCAGGATCTGGGTTACTTCGGCAAGGATTCCCTTTACCGGGTCAAACTCGCCTCGGGTGTTCTGGTCACGGCAAACAGCGTGAACGCCCGCCGCGCTGGCGAGCATGAGCGCATTGCCACTTGGGAGGATGAGGTCTGGCTGTCGTTCGACCCCTCCTCCGCTATCCTGTTGATGGATTGAAAACATGGAGGGCAGCCGCACTCTGGCCGCAGACACCGACACCACCGGACTCCTTCCGCGCGGCGCAGGTTATTCTCTTCGCAACTGGTTCAATCGCCGCGGCTGGCGGAATATCATCATTGCCTCGCCCTATGTTTGGCTGCTTGCCTTTTTCCTTCTGCCGTTCCTCATCGTGATCGCCATGAGTTTGGCGACGCGGGCCGGCACGTCACCGCCCTTTGCCTTCGCCGATACGTGGCCTTATGTCGATTTCGGGAATATCGCCCGCCTGTTCGAGGACCCGGTCTATGTCCGGGCCTATCTCACATCGATTTACAATGCCGGGATTGCGACTGCACTTTGCCTGCTGCTGGGTTATCCCATGGCCCTCGCCATAACCCGGGTGAGAGGCACCTGGCGCAATATTTTCCTGTTGCTGGTGATCCTGCCCTTCTGGACGTCATTCCTGCTGCGGGTCTACGCCTGGATTGGCCTGATGGGCGCCAATAGCTGGTTCAACAAATTTTTGACGGCGTTCATCAATGTGCTCGTTCCGGCGGACATGGCGCTCCGTTCGATCCCGATGATGAACACCAATTTCGCCGTGGTCCTCGTGATGGTCTATTCCTATCTGCCGTTCATGATCCTGCCGCTCTATGCCAATCTGGAGAGGCTCGACGGCACGCTCAACGAAGCGGCAATGGATTTGGGATCGAAGCCGTGGCAGGTGTTCAGGGATGTGACGTTGCCGCTGTCCCTTCCCGGCATCATCGCTGGCGGCCTGCTGGTGTTCATCCCGGCATCGGGAGAAGTCATCATTCCAAGTCTTGTGGGCGATGCTTCCGATCCAATGATCGGCCGGGTGATCAACGATGAATTCTCCGCCGCGCGGGACTGGCCCATGGCTTCGGCCGTAGCCGTCGCGCTCCTCTTCATGCTGGTCGTGCCGATGATGCTGTATCACCGCTTTGAGTCGCGCGCCCAAGCTGGAAGCGAGGTCAAATCATGAACCGGCACCCACTTTTTCTTTTCTCATGCCTGTGCTTCGGCTTCGCGTTTTTTTATATTCCAATTCTCTCCATGATATTTTTCTCGTTCAACAAATCGCGGCTGGCGACGGTCTGGGGCGGCTTTTCGATCCAATGGTATGGCAAGCTGTTGAGTGACGGGCAGATCATCAAGGCGGCCGTTCTCTCGCTAGAAATCGCGCTCCTGAGTGCGACGTTCGCAACAATCCTCGGCACCATGGCGGGCATCAGCCTTGCCCGGTTCAAGAGATTCCGCGGCAGTACGTTTTTTTCGGGCCTGGTCACAGCACCCCTAGTCATGCCGGAAGTGATCACCGGCATTTCATCGCTCATGCTCTTCATCTTCATGGCCCAGTGGATCGGTTGGCCCGGACAGCGTGGCTTCACCACCATCACTATCGCCCATATCACTTTCTCGATGACCTATGTCGCCACCATCGTTCAGTCGCGCCTGTCATCGATGGATCTGTCGATCGAGGAAGCGGCGATGGATTTGGGTTCAAAGCCCTGGCAAGTTCTCAAGGACGTGACGCTTCCCATCATCTTTCCGGCAATCCTGTCCGGCTGGCTGCTGGCCTTCACGATTTCGCTTGATGACGTGGTGATCACCAGCTTTACCACTGGCCCTGGAGCCACGACGCTGCCTATCCTGATCTGGAGCAAGGTCAGGCTTGGCGTGACGCCCGATATCAATGCGCTGGCCACTTTGATCATTGTTGTGGTGGGATTGGGCGTCGCACTGGCGGGCTATCTCATGTATCGGGTGGAAAAGCAGCGGCAGCGCGATATGCAAATCGCCGTGGCGGCAAACCAATGATCCGCATCGGCTCAACCGAAGATGCACGCCAGCTTGAATTGCTGAACAGCGCCATTGGCCTTCCCCGCTCCGGGCATACGCGTTACGGGGCCGCCATGTACTTCTACATCCATGGCATGATTGGCGCCGGCACGCTTGAAGTCTATCGGATCTGCGCGCCGCTCGATCACGAAGATCCGATCAAAATTCTGCAAGCCCATGGCCTTGCCAGCGATGTGCTCACCACCAAACGAACGGGGAGAATGCCCATGCAGCCCACTAAGTTTTCCGACCGGCGCATCGTGAATATCTATGAGGCGGAGTTCAAGCCTTTTGTCTATCCGGACGGCGTTGCCTTGGGCGACAGCGTGTTGCAGCTTGACGACACTCTGCCTGCTGGCACGGGCTTTCACGTTTATCGCATGCCAGCCGGCATGACGACGCGGCCACACCGGCACAATGGGCACGAACAGTTTCTGATTCTAGAAGGAGAGCTGATCGAGAATGACGGAACTGTATTCAGGAAAGGCGACCTCGTATGGCTTAGGAACGGCACTGAACACTGCTCTCACACGCCGAACGGTTGCCTGCTGGCCGTTCATATCGCGGCCAGCGAAACTACGGTGGAATAAGTTCATACGGCGGAAGGAACGCGACTCGGCGGCTGTAACTCAAGGCGCGGTCGGTCAGCGGTGGGCTTCCCACCGTCAGTCTTCGATCGGCGCTCCGCCCTCCTGGGTGCGGCGCTGAATGAAATCCTCGAGCTGTTCGCGGATCGCATTGTCCAGCGGTGGAGGCGTGAAATCGGCAATCGTCTTCTTCCACAGGGCATTTGCACGGTCCGTCGCCGTCCTTGCGCCCTCCTCGGACCATTTGCCGAAATTCGACCAATCCGAAATGAGGGGCTCATAAAAAGCCGACTGATAGCGCGACATGGTATGGCTTGATCCAAAAAAATGTCCGCCGGGGCCCACGTCGTGGATTGCATCGAAGGCCAGATCGTCGACATCGGTTGGCACCGGCTGAAACATCTCTGCAAAGCTTTGCAGCGTCTCCAGGTCCGTCATGAGCTTCTCGAAGGACGCCGTCAGCCCGCCCTCAAGCCACCCTGCCCCGTGGAGAAGAAAGTTGCAGCCGCCCATGACAGCGCCCCAGGTGCTCAATTGGGTTTCGTAGTCCGCCTGAACGTCAGGCGCATTCGACGCGGTACCCGCCGCCGAGCGCCATGGAAGACCCAGTCTCCGTGCCATTTGCCCCGCACCGATCGAGGTTTTCACATGTTCCGGAGTACCGAAAGCCGGTGAACCGGAGCGCATGTCAACATTCGAGGCAAAACTGCCATAGAGAACCGGCCCCCCGGGACGCACAGCCTGATACAACGTAATCGCCGCCATTGCTTCCGCGTGCTGCAGTGACAAGGCGCCTGCGATTGTAATCGGCGCCATGGCTCCGGCAAGACAGAACGGCGTTGCGATGAGCATCTGGCCCGCCTTGGCGAAATCGAGAATGCCTTGAGCCATCGGCATATCGAGTTGAAGCGGCGAGTTCGTATTGATGACGGTGTAACAATAAGGATTCGCGGCAAACGCCTCCTTCGAGAGCCCGCGAACCATTCTTACCATCTCGAAACATTCCTCGACCTGCCTGGTGCCGCGGCAGAAGATCCACGGCGCCTTGTCGCTCATCGTGAGCTGAGCCCGCGTCATCGCGTAGTGCCGCAGATGGACGGGAACATCTTGCGGCTCGGTCGCCGGGGCAAGCATGTGCAGCACATCGAAGCTTTGGGTGAGCTTGACGAAGTTCTCAAAATCCGCGATCGATCCAGGTCGTTTCCCGCGGTCGAGATCGCTGGCATAGGGTGCTGCGGCGACAGTTTGAAACGCCACATTCCGGCCGCCAAGACGGACATTGCGATGCGCCGCTCCCCCACGCATCTCAAACACCTTCGGCGCCGTTGCGAGCGCCTTTTCCACCAATCCCCGATCGATGCGCACCATCATGGTGTCTTCTTCTACGGCCGCCCCCGCGACCTTGAATTTCTCATGTGCCGCCGGCAGCAATACCCGCATGCCGATCTCTTCGAGAAGCCTTAAGGCGTTGCGGTGAATAGCCTCCACCTGATCGTCGGAAAAGACACGCAGCGGTTCGAACGGATTGACCAGGTTCCGATAGTTGGGCGTGCGGCCCTTGCCAGCCGCGGTGGCATCGCGGGCTGCACGCCGGCGGACACGGGGCTGCAGACCTGTTCCCTGCTCTGACATTCGCTATTCTCCTATGCCCGCATGCGCTTGCCGGCCGGATCGTAGGGCGATGGGGGAATGACCTTGGCTGCCCGCTCCACACCGACAATATGGACTGAAAGCTCCGTGCCGGGGGCACTCTGCGCGCCATCCACCAGTGCAAGGGCCAGGCTTTTGTTCAAGCTATGGCCGTAGCCGCCCGAGGTCACGAAGCCGATACGGCGCCCATCCTGCCAGATCGGTTCATAACCCGAGGCATCGGCGTCCGTAGCCGCGATTTCGATGGTGACAAGACGTTGTACGGGGCCACCGCCATCCTTCTCTCGCCGTGCGGCGTCGAGGCCGATGAAATCGCCTTTGTCGAAGGCGATCCATCGATCCATGCCGGTCATGCCCGGGGTGTAAGCTTGCGTGAACTCGCGCGACCAGATGCCGAAGGACTTTTCGAGACGGAGGCTCAGCAAGGCATTGAAGCCATACTCATGCATGCCAAGCTCCGCGCCAGCTTGCCTGAGAGTATGATAAAGCGATAGGTGCTCCACGGCGGGGACGTTGATCTCGTAACCGAGCTCGCCGGCAACCGATAATCTCGCGACCTTCGCCCGGCTAAGTCCGATATCCATTTCCCGGCAAGCCATGAACCGGAAGGCAGCAGCCGAAACGTCGGCACTGTGGACGGCCCGTTTTAGAACGTCGCGCGAATCGGGACCCGTGAGCGAAAGCCCCACCCACGCGTCCGAGATATCCCTGATCGTGACGCCAGCTTCAATGTGGCTTTCGAACCAGCGCTTGTGCCACTGGCGCAAGTAATAGGATCCCATGATCCAGTATTGCCCGCCCCCCCAGTTAAAAACAGTAAGGTCGCCCTTAAGTTTGCCGGTGGCAGAAAGCATCGGCGCGAGCGCCACGCGGCCTGGCTCTGGAATCCGGCAAGCTAGAAGGTGATCGAGCCATTGGCGCGCTCTCGACCCGGTAATTTCATAACGGGAGAAGGCGGAGATATCGAGAAGTCCAACGCCCTCGCGTGTTTTACGGCATTCGGCGCCTACAAGATCGTGAGCATTGGAACGTTTGAGCGTCGGGGCTTCGACAAAGTCCTTGGATGGGGCGAAGTAAAGTGGAACCTCAATCCCCCAGCTCACGCCCCAGCGGCAGCCGTTAGTGGTCATCACATCATATGGGGCGGTAGTCTTGAGCGGCCGCCCGGCCGGAAGTTGTTCGTTGGGATAGGTCATCACGAAGCGCCGGGAATAGAATTGTCCCGTCGTTTGCTTCAAATACTCGCGGTTCGTGGCGAACTTGCCGTAGCGGGCGATGTCCATGCCAAAGATGTCTGCGCCGGGCTCACCCTCAACCATCCACTGTGCCAAGCTAAGTCCGACTCCGCCACCCTGAAGGAAGCCAGCCATCACCCCGCAAGCGGCCCAATAATTACGCAATCCCCGAACGGGACCAACAAGGGGGTTGCCATCCGGGGTGAAGGTGAATGCGCCGTTGACCCATTTCTTAATACCGGCGTTCTGCAGGCACGGGTAACGGCTGAAACCCATTTCCAATTCCGGCGCGATACGGTCGATGTCCTCCTGGATGAGTTCAATGCCGTAGTCCCACGGCGCTCCTTCCATATTCCAGTGCTTGTAGTTCTTCTCGTAGATTCCGAGGAGAATGCCTTTTCCTTCCTGACGCAGGTAGGTGAAGCCTTCGAGATCGACGGTCAGCGGCAGCTCACGTTTCAGCGCGGCAACTTCCGGAATAGTTTCGGTGACGAGATAATGATGCTCCATCGGCGTCACCGGCAGGTCGATGCCGGCCATGAGTCCAATCTGTTTCGCCCACAGCCCGCCGCAATTCACGACATGCTCGGCGATAATATTGCCCTTTTCTGTCACCACCTTCCAATACCCATCGCCTCTGGGGTGCAATTCCAGCACGCGGTTATGTTCGAAAACCTGGGCGCCCCGCTTCTTGGCCGCGGCTGCATAGGCGTAAACGCCTCCATAGGTGTCCAGATGTCCCTCGTTGACATCGTAGAGGCCGCCGAGGATGCCGCTTACATCAATGATGGGGCACATTTCCTTGACTTCATCGGGCGTCACGAGCCGAGCCGTCTCGATGCCCATGGTCTGGAAAACCCGGTATGCGGACTTGAGCCATTCCCAACGTTCAGGAGCGCTGGCGACATTGACCCCGCCCGTCATGTGAAGGCCGACATTCTGGCCGGACTCAGCCTCGATTTCCTTGTAGAGCTTGATGGTGTAATCCTGCAGTGCCGCGATATTCGGGTCCGCATTGAGAGCATGGAAGCCGCCCGCCGCATGCCAGCTTGAACCGGAGGTCAGCACATTGCGCTCTATCAGGGCTACGTCGGTCCAGCCAAGTTTGGCGAGGTGGTAGAGCACCGAGCAGCCGACGACGCCTCCCCCGATCACAACCACCCGATAATGCGATTTCATGATCCCTCCCCGGCCCCAACCCCGTCCTCACACAAATCCTAATCGCTGCGGGACTGTTTGTCTAGACACATATGTACAGGCTTGGCGCTATTGACCTCATTCGCATTTAGCCACAGTTTCGGCGCGAAATACCAGAAGGATCTAGAATGCCCAAAAGCGGTGCCGGTAACTCGAACTCGTCCCGCGTTTCACGAGAGGATTGGATACGAACCGCCCTCGATACGCTGGTCAGCGACGGCATCGAAAATGTGAAGGTGTTGCCGCTTTCCCACAAGCTTGATGTGTCGCGGTCCAGCTTTTACTGGTTCTTCAAGAGCCGCGAAGATATTCTCGACCAACTCCTTAAACACTGGAAAGACACCAACACACGGGTGATTGTCGAACGGGCGGCGCTCAAGTCGGCTACAATTTCTCAAGGCATATTGAACCTGTTCGCTTGCTGGATCGACGAGAGCATATTCGACCCGCGGCTTGATTTTGCAGTGCGCGAGTGGGCCCGGCGATCCGGTCACGTCCGGCGGGCGGTTGATCTGGCGGACGACATTCGGGTCGAGGCCATCAAAAACATGTTCTTGCGCCACGGGTACAAGGAACAGGATGCTTTCATACGCGCCCGCGTAGTCTACTTCTTGCAGATTGGCTATTACTCATTGGATCTGGAAGAGCCGCTGGATACGAGGCTTGCCTATGTCACTGGGTATTTGCGGGTGTTCACAGGTCAGGAAGCAGAAGCGCGGGAAGTTTCCTGGCTCGTGAAGGAAGTAAAGAAACGTTAGCTCGCGACGTTTGCACCAAGTCCTGCTTGAAGAATATTTGCCGCGAAGGATTTAAATAGGCACATATGTACAGACGAGATACGATTGTCCAGGCATTCCACAATGCCTGTACAGAAGGAGTGTTCATGTCCGCGGTTTTCCAGGATCCCCGAAAACGCGAGTTCCTGAATGTGGAAGGTGCTGACAGGCCGCTTGAGAGTCCGCTTTCCGTTGATAT
>Ga0187892_10006619_pt1 | contig 17082 bp, 17 predicted proteins | sample MA1701073metaG_FD_139345 | JGI IMG/M metagenome (GOLD analysis project Ga0187892, IMG submission 139345) | Bio-ooze microbial communities from a basaltic lava cave in the Kipuka Kanohina Cave System on the Island of Hawaii, USA - MA170107-3 metaG ... | reverse complement strand
CAACATCGTCGAGCGCCTGTTCTCGCGCTTCTACGCAAGCGTAAGGCCCGGCGCGCGGCCGGGCCTCGTCCTGTTCGTCCAGACCTTCGGCGACCTGGTCAATTTCAACCCGCACATTCACGTCGAATCAGCTTCGCTTCTACGTCACCAGCGGCGTCAGCCGGCTCAATACGTCTTCGATCACAGCCGGGGGCGCGGTTTCGACGAGGCGCGCGTTGCGCACGGAGAAATCCAGAGCCCGCGGCTGGTCGCAGATGATGACTCCCTGGATCTGCGTGCCCGAGCCCATCAACGTGCTCGCGAACCCCACGCTGCGCGCGAGCATATGCCCCTGACTGATTGGAAGCGCGATGACGAGACCACGCCGGTTATGCTCCGCGCCGGAGACACTACGAAGACTTAGCGCCTGCCGCGCTGCTCCTTGCCTCGGGTCGGCTCCAGGTCGATGTAATAGATATCGCCGCGATCAGGCGGGCGCGGCATCGGTTAAAGCGACTCGCGGCCGCGTGCCGGGGATTCGAGCCAGTCCCTGTCCGCAAGAGGTCGGCCGAGCGAGCGCTCCAGGTTTCGCTGCTCTTTCTCGAGCTGAGCGAGTGTGTGGCGGCTGCGGACCGGAGACAGCACGCGACAGCCACAGAGGGTAGGCCGCTTCTTCACCGCTTGAGATCGAAGGTATCCGCGTGCCGTTCGGCCGCCTCCGCAGCGCCCGTGGCAGTCATAGCTTCGGCTGTCGTACCGGCGGCTCGAGACCGAGCCTGGCACCGCGCTTCACGAGCGCCTCGTCAAAGGTCAGCAACCTCTCTGCCTTCGACGAGAGCGCCAGATGCAGGGCGTCGGCGAAGTCCGCGCCCTGCTCGGCCCAGGCGAGAGCCCGCGTGAGCGCTTCGGGGAGCTGGGCGCGCACGTTACGCAGTGCAAGCAGGGCGCGGAGCTTCGCCGCCAGCTCCGCCCGGCTCGCGCCCGCCGCCCGCAGCACCCAGGCCAGTTCCAGCACCACCGTGACCGGGAGCCAGTATCGGGCGCCGGCGTCCTCGAGCAGCGCGCGCGCTGCGCGCGATTGGCGCGGCTCGTCCCCGAGCAGATAGCGGGCCAGGATGTTGGTATCGAGCGCGATCACCGCCGCCGCCGGCGCGCGCGCGTGCGCGCGTCGTCCCGCGCCACCGCGCGCAGGAGCCCGGCGTCGTCGCGCCGCGCCGAGCCTGCGGCGCGCGCGAGATGGGCGAGCGAGCCGGCAAGCGCCTTCACCTGCGAGGCGTGGGCGGCCGCTTCCCGCACCTTGAGCCGCACGCTCCGGTCGGGAAGCATTTCCACCGTGAGCGCCGTGCCCTCGCGGATCTCGAGCGCTTCCCGGATCGCCTTGGGGATGACGATCTGTCCCTTGCTCGACGCTTTGATGGTTTCCATGGGACCGGCGCTGGTAAGACAGCAAGGTAAGACCATACCCGCCACGGCGCTCCCGGTCAATCCGCCGCGGCGCGCGGCAGCCACAGGGCGAGATCGGGAAAGTAGGACAGCATCGCGATCATCAATAGCATGGTCACGATGAACGGCGCCGAGCCGATGATGACGTCGTCGATCCTGCCGCGCGAGCGCAGGCCCTGCACCACGTAGAGGTTGATGCCCACCGGCGGGGTGATCATCGCCGTCTCGAGCAGGATCACGATGAGCACGCCGAACCAGATCGGGTCGTAGCCCGCCTTGACCATGATCGGCGCGATGATCGGCACGGTAGCCGCCATCATGGAGAGGGTTTCCATGAAGCAGCCGAGGGCGAGATAGAACACGATCACCCCGAGGAGCAATTCGGTAGAAGTGAGGCCGAGCCCGGTGACGAGGCGATTCACCTGCGCGGTGAGGCCGATCGAGCCGATCACGAAGTTGAGGAAATACGCCGCGATCAGGATGGCCATGATCATGGCCGTGGTGCGCATCGTGCCCTCGAAGGCGTGCAGCAGCATGCGCACGGTGAGCCGCCGGTGCCACGCCGCGACGCCAAGCGCGGCGATCACGCCGAGCGCGGCGGACTCGGTCGCGGTGGCGAGGCCGGCGTAGATCGAGCCGATCACGGCGAGGAAGATCAGGACCGGCGGGATGAGATCGGGTAGCGCACGGATGCGCGCCGACCAGTCGGTGTAAGTGCGTTTTCCACCCAGGGAAGGCCGCAGCAGACAGACGATGAGCACCGTGACGCTGAAGAGGCCCGCCAGAACCAGGCCCGGGATGATGCCGGCGAGATAGAGCTTGGGGATCGAGGACTCGGTGAGCGCGCCGTAGACGATCAGGTTGATCGACGGCGGGATCAGGATGCCGAGCGTGCCGCCCGCGGCGATAGTGCCGAGGAAGAGGTGCTCGGAGTAGCCGTGCTTCTTGATCTCGCCCATCGCCACGGTGCCGATGGTCGCCGCGGTGGCGACGCTAGAGCCCGAGGTGGCGGCGAACATCGCGCACGCGGCGATGTTGGAGTGCATCAGGCCGCCGGGCAGCCAGGGCACCCATAGCACGAGCGCGTCGTACATGCGCTCCGCCATGCCGGAGCGCAGCAGAATCTCGCCGAGCAGCACGAAGAACGGGATGGCGACGAGCAGGAAGTTGTTCGACGTCGCTCAAGCGAGCTCGCCGATGGCGAGCGTGAGCGGCAGCTTCGAGTAGAGCTCGGAGAGCGTGATGCCGAGGAAGCCGAGCCCCGCCGCGACCGGGACGGCGAGCGCGAGCAGCACGAGCAGGATCGCTAGCGCGGTCCAGACCATTGCTCTTGAATTTCTTTCTGTACTTCTTCGGCGGCGGAGCGGGTACTGATCGCCTGTTCCGCGGCTGCCGCGTCACCGCGTGCAATCAGGATTATTGCGTGGCAAAGAAGTGCCAGGCCGATGAGGAAGAAGAGCGCGAGGCCGAGGAGCCACAGGGACTGAGGGATCACGGTAGGGGTCTGGAGCGCCGACTGGCTGCGCGATCCGGAGACCCAGGACTGCTGCACGACGCTCCAGCCGTGGCGCGCGATCAGCCCGAAAAACGCGATGAAGAGCGCCAGCCCGGCGAAATCGAGCGCCAGCCTCAGCCAGCGCGGGAACAGCACGCAGAGCGAGTCGATGCGGATGTGCGCGCGCTCGAGTAGCGCCGCGCCGAGCGACCACGCTGTGCCGAGCGCGAGCGCGTAGCCGGCGAGCTCGTCGGCGCCGCCGATCGAGGCGTTGAAGAACTTGCGAGCCGTGACGTCGACGCCGATCAGCAGCGCGGCGGCGAGCACGGCGCCCCCCCGAGCCACAGCCCGAAGCGGGTCAGCTGCCGTGCAAGGAAGATCAGTTCGTGGGCGCTCTCAGGCCGAGCGTTTTGCCGACGGTGTTGTTCCACTCGGCGGCGCACTCGGCTCCGCAGCGCTTCGCCCACCCGGCGAGCCCGCGCCTTCGACCAGCTTCTGTTCATCAATAGCCGCACGCGACGCGACATAAGCGCCATTGTGTGCCGCAGCGCTGGGGCAGGGTGCGCAACGAAGCCCACCAAACGGGGCCCCGTGCCACCAGAGCCGGATAGATTTTCCTATCCATCGGCGTAGACGCATTCGGCGGCGAAGGTAGCTAAGTCTTTCTTTTCGCGTGTTTTACCGTAGATGGGTGAGATTCCTCATCTGCATACGGTAATTTAAAGAACATCAATGAGTTAAAGAAACTGTATTTTCTAATTTACTGATTACTAAATATTTACCGTAATAATGAGAGGTCTGTCTAACATTATGGTAACTTATCTTTAATCATGAAGTTAAGCGATGAGCAGCTTCGGGCCTTGGCCAATGCCGGGCAGCTCTATGAGAGCTGGAAAGATGTGATGGCCCCGCTCTCCCGGCTGCCTGGGGGGATGTACTGGCGCGTTATCCGTAGCAAGGAATACCTGTACCAGTACGCCGCTACGCCTGCCGGCACGCAACAAACTAAATCGCTTGGGCCCAGGAAGCCCGAGACCGAGGAGAGCTACCAGGAATTCAAGAAGACGAAACAACACCTGGAAGAGCGGCGCGCCGGGATTGAAAAACGCTTCGCGGAATTCGCCCCCGCATGGCGCGCGCTGCGCCTTCCTGCAATCGATCGCACCGCCGGCAGCATTCTGCGCGCTTTTGACCTGGCCGGATTCGTCGGCACAGGTGTTCTCGTGATCGGTACTTATGCGCTGAAGGCTTATGAGGTCGAGGCGGCTACGGCTTTTTCGGCCGGCATGGACGCTACAGAAGATCTGGATTTCACTCTGTTGATGAATGAGCGCACGGCTGATCCCGACCTGCCGCGACGCCTCTTGCTCACGCTAAAACAAGTGGATTCCACGTTCGTCATCAACGTCGGGTCTCCGAAAACCGCCGTGAACAAGAATGGCTACAGGATTGATCTCCTCGCCAACAATGCGGCCGCGGCGAGACTTTCCACTGCGCGTCCCTGGAAGCCGGAAGTGCTCGAGGGCCAGGAGTGGCTGCTGCTCGGCAAGCGTGTTTCCGTCGTCCTGATCGATTTTGATGGATGGCCGGCTGCGATCGCGGCGCCGGACCCGCGCTACTTCGCCCTGCAGAAGCTCTGGCTGAGCAAAAGGCGCGACCGGCCGGCGATCAAGCGCGCCAAGGACCAGAGGCAGGGCGAGGCATTGTTGCGCACGGTACGCGACTACATGCCGCACTATCCGGTGGATGAGCGGTTCGCCGCGAACCTGCCGGCGCCTCTGAAAGAGCGGTTCCCGCCGCCGTGAAGCGGGAAGCGTCGAGCAGCGCTTCCTGACGCTGCGCCCCGTGCGCGCGCGGCGGCAGGCAGAGCGTCGACAAGTAGGACATACCGGCGTTCCCGAGGAAGCAGGCCGACTAGGCAAAGGAACGTCAGGACCGGGTCGCCTCCACCTTGCCGGGGGGCGACCCGGGCTTATCATGGCGCATGGCTGAATCACCGGCATCGGGCGAAGCGATCTTCGGCGCGCTGTTCGAGCAGTCCGCGATGGCGGTGGCGGTGTTCTCGGTCGGCGGCCGCTTCCTGCGCGCGAACGCGGCGATGTGCCGGCTGCTCGGCTATACCGAGCCGGAGCTCGCGCAGAAGACGCACCTCGACGTGATCCACCTCGAGGACCTCGAGGCCGCCGCGGTGTCGCGCGCGCAGGTGATCTCGGGGAAATCCAGACCGCGGATCATCGAGCGGCGCTACCTGCACAAGGACGGCTCGATCGTGTGGGCGCAGCTCACCGGCGCGGTGGTGCGCGACGAGACTGGCGCGCCGCAGTGCACCCTGCTCGTCGTCAACGACATCTCCCGGCTCAAGCACCAGGTGCGCAAGAGCAAGCGGCGCCTGCGCCGCATGGTCGAGATGAGCTCGGACTGGTACTGGATGCAGGACGATCAGTTCCGCTTCGTCGAGGTGGCGGGGATCGAGCCCGAGCTCGACAGCGACATCGTGCCCGGAAGCACGCGCTGGGAGATTCCCGGGCTCGCGCCGCTGCCCGAGACCGCCTGGGAGCAGCACCGCGCGCGGCTCGAGCGGCACGAGTCGTTCTCCGACTTCGTGTTCCTGCGCTACAACCGCGCGGGCGAGCTGCGCTACCTGTCGGTGAGCGGCGAGCCGCTGTTCGACGAGAAGGGCAAGTTCATCGGCTACCACGGCGTGGGCAAGGACATCACCGAGCGCGCGCGCGACCAGAAGGCGCTCGAGGACAGCGAGCGGCGCTACCGCACCCTGTTCGACATCCATCCGCAGCCGATGTGGGTGGTCGACGCCAACACCCTCGCGTTTCTCGCCGTGAACGGCGCCGCGATGCGGCTCTACGGCTACTCGAAGGATGAGCTCCTCGCCATGAGCGCGGAGCAGATCCGCCCCGCGGAGGACGTCGACGACCTGCGCCGCGCGTTCGCCGACTGGAGCAACAACTACAGCCAGCGCCTGTGGCGCCACAAGAAGAAGAGCGGCGAGGTGATCCCGGTCAAGGTGACCTCGTTCAACCTCGAGTTCGCCGGCCGGCGCGCGCGCCTCGGGGTGATCGAGGACCTGACCGAGCGCCTGATGGCCGAGGAGCGCGCCAAGCAGAGCGAGCAGCGCTACCGCGAGCTGCTGCAGCAGAGGGGACCCGCACCGGAGTAAGATTCTCCCCGATGCTGCGGCAACGCACCCTGAAATCCCTGGTCCGCGCCTCCGGCGTGGGCCTGCACACCGGCCAGAAAGTCCGCATCGCGCTGCGGCCCGCGCCGCCGGACACCGGCATCGTGTTCCGGCGCATCGATCTCGCCTCGCCGGTCGACATTCCCGCGCGCGCCGATCTGATCGGCGAGACAAAACTGTGTTCAGGCCTGGTGCTGAATAACGTAAAAATCTACACCGTCGAGCACCTCATGTCGGCGCTCGCCGGGCTCGGCGTCGACAACGCCTACGTCGATCTCGATGCGCCCGAGCTGCCGATCATGGACGGGAGCGCGTCGCCGTTCGCGCTGCTCCTGCAGCAGGCCGGGATCGAGGAGCAGACCGCCGCGAAGAAATTCCTGCGGGTGAAAAAGCCGGTCGAAGTGAGGGACGCCGACAAGTGGGCGCGGCTCGAGCCGCATGCGGGCTTTCGGCTCTCGTTCTCGATCGAGTTCCGCCATCCCGTGATCGAGCGCAGCACCCAGTCGGTGACGGTGGATTTCGCCGAGACCTCCTACCTCAAGGAGATCGCGCGCGCGCGCACCTTCGGCTTCATGCACGAGGTGGAGGACCTGAAGGACAGCGGGCTCGCGCTCGGCGGCGGGCTCGACAACGCGGTGGTGCTCGACGAGCAGGGCGTGCTGAACAGCGAGGGCTTGCGCTTCGCCGACGAGTTCATCCGCCACAAGCTGCTCGACGCGATCGGCGATCTCTACCTTCTCGGCAGGCCGCTGCTTGGCGCGTTCACCGCGCACAAGTCGGGCCACGCGCTCAACAACCGCCTGGTGCGGGCCGCGCTTGCCGACGCCGGGGTGCTCGAGACCGTGCTCTTCGAGCGCGCCGAGGAAGCGCCCGCGGGCATCGCCCGCTTTTCCGCTCAGCCAAGCTAGGTGTTCGCAGTCCTGCGGGTCGCGGTCCTGGCGGTCGCGATCGTGCTCGGGTTCACGGTCCTCGCCTGGCTCCTCACCGGCGACCCGCGCTGGAAGCGGATCAGTTGGCTGGTCTTCAAGTACTCGGTGTTTGCCCTGGCGGCGATCCTGCTGCTATTTGCGGGAGAGGCGCTTCTCCAGTAGCGCGCCCAGCGCGGTGCGCGCCGGCGAAGCGCGCATGCTTTTGTAAAGTCTTCTCAAGCTTTCGAGCGCAGGCGTGGACAAGTAGGCACTTTTTTGCGGCGCAACATCGGCGCCCCGTGACGCGTTTGGTTGCACGCGTATGGAAACTGAATTAACCTGCAAGCGCTGTTTTGAAAAGAAATTTGCCAGGGACGGGGCGAGCAGCCGGAGCTTCGACGCGGCGGCCGGAGTGGCCGCAGCGACCACCACCTCACCATCCCGGTAATTAACAACGCGGGCCTGCCGCGCAAGTTCCGGCGGCAGGAAACCGTCAAGCAGCCCGGCGAGCGCGCGCAGCTCTTGCGCCTTCGCCAGCACCGGCTGCAGCGTGGCCTCGGCCGCAAGGATCCGGTCGAGCTTGGGGAAGCGCATCGGGTAGGGAAGGGGAGGGAGAGTCGTGCAGATTATCCTGATCTCGGACCGGCTGGCCAAGGCGAGATCAGTTCACATGTCGACGCGCCACCTGGTGGGCACGGGGCTGCTCGCGCTCCTGCTGCTGCTGGGCGCGACCGCCGCGCTCTACTGGCTGACCCTGCGCTACGCCGCCGAGGTGCGCCTGCCGGCGCTGCAGCAGCTCGTGGCCGCGGCGCAGCAGGCCGAGGCCGAGCGCGAGCGCGTGTTCGTGCAGCAGAACCTCAACTCGATGGCGATGAAGCTCGGCGAGATGCAGGCGCAGCTCACGCGCCTCGACGCGGTGGGCGAGCGCCTGGGCGCGCTCGCCGGCGTGCGCCCGCAGGAGTTCCGCCTCGCCGAGCAGCCCGGCATCGGCGGCGCGGCGCCGACCCAGCTGCCGCCGCAGAACCTCTCGCTCGGCGAGTTCAGCGAGAAGCTGCTCGCGCTCGCGCGCCAGGTCGAGAGCCGCAACGACATGCTCGGCGTGCTCGAGGCGCAGCTCTTCGAGCAGGCGGTGAAGAAGAAGATGATCCCGACGATGATGCCGGTGAAGGCCTCGTACAACCCGTCGGGCTTCGGCCGGCGCATCGACCCGTTCAACGGCCAGTGGGTGATGCACGAAGGCATCGACTTCATCGCCGACCCCGGCGCGCCGATCGTCGCCGCCGCCGGCGGCGTGGTGGTGTTCGCGGGCTTCCATCCGCAGTACGGCTACATGATCGACGTCGACCACGGCAACGACCTGGTGACGCGCTACGCGCACACTTCGAAGTTGCTGGTGCGGGAAGGCGACCTGGTGCAGCGCGGGCGCAAGATCGCCGAGGTCGGCTCCACCGGCCGCTCGACCGGCCCGCACCTGCACTTTGAAGTACGCTTCCGGGGCGCGGCGCAGAACCCCGCCAAGTTCCTCGTGCCGTCGGCCACCACGGTCGCGCGCTCCAAGTAATCCCCGGTTTTTCCAGATAAAATCGGCGGTTTTCCCGCCGCCAATCGTGGAATTCCTGCGAAAGCTTGCCGAGGTCCTCTGGCGCCTGCCGGCGCGCATCTTCGGCAGCCGCAACGAGCGCCTGCTCAAGCAGTACTCGCACACCGTGGTGCGGATCAACGCGCTCGAGCCCGGGCTCGCGAAGCTGTCGGACTCGCTTTTAAGAGCAAGAACAGATGAATTGAAAAAGCGATGCGCCGACGGCGCGACGCTCGAGGAGCTGCTGCCCGAGGCGTTCGCCGTGGTGCGCGAGGCCTCGAAGCGCACGCTGCGCATGCGCCACTTCGACGTGCAGATGCTCGGCGGGATGGTGCTGCACAACGGCAAGATCGCCGAGATGAAGACCGGCGAGGGCAAGACCCTGGTCGCCACGCTGCCGGCCTACCTCAACGCGCTCACCGGCAAGGGCGTGCACATCGTCACGGTCAACGACTACCTGGCGAACCGCGACGCGGAGTGGATGGGCAAGATCTTCCACTTCCTCGGGCTGACGGTCGGCGTCAACCTGCCGCACATGGAGCCGGAGAAGAAGCGCGCCGCCTATGCCGCGGACATCACCTACGGCACCAACAACGAGTTCGGCTTCGACTACCTGCGCGACAACATGGCGATGCACGTCGAGGAGCGCTTCCAGCGCGGCCTGCACTACGCCATCGTCGACGAGGTCGACTCGATCCTGATCGACGAGGCGCGCACCCCGCTGATCATCTCCGGCCAGGCCGAGGACCGCACCGAGATCTACCTCAAGATGAACGAGGTGGCGCCGCTGCTCACCCGCCAGAAGGAGGAGAAGAAGCCCGACCAGCCCGAGCCGCCGGGCGACTTCTTCGTCGACGAGAAGAACCACCAGATCCTGCTGTCCGAGGCCGGCCACCTGAAGGCCGAGCAGATCCTGACCCGCGTGCGCATGCTGCCCGAGGGCGCGAGCCTGTACGAGCCCGCCTACATCAACCTGGTGCACCAGCTCTACGCCGCGCTGCGCGCGCACCATCTCTTCCACCGCGACCAGCACTACGTGGTGCAGGAGAACGAGGTGATCATCGTCGACGAGTTCACCGGCCGGCTGATGGTCGGCCGGCGCTGGTCCGACGGCCTGCACCAGGCGGTCGAGGCGAAGGAGAAGGTCCAGATCCAGAACGAGAACCAGACCCTCGCCTCGATCACCTTCCAGAACTACTTCCGCATGTACGGCAAGCTCGCCGGCATGACCGGCACCGCCGACACCGAGGCCTACGAGTTCCAGCAGATCTACGGCCTGGAGGTGGTGGTGGTGCCGACCCACATGCCGATGATCCGCGCCGAGCGCCAGGACCAGGTCTACCGCACCGCCAAGGAGAAGCACGTGGCGGTGATCAAGGACATCCGCGACTGCCACGCCCGCGGCCAGCCGGTGCTGGTCGGCACCACCTCGATCGAGAACTCCGAGCTGCTCTCGGGCATGCTCGACAAGCAGAAGCTCCCGCACCAGGTGCTGAACGCGAAGCAGCACGCGCGCGAGGCCGAGATCGTGGCGCAGGCCGGCCGGCCGAAGATGATCACCATCGCCACCAACATGGCCGGCCGCGGCACCGACATCGTGCTCGGCGGCAACGTCGAGAAGCAGTGCGATTTCGTGGAGGCGGACGAAAAGCTATCCTCCGAAGAGAAGAAATCCCGGGTGGAAAAGCTGCGTAGCGAATGGCAAGCCCTGCACGACCAGGTGGTGAAGGCGGGCGGCCTGCACATCATCGGCACCGAGCGCCACGAGTCGCGGCGCATCGACAACCAGCTGCGCGGCCGCTCCGGCCGCCAGGGCGACCCGGGCAGCTCGCGCTTCTACATGGCGCTCGAGGATCCGCTGCTCAGGATCTTCGCCGGCGAGCGCATCAACCGCATCATGGTGATGCTCAAGATGCCCGAGGGCGAGGCGATCGAGCACGGCATGGTGACGCGCTCGATCGAGAGCGCCCAGCGAAAAGTCGAAGCCAGGAACTTCGACATCCGCAAGCAGCTGCTCGAGTACGACGACGTCGCCAACGACCAGAGGAAGACCATCTACGCGCTGCGCAACGAGCTGCTCGAGTCGCAGGACGTGTCACCGCGCATTGCCGACCTGCGCGCCGGGGTGGTGTCGGACCTGTTCCACCTCTACGTGCCCGAGGACAGCGTCGAGGACCAGTGGGACATCCCCGGCCTGGAGGGCGCGCTCAAGTCCGAGCTGCAGCTCGAGCTGCCGCTGCGCCGCTGGATGGAGAAGGAGGAGGACCTGCTGCCCGAGGAGCTCCTCAAGCGCATCGCCGCCAAGGCCGACGAGGCCTACCGCGCCAAGGTGCCGCTCGGCGCCGAGGCGTCCTTCCACCAGTACGAGCGCTACGTCGTGCTTCAAATTCTCGACGCCCACTGGCGCGAGCACCTGGCGGCGCTCGACCACCTGCGCCAGGGCATTCACCTGCGCGGCTACGCGCAGAAAAATCCGAAGCAGGAGTACAAGCGCGAGGCGTTCGAGCTGTTCGGCGCGATGGTCGAGGCGGTCAAGCTCGAGGTCACCAAGACCCTCACCGCGGTGCAGATCCGCACCCAGGAGGACATCAAGCCCGACGACGAGTCGCACGTCGAGAACATCCGGCCCATCCACCCGAGCTCCGATGGGGGTGCTCAGGCAGAAACCGAGAACGGCGACGTCGCGGTGGCCGAGGCGCCGAAGAAGCGGCCGGTGCGCGTGGGGCAGAAGGTCGGCCGCAACGACCCCTGCCCCTGCGGCTCGGGCAAGAAATACAAGCACTGCCACGGGAAACTAAGTTAGTCTGCTGCTTCAAAGGCTTATGTAGCCTTTGTCCTCGTCCCCTTGTTATGCAATAGTTGTGCAGTACAAGGGCGAAGCGGAAGAAGTTAGGCAGATGTTGAGCGAGGCCGACGACTACATAGAAGAACGAGAAGGCGGTCGCCTCGTAATCTTCCAGCGCAACGGCATCTTCCAAGCTCGCGTTTATCGAGGCGAGCGCAGTTACCTCTACCGCAGTCTCAAGACACGCGACTTAGAACAGGCGCGGAAAGCAGCAACGCGTCTGTGGCACCAGTTCGAGTTCAAGTCCGAGCTGGGTCTGCCTGTTAACACGTACTCAATGTCGAAGGTCATCAATGAGTACGTGGCGATGCGGGAGAAGGACCACGAACAGGCAAAGCGCAGCGACCGCCAGTCAGCTAGGCGCGAGGGCACTAGCGAAGCCATGCTGCGTCAGATCAAGCGGGTAGTGAAGTTTTGGCACAAGCACTGCGGCAAGACGCCGGTAGAGAAGATCGATAACGGCGTGCTGCAAGACTTCATCGCTTGGCGCAAAGACTACTACCACAGCATGCCTGCGCAGGAAGTCCCGAAGAACGCGCGTCTCAATCCCACGGACAAAACGTTGCAGTGGGAGCTAACGCTAGGCAAAGCGATTCTGAAATACGCGCAAGGGCGTGGATACAGAGGCACGAAGCCGCTGCCTACGTACACCCACCAAGCTGAGAAGAAGATTGTTCGTCCTGCGTTTACCTCAGCCGAGTACCTGGCAGTCCGGAAAGGCATCGGTAGTTGGATCAAGGAAGCGCCGAATGAGAAGTGGCGTCAGACGCGCCTGCTGCTTCGTGACTATGTGCGTGTCCTGGCCTCAAGCGGGATGCGCGTTGGCGAAGCCAACGGGCTGAAATGGCGTGACGTAGTTGAGTTCAAGGACGAGAGCGGCCGGCTAAACGTCATGTTCAATGTTGCGAAGGGCAAGACGGGTGCGCGACCTGTGATTCCTTCGCATGCGTGCCATCGCTATATCGGCGAACTGCGAGAGCGATTCCCAAACGCAAAGCCCAATGACTTGGTGTTCACGATGCCATCGGGCCAGCCGATTAAGACGCTCATCGACCAGTTTCAGAATGTCTTAAAGCGCGTCGGACTCTTGCATAACAGCAACGGCGAGCGCTATACGCTTTACAGCCTGCGGCATTCGTATGCTGTTACGCAGCTTCGCCATGGCGTGCCGATCTACGACATAGCTAAGAACATGGGTACGTCAGTAACGATCATCGAGCAGTACTACGGAAAGTCAGCGACCTCAGCCGCATTGGCTACCCGACTTGGTCAGTGGAAATTCGATCCGCATAAATTGAGCAAGACCACGCCCTAGACAGAGGGGCGCGCTCCACCTTATCTCCGAGTCCAGCAAACGCAAGCCTCGAATAACAGGCGGTAGACTGTGTCGAGGGGGAGTCGCTGAATGCGGGCGACTTCGGTGTTACCAAAATATGGGAGCGCGACGATGTATATCAGCCGCATCGTTGTTCGCAATTTCCGGTCGTTCAAGCAACTTGATCTTGCGATACGCGCGGGTACTACCTGCGTTATCGGTGAAAACAACACGGGTAAATCCAACCTTCTTCATGCCATCCGCTTGTGCATCGATGCGCAATTGTCATCGACATATCGCGCCCTGCTGCCGAACGATATCCACTCAAAGATCGATATCACGCACCCGAATCAAGTTCTCGTTGCGCTTGAGATAACGGGATTCAAGGGCAAGACAAATGAGGAAGCTCTTGTCGGTGCATGGCAACACAAGCCGGGCCATGCGCGAGTCATCTATCGATATCGGCCAAGGCTCGATGCGCGTGAAGACCTGGCCAGCGAAGAAAAGAAACCCGGTGAGCTAACCCGCGAGGATTACCATTTTGAGATTACGGGCGGCGGCGATCCGGCGGCAGACCCCGCAGAGATCGATTGGGACGAGGATATCGGCACGTCGATCCGGTTCCAGGACTTGCAGGCGTTCCTCGTTGTGTTCCTCCCCGCTTTGCGTGACGTTGAAAGCGATCTCCGCAATTACAGGAGTTCACCGCTGGCCCGCTTGATCGACGCTATGGAGATCGACGAAGCCGAGCAGGAAACGCTGGTGGATGCTCTGCGGGATGCAAACAAGACAATCGCCGCCGCGCCAACTGTCGGGCAGATAGCAAAGGCGGTGGACACGTCCTTCAAGAACGTAACGGGTCCGGCTTTTTCGATGGACGTTGATCTCGGCCTGGCCGAACCGTCATTTCAAGCGATTGTCCGCGCACTGCGCATCTTGATGTCGAACGTCGCAATGACGAAGTTCGACCCATCGTCAAATGGGTTGGGGTTAAACAACATCCTCTACGTCGCGATCTTGATCGAATACTTCAACAAGCGACTCGCGCAGGCGAAAACGGCAGGTCAACTGATTCTGCTCGAAGAACCAGAGGCGCATCTGCATCCGCAACTGCAACTGACCCTTTTCAAAGCGCTCTCGGCACTCCCGTTTCAAAGCATCCTCACGACGCACAGCACGCACATCACGGCAAACGCAGACCTGAAATCCTATGTAGTACTAACGCAGACAGGAAAGCCTGCAATCGCGTCGTCCGTGCCTGCTGTTGGCGCCGAGTTAGAGAAAGATGAGATTGCTGATCTGGAGCGATACCTCGATGCCACGCGTTCCAATTTGCTCTATGCACGGAAGGTGATGTTGGTAGAGGGGCCAGCAGAACTCTTTCTGATTCCGGCGTTGCTAAAGCAGGTCGAGAAGATTGATCTGGACCGCGAGGGTATTTCCGTCATCGCGATTTACGGAGTGCATTTCGACGTCTACGCCAAGCTGTTTCAAGCGGATGGGCTTCCGAAGAAGTGCGCCATTGTGGCGGATGGAGACTTGAAGCCGAGCGATGCGGACGTAGATGTAGAAGGTGAGGATGACTTACCTGAGCCGCCGAATCTCATGGATCTTGAGTCGGACCACGTGAAGGTTTTCGCGTGCAAGACGACCTTCGAGCGCGCGATTACGAACGAGGGAACGCTGGAGATGTTTGCCAAGGCCGCGGACGACATTGGCGCTCCAAATGTCGCCAAGGCGTTGCGGAAAGGCACGAAGGCATTGGCAGGTGCGAAGGGCGACGAACGCGATGCGCTGTTAAAGGACCTGCGCGATAAGGTACTTAATACCGCCAAGCGGTTCGGAAAGGCGCGCTTTGCACAGATCGCAGCTCGCCACGTGTCCGACGCAACGCAGCTGCCGAAGTATCTACGTGACGCCGTGACTTGGCTCCGTAAGGCGTGACGCTTACCGAGGAACAGAAGCTGGCCGTCCACTGTGACGAGCACGTCATGCTCGCTGCTTGCCCCGGCAGCGGTAAGACACGGGTGATCATTTCTAAGCTATCTAGGGCAATTGAAGAAGTGCGTGGCACTCCACGAGCGGTAGCTTGTATCACCTACACGAATGCCGCCGTACATGAGATCGAAGCGCGGCTCAGAACGAACAGTCAACCTGGCGACGATGCTTATTACGAAATTGGAACCATCCATTCCTTCTGCTTGAACAACATCTTCCGGCCCTTCTGCCATCTAATTGATGGCTACAAAGCCGGATTCCAGTTACTCACGCTGGAAAGCGCCGAGTTCGAAAAGCATGTGCTAGCAACTTGCGCGGCCCATGGCCGACACAATCTCGGGTTCCGGGACTTCGAAGAATTCACGCAGCTCCGTATGGATGCGGACGGCGAACCCGTTGGCTTCGCCCTTGAACGTGGTGCGCTTACGAAGGAGATGGCTCATGACTATTGGAAGCGCATTCGCAAGGCGGGCTACATCGACTTCGCAAGCATCATCTACTTCTCTTTCTTACTACTCAAGGAACATCCGGAGATCCTGGACTATGTCAGCGCGAAGTACGCATGGACGCTTGTGGATGAATTCCAAGACACTACGGACCTGCAGGTTGAGATTCTTGGTCTGCTAGCGGCGCGGAAGCGGACCAAGTTCTTGCTAGTAGGTGATCGCTTCCAATCCATTTTCAGCTTTGCTGGTGCGCGACCAGACCTGGCGGACGAGTTCGCTGATCGGATCAAGGCTCGCACGGACCTTCAGTTGAGCGGCAATTTCCGTTCAAGCAAACCCATAGTCGCGCACGCCAACATCTTGTTCTCTCGCAATCCAGCGATGCAGGCAGTAGGCGAAGCGAAGAAGCACACGGAGAAGCCGGAATGGAAGCATGGCGGATCAGCGTTCGAGGTGATTACAGAGTACTTCTTGCCTCTGTTGGAGCAGAAGGGCATCGCGATTGGGGACGCAGCGATATTGGCCCCAACGTGGTTTTCTCTGTTTCCGCTCGGTCGTCAATTACGGGAGTATGGAGTCAGCATTGTTGGCCCCGGTGCTAGACCGTATCGACGCAACAGGCTTTTCGCACCACTGGCAGAGCATGTGTGTGGCTATCTGGTTGACGGGCGACCGGACGCGATACCGGCGATAGAGCGCACCCTGTTCAACACGGTCTTGGACGTTACCGGTCGCGCCCACTACGACATCTTTTCTTATAGCGGCAGAACCGTCGTGTTCAAGCTGCTGCATGCTGGCGAGCGTTTGCGCAACGAGCACGAGGCAGCCGTGGAATGGCTTGAGGCTGCTGCGGCTGAATTCGCACAGATTCTCCGCGAGGCAGGTTACCTGGCTGCGAGCGAGAAGGACGTACTAGCTATGTCGGTCGAGGAAATGAAAACCGACATGCAGCAGAACAAGGTCGACACTGCCAACCTTACTATTGAAGAGTTGGGTGTGTATGCCAGCCCTCATGAAGCGCTGAAGCTCTCTACATTGCACAATGCAAAAGGGCGAGAGTATGAGGCGGTCGCCATGATTGACTTGCATGAGGGCAAGATCCCGTTCTATCAAGTGAAGGATGCCGACGGAATAGCAGAAGCAAAGCGCTTGTTCTATGTAGGCGTGACAAGAGCGAAGCGAGTGCTGGTCTACATCACAGACGATGTACTTGGACGCAGAAACGGGCCGACGCGATTTCTCATGGAAGATGGCGTCGGCGTTTGCAAGCTAGACTAGCTCTACCGCTTTCCGCAGCATTTCATCGTTTACATCCACGTAGCGTTGCGTGGTGGCAATGCTGCGGTGGCCTGCAAGGTTTTGCAGCACGCGCACGCCGACGCCTTGTGCAGCGAGCGAAGTTAGGAAGCTCCTTCTGCCGCTGTGGCTGCTAGCTCCTTGCATGGCAACTCGGCGATACAAGTGATGGAAGTACTGGCAGAGCGTGTTTGCCGTCCATCCTTCGCGCTTCTGTGTGTTGAATAGCGGAAGCTCAGGCGATGCGTTCGGTCTGCTAGCTACGTAAGCCGCTAGCTCCTTGCGAAGCTTCTCCGGTACATAGACCGTGCGTGCATGGCGTCCCTTGGTTTGCTCGGCAGCGAGCCGGATCTCGTTCACGATGCTGCCGTCCGCGCTCACTACATCACCGCGCTTAAGTGCAGCTACTTCCCCAACCCGCATGCCAGCCCAATGCGTGCAGAGCAGCATTACGCGGTTGCGCAATGCGTACCTGTGATGCTGGATGTAGCTGAGTACCTGCTTAAGCTCCTTGTCCTTCAACGTGCGTGCTTGTCCCATGGTCTCTCCCCTGAAAATCAAATGAAAAGTGCGAACTAAGTGTGT
>Ga0187892_10006618_pt1 | contig 17083 bp, 19 predicted proteins | sample MA1701073metaG_FD_139345 | JGI IMG/M metagenome (GOLD analysis project Ga0187892, IMG submission 139345) | Bio-ooze microbial communities from a basaltic lava cave in the Kipuka Kanohina Cave System on the Island of Hawaii, USA - MA170107-3 metaG ... | reverse complement strand
CTATTCTCAGATCAGACAAACAATTTGCACGTTAGAACTGCTACAGCCCTCCATCGGGCTTTCGCCCGACTTCAGCTTGTCCAAGAATAGATCGTTTGGTTTCTAGCCTTGCCGCTATGACTCAACGCACTTTCACACGCTTCGCCTCGTTTATCACTGCGCGAACTTGGTTTCCCTTCGCCTCCACCCTGTGAAGGTTTAGGCTTGCCATAACGGTAAGCTCCCTGGCCCGTGTTTCTAGACGGAACACATGACGCTAGAGCTATGAACGCCAAACCTTTAGCTCTATTGCTAGAACCTCCAGTCTGACAAAAACTCCTTTCACGCCATGCACGTCTGTAACCAGTTGGTTTCAGGCACTTTTCACCCCCCTTCCGGGGTACTTTTCAGCTTTCCCTCGCGGTACTAGTACGCTATCGGTCTTGAGAAATATTTAGCCTTAGATGCTACTTTCACCTAAATTCATTGCCCACTGTCAAGGACAACTACTCATGTTGTAATAAGATCCAACTTCCTTTAGCTCACGGGGGTTTCACCCTCTTCGCCGGAACGTTCCAGATCACTTAAGCTCCAGAGTTTGGATCGTAGTATCACAACAACACCACATCTCGGTTATGTTACCATAACAGATTCAGTTTGGGCTGGATTCCTTTTCGCTCGCCGCTACTTGGGAAATCTCGGTTGATTTTTTTTCCACACCGTACTCAGATGCTTCACTTCCGGTGGTTCGATCTCCACTACCATTGTAGTGGAGTATGTTTAACACATAGGATTCCAATTCGGATATCCCAGGATCAATGGTCGCGTGCGCCTACCCTGGGCTTATCGCAGCTTGCCACGTCCTTCATCTCTTCTCAAGCCTAGCCATCCTCCAACTGGTGTCTGCACACCAGCATATTCAGTCATAATATTACACGACTATACACGACGATCATTGCTAGTTCCGGGCGGAACCAGCTTCGTCCTTCCCCGATGATTTTCATCACCAGGTGCACGAATTTTTTTTTGAAGACATGATGTGCATTCCGACACACAATTCCTCAATTATGTTCTAAGGAGGTGATCCGACCGCAGGTTCCCCTACGGTCACCTTGTTACGACTTCTCCCTCGTTGCTAAACTCGCGTTCGATAACGCCAACAAGACGTCACCTCGCGCAAACCCAACTTCGATGAAGCGACGGGCGGTGTGTGCAAGGAGCAGGGACGTATTCACTGCGCGGTTGTGACGCGCGGTTACTAGGGATTCCATATTCGTGAGGGCGAGTTGCAGCCCTCAGTCATAACTGTGGTAGTGTTTAGGGATTGCCTCTCTCTTTCAAGTTCGGAACCCGTTGTCACTACCATTGCAGCCCGCGTGTAGCCCTAGGGTTTCGGGGCATACTGACCTGCCGTGGCCCCCTCCTTCCTCCACTTCAGCAGTGGCGGTCCCCCTAGTTAGCCCATCTACTCCTGAGAGTAATTGTAGCAACTAAGGGCAGGGATCTCGCTCGTTACCTGACTTAACAGGACACCTCACGGCACGAGCTGGCGACGGCCATGCACCTCCTCTCAGCTTGTCTGGTAAAGTCTTCAGCTTGACCTTCATTCTGCTGTCTCCCCAGGTAAGATTCCTGGCGTTGACTCCAATTGAACCGCAGGCTTCACCCCTTGTGGTGCTCCCCCGCCAATTCCTTTAAGTTTCAGTCTTGCGACCGTACTTCCCAGGCGGCAAACTTAACGGCTTCCCTGCGGCACTGCACTGGCCATAAGCCAATGCATCACCGAGTTTGCATCGTTTACAGCTGGGACTACCCGGGTATCTAATCCGGTTTGCTCCCCCAGCTTTCATCCCTCACCGTCGAACGCGTTCTGGTAGACCGCCTTCGCCACTGGTGGTCCTCAATGGATCAGAGGATTTTACCCCTACCCACCGAATACCGTCTACCTCTCCCGCTCCCTAGCTATGTAGTATCTCCGGCAGCCCATCTGTTAAGCAGATGGATTTAACCGGAGACTTGCAAAGCCGGCTACGGATGCTTTAGGCCCAATAAACCTCCTAACCACTCGAGGTGCTGGTATTACCGCGGCGGCTGACACCAGACTTGCCCACCCCTTATTCACCAGTAGATTTAGAACTGACAAAAGATTTCTTCAGCAGAAATCACTCGGATTAACCTAGTCGTGCTTTCGCACATTGCTAAGGTTTCTCGCCTGCTGCGCCCCATAGGGCCTGGGTCCGTGTCTCAGTACCCATCTCCGGGCTTCTCCTCTCAGAGCCCGTACCTGTTATAGCCTTGGTGGGCCATTACCTCACCAACAAGCTGATAGGCCGCAGTCCCATCCTATGGCGATAAATCATTTGGACCATAAACCATTCCAGGAATTATGATCTATCGGGTATTATTCTCAGTTTCCCGAGGTTATCCCCGTCCATAAGGTAAGTTGACTACGTGTTACTGAGCCGTCCGCCTTGTATTGCTACAACGACTCGCATGGCTTAGTACCAATCCGATAGCAGTCAGGTCCGGCAGGATCAACCGGATTCGTTTATTTTGATTTAGAAGTATATTATTGGGAATTGGTCGGAATGCACATCATGTCTTCAAATTTCAGATAAGACCCTTAAGGTCAAACCTACATCTTGTATGCGTAATTGGAGGCCTGTGAATCACCCAATGGAGCAATTCCAACAATCATCACAAGCGCCGCCTTGCTATTACGTATGCAAAAACTGAATCGAAGGGAAATAATATAAACCATGCCACAAAATACGATTTTTTCCTCGTTTTTGCGATCACTAATATTAATCTGCCAGTAGCTTTTTTGGTGTTGTCAACAGCTTTGGAGATTTACAAAAAGAAAACCAAAAAATCCAGTTTGCTTTTTGCGAAGTCCAAAAAATTTCATGTCAACGGTGTAAGTCACAACATCAGATTTTTCGAGCCTTATCCTTTTGTGACAAGATCTGCAAAAGGCAAGTTTCTCACAGATGTAGATGGAAACAGATACGTCGATTATTGGATGGGCCACTGGAGCTTGATTCTAGGTCATGCAGCTCCTGCCGTTTCCAATCAAGTAAAAAGACAGCTGCCCTCATGCTGGATGCATGGAACTGTAAATGAAATGACTGTCTCATTTTCTGATATAATACAAAAGGCAGTTCCAGTTGCTGAAAAGATTCGCTATGTTTCCACAGGAACTGAGGCAACAATGTATGCAGTAAGGATTGCTCGCGCATTTACTGGCAAAAAAACAATTGCAAAAATTGAGGGGGGCTGGCATGGATACACTTCAGATCTTTTAAAATCGATCAACTGGCCTTTTGAAGAATCTGAAAGCATGGGGTTGGTTGATGAATCACATATCGTGTCCCTGCCGTATAATGATCTAGCAAAGTCGCTAGAAATCTTGAGCTCAATAAAAGATGATCTTGTTGGAGTAATAATTGAGCCAGTTCTTGGCGGAGGCGGTTGTATCCCAGCAACTATTGAATATCTTTATGGAATACAAGAGTTTGTTCACAAAAACAACGCGCTGTTTTTGCTTGATGAAATTGTAACTGGATTTAGATTTTCGTTTGGTTGTTTGTATAAAACTATGAAGCTTGATCCTGACATGATAACTTTGGGAAAAATTGTTGGCGGAGGATTTCCAATTGGTGTCATTTGTGGGAAAAGCGAGATCATGGAGATTGCAAATACTAGCTTGCATAAAAAATCAGACCGATCATATGTTGGAGGAGGAACTTTTGCATCAAATCCTGTTACCATGGTTGCAGGACACAGCATGCTTAGTTATCTTAAAAAAAATTCTTCGCTTTATTCTAAAATTAATGGTCTTGGAAGTCGTGCAAGAAAAGAGCTTGACAAAGTCTTTGACGGCAAGGTAGTTACAACCGGTATGGGTTCTTTGTTTATGACTCATTTTCTAGCTAATGATATTTCTGAGATTAGAAATGCCTCAGATGCGGCAAGATGTGACACTGAGATGCTTCACAAATATCACTTTAACATGATAGCAAAAGATGGCATATTCTTTCTTCCAGGAAAGCTTGGTGCTTTCTCAACTGCACATTCCCACTCAGATGTAAAGGATTTGGTTACTGCTTCTCAAGAATTTTCTGCTAGTATGTAATTGGTTTGATTAGAATCTAGGAAACGTAAAATCTATTAACTTTACATTGTAGCGATCTGCTGTGAATAAAATCGTAATAGTGTCGATTATCGGTTTATTGTTAATACCTCTTGGATATAATGCTGCGTTTGCCAAGACTTACCAAGTCACAATCCCATCTGGAGCAGGAGACCCCAATGCGCCATTCTTTTACTCTCCTTGGGAACTATCCATAGGTGTATTGTATACAGTAGAGTGGCAAAATGCAGACACCCTTGCTCATACAGTCACTTCTGTTACGCCAGATCTTATTCAAGATGGCAGGTTTGACAGTGGACTCATGCCTCCAGGTGAAAGTTTTAGCTACCAGTTTATGGAAAAAGATGCAGGCGTTGTAAATTACTTTTGTTACCTTCATCCATGGATGAGGGGAACTGTAAATGTCGGACTGGTTGGCGGTATGAAAGTAATTCATAATGTTGGAGAAGATGTAGGTGACAGAACCTTTGATGTGCAGTATACCCTAAACAAGATTCTTGAATTTGCCGCAGTTGACAAAAATAGAAACGCGGTAACTTTTACATTGTCAGGAGTATTTGAAGACGACTCGCTAATAATCATGCTGCCGAAAGAATTGATCGAAAATCCAAATGCAGTCTGGGTAGATGACAAGCAAATTACAAACTTTGATAAAGATTTTGCAGATGGCATAACCACGATGATAATTCCACTTGAAGCAGATTCTGAGGAGGTTACTATCGTAGGTAGCTCCGTCGTTCCAGAGTTTGGACCAATCGCAGCTCTAATCTTTGCAGTTGCGATCACAGGTACGATAGTGTTTTCTGCAAAAAAACTTGGTCTTGTGCCAAAACTCTAGTTCGATCTCTTTGCAATAACACAGCTCATGTTAGTTTTATATTGACAGCCGATACACAACCAGGTGTGCTAGAGAAGTTAATCAAAGATTCAAGGGCACTTGAGAGAACCATTGCGGGTGAGGAGCTTTCATACAATGACGGTTTAGAGCTTATGCAGTATGACAACTTGTTTATGATAGGAGCTGCTGCCGACTTGGTACGCCAAAAGCGTGTTGGAGATACCGTAACCTTTGCATCCTCATACTATCTTAATTATACAAACGTCTGTGCCGCAAGCTGTCAGATGTGCGCCTTTTACAGAAAAGGAGATGAAAGCGACGCATATACTCTGACACCGCAAGAGATCGAAAGGCGTGTTGGCACAGCAAAGGAGATGGGTGCAACCGAGGTCCACATTGTTGGCGGTTTCCATCCAGAGTTGCCACTTGAATATTATGAAAACATGATGAGAATTATTAAAAAAAGTCACCCTGAGCTAAATATCAAAGCATTTACCGCTGCAGAAATTTTCTTTATTGCAAGACTCACACACAACTCTGTCAAGGAAGTGCTTTCCAGACTAAAAGCAGCTGGACTTGATTCTATGCCAGGAGGTGGAGCAGAGCTATTCCACCCTGAAATAAGAAATAAGATCGTCAGGGGAAAATGTTCTGGTCAAGAGTGGCTTGATACAATAGAGCAGGCTCATAATTTTGGGATAAAAAGTAATTCAACTATGCTTTTTGGTCACATAGAAAAACCAGAACACATAGTTGATCATCTGATCAAAATAAGAGAAGTACAAAAAAGAACAAAAGGGTTCATCACTTTTATTCCGTTAAAATTCAGCTTGGAAAACACAGAGCTTGAACAAAAGGGATTAGTAACTAGCGAAAGTGCGTCAACTTATGATCTTAGAGTGATTGCGCTTTCTCGCCTTATGCTTGCTGGATACTTGGATAACATTTCTGTTTACTGGGTCGCGCTTGGCAAGAAGCTTGCACAGGTTGCACTCTCTCATGGAGGAAACGATCTTGTTGGCACAGCTTTTTCTGAAGAGATTTATCGCGCAGCAGGAAAGGGTGCAAACTCATCAGTGCAGGAGCTTGCAAACATGGTAAAAGAGATAGGAAGACAGCCTGCTCAGCGAGATACGTTTTTTAATATTTTACAAAAGTTCTAAGTTTCCGGCGGCTTTTGTATTATAATTTTCCCAGCTCCGCCCTTCTTTCTTTTCAGGCCAAAGCTTATCAACAAAATAAAGAATCCTATGGCAGCAATGATGCTAAACAGATCTGATAATGCGAGGTTAGTTGCTTGGTTTTGTAAAAGTAATAGTGTTTCTTCTTCTGACATGCCAGTTCTTCCAACTGGATATATTGAGCTTAGATATAGTCTAACTACAATACCTGCTACAAGCAATGCAATTCCAAGAGAAAAGATGCGTTTGTCCATAAAGAAAAGATAATCTCAGAAACCTATAACCGTTCAGCTATCCTCAGATCAAATTCAGGAACAAGACTTTTTTCAGTAGCAAACTTGAAGAGATCTTTAATTGCACTTTCTCCCAAAACCCCCATCTCTATTGTGATCTCGTTTACATACATCCTTACAAATCTCTCAATTAAAGATCGTGGTTGCCCCCTGCTATACTGCATAGCATAGTCTAGTGCGTCGTTTACTCGATTCATTCCGTAGATGATTGATTCACGAAAATATTCATCAAATTTTTTTATCATGTCAACCCCCAAGTGGTTGCTTATCACGTTGATTCCAAGAGGGACTGGTAGACCTCCTGTAGAATCTCTCCACCAAGACCCAATGTCAAGGAGTTTTGTAAGCTTGGTCTGATCATATGTGATCTGGGTTTCATGTATTACAAGTCCTGCCCCCACATCACCTCGCTCTACGGCATCTGGTATGTCGGTAAACTTCATCTCAACATAGTCAAACTTACCAATCATCAGCTGCAAGAGCAAAAATGCACTAGTAAGCTTGCCAGGAACTGCAATCTTTGCTTTTTGCAGTTCCTCCATAGTCATTTTTTTCTTTGATATTACAATTGGGCCGTATCCTTTGCCAAAGCTTCCACCACTTCTAAGTATAGTATAGTCTGGAATGTAGGCACATGCATGCACAGAAACAGCTGTTACATCAAGCTCATGCTTTAGTGCTCTTTTGTTAAGTGTCTCAATGTCTTCTACAACATGGTTGATCGTAAAGTATGGTGATGTCACTTTACCTGTCAACATTGCATAAAACATGAAAGCGTCGTCGGCATCCGGTGTGTGGCCAAGCGTTATTTCCATAAACATGATTTTAATGTCTATTATAAATATCAAATTATGAAATCATACCACATGCCAACAATTGCCGCATTTGAAAAAGAAATAAAAATGCAGCCAAAGTTTTTGGAAAAATTTGTTCCACAAAAACCACTTTCTGCTAAAAAACAAAAAAGAGCGATTTTTTGTGGTACCGGCGATTCCTTTTTATCAGCTCAGCTTGGCGAGACATTTTCTGATTTTAGGGCAGGGGCTTTTGATCCTCTTGACTTGATAAAAAACAAAAGATTGCTAAAGGACCGTGATTTGTATTTACTATCAATTTCTGGAAACACTATTTCTAATGTCAAGCTTGCAAAGACTACAAAAAATACAACGGCAATAACTGCAAACCCAAAGCAAGCTTGCCAGAGTTTGTAAAAAATCAATTATTCTAAAGTATCCACATTCTGGAATTTTCACAGCAGGCAGCATAAGCTTTCTTTCAAGTGCGATGACATGTCTTTCTTTGGTATCAAAATATCACATACAAAATATCACAAAGATCTACAATCAGGCAAGAACTCAAAGCAAGAAAGTAAACTTGAGAGGCAAAATCTACTTGCTTGGAAACCTGCATACCATGCCTATAGCTATGTTCTGTGCTGCAAAGCTCTACGAAGTATTAGGTCTTGATGCACACTACGCAAGGATAGAACAATTTTCCCATATGGAATTGTTTTCAGCAAAAAAGGGTGACACTGTAATTATATTTGAAGAAAAGAACAGACACAGCTCCACACTTGCGATGTATCTTAAAAAATATGGTCTGCATGTAGTACAAATGCAACCTGACACTAAAAACATCCAAGAAATCATTTTGTTTTTTATTTTTGTGTCGGAGCTTATTGCACTATATCATGCCAAGAAAAAAAATATCAAAGATTGTTTTTTTGTAAGAGCCAAAAAACTAAGAGATGTAAGCTCTTCTATGATCTATTGATCTTGTAAGATCAAAAAGGAATCTTGAGAACGTTTAATACCGGCTGTAGATCGACTTTTTTCGTTCATGAAATTCAAGGCAACAGAACAGATCCTAAAGATAATTGGAAACAAGAATAACATTAGAAACTTTGGAGTCATAGCTCATGTAGACCATGGAAAAACAACCATGAGCGATAGCCTCTTGGCGTCAAGTGGAATTATCAGTCCCTCGGTTGCAGGTCAAGCCCTTGCTTTGGACTCTATGAAGTTAGAGCAGGACCGACAGATGACAATAGTTCAAGCAAATGTCACCTTGCTTTATGAAACAGAAGGTCAGGAGTATGTAATCAACATGATTGATACGCCAGGCCACATCGATTTTACAGGACGTGTTACAAGAAGCCTTAGAGCAATCGATGGTGCGGTAGTCGTTTCAGACTCGGTCGAGGGCATAATGACACAAACAGAAACTGTAACAAAGCAGGCCCTTGAGGAAAGAGTCAGACCAGTTTTATACATCAACAAGATAGACCGTCTCATAAAAGAGCTCAGGCTTACTCCAGAAAAGATGCAAGAGTGGCTTCTTGGAATAATTACTGACTTTAACAGGCTAATTGACATTTACGCCGAACCAGAATACAAAGAAAAGTGGAAGGTAAGCATCCAAGACGGCAGTGTTTCCTTTGGATCTGCAAAGGACAGATGGGGTTTCAATATAGATATCATGAAGAAAAAGGGAATTTCATTCAAAGATATCTACACAGCTTATGCGGAGGGCGGTGACCTCAAAGGTCTTGCTGAAAAAGCACCACTTTATGATGCAGTCCTTGGAATGGTTGTAAAGCATCATCCTCCACCGGATGTTGCACAAAAATACAGAATTCCAAAAATTTGGAAAGGAGATTTGGAGTCTGATATTGGTAAAGCAATTTTGAATTGTGATGATAATGGCCCAGCTGTTATGATGATTGTAAACATGACAGTTGATCCAGCTGCAGGTCCTGTAGCCATTGGCAGATTATTCTCTGGCAAGCTAAAAGATGGTGACAGGGTTCACATCATAGATACCAAAAGAGAAGGAAGAATCCAGTCGGTTAACTTTTTCATGGGAAACCAGCGTGAGATGGTAGGCGAACTTGCAGCAGGAAACATTCCAGCTCTTCTTGGATTGGAACATGCCAGGTCTGGTCAGACATTATCAAGTGTAGCTGGTATTCATGCCTTTGAAGGAATCCACTATGTTTCTGAGCCTGTAGTTCAAATGGCTGTTGAGCCAAAGCATCCAAAGGATCTGCCCAAGCTTGTTGAAGCATTGCGCAGAATTACAATAGAAGACCCCAATCTTGTTGTGAAAATCAATGAGGAAAGTGGAGAAACAATAATTGCCGGCATGGGTGTCTTGCACCTTGAGATTGCAACTGCGCTGATTGCAGATGCTGGAGTCGAAATTGTCACATCACAACCTTTGATCAATTATAGAGAAACAATCAGGGCTGCAGCAGGTCCTGTCATGTCAAAATCGCCAAACAGGCACAACAAGATCTTTATGAGAGTAGAACCACTTGACGAAAAAATTGCCGAGATGATTAGAGATGGCACCTTAAACGAGTACAAGGACACAAAGGAGGTTGCGGAAATTTTGAGAAACGCAGGATGGGATCGTGATGAGGCAAAGCGCGTCATGCGATTTGATCCAAGGGGAAATGTTATGGTCGATGGCACAAAGGGTGTCCAGTTTATTCAAGAATCAACTGATTCCATTTTATCCGGTTTTGAAGATACCATGAAGGAAGGACCGCTCACAAGGGAGCAAGTAAGAGGATGCAAGTTTGTCTTTCACCACTTTGTTCCACATGAAGATCCAGCACACCGAGGTCTGTCCCAGCTTGGTCCCGCGTCAAGACGTGCATGCATGGGTGTAATGCTTTCAGCACAGCCCGTACTTTTAGAACCGACACTTGGAATCGAGGTCAGAGTTCCACAAGAAATGATTGGAAACGTTGCAGGAGTAATTTCTGGAAAAAGAGGCAAGGTATTAAATATGGAACAAAAAGGTGTTGTGCACATTCTTACTGGCGAGCTGCCAGCGTCTGAAACTTTTGATCTTTCTGAAATTATGCGAGGTCAGACTGCAGGAAAGGCGATGTGGAACACACATTTTAAAGCGTGGACTCCTGTTCCAAACTCTGTCTTGCTAACATTAATGGGAGAAATCAGAAAGAGAAAGGGATTGAGCCCAGAACCACCCACTGTAGATGAGTTCATAGATCAAGAGTAAAAATAGAATGTCCTTATTGTAACCAATAAAAGCTGTTCTTTGCGTGAAGATACATAAATTTAAAATCATATATCTTGTTGTTTCACTGAAAGTACTAATGGACCGAAAAAAAATAATCACCGGTATAATTCTCATCATAATTGGAATAATTAGCTATAACTTTATACCTACTATTATGACAGACTGCGAACAATATCTGGGTGATAAGAAAAGCTACTTTGCAAAAGGCCTTCCTATAAAGTGCAATCTAGCTCAAGTCATGGACTTGATTGCAGGCATTATTGGTATGGATCCAGTTAAGGTTATGCAGTTAAGGGATATGATTTTCATTGTGATTGGAATAGCACTGATAGCGCATGGTGCTTTGACTACACCCAAACCCAAAGAGACTACAATGCCGACGAAACCAACAGAAGATTCTAAAGGTTCAGATCCCTATGAGATCCTCAAAACAAGGTTGGCAAAGGGAGAAATTACAAAAGAAACATTTGATGAACTAAAGAAGAGATTTGAGTAAATCATTCTTTATAGACAAGGAGTAAAAAGGCATGCTGGTATTTTTTTCTAACATTGTAGTATATATCGGAAAGCAATCTACAGCAAACATTGGTCATCGATCCAATCCAAGTTTTATTGTGGACATTTAGACGAAGTGAGAAAGATGTAAACAATCTTTACAACTCTTTATCACAGGTTATGCAGCTTGCAACTGGCAGTAGCATGCTTAATTTTGGATACTGGACTACAAATACTCATAGTCCTTTGCAGGCACAACATGAATTGTGCAGATTAGTTGGTAAACTGGCTGAGCTAGATTCTGTAAAATATGTGATAGACGTAGGAAGTGGATTTTCTGCACCAGCAGTTGAATGGAAGTCTGCATACAAATCACTTGAAATTGTATGCGTTAACATCAATTTTAGGCAGTTGAAAAATTCAATTATGGTTGATGGCATTAATCTTGTAAACTCGACTTCCACATCATTACCATTTCCAAGACAATCCGTAGACAGAATAATTGCATTAGAATCTGCACAGCATTTCAAACCACTAAGTCATTTCATTAAAGAATCAAAACGAGTTCTAAAACAAAATGGATTGCTAGTGCTTGCAATTCCAGTTACTGTTGCTAAACCATTAATGATGTTTGCAAAGCTTGGCATTCTTTCGCTAACTTGGTCGTCAGAACATTATGCGTTAGAGTATGTTATATCTATAATCAAAAGGGAAGGATTTCAGATAATGGAAATAAAAAACATTGGTGCGAATGTCTATGGGCCACTGTCTGATTATTATATTAAAAACAGAAAAAATTTGAGAGAAACGATAATGAAAAAATATCCATCTTATCTTGAAAATATTCTCTTTAGGTCTCTCATGCAGATGAAGAAAGTTTCGCAGGATAGGATCATTGATTATGTGTTAATAAAGTGCAAATTATCTAGCGTAGTACAGAAAGCTTGAAAATGATATTCAAAATCTAGCCGATTTCTGTATAAGATCGGTTAGTTACCGTGTCTTTTTCTAGTTCTTGCACCTTTCTTGCCTGCTGCTACATAAGATGCGTGTGATCGCTTTTTCATACTTGAATTGGAGTGTATAGAGTCATTATAGGTAGCTAGTTACCAATAGTTGCTTTGTTAATGGAACTTTTTAAAGCTAATAAGAGGTAGAACTAAAAAAGTCGAAGGTATTATGGATTGATGAAAGAAATTGAGTTACTATAGACGAAAACGCTGTGAGGATTGTAACAGAATTAATTGCACGAAAGGATGCAACTGCGATTGCCATTATGACCCAAGAGGCTAAAGAAATCAAAATTTAGCTGATTATTGTCTAGGTAAAAGAAGTTAAATAAAAAGTGAATTAAGCGTATTTCAGCTTAAAATCTTCGTTCGCCGCGGTGTTTTGGTAAACATTCACGACAATATACTGGTCTTCCTTCTGTTGGTTGGAATGGTACCTGTGTCTCTTTTTTGCAGTCTGCACACGTGGCAGGGTACATTTTTCTTTCGGGTTCCAATAATCTTTGGAATTTATGACCACATAAGAACCATTAACATACGTGTAGGCACAAAAATTCGATATTCAGGCGTTAGTTTCTTCTATCTTTATTTTCAAATACTTGCCTGAACCGGCAGGAGGATTATCAAGGGTGTTAAAACTATGTTTGTGTTTATAGTACAGACCTTTTTCTACATCCTTTCTTGTCTGTTCAGCATCATTTGGCACATACCTAAAAAACGCCTTTTTTTCTTTCAAAAAGCTCTTTAATTTTTCATTTGGCTCATTATTAGACAAATGTTTTGAATATACTTGCCTCAAGTTTTCGCTTATGCCAACATATCTTCTTGTGTAGCCCCCATCAGTTTTTTTTCGTCCTTGGATTTCATACACGCCAGGCCTTTCAGGAATTTTATTTATTTGAGTAGTTTGGAATGGGATTCTATTTGACCAAGTTATCTTGAAGGTACAGTTTAACACACAATATTCTGATTTCCTTGTAATAAAAGAGCTTGTATTTGTAAAAAAGGAGTGAATGATCGATCTTTTACGTTTTCTCGTCCTTTTGTAGTTTAAGTGAAGCAGAGTTTATGCAGTATCGCAGATTTGTAGGAGCTGGACCGTCATTAAACACATGTCCTAGGTGTGCACCACATTCGTTGCACATCACTTCTATCCTTTGCATCCCATAGCTCTGATCGGCCTCGCTTTTGATGTTCTCTGACTTCATAGGTTGATAGAAGCTTGGCCAACCTGTCCCTGAGTCAAACTTTGTCTCGGAGCTAAACAATTCATTGCCACAGCATACACATCGATAGATTCCTTTTTCTTTGCTATCACAGTACACTCCTGAAAAAGGTGGCTCTGTGCCTTTATTTCTACAGACTTCATACTGTTCTGGTGTGAGTTTTTGTTTCCACTCTTCGTCTGACTCGGATTTCATTTTCTCTTACCACTTGAAAGCATCTTTATTGCTTTGTCTCTTGATATTGCCATCATGGTTTCTGTTCTAGCTATGTCAGTACGGCCAACTTTAAGGAACCATTCAAAGAGTTTTTCTTCGTTTGGAGCCTCTACTATCCACACTGCATCATATCTTCCCATGGTCCAATAAGATGCCTTGATGCGGATATTTTTTGGAATGTTTTTTAGAAGTTTGCTTCCATATTCAGCTACCTCTTTTGCGCTTTTTTTGAATTTGATAAGAACTATCGCAATCATTTTTCTACCACATTCCTCCTCCACCTACAGTACCCGGTTCGTCAAAGCTTCGCTGCGAAGGTCTGCTGTGCGCTTTTTTCATGTGTCTTTCTAGTCTTTCAGGGTCATGCAGTTCCATGCCACATTCTTTACATTTTGTTTCATTAATCTTTTTCTTAAAAAGACCCATGACATACCAACACTTGTCCATTATTAAAATTAAATCGTTTTTGATTATCAGATTTGAGAATCATTCTACCATGTTAAATACAATTTTCATGTTATGAGAGAACACCGGAAACGTAGGGTTTTCACCCAAGACGGCACGTACTTAGGTATGCGATGCTTAATGCGTTTCCGGAACTATTAGTAATAATCAATTTTAAGCACCAAAAATAATCTTATCAATGGTTCAAGTTCTATATCAAGACCTAAGCAACTCCGACTCGAACTATTACTACATTGGCATACCAAAGGACTGGAGTGGAGCCAGAGACGATGAAGTTACTGTAATTGTAGATGATGTATGCGTCGTGGTTCCACAAACAATTGCTGGTGCAACAGGTGAGCTAATAGTTCTGCGACTGCTTGAGGCAATGATGGCCGCAGATGTAATCGATCCCGGAGACATACAAAAGGCAATAGAGCACATCCTATTTTGATATTAAGATCTCTTCATTGAAGATCTTTTTATGTGCCCCTATGCAAATCATAACATTGGACAGCTGTGATGTCAGAACTAGAGCCTACAAAAACGGCAAAACCTTTGACCAGTGTAAGCAGATTGCAAAGACCATTTCTGGACAGCTTGCAAAGAAAATAGACCAAACTGGTGTAGTATCTTGGAAAGAAATCCTAGAAGCAGTTGATCATGACGAGCTTGTCTACAAGCTTACTCTGAAGCATCTTCGACTAGATGGCTATGACATTGGAGATTGGAAGACCCCCCAAGTAAAGAAATCAGCTACTGTTTAGTGTCAACTGCACAGTTTCCAAGCTGAAATTTTCTTATGTTTCGTGCCATTATTACAGGAGTCACAAGCAAGACAGGAATCGATAATGCTATGAAAACAGTTTGAAGCTGTGTTATGACTATTGTAAAGGCGCCAGCCCCAGCCCCAACAAGTGCAGTTAGTAGCGTGCCTGCGCAAGCTGGACATGCTACAAACAGCCCAGTGACTGCACCAAGGGTTCCCATCCCTCCTTCTTTTTTATATATCAAAAATGCTTTTGATGCAATTGCAAAGTTAAGACCAACCAAAAATACGACGGTAACTTGCAAAACAAGATTTATTGGAATTATCTTTATACCCACATGTTCTGTAAAGGCGGCAACAATCGAGGGCATGTATCCAGGCGGTCCACAGCATGGAGTAATATATGCAGATGGAATTTTTAATCCGTAATGTTGTGAGAATATTACTTCGGGCTGGTAAACCAATATTCCCGAAGTAAGCGAGAAAAATATTCCATAACCTATCGCACTTACAACAAAGATCTGTTTTGATCTCTTGTTGTTTATCGAGTTTGCAATTATTGAAGAAATAGAATTATCACTTTTTGCTATTTTTGCTTGGTAGAATCTGTACAGGCCGTATCCTATGGCCCCAAATGACAGAAAAAATACTATGTACATTCCTAGCGCCATTCTTTCCAAAAACGGTACTGCGCCTGGGGTAATCACAGCGTTGTAATCATATTTTGAGTAAATTAAAAACGAGATTGCAATAGATGCAAATCCTACAATAATCATTGCACTGGAAGAACGTTGCATTGTCACCTGCTTTTCCATTATCCCAAGGCCCACTTTTGTGACATTAAATTGTATCTGTTTTTCCAAAGGCTTTATCTGTGATTAGTGAGTGACAGAATTAAACTTGAAGATCGATGAGATTCAGGATTCTGATTATGTCGACGCCAAAATAACCTATGTAGGTTTTGTTGATCCCTATGGAGTAGAAGGCATACTGGTTCTAAGAGCAGATGATGGAAAGGAGTTCCATATGCGAGCCTTTTCTGGAGAGGTGGCACGACACATAACAAACTTCATCGAAGGCCAGAGAGATTCAATTCCAACAATATACAACATGATAGAAGAGGTTGCAGAACACAATGAGCTGCTCCTAGTCAGAATTAAGGTGTATGAGAGTGGTAGTGTGTTGCGTGCAAACTTGTACTTTACAGGAAAAACAGAGCTTGTGATGCGAAACTATAGAGCTTCTGATGCCATAGCTCTTGCATCATTTTACAACATCCCCATTCTGGTAAGAAAGAACCTTCTAAAAGAAAAGATGGAAGCCTAGGTTACTATTTCTTCTAATCTTCCTTCTTGCTGGGCCCTTTTAAGCTCCATTGCAATTCTCCTTCCAACACCAAACGTAGTTCCATACTTGTATTTAGTGTACGGACTTGTTGTGGCAAGAATTGGGTTTCCAGGAACTCTCAGTGAAACATCATACACTACGATTTCCAGATCTCGTGTTATCACACTTTGTAACGAAAATGGTCCGATTATTCCAGGCGCATATTCTTTTTTTACTGCGCTTACAAATTTGTCACCAGCTGAAATGACTTTGTCTAAAAGTGATTCACGTATGCTTGCTGGAGTATGACCCACCTCAATGTTTTGTAAAGAAACATCGGTTTCAAGCTGCTGCCTTGCAGGGAGGGCATTAAAGTCGTGCAAGTTTGTCTGCAACCTTCTTTCAATTCCAAGAAAGTCAACTTCTTGTGAGATTGGAGTGTAAAAGTAGTTGAGGTTAAAGTACGTTCCTATCACAAGCTCTTCAATGCGTGCAATTTTGAGGTCCTCTTTTGATATCAGACCATGCCTTATCTTTGTCTGCGTTTTTTCTTTGTAGTCTGAATAAGATGAAACATTAAAGAAGGCTCTTTCAAGCTTGCGCGATTTTTCTTGCACCTTAACTATTGCAGGCCTGTCAATCTCTTTTGGATTCTTGAATAGTTTTGGGTGTTTTATTCTTGCTTTCTCAAGCAAGTAGTATTGGTTTTTTCTGTGTGAGCGTTCTTCTGCTTGAAACAACGCACGGTTTCCAAATATTGGAACCTTGAAGTTGTTTTCTATTGCCTTGTATCCAAGGTAAGCAGTAAGTGCTCGGTGCGGCACAATTATTGTGTTTGATGCTCGCAGCTTGGCTTGAATTTTTGGAGAAAGCATCTCCTTGAATTTGTTTAAAACTATGATTTGGTCAGCAATTCTTGCAAATCTTTTGTAGGGAACTTCGCGACCCTTTTGACACACAACTAGGGTTTGCAGGCCCTCGTCTTTTGCACCATCCATTATTTCTAGTGCAGAATGGCTACCAAGTGTTCCTACAGTAAGATCAGAATATCCATTAACAATTTCTTGAATTGCAGATCTTCTTATCACAAGCTAATCTCT
>Ga0187892_10006617_pt1 | contig 17083 bp, 15 predicted proteins | sample MA1701073metaG_FD_139345 | JGI IMG/M metagenome (GOLD analysis project Ga0187892, IMG submission 139345) | Bio-ooze microbial communities from a basaltic lava cave in the Kipuka Kanohina Cave System on the Island of Hawaii, USA - MA170107-3 metaG ... | reverse complement strand
CCGGGCGATCCTCGATCAACTCAGCCTCGACCTCGAACACCTGGTCAAGACGTATCCCTCGATGCAGCCCAAGCAAGCGCAATACGTCCACCAGCTCACCGGCGTCAGCTCCGATCATCTCGCAGTCGGCAACGGCGCGTCCGAGTTGATCCAGATCGTGGTGAAATCGTTCGGACGGAACTACATCATGCCGTTCCCTTCGTACATGGAGTACGAGAACGTCATGCTCGATAACGGCAAGGAAGTCGGTTATCTCCAGTACCGGGAGGAGAACAACTTCGCGCTGAACGTGGACGACCTGGTGAAACTTGCGCGCGACGGGAAGGCCGATGCAGTCGTCCTGCCCAACCCGAACAGCCCGACCGGCGCGGTCATTCCCCGGGCCGACCTCGACCGGCTGCTGCGCGAGTGCAAACATTTCGACATGGTCCTGATCGACGAGTCGTTCATCGAGTTCACTGAGGAAGATCGCTCGAAAATCCCGACGCTGTTGCCGGAACTGGCCCGGTACCCGCAACTGGTCGTCATGCGCAGCATGGGCAAGGACTTCGGAGCGTGCGGCATCCGGATCGGTTACCTGGCGACGGCGAACACGGCGCGGATGGAGCACGTCCGCAAGGAACTGCCCATCTGGAACGTCAGCCCGCTCGCCGAGCGGTTCCTGCAGATCGTCGGACAAAGCCCGGCCGAATACGAGCAGGCGCGCATCCAATGCATTCGCGCGACGCAGAAACTTTACCGGGATCTGTGCGCCCTGCAGCAAATCAAAGTGTTCCGCACCTGGTCGAACTTCATCCTGTTCAAGTTGCTCGGCCCGCACGACTCGACGCAAGTCCGCGACGAACTGCTCAAGCGCCACGGTTTCTACGTGCGCGATTGCAAAAGCAAGCGCGGCCTCGGCGAGAAATTCATCCGCGTCGGCGCGCACACGGAGGAGAACAACGCCCGGCTTGTCGCGGCGCTACGCGAGATCCTCAGCCGTTAGTGGGGCGAGCCTCTCGCGGGGGCAACCACAAGCCATCGCATGAAAGCCGAGCGCGCACGAAGAGCGTCGAGCATCCGCCTGCATTCCTGAATTGCTTTCCGCCGGGGCTGTGGGAAAAGTACCTCGCGGATGAAGCAACTGATTCAGGACTTCAAGACCGGCCAACTTCGCGTCGTTGAAGTCCCCTCGCCCGCCCTGCAAGCCGGATGCGTTCTCGTTCGAAACGCCTTCTCCGTTGTCAGCGCCGGCACGGAACGTAGCACCGTCGAGACAGCCCGAAAAAGTCTCCTCGGGAAGGCGCGCGCCCGACCTGACCTGGTCAAGAAAGTCCTCGACACCGTCAAACGCGAGGGCCTCTCCAGCGCCGTCAAGAAGGTCCAGACCCGGCTCGATGCGTGGAAACAACTCGGCTATTCGAGCGCGGGAACTGTCGTCGAGGCCGCCGTCCCCGGCAACGAGTTTCGGCCGGGCGACCGCGTAGCCTGCGCCGGACAAGACCATGCCAGCCACGCCGAAGTGGTCTGTGTGCCGCGCAACCTGTGCGCGAAAGTCCCGGACGGCGTCGAATTGGAACAAGCCGCGTTCACGACGCTCGGGGCAATCGCGATGCAAGGCGTGCGACAAGCCAGGATCGAGTTGGGTGACATCGTCGCCGTCATCGGACTCGGCCTGGTGGGACAACTGACCGTCCAAATCCTCAAGGCCGCAGGCGCGCGCGTGGTCGGGATCGACGTCAACCGGGACGCCACGAAGCTCGCGCAGCAGCGCGGCGCGGACGCGGTCGCGGTGCGTGGAACGGAGGACCCGGTCGCCATCGCGCACGCGCTGAGCGGCGGACAGGGCGTCGATGCCGTGTTGATCACCGCGTCCACGTCGAGCAACGATCCGGTCGAACTCGCCCCCCGGTTGTGCCGCGACCGCGCCCGGGTGGTCATGGTCGGCGTTACCGGCATGGACCTGCCTCGCGCGGCGTATTACGAGAAGGAACTGTCGTTCACCCTCTCGCGGTCGTACGGCCCGGGCCGCTACGATCCCGAGTACGAGGAAAAAGGGATCGACTACCCGTTCGGTTACGTGCGCTGGACGGAGAACCGCAACATGGCGTCGTTCCTCGATCGGATCGCGCAGAAGAAAATCAACCTCCTGCCGCTTATCACGCACCGCTTTCCCATCGAGCGGGCGGTGGGCGCGTACGATCTGATCACCGGCAAGACGAAGGAGCGGTTTCTGGGGGTGTTGATTGAGTACGAACGCGGCAGAACTGAGGATAGAGGATTGAGGATTGAGGATAGACAAAAGCAGACAGCGCCATCCTCCATCCTCCATCCACCATCCTCGATTCGTTTAGGTGTCATCGGCGCCGGCAACTACGCACAGGCGAGCCTGCTGCCACACTTGAAGAAAATGCCCGAGGTCGAGCTGGCTTCGGTCTGCACGACCAACGGAGTCACCGCGAAGAAAGCGGCGGAGAAGTTCGGCTTCGTCTCGGCCAGCACCGATGCGCAGGAGGTGTTCCGCGACAACTCGATCCAAGCCGTGCTCATCGCCACGCGCCATGACACGCACGCGGAGTTGGCCGCAGCCGCTTTGCGGGCCGGCAAGTATGTGTTCATCGAGAAACCGCTCGCGCTGAACGAAACGCAGCTCCGCCAGGTGGCGGACGCGGTCAAGGATTGCGGCGAGAAAATCCTTGTCGGCTTCAACCGCCGTTTTGCGCCGCTCGCGCACGAGGCACTCAGGCACAAAGGCGCCGGCCCCTGCGTGATGCATTACCGCGTCAATGCCGGGCCGATCCCATCCAACCACTGGATCCAGGATGCCCAGGTCGGCGGCGGCCGGATCGTCGGCGAGGTCTGCCATTTCGTCGATTTCCTCCAGAGCTTCGCGGACGCGCGGCCCGCTCGCGTGTTCGCGGAGTCCATTGCCGGGCAACCCAACGACGTCCTTGCTGCGGACAATGTGCATGTGACGATCCGTTACGCCGACGGGTCTGTTGGGTTGATCACGTACACCAGCACGGGCGACCCGACATTTCCCAAGGAGCGATTTGAGTTGTTCGGCAACGGGTCCGTCGCCGTACTCGACGATTTCCGCGAGCTGACCGTCACTGCCGGCGGCAAGACCCATCGCAAGAGTCAATCCGGCCAGGACAAGGGTCAGGCGAGGCAAATGCAGTCGTTCATCGAGATGGTCGCGAGCGGCGCACTCATCCCCCGATGGCAGGCTGCGGTGGACACGACGCTCGTCACCTTCGCGATCCTGGAATCGCTGCGCACGGGCCGGCCGGTGCCGGTGTGAGCTGCCGGCCGACGCGCTCCCTCAGTGCCGCTTCGCTCCGCTGGCTGCGGACTCGTCGAACGGCGCGGGGAACACCGGCAATTCCTCCAGCCGAATGTGGGCAGCGACCTTCTCGGCCAGGAACCGACTGAACGCCGGGCTGTAGTGACAGTCATCGACGATCGCCTTGCGGTCGCTTCCCCACTCCTCGAACAGACCCCCGAGATTGATGAAGTCCTCGACGTTGCCCAGCCGTTCCCGAAACAACTTTTGGAGCTTGCGCTGTTGGCGGAAATTCTCGGGCAAGGGGCTTCGATACAAGCGCTCGGAATAGTTCACCGTCGCGTCGGGCTGGAGGAAGAATAGGCAGCTTACTTTGTACTCGCGACAGACCGCCGCGGCCAACGCGTGGTTCCGTTTCATGCGCCCGGCGATTCGGTCAGCGATCTCCTCCATCTCTTCCGCAGAAAGCGGCTGCTGCTCCAGTCGGGCCGCGGGTTTTTCCTCGCCGCGCAACCGGTTCCCGAGCGACCGGGCGAGGCGCACCATGGGAAGCTTGCGGAGCAGGCCCGACGAAGCGAGCCGCTCGCGCTCCGAAGTCGCCTCCCGGTGTTGTGCTTTCTCGAATGCCTTCCGTACTTCCGGCGTGAAATGCGGCGTGTCGATCCCGTGTTCCTCGTTCACGCCGTCCATGAAAATGACCAGGCTGGGCCGGTGCCCGCTCTTGAGCAAATCGATGAGCAGCACCAGTTCCTGGCTGGAAAAGAAATGGCCGCGGCCGTAATTGAGGACCTCGATCTGCGCGTCCAGCCCCTGCGACCGGCCGCGGGCGTTGAGGTTCGAACTGAGCGCGCTCGGCCAGGTGTGTTCGTCCGAGACGTTGTAGCCGAACGTCGTGCTCCCGCCGAGCGCGATGATCCGCAACGTGCGTTTCCTGTCCTGCTTCGGCGGATTGACCGTGCCGCGCATCGGGAACCCCCATTCGTCCGTCTGGATCGACACGCGCTTTCCCACGAACGGCGGTTCGGAAAACTGCACCCAGGGCTGATAGAGGAAACCCTTCTCCGCGAGCGCGTGAAAATCGTCGAGCACTTCGCCGGCGTACTCCGGCTCCAACTCCTGGCACGCCTTGAAATCGAACCAGTTCAGTTGGTAATCCGTGCGCTTCCCGGTATCGATCGGCGCGCCGTCTTCCCGGAACAGCGGTCCGGAATAGCTCGCCACCGGCTTGCGCCGCCAATCCTTGATGGCGTACGCCGCGCCAAGCAGCAGATTCAGCGCGACGAAGAGGACGAGCGTGTTCAACAGCAGGATCGCGCAACTGAGGTAAAACGCGCGCAACCGCTGCATGCGCGACCCGGCGGGTTTGGCGGTTTCCGTTGCAGGCTCCATCCCGGAAAGCTCCGCGCGACGGGCGAGCTAAAACGCGAACGACTTGCCCTGCACGATCCCCGCCGCGCGACGCCGGGCCGCGCGGTCCTTGGCGGCTTTCCGTTCGTAGCCGCTGGCCCGGAACGCCTTGAGCGGGTCGGGATGCAAGCCCCTCTTCCTCCGCCACAACTCGATCGCGGGCCGCACGTCGGTCGAGAACGCCGCGCGCAGGCAGTTCTCGGCGTCGATCAACTCGCAGCGCATTTGATGGCGGCCGAGTTTGTCGTAATCCACCAGCGCCGCCTTGGCCCACAACTCCTGCGCGTTCATCGCGGTCTGGATCGTTTCCTCGACCTTCCCCTTGAGGTTATGGCACTGGTCCACCATGTAGGCGATGTCGCGGATGTTCTTGCCCTTCCAACCCGCAAGCTGGATCTCGTGGAAGATGCGAAAGACCTGGTAGGGATCGATGCAACCGAGCGTGAGATCGTCGTCGGCGTAACGGCGGTCGTTGAAATGGAACCCGCCGAGCATGTTCTCGTCGAGCAACCACGCGACGATCTGCTCGATGTTCTGTGATTGATAATGGTGGCCGGTATCGACCAGGACCCGGGCGCGCTTGCCGGACTGCCTGGACAAAATGTACGCCATGCCCCAGTCGCCGATGTCGGTGTGATAAAACGCCGGCTCGAACGGTTTGTATTCGACGAGCATGATGTCGTTGCCGCGCAGCTTGTCGTGCGACTTGCGCAGGCCCTCGGCGAACCATTCCTTGCGTTGCACGATGTCAGACTGGCCGGGATAACACGAGCCGTCGGCGAACCAGAGCGACAGGAACCGACTCTTGGTCGCGTGCATCAACTCGACGCTGTCGAGGATGTGCCGGAGCGCCTTTCGGCGGACGGCGGGATCGGGGTTGCCCAGCGAACCGAACTTGTAGTCCTGCGCCTGGAACACGTTCGGGTTGATCGCGCCGATGCGGACGCCGTGTTTGCGCGCGGTTCTGAGCACGGCGTTGATGTCGCACTTCGGCGGGAAATCCCACAGCACGTGCACGGCGACGCTCGGGCAGCAGCCGGTAAAGCGGTGAACGATGCCGGCATCGCTGAGTTTGTCGTCGATGGTGATGGCGGCCGCGTCCTGGAAGAATTTCCCGAAGCGCGTGCCGGTATCGCCGTACCCCCAGGACGGGGTCTCGATGTTGAATTGGTCCAACGCCTTTAGGATTCGGTCGGTTTGTTTGCTCATAGTTCGGTTTTGGTTATCGGTTATGGGTTATTGGTGAAACGAACTTGCCGCGAACCCCAAGAACTAAGAACGGATAACGAATGACGATTCGTTCGAGCTCACCGCGAAATGTCCGCCTGGCCGAGCACCGGGAAGTCGTGCTTGCGCAACACATCCAACGCCGTCTCGTTGTCCTCGACACCCAGCGCCAACACTGCCCGGTCCCGCGGACGAATCATCATGGAATAGGTGAACAAGATGTTGATCTCCGCCTCCAGCAACGCGCTCAACACGTGGTCCAACCCTTCGGATCCATGCGGCAATTCCACGGCGATCACGTCGCATTCGCTGTGCGCCACCCCGGCGCGATGGAACACCTCGCGCGTCTCTTCGGGGTCGGAAACGATGATCCGCGCCACCGCGGCGTCGGCCATCTCGATCACCGTCAGCGCGCAGATGTGGATATGGTGCGACCCGAGCAGCTTGGCCAGGTCGAGGAGCCGGCCCACCTTGTTCTCCAGGAAAACGGAGAACTGGCGCACGAGTCGGTCGTGAAGCCGCCTGGTTGTCTTCGTTGCTTCAGCCATAGCGCGGTCTGTACGCGCAGAATAATGAAAGCGGCGGTGGTTGCAAAGGAAAAGAACGCTCCCGCCCGCGCAAGCAAGAGCTTCGGTCTTTACTTTTCAGACGCCGCCAAGGACGATGCCACGCCATGAAAGTCTCCTCCATCGTCGCCACGGAAGTCCGGGTCCCCATGCGCAAGGGCTACGTGGACAGTGCGATCTACGGCGACGCGGAATGGAAACACCTGCCGAAATGGATCATCGAGCTGCAATTCGACAACGGCATCGTCGGCCTCGGCGAATCGCCGCGCGGGGTGACGTGGCCCGAGGTCAAACAGTTCGGCGAGTTCCTCGTCGGCAAAAGCCTGACCGAACTCCAACTGCAACGCATCTTCCTCGCGCAGGAAGCCAACAACGACATGCTCACTCCCCCGGCCAGCAAAGTGTCGTCGCGCCGCTGGGAGTACGATTACCCGAAGGGATACGTCTATTACGGCTTCGAATGCGCGGTGTTCGACGCGTGGGGGAAGGTATCGGACCTGCCGGTGAGCTGCTTGATGGGCGGCGCGTTCCGAGACCGCGTCGCCACGAGTTTTTGGATCGGACGAATGACGCCCGACGACGCGGCGCGGCAGGCCGCGCGCGCGCGCAAGCTTGGGTTCACGACGCTGAAGATGAAGGCGTCAATCGAGGACGACCTGCCGGCCACGGTGAAAGCGATTCGGGAAGCTGCGGGCGAGCCGTTTCCGATTGTCATCGACCCCAACAACCGGTTTTTCCGGCTCGTCGAGGCCCTGCAAGTCGCGCGAACACTTGATCGCTTCGAGGACATCTGGTTCGAGGACCCGTTCCCGTATCAAAAGGAGGACTGGCTGGAGTTCCGCCGGCAGACGCGGCGGCCACTGGTCTGGCACACGTCTTGGCCCTGGGTCGCGGCCCAGGACCGCGCTTGCGATTACCTGAACCTGAGCTCGTACTCGAACTGGGAGACGCGCTTCCTTGCGGAGGTCGCCGCGAAATTCGGCATGCTGCATTGGCAGGGGACCGGGCTCGATGGCGGCATCCTCGATGCGTTGCGCCTGCATTCTTCCGCTGCGGCGCGGACGTGCGTCCTCAGCGGCGACGCGATCGGCCACCGGATTCGCGAAGACGACCTGATCGTCGAGGAACTGAAGGTCAGCGATGGTTGCATCCTCGTCCCGACGGGCGTGGGTCTCGGCGTCCATCTCGACCGCGAGGCCATGAAACGATACCGCCTTCGGGAGGAAACGATCCGCTAGACAGAAAGGCCGACCCATTTTTGCTTCCGCACGGTTGGACCGTCCACCCAGTCGCCGTCGATCAAGACCAACTTCGGTGTCGAGGGGACGCCGTGTTCGTTGCGATGAAGCTGGCCGACGACCAAATCCACCACGGCGGCAGCCACCTGGTCGTAATGCTGGTCGATGCCGGCGCAGGTGTCCGAACTGTCGAGCCAATCCAGGAAGACGAAGCCGATGTCGTCGGGAACCCGCGCGCCGCTTGCCTTCAACCAGTCGCGCACGTGCGGATGACTCGAGATGACCGCGTCGGGGCGATGCTGCCGGAACCATTTGCCGAACCCATCGCGGTCGAGCGTTGGCGCCACGAACGGCGGGATGCGACCGTTTCGTTGGATGGTCTGCTGGGCGAAGAAGAAGGCGCCTTCCCAGGAATGCATGACGCGGCGGTCGTAGCCTTCGAGGATCGCCAAACCCAGGCGCCGGTAGCCGAACCGCTTGAGTTGCCGGGTGGCGAGCAACATCCCTTGGAATTGATTGTGGTCGGCCCGATGCAGCAGCGGGCGCCAGACGTCCTGGCCGTACTTCGCGACGGCGAACCGGCGGAAGTCGATCGACAGGTGGCCGAGTGAGCGAGAGATCGGGCCGATGACCAATCCTTCGATGGAACGTGTTTCGAGGATGCGCGTCAGCCGGCGGCTCGTCATGCCCGGTTCTTTCAACCAGAACTCTTCGAGCTGATACCCGAACTGCGTCGCCCGCTGGCAGGCACCCCGATAGAATTTGTTGTAGTGCCGATTCAATCGCCACGGCTCCGGCTTCTCGGCGTCGGTGATCAAACCGAGGACGGCGGATTGCTTTGCAGGTTTGGCGCGACGGAGATAGGCCATCAGCTTCGATACGTGCGGGTCGGGCCGGTAACCGAGCCGCTCCGCGACTTGCTGGATGCGTTCCCGGGTCTCGGGGCTGATGCGCGGATGGTTGCGGAGCGCGAGCGAGACGGTCATGCGCGAAACGCCCGCGGCATCGGCGATCTGCTGCATCGTGGGGGCTGGTTTATCGGGCATGAATTTACCGTAAACTAACAAACGGTTTGTTTGGCCACAAGCAAACGTTACAATCGACGCCAGAGTTAGCAGATGTTTTTTCAACAGGAGACCGACATGAACAAGCCACTTTCCTTTTTCGCAGGGACCATCCTGGCCGTCGCGCTCGTCACGCTTCCCACGGCCACGTCGCACGCGATCCTCGTCGATCCGCTGGACGACACCGACAACTTCTTCGGCCACTTCGGCGGCGCCACGACGACCGTCACCGCGCCGGGCGAGGTGACGATCTTCCGCAACGTCCCCAGCGTGGATACCGGCGTGGACTGGCAGCACAACGGCTCCTCCGGGCCGCGCCTGTCGTTATCGACGGCGGGCGACGAGCATCGCTTGCGCATCACGCCCGTGACCGACGTGAACGGCGGGTTTTACACCGTGCAGATCCTGTTCTTCAACGGGCCGACGTTCGTCTCGGAGAACACGATCATCCCCGACACCAACTCGACGGCGGTGCAGTTGCACGACATCGCCTACTTCGCGCAGCAGAACAGCATCAGCGCGACGGATTACACCGTGCGTTTCCGCATCGGCCCGTTCAACGATCCGAACCCAGGCTTCACGTTCACCGAGATCGCGGCGATCCCCGAGCCAAGCACGTGGATACTCGTGCTGGCAAGCGGGTTGGTGTTGCTCCGGATACGTAGGCACTTCCCTCTGCTTACTTCGTAGAACGCTTCTTGGTGTCGAGTGGATTGTTTGTAGTAAGGCGCTTCAGCGCCGTACTCGACATACCAAGTCGCACACGGTCCTCACGCGCTGAGCGCCTTGCTACGAGCGTCTGCTGCGAGTGCTGGCCGGCAGCGGCAACTGTCGCGTCTTATTCCTTCCCAACGGTGATGCCGACGCCCCCGGCAAGTGCTTTTGGCCGCCCCGACGCCAGCAAACCCGAAGGCGCGACCATCGCACGATTCCCGAGCGCCCCGTTCAGCGCCGACAACTTTCTCATCGTCAGCGACACCGGCAACAGCCGCATCCTCTGCAAACCCGATTCCGACCGCACCGGCCGTTCAGCGTCCTCGGCGAAGAAGGAAGCGCGGTCGGTCAGTTCGCCCCGCCAGGCAAAGTCCCTGACACGCTTTTTTGGTGTTTGTGAAATTGGAGGCCATGCTACCATTCTACTGTATGACCGTGGGTCCGCTCCAGAAGGTTACCGATTATCTCTGGGAACTGCCCACCAGCTACAAACCCGGCATGCGCGTGCCGGGGCGCGTTTATGCCTCGGAGAAAATGCTCCCGAACATCGTCGGCGAGCACAACGCACTGGAACAGGTCGCCAACGTCGCGTTTCTGCCCGGCATCGCAAGGTATTCGCTCGCCATGCCGGACATCCACTGGGGCTATGGGTTCCCCATCGGCGGCGTGGCGGCGACGGTGATTGACGAGAACGGCGTGATCTCGCCGGGCGGCGTCGGGTACGACATCAACTGCGGCGTGCGGTTGATGCGGACCAACCTGACCCTCGATGAGGTGAAGCCGAAGATCCACGACATCGTCGCGCAATTGTTCCGCGACGTGCCGTGCGGATTGGGCGAGGGAAGCGACGTGCGGCTCACGGAGAGCGACGAACGCAAGGTCATCTCGAAAGGGGCGCACTGGGCCATCGAGCACGGGTTTGGCAGCGGCGAGGACATCGAGCACATCGAGGAGCGCGGCTGTCTTCAATCGGCGGACCCTTCTCCCATCACCAAGCGTGCGCTCGAACGCGGTGCGAAACAACTCGGCAGCCTCGGCAGCGGGAATCATTTCCTCGAAGTGCAGGTCGTGGACGAGGTCTATCACGAGCAAGCGGCGAACGTGATGGGGCTGTTCCAGGACGGCGTTTGCATCATGATCCATTGCGGCTCGCGCGGGTTCGGCTACCAGGTGTGCGACGATTATCTCCGCGCGCTCAAGGACGCGCCGCGCAAGTATGGTATTCATCTGCCGGACCGCCAGCTTGTGTCCGCGCCGGTCAATTCACCCGAAGGGCAGGAGTATCTCGCCAGCATGCAGTGCGCGGCGAACTACGCCTTCGCCAACCGGCAGGTGCTCAAAGCGAAAGCGGAGCGAGCGTTGATGAAGGTGATGCACATCTCGCCGCGCGAACTCGGCTTCGAGCTCGTTTATGACGTGCCGCACAACATCGCGAAGTTCGAAGAGCACGAAGTCGCGCCGGGCGTGAAGAAGCGCCTGTGCGTCCATCGCAAGGGAGCGACGCGGGCGTTCCCGCCGCATCATCCGATGTTACCGGCGCGCTATCGCGAGATCGGCCAACCGGTGCTTGTGCCGGGCGACATGGGGCGCTATTCCTTTGTCCTCGTCGGCGCCCATGGCGCGATGGAGCAGACGTTTGGGACCGTTTGCCACGGCGCGGGGCGCATGCTGAGCCGTTCCCGGGTCAAGCGCGAACTCCGGTTCGAGGAGTTGCAGCAACAAATGAAGGAGCGCGGGGTTACGATGATGGCGCAAGGCAAGGCGACCGCGATCGAAGAGGCGCCCATGGCGTACAAGGACGTTGCGGACGTGGTCAACGTCGTCCACGGGGCCGGTTTGGCCCGAAAAGTCGTGCGTTTGCGGCCCATCGGCGTCATTAAAGGCTGATTGAATAGAACCCGCGCGGGGACCGTCACAAATGCAGGAAAAAGACGCCATCGAGCCGGAAGTGAACGATCAGGAACTGATCGCTCGATGCCAGCGAGGTGAATTGGACGCGTACGAACCGCTCGTCAACAAATACCGCGAGCGGATCTACGCGCAGGCCTACAACCTCACTCGCAACGCCGATGACGCCACCGATCTTTGCCAGGAGACGTTCGTCAAGGCATGGAAGTCGCTGAAGAACTTCCGCGGGCAATCGTCGTTCTACACCTGGCTGTATCGGATCGCGACGAACCTGGGCATCGACCTGATCCGCAGCCGGGAGAAGAACCCGACCACCGAGTTCGACGACGCGATCGAGAAGGAAGAAACGACCGAGAACCAGCCGTTCGCGCACCAGAGGTTGCCGTCGGACGACGTGTTGCGGAAGGAGTTGGGACAGGCGATCGACGCGGCGATTGCAAAGCTGAGCCCCGAGCATCGCACCGTGGTGGTCCTGCGGGAGTTCGAGGGCATGGACTACAGGGAGATCGCCAGGACGGTCGGGTGTTCGATCGGCACGGTCATGTCGCGGTTGCACTACGCGCGGGCCAATTTGCAGAAGACGTTGAAGCAATATTTGAAATGAAGGAAGAGTGGAAGAATGGAAGGTTGGAAGAGTGAAAAGGCGGGAGCGCGGGACGCCGGTTGGCAGTCTCCAGACTTTCCATTCTTCCATGCTTCCATTCCCGCGTTGACTTTATGAACTGCAAGAAAGCACAAATCTGGTTGCAGGGGTACGTGGACGGTGAGCTGTCGCCGGGCCGGATGCAACGGTTGCGCAAGCACATGGACGGTTGCTCGGAATGCCGGGGAGAGTTTTCCCGGCTTTCGCAATTGAAGACGTTGCTGGCGGAGAATCGGACCCACCCGGCCATGGAGGCTGCGCCGGAGTTTTTCTGGTCGCAGGTGAAGGGACGGATTCAAGGAGAACTGCAGCCCCGGCGAGCGTTTCGGACGCAGTTTTCCCTCGCGTGGCCGCAAGTGTTCGCGTGGGCGGGCGCCTGCGCCGTGGTAATGGCGGTCGGAGCAGTGGTGTGGATGCAGAGCTTACCGAAACCGGCGCCGGTGGCCGTGGTCGCGCCGCAGCCCGCGGAGGCGCAGGTGGATTGGATCGTGACCAAGGGGCCGGACCTCTATGCGCAGGCGTATCACTCCAAGGAATCGCGGGCCACGATCATCTGGACCGAAGGCATGCCGGTCATATCGTTGGAATTCTAACTCGTGAACTCACTCGCTCGCTGGGTGTTCGCATTCATGGCCGCACTCGCGTGCGCGGCGGGGCCGGTGTGCGGAGGGGACGCGACGGCCGCCATCGAAGCCAGGCTCATATATGGGACCAACGCCGACCCGAAAAGCGCCGGGGGCGCGGCGCCCGAACTCGAACCGCGGCTAAAGCGCGACTTTGGCTACAAACACTACCGGGTGCTGGGCGAAAAGAGCGCCAAACTCAAGGAAGGCGACGGCGAGAAACTCGAACTCGGACAGAATTTCGACATCTCGGTGAAGCACAAGGGCACGAAGAAGCAGTTCCACACCCTCGGTATCGACCTCTATCATCAGGGCAAATGGTTGTTGTTCATCGAAGTCAGCGTCAAGCAGAGGAGCGAGCCCATCTTCATCAAAGGGCCGTGGACCGAGGATGGCCTGCTGATTATCGCCCTGACGGCGAAATAGGCGGGTGTTGCGAGGCGCGCGTCGCCTGTTCGGCCAATCGCTGCATGGCTTCCGAAAAAGATCCGTTGGGCAACTCGATCTCGATCACATCGGGCAACTTCGCGGTGGAATGTTGCCGCGGCTCCGATTCAAAGGCCAGCACGGTGTGTCCCAATCGGATCGAGTCGCCGAAGCGCAACGTCGCCTCGCGAACGCGGTGATCGTTGACCCATGTGCCGTTGGTCGAGCCAAGGTCCTTGATGAGAAACGCGTTCCCCTCGGGCCGAATCCCGCAGTGAATGCGGGAGATTTTTTCATCTGCAATTTGCAGGTCGGCCGCCGGTGCGCGACCGATGGTCAGAGGCCGGGAAGGCAACTCATAGTCCACACTATTGCCGCCGCCGAGCCGAAGGATTAAGAATGCCATATGCCTTTTTCTGTTCGTTCCAGAAGGCGACCAACTTTGCCTCGACGGCCCAGAGCGTATCACCCACTCCTCCGACAGTCAACCCCGTCCTGCGGACTTGCGGTGAGGATCGAACCTGCTAGAGTCGCGGCCAGTGAAACGATCCACCGCTCCAGGCCCACGCCGGTTGGCATGCGTGGTCATTTGCTTTCTCCTGCTCGGCGTCAGCGCTTTCGCGGCGGACGGCCCGAATTTGGTCAAGCAATTGAACGATCAACTCGCAAACGTCGCCGAACGAGTCTCTGCCGCGGTCGTCGTCATCTCGGTGGACAAGAGCGTCTGGGGCGCTGGCGAAGAGGCGGGCGAACTGCCGTTCGAACCATACCGGGATTACGGCGGCCCGCGACGGGGTGGCCCGCGAAAACGGTCGCCGGAGGGCCAGGGGTCCGGCTTCATTCTGCGCAAGGACGGCTACATTCTGACCAACAACCACGTCGTCGATGGCGCGACGAAGATCGAAGTGCGCCTGAAGGACGGGCGGATTTTCCCCGCCAAGCTGCAAGGCGTGGACGACAAAACCGATCTCGCCGTCCTCAAGGTCGATGCGACCAATCTGCCGACCGCCACGCTGGGGAATTCCGATTCCGTGCGCGTCGGCGAGTTCGCCATCGCCGTCGGCACACCGTACAGCCTCGATTACAGCGTTACCGTCGGCGTCATCAGCCAGAAGCATCGGTCCGGCCTGGGCGTGGCATCCTACGAGGACTTCATCCAGACCGACGCCAAGATCAATCCCGGCAACAGCGGCGGGCCGCTCGTCAACATCGACGGCGAAGTCATCGGGGTCAACACGCTGATTCGCGGCCTGCGCACCGACATCGGATTCGCGATCCCGATCAACATGGCGATGGACATCGCCGGCAAACTCATCAGCCAGGGCAAGGTCGTCCGCCCGTGGGTCGGCGTCGGCTTCAAGCATCTATCGGCGGACAAAGAACTCCAGGCGTACCTCGGAGGCACCGGCAACGAAGTCGTGGTGGACATGCTGCATCCCAACGCTCCAGCCATCGCGTCGCCGTTGCGGCCCACGGACGTGATCGTCGCGGTGAACGGAGTCAAGGTTCGTTCGCCGAAAGACGTTCAGAACGAAGTGATGAAGCGAAAGATCGGCGAGGAGGTTGCATTCCACGTGTTGCGCGACGGCAAGCCGGTCGACATCGCGATCAAGACCAAGGAATTGCCCACGGAATCGCCCAAGCCGCCGCCGCCGCCCGCCGACAAGCTGCGCCGCGAAAAACCGGATCAGGGACTCGGGTTGACGGTGCAAGCGCTCAACAAGGTCCCCGTGGAGCAACTCGATCTCGAGGAAGCCCAGGGCGTGTTCGTGTCGGGCACGGACCTGGGCGGACCGGCGGACCTGGCCGGTCTCCAGCACGGTGATGTCATCACCGAGATCGACCGCCAGCCGGTCGCGTCCGTCGAGCAATACACCGAGCTGGTCAAGAAAGCGGACCTCAACCGGGGCGTGCTCGTTTTCTTCAGCCGCCAGGGCACGCTCAGCTACGCGCTCATTCGCAAGCCGCGGGAAAACTGAGGCTCCTTCCCGATGGAGCAACCTTCGCCGAACCCACTGAAGGTTGTCGCAACCGTGGCGGTCTGGCTGCTCGCCATTGCCAACCTGTACTACTTGCGCGTGGCCGATCCCGATCTGTGGTGGTACCTGCGTTGCGGTGAAGACATTCTCACCTCGGGCCAAATCCGTCAGGTGGATGCCTACTCGTTCACCGCCGCCGGTCGGCCCCACCTCAACCATGAATGGCTGACGGAAGTCTTGTTTGCGTTCGCTTTCCAGCAAGTTGGCCCCGCCGGCCTGGTGGGGTTGAAACTCGCGGCGGGGATTGGGTTTCTAATCGTGTTCCATCGGCTCCTGCGTCTGCACTCGGACGACGCGCGCGTTTATCTCCCCATGCTCCTGCTCGCCGCGCACGCCGTGGGGCGGTTTGCGCTGTTGCGCCCGCAGACGTTCACGTTTTTGTTCTTCGCGGCAACGCTCTGGGTCCTCGAACTCGACCGGCGGCAACGCACGAACGCTCTCTGGTATCTGCCGCCGTTGCTGTGTCTTTGGGCGAACATGCACGCCGCGTGCGCCGTCGGCGTCGCGTTGATCGGGTATTATTTCGTGATGGCGGCCGCGGCGCGCGACGTTTCGGCAAAGCGGCTCGGGGTGGTGCTGACTCTTTCCGCCCTGGCGACCCTGCTCAATCCGTTCGGCTGGGACCTGTGGCGCTGCGCGGTCCAGGGGCTTTTCGATCCGCTCAACAAGACTTACGTCGAGGAATGGCGACCGGTGCTGGGAGGTCCGCTCACCTGGAACAGCGTGATGTTCTTTACCATGGTTGCCTTCAGCGGGGGGGCGCTTGCGCTCGCCCGGTCCCGCCGGTGGGGCGACGCGATCCTGTGGTTGATCTTTGTGGCGCTCGGAATGTCGGCGCCACGGCACATCCCGTTGTTCGCGATCGTCGCGGTGCCGCTCGCCACACGGTGGCTTGCGGACTGGACTTCGCGGCAGGCAGAATCTCGTCGTTTGCGGTTGGCGCTCGCGAGCGTTGCCGGCGTTGTTTTGGTTCCTGCACTGTTGACGGCGTACTTTGCTCTGCTGGACCCGAGACCGCGCGTGCGAATCCGCGACATGCACTACCGCGGGTTTCCTTTCGAGGCCGTCGAGCTCCTCCGTCAACAACCTCAGGGTGGAAACGTTTGGACGGAACTGGAATGGGGTGGTTACCTGCTTTGGAAAGCGGGTCCGAAGTGGAAGGTTTCCATCGACGGACGCAACACCACCGTCTATCCGCGGAACGTCGTCGAAGACCACTTCCGCCTCGCGAGTTCCGAACTGCCGGCCAACGACGTGCTTTCCCGCTACCCCATCGATGTCTGTCTCTTGCACCGCGACCGGAAGTTTGCCGAAGCGCTCGCCAACAACGAGCGTTGGCAGAAGGTATATGAGGACTCCATCGCCGTGATGTTCTGGAATCACACCTCCGCGAACATGCAGTTCGGAGGCGCGCATCGATTCTCCATGCGCCCCAAGGAACTCTTTCTCGAACAAGGTGAATGAAGGGCAGATTCGTCCCGCCCTGACGATAAGCTGTCACCGGGGCGCAGGTCGGTCACGGGGACGGCTCGATTGTCTTTCTTTACGTCGAGTTGGTCCAGCAGAACGACGCGCTGCTCTTTCTCGCCGAGCTTCACATCGAGGGTCTTGGCGACCGAGTCCAAGGCAACGACTTCGCAAGACAAGGTGATCTGCTGGGGCGGCAGTTTGCGCGGGATGCCGTCGCCGGGCACGGGGATGGGTTGCGGCTTGGTCTCAACTTCACCGGTGCCCACGGCGCAGGCAAGGCACAAGATGATGCCTGGGATGATTGTTTTCATGGTTGGTGGCTCCTTCCGTTTGTGCAATGTGCAGACCTGACCCTGATGATCACCGCTTTATGCGTTGTCGCAAGCGCTGCGGATGTTGGGGCGGGAACGGGCGCTGGTGGTGCGCGGCGAGCCGGGCATCGACGAATTCTCGATCTCGGGCGCGTCGGAGGTGGTGGAGATCACGCGCGACT
>Ga0187892_10006616_pt1 | contig 17089 bp, 12 predicted proteins | sample MA1701073metaG_FD_139345 | JGI IMG/M metagenome (GOLD analysis project Ga0187892, IMG submission 139345) | Bio-ooze microbial communities from a basaltic lava cave in the Kipuka Kanohina Cave System on the Island of Hawaii, USA - MA170107-3 metaG ... | reverse complement strand
CGGTCGAAACACCGAGAGGATTCAGCGCAATCTGCAAGCCACGCTGTCACGATCCGACGTCACACTGATACCAGCTCATCAAATAGTCTCACGACAGTGCCGAAAACCCGCGAAAGTCCAGCTGGGAAGGGCTGGGGATGGTTTCGACGTTCGAGTTCTCGCGAGCGCGGCTCGGCGCCCGCTACTGGATCTCTTACATGAGCCACTTCCTCGCGCTCCTCGAACTCCTCGAGGGCAACGCGATCCCGCGCCGCGAGCCGCTCGCGCGCTCCCGCCGCTTCTTTGCGATCGCGCCGCGGGTCGCGCTCCGTTACGCGCTCCGGCGCGGCGACAGCGGTGGAACGCCGGGCGCGTCCGCGCCGTCAGCGGTCCCGAGATCGTCCGTAGACGTAGTAGGCCCCTGAGCCGCCGCGGGCGTGGAACACGTAGGTGTCGAGCGCGACCCGGCAGACGACGCCGTGGGCCGCCATGAAGTCGGGCCACGAGAGATCCCCCGAGCGGAAGCGGTCGAACTCGCGGAGGTAGCGCGCGAGGAGACCGAGCCGCTCCTTCCGCGTGAGAAGGCAGAACCCCGACGGCGGGGCCGGGCGGCTCTTCCCGCGGTTGCGCACGGCGAGATCGGCCGCGATCCGGAGGACCTCGTCGAGGTCCGCCGCGGCCGGCGGCGAAGCGGTGCCCGGAGTCATGTCGGCGGGCCGGCCGGGCGCGGCCGGACGCGGCGCCTCGGGGTCGGCGCTCTCGCTCGGGATGACGAGAGTCGCGCCGGGATGGGCGGGAAGATGGCCGGAGAGCCGCGAGAGCCAGCCCGGGGTGACGATCGTGTCGCTGTTCAAGAGGCAGATCGGATCGTCGTCCGCGACGACGCGCTCGAGACCGAGGAGCGTCCCGCCGGCCCAGCCGAGGTTCTTGTCCGAGAAGACGGGCTCGACGCGCCGATCGCGCGCCGCCGTCTCCTCGAGGTAACGGCGCGTGCCGTCGTCGCTCGCGTTGTCGACGGCGACGACCCGGTAATCGACGTCCGTGAAGCGGAAGATCGACTCGAGGCACGGGCGGGTCGTGGTCTCGAGGTGGTTCCAGGCGACGACGACGATCGGGATCATTCTGGTCGGTCCGGGCGCGGGCGAGGACTCTCTTCGCGGGGCGCCGGCGGAGCGGCCCCGCCCGCGCCTCACCATCATGCGATGAAAGGGGGGCGTCGGCGCGATTCCGCCGAGGCGCGATCGGGGGGCGCGCGCGGCAGGAGGAATCCCGATCGCTCCGGCGAGGACGGCGTTACGATCGTGCCGCCCCTCGCCCTTCGTTCGCTCATCCGGATCCCGACTTGACCCGAAAACGCGCGCTTCCTCTTCTCGTTCTCCCGTTCGCCGCGGCGGCGGTGGTGGTGGCGGTGGCCGCGTTCCTCGGCCGCGCGCGCCCGGAGCGGGCGTCCGTCATCCGCCTCGTCGACCGATTCCCGCGGAGTCTCTCCGCCGAGCCGGGCGGCGCCGCGCCGCGCCTCGTGGCCGCCTTCGACTTCGACGGCGGGACCGAAGGCTGGGCCGCCGCCGGCACGGACTCGCGGGTCGACTCGGGCGGAGGCCGCCTCCTCGTGGACGTCACGCCGACGACGCTCGCCGAGCGCGCCGGCGCCGCGAAGGTCCCGCCGATCGTGGCCCGTGACGTCGACTTCGACGCGCGCGACGTCAACGCGATCTCGCTCAGGCTCCGCGTTCCGGCGTCGAGGTCCGTCGCGCGGCTCTTCTGGACGCGGGCGGGGGAGTCCGAGTTCGGAATCGACCGCAGCGCGTCCTTCGCCGCGCCGGCGGACGGCGAGGACCACGATTGCCGGATCGTCCTCGCGGGCGAGCCGCGCTGGAGCGGCCGGATCTCGCGGATCGGCCTTTTCCTCACGAACTTCGCGACGCGCGTCGAGATCGACCGCGTGGCGCTCCTCAAGCTCCCGCTCGCCGAGCGCCTGAGACTCTCGGAGCCGGGCGGGGCTCAAGCGAAGATCCGGGTCGGAGGCGAGACGATCGAGGCGGTCCTCGTGGCGCCCGGCGAGGAGAAATCGATCGAGGTGGACCCACCGCCGGGCGCCGCGCTCGAGGCGTGGGTGGGGGGCGTCGGCGAGACTTCCCCTGCCGGCGCGGAGGACGCGCCCACGATCGAGATCCGGATCGAGGCGAGCGGCCGCTTCGAGTCCTACACGCAGTCCGTGTTCCCGGGCGACGCGTCGCGGCCGCGGCTCCTGCCGCTCCGGATCGAGCCCGTCTCCCGCACGCGCGGCCCCGTCCGCATCACGTTCCGCGCGTTCGGCGGAGCGGGCGCGGACTGGATGGCGGCGATCGGCGCGCCGGTCGTCGTCGCGGGGCGCGTCCCGGGGCCGAACCTCGTCGTCGTCTCGCTCGACACGCTCCGCGCCGGCCACGTCAGATCGTACGGACACGCGCGCGAGACGACGCCGAATCTCGACCGGCTCGCAGCCGCGGGCGCCCTCTTCACCGACGCGACGTCGCCCGCCCCGTACACGCTCGCCGCTCACATGTCGCTCATGACGTCGCTCTGGCCGAGCTTCCACGGAGTCCTCGACAACGACGACCGCCTCTCCGACGACCTCCCGACGCTCGCCGAGGCGATGCGCGGCGCGGGCCTGCGCACGGCCGCGGTGGTCGAGGACGGCTACGTCGCCGCTCCGTTCGGCTTCCACCGGGGCTTCGAGCGCTACGACGAGGGCGAGGAGCGCATCGAGATCGATCCGAGCCGCGCCCGGAAGACGTTCGAGCGGGCGACGTCCGCGCTCGAGCGGCTGAAGGACCAGCGCTTCTTCCTCTTCGTCCACACGTACGCGATCCACACGCCCTACAACGCGCCCGAGCCGTACGCGTCGCTCTTCGATCCGGACTACGCGGGCCCGGTGGCGCCGGGCTTCGATCAGGACGACGGCCGCCGGGCCGCCGCGGGGCTCGTGGAACTCGGCGACGCGGACGTCCGGCACGTGAAGGCGCTCTACGATGGGGGGATCCGCGCCGCCGACGACGCGCTCGGCCGGTTTCTTTTGGGCCTCGCGCGCCTCGGCCTCGAGCGCGACACGCTCGTCATCGCCCTGTCCGACCACGGCGAGGAGTTCTTCGACCATGATCTTTCCATCGCGACCCACGGCTACGCGACCTACCGGGAGCAGGAGCACGTCCCGCTCGTCGCGCGATGGCCCGGGACGATCGCGCGCGGCGAAGTGATCGACGAGCCGGTCTCGCTCGTGGACGTCTTTCCGACCGTGCTCTCGCTCTTCGGCCTCCCGCGCGGCGCGGCGTCGTTTCAGGGCGAGGACCTCGCCTCCCTCCTTCTCTCGGGCCGGCCGCCCCCGCCGCGCGCCGTCTTCTCGCAGGAGCTCCGCTTCACGCGGCAGACCGCCGTCCGCGCCGGCTCCTTGAAGCTCATCCGGACCGAGGGCCCGGAGGAGGCCGTGCGGCGCGTGATCGAGAAAGAGTTTCCGCGGCTCGCGCGCCGGCTCGGCGTGGAGGGCGTGCGGCGCGAGCTCTACGACGTCTCGCTCGATCCGCTCGAGAATAACGACCTCGCGTCCGTCCGGGCGGCCGAGGCGGACGCTCTCGAGAATCTCGTCCTCGATCTCCTCGCGGGCGCGGCCGAGTTCCGGAAGGGGAGGACCGGCGCGGCCCGCGCCGGAACGATCGACCCGGAGCTCGAGAAGCGGCTCGAGGGGCTGGGCTACTTCGGAAAGCCGCGGTGAAAACGTGCGGAGAGGAAGGGGCGGCGTCACGAACGCCGGCATGATCGACTCGCGGAGCGAACATCGGTGCCTGGCACCGAATTACACGGCCGCTTATCCTGGGCGATCGTGAAAGACGGCACCGAGCGCGACTGGGGCAAGCGCACCCCGAGCCAGAGCGACCGGAAGTTCCTCGAAGGGCCGCGCGCGCGAACGAAGGAGTTCGGCTGGGCTCTCCGCGTTTTCGGAGAGTTCGTCCAGGGCTTCCGCGCGCTCCATTTCGTCGGTCCGTGCGTCACCGTCTTCGGCTCCGCACGCTTCGGCGAGAACCACCGCTACTATGCGCTCGCCCGCGAGGTCGGCCGGCTCGTCGCGAAGGCCGGCCTCACGGTCATGACCGGCGGCGGCCCCGGCATCATGGAAGCCGCCAACCGCGGCGCGAAGGACGCGGGCGGCCGCTCCATCGGCTGCAACATCGTCCTCCCGCACGAGCAGTCGCCGAATCCGTACTTGGACACGATGGTCACGTTCCCGCACTTCTTCGTGCGGAAGGTGATGCTCGTCAAGTACTCGTACGCGTTCGTGATCCTCCCCGGCGGCTTCGGCACGATGGACGAGATCTTTGAGGCCGCGACGCTCATCCAGACGAAGAAGATCAAGGACTTCCCGCTCGTCCTCATGGGCACCGATTTCTGGCGCCCGCTGATGGACTTTCTCCGGAACGTCATGGCTCGCGAGGGCACGATCGACCTGGAGGACGTCGAGCGCTTCGTCTTCACCGACTCGCCCGAGGAGGCGGTCGGCGCCATTCGGAAGACGGTCATCGAGAAGTTCGGGGTGAAGCTCAAGCCACACTGGTACCTCGGCGAGAAGGACGCTCCCCCGGCGCTCGAACCGCCCGCCACGGAGCCCGCCGCGGCGGGCGGCGCGCGTCGCCGGAGGAAGTGAGCCGCCGCCGCGCCGTCATCTCACGTCGACGAAGACCGTGTTGGTGATCGCGAACCCCGACGGCACTGACGAGTCCTGGATCCCTCCCTGGAGCGTGAGGAAGATCGGGTTCGCGAGCCCCGTCCGTTTCTTGAGCGAGAGCGGCGCGCGTGGCGGGCACACGATCGCCCGCGTGGCCCGGCACGTCGCGCTCGGCAGGTTCCCGCCGGTCACGCACCGGAACGGCTTGGGCAAGAGCCCGCCGTGGACCGGGCTCGGGATCGCGAGACAGCCCACCTCGAGCGGCCCCTTCGTCAGCGCAGCGTGACGCTTCGACCGGCCGATCCACTCCTCGAGGGACGGACAGGCCGCCCCTCCGAAAACGTGTTGCCGGACACGCCCCGGGGCCAGACAGCTTTTTTTTCAGCGGCCGCCGGCCGCCCACCGCCGCCACCGGTCGGCGCCGCTCGCGTCGAGCAAGAGCCGCTCGGCCAGCCGCTCGAGGTGGAAGCCGAGCCCGCCGCGGACGTGGCGATCGAAGTGGTCGAGCCGCCACCGGCCGACGGCGCCCGACGACGACGCGGAGACGAGCGTCTTTCCGTCCGGCGAGAAGTCGAGGCCGAGGACGAGCCCCTCGTGGCCGTGGAGCGCCGCGAGCCGGCGGCCCGCGAGAGCGTCGGAGAGGAGCACGACGCCCGACGCGTCGCCGCTCGCGAGGATCGTCCCGTCGGGGTGAATCGCGACCGCGAAGACGCGGTCGCGGTGCCCGGTCAGCGTCGCTCGCGGAGCCCCTTCCGCGACGTCGAAGAGTTTCACGGTCGCGTCGTCCGAGCCCGACGCGAGGAGGCGACCGTCGCGCGAGAGCTTGAGGACGCGCACGCCCCGCTCGTGGCGGTAGAGCGTCCGGGACTCATCGCCCCGCCGCGCCATGACGCTCCCGTCCATGCTCGCGGAGAAGACCGTCCCGTCCGGACCGGCCGCGATCCCCGGGACGCGGCTCGAGTGATCGCGAAACGACGTGATCCGCCCGCTCAAGAGATCGAGCGCGCTCACGCCCGCGTCGTCCCCGGCGACGAGGCGATCCGGCCCGTCGAACGCGAGCGCGTTCACTTGGCGGTCGAATCGAAGACTCTTCCATTCGACAGGCCCCGCGTCCCCGAGGCGCCACGCGCGGACCGAGCCGTCCTGCGCGGACGCGGCGAGGACGGCGCCATCGGGCGAGAACGCGAGGCTCGAGACCGGCCGCTCCGCGCCGTCGATGCGGCCCAACGCAGCGCCCGTCTCCGCGTCGAAGAGATCGATCGTCCCCGCGAGCGAGAGGCCTGCGTGCCCGCCCGCCGCGACGATCTTTTCCGTGGGATCGCACGCGACCGCGAGGTACGAGCGCACCTCGCCGGCCACGCGCAGCGGTCCGAAGTCGCGATGGGGCTCGCTCTCCCACACGCGCACGACTCCCGGGGACGCCTCGGCCGACGCGAGGCGGAGACCGTCGGGCGAGAATCGGACCGCGGTGACGGGTTGGCGGTGGCCGCGGTAGACGCGTCCCGGGTCGAGCGGACGATCGGCGTCGAAGAGGACGATGCGTTCGCGGTCGGCGACCGCGACGCGCCGGCCGTCGGGCGAGACGTCGATCGCCCCGATGCCGAGGAGCGGCTCCCCGAGACGGCGCTGGTCGCTGAGCGCCACGCGCTCGCCGTCGAGGCGAAAGACGCCGACCGCCTGCCAGTTGACGCTCGTCGGGTCCCTCGCGTTCATGCCGAGGACGAGGATGCGCCCGTCCCGGCTCGACGCGCCGACGTGCGGAGGCCCGAGCCCCGGGATGGAAAACCGCTCGCGCCCAGTCGCCGAGTCGATCGCCACCTCGCGGCGCTCGGTCGAGCAGAGGAGCGTCGAGCCGTCCGCCGTGAAGAGCGGCTCGCCCAAGAGGTCGCTCTCGAGCGTCGCGCGGGAGACGATCTCGCCCGAGGGGATCGCCCGGATCGCGAGCCGCCGCGCGTCCTCGGCGACCGCCACGAGCCGCCCGTCGCCGCTCATCGAAACGAAGCCCGGCTCGAACGTCCCGTCGATCTCGAGGACCGGCTCGAGGCCGGGCACGCTCCTGATCGTCACCTTCGCGCGGCTCGCGACGCACGCGAGCCGCCCGCGCTCGTCGAGTTCCGGCCGATCGTCGTTCCCGCCGAGATCGCCCACGACCTCGATCGCGCCACGCCCGCCGCCGGGATCGAGCGCGCGGATCTCGCCTCTCGCGCCCGCGAGAACGAGCGTGCCGTCCTCGCGGAACGCGATGTCCTTGACGTCGATGCCGCCCGCGGAGGCGACGGCCAACGACGGGTCGCGGCCGTACATCTCGCGGAGCGCGTACTGCGCCGCGAGCGGACCGGGCGGATCGTTAAGCGGCAGCGGTCCCGCGGCGTCCGGGTCGCTCGCGTGGGCGAGGAGAAGACGCTCGTAGACCCGCTCCTCGCCGAGCGGTGGCCCGGCCGCACGGCCGCGCTCGATCTCGCTCTCGACGAGGCGCTCGGCGAGGAGCGCCGTCGAGCGCCGCGCGCGCCGCTCGGCGCCCGCGATCCAGACCGCGAGCGCCACGATGACGAAAAGGACGCCGACCGCGGCGAGGAACGCGAGCCGGTGCCGGCGGGCGATCTCTCGGAGGAGGTAGAACGTGCTGTCGCGGCGCGCGACGATGGGCTCGTCGTGGAGGAGCCGCCGGATGTCGTCGCCGAGCGCCGACGCCGACCCGTAGCGGCGCTCGGGCTCCTTCGCCATCGCGGTGAGGACGATCGTGTCGACCTCGTCGCCGAGCCCCGGCACGATCCGCGACGGCGGCGCGGGCTCGGTGTCGCCGATCGCGCGGACGACCTCCGCGACCGAGCCGTCGGTCGCGAACGGGTGGCGCCCGGCGAGCACTTCGTAGAGCATGACTCCGAGCGCGTGCACGTCCGTCCGCATGTCGACGAGATCGGGGTCGTGCCCGAGCTGCTCGGGCGAGGCGTACGGCAGCGTCCCGAAGAACGAGCCCGAGGGCGCGCTCGAGAGCGGCGCATCGCCGCGGAGCGTCTTCGCGAGGCCGAAGTCGAGGACGCGCGGCTCGCCGTCGCGGTCGACGAGGACGTTTCCCGGCTTGAGATCCCGGTGGATGACGCCGCGCCGATGCGCGTGGCCGACGGCGGCGCAGATCTTCTCGAAGAGGCGGAGTATCTCTCTGGCGGAGAGGCGGCGCTCTTTCGCGTCCTCGACGACCGTCTTCCCCTCGATCAGCTCCATCGCGAGGTACGGGCGGCCGCGCGCGTTCGTGCCCGAGTCGAAGATGGTGACGACGTTCGCGTGCCGGAGCGACGCCGCGAGCTGGATCTCGCGCTCGAACCGCTGGCGGCGCTGACCCGCGTCGAACCCCAGGACAAGGAGCTTCAGCGCCACGCGGCGCCCGGTCGAGAGTTGCTCGGCCTCGTAGACGATCCCCTGCCCGCCGCGCCCGATCACGCGGACGATGCGGTACCCTTCGACCCCCTCGGAATCGGCCGCCTCCGACGGGTCGTCGCGCGATCCGTCCGAGATCGCGCGGCCGAACCGCTCGAGGAACTCAATCCCCTCGCGCAGATCCTCGAGCCGCTCACGGCACTCCGCGCACCGCGCGGAGTGCTCGCTGACGCGCGCGTCGTGGCACTCGAGATGGCGCTCGAGATCGAAGGGTCCGGGGCACCGGGACGAGTCGCCGGGCGCCGTCACTCGACCATCTCGTAGGCTTTCTCGAGCCCGGCGACGATGCGCCGGAGCTCCCGCGTGCACCGGTGCTTGGCCGCGTAGATCGAGTCGAGGCTCATTCCCAGCATCTCCGCCACGTCGCCCGCGGGCGTCTTCTCGATCACGATCAGCTCGAACGCGCGGACGGTCTTCGCGTCGAAGCGCGTGCCCGATTTCAATTCGTTCATCGCCCGCCGCGAGATGACGCGGTGGTGCTCCTCGTCCCAGAGGCGCTCCATGGCGTCGGGCGCCGGGATCTCGCCCAGGATCGAGTCGCCGCGCCGGTCGGAGAGTCCGCGCCGCGAGGACAAGACTCCGGCGATGCACTGGTGCGCGATCCCGAGGACGTACGAGCGAAGCCGGCCTTTCGCCGGATCGTGGCGGCCTTCGGCGCACGCCTTCGAGAAGCGGAGGAGCGTCTCCTGCGCCGCGTCCTCGGCATCCTCGAGCGAGAGGCCGAGCCGCCGCGCGAAGCCGATGACGATCGGGCGGTAGCGAGAGTCGATCTCCCGCCAGACCTCGGCGCTCTCGGGCTTTTCCAGGAGGTCGAGGAGCGCGGTCGTGCGGAAGTCGTGGTAGGCCGCCATGATGCCGGACCCATCGTAGCGACCTCGTCTCAGGGCTGCACCGAAAAGCCGAGTGCCGCGCGCGACGGGGCGAGTCGCCGGCCGCGGACGGGCGGTATCGCTGGCAACTTTTCGGTCCGCGCGCGACTTCTCATGGACGGCTTTTTTCGACGCCCGTCCGAATTCTCGACCGCCGAGGGACGATTCATGCCCCCCATTCTCGTGTTCCCGTCCGCACTGTACGTCGCTCTCGCCGCCTCCGTGCCGTGCGGTCTCCCCGAGACGCCTCCAAGCGAAACGGACTCTCCGGCAAACGCGAGCCCTTGGGCTCCGAGCGACTGGACGGAGAGAGCCGTGGGCCTCATCCGGCTCTCGGAGTACGAGTTCGCTCCGCGCGAGGCCGAGCTTTCGACCGCGCCGAACAGGGCCAACGGCTTTCTCTCCTCCGTGACTCCCGACGGCCTCTCGCTCTCGTCTCTAAAGCCCTCCGACCCGCCCATCCACCTCTCGCTCCGTCTCGTCGGAGTCGGCCGCGGCGCGGTCGACGATCGGAGCGTCGAGCGCGGTCGCCTCGAGATCCGGGAGAACCGCGCGGTGATCCTGAGGGACGGGCTCGTCGAGTGGTACCAGAACGACGAGAGAGGAATCGAGCAGGGATTCGAGATCGCCGAGCCCGGGGCCAAAGGCGGCGACCGGCCGCTCGTCCTGCGACTTGGGATCGGCGGATCGCTCGCGCCCGCGCTCCTCGCCGACGACGGGGGCGGCGGCGGCGGCAGCGTGATCTTCTCCGCGGCCGACGGATCGGCGAGGCTCCGATACGATCGCCTCGCCGTGTTCGACGCCGACGGCCGGAGCGTCCCGGCCTCGCTGTCGCTGTCGGACGGCGGGCTCAGCATCCGGATCCGGGACGCCGGTTTTCGATACCCGATCCTCGTGGACCCGATCATCTCCGCGCCGAACTGGTCCGTCGTCGGCGCGAACGCGGAGGATGAGCTCGGATACAGCCTGGGGGCCGCCGGCGACGTGAACGGCGACGGGCTCGCCGACATCGTCATCGGAGTCGACAACTTCTACAACACGGCCCCCGGGCAGGGCCGCGTCAACGTGTATCACGGGCGACAGGGCTCGACGCCCGCCTCGACACCGGACTGGACCGCGGCCAACTACAGCGTCAACCAGGCTCTCGCTTTCTTCGGCTTCGCCACGGGCTCGGCGGGCGACGTGGACTTCGACGGCTACGGCGACCTCTTCGTGAGCGCGGTCCACTATCACTTGAACCCCCAGAATCCGACGCCCGACGGCGCAGTCCTCATCTATCGGGGCAGCGCGAACGGGCTTCTGCCCGTCACGGGTGGAACGATGACCAACGCCCACTGGACGGCCCGCAGCGACGTCACCGGAGCGAAGTTCGGCTACTCGGTCACGTCCGGCAATTTCAACGCCGATCTATACAGCGACGTCGTCATCGGCGCTCCGATCTACAACGTGGGCGGGGCGGCTTTCGCGTTCTACGGCCCGCTGCCGGCGACGGGATCGAACCCGGCGACCCCGCCCGGGGACTGGCGCGCGATCTCAGGACAGGCCGTGAACACGAACTTCGGATTCTCCGTCGCGAACGCCGGAGACCTCAACAACGACACGACCGACGACCTGATCGTCGGCTCCCCCACCTACCCGAACGCCTCGGGGCAGTACGTCGGACGCGCGTTCGTCTGGCTCGGCGGAGCGGTCGAAGGCGGAACCTATCGCATCGGGAATCCGTGCAACTTCGCGATGCCCGACTCGCCTTCGACCGCGTGCTGGTACGGCGAGGGATCGATGAGCACGACCGGGATTCCGTCCTACTTCGGCTTCTCGGTCTCCAGCACGGGCGACATCAACAACGACGGATTCGACGACATCATCGTGGGGGCGCCGCAATACTCGTTCGGCCAAAACTACGAAGGGCGAATCTACGTCTGGTACGGCCGGCCGATCGACCTGACCCTGTGCTGGTCCTCGCCCCTCGGTCCGCCCGGCTACCCCGCCGACTGGGGCTGGGAACCGAACCAGGCCGGAGCGTTCCTCGGTTTTTCCGTGTCGAAAGGCGGCCGCATCGACAGCAACGACGTCATCGAAGACGTCATCGCGGCGGCGCACAAGTACGACGCGACCATCGGCACCCAATTCCTCACGGACGTCGGTTGCGTGTTCTTCTTCAAGGGTCGCGAGGGGCAGAACCCGCTTCCGCCGTTCACGACCGCCTGCGGAACCCAGGCAGGCGAGGAGTTCGGGTACGCCCTGGCGGGCGTGGGCGACGTGAATGGGGACGGATTGGCCGACGTCCTGGTCGGCTCGCCGGAATTCGATCTGGTCACGCCGGGCCAACCCACGGTCGAGGGCGTCGGAAAGGCCTCCCTCTTCCTCGGACGGTGACGCGCTCGGACGCGAACGCCCGCACGGGCCGAAGGACCGTAGCGAAAGCCGTCCCGCGCCCGGGATAATGCCCGGTGCATGGCGATTCCCGCGCTTTTCTGGCTCGTCTTCGCGTCGATCTCGTTCGAGCGCCAGCAGATCGACTCGAGCGTCTCGATCGGCTACGGCGTAAGTGTGGCCGACGTGGACGGCGACGGGCGAGACGACATCGTCCTCGCCGACAAGGACGCGATCGCGTGGTACCGGAACCCCTCGTGGGAGAAGCACGTGATCGCGCGGAAGCTCACCCCGCTCGACCACGTCTGCGTCGACGCGCGCGACATCGACGGCGACGGGAAGGCCGAGATCGCGGCGGGCGCCGGCTGGAATCCGGGCGATACGGAGAGGAGCGGGAGCGTCCACGCTTTCGTCGCGCCCGCCGACCGGCGACAGCCCTGGGATCCGGTGGCGCTGCCTCACGAGCCGACCGTCCACCGCATGCGCTGGATCCGCTCCGCCGGCGCGCAGGAGTTCGCGCTTCTCGTGGCGCCGCTCCACGGGCGCGGGAACGTCCATTCCGCGGGCGCCGGCGTCAAGATCCAGCTCTACCACCCTCCCCCCGGCATCCGCGGCGCCTGGCGGATCTCGATCATCGACGGCGCGCTCCACGCCACGCACAACGTCGATCCGGTGGCGTGGGACGACGACCCGGAAGACGAGGTCCTCGTCGCCGCGCGGGAGGGGCTCTTTCTCCTCGACCGCGGAGTGACACGCTACGGAGAAGTCCGCTGGTCGAGGAAAGAGATCGTCACCGGCCCCGAGTTCCCCGGCGCGAGCGAGGTGCGCCTCGGCCGCGGACTCGGCGGGCGGCGCTTCATCGTCTGGATCGAGCCGTTCCACGGGAACCGGCTGATGTGCGCGACGGCGGTGCTGACCGACGGCGCGTGGCGCTTCACGCTCGTCGCGGACGACCTCGCCGAGGGCCACGCGCTCGCCTGCGGCGATCTCATGGGGCGCGGGCACGATCAAATCGTCGTCGGCTGGCGGGCGCCGAATGCGGAGGGATCGACCGGCCTCCGGCTCTACGACCCGCGTTGGGACGGCGGGTTCGATCTCCACGTGATCGACGACGGCGGCATCGCGTGCGAGGACGTGCGCCTCGCCGACCTCGACGGCGACGGCCGGCTCGACATCGTGGCGTCGGGACGGGCGACGAAGAATCTCGTTTTCTACCGAAACGTCTCTTCGACCGGAGCCGCGAAATGAAGAGCCAGATCGCCCTCGTCACGGGCGCGAGCCGCGGGGTCGGCCGCGGCGTCGCCGTCGCGCTCGTTGGCGCGGGCGCCACGGTCGTCGCGACCGGCCGCACGGTCGCGTCGGCGGACCTCCCGCCCGGGGTCGTGCGGATGCCCTGCGACCACACGGACGACGCCGCCGTCGCGCGCGTCTTCGACCGCATTCGCTCCGAGCACGGGCGGCTCGACGTCCTCGTCAACTCGGCGTGGGGCGGATACGAGCGCATGGTGGACGAGAGCGGGCGCTTCACCTGGCCGCTCCCCTTCTGGGAGCAGCCGCTCACGCGCTGGGACGCCATGTTGACCGCCGGCGTCCGCGCCGCGCTCGTCGCGTCGGCGCACGCCGCGCGCGTCATGACCGAGGCGAAGCGCGGGCTCATCGTCAACGTCTCCTACTGGGCCGCGCGGAAGCACCTCGGCAACGTTTTCTACGGGATCGCGAAGGCCGCGACCGACAAGCTCACCGCCGACACGGCTCACGAACTTCGTCCCCACGGCGTCGCGGCCGTCTCGCTCTACCCCGGGCTCGTCCGAACCGAGGCGGTCCTGGCGGCGGGTGCGGGCGTGTTCGATCTGTCGAATTCCGAGAGCCCCGAGTTCATCGGCCGAGCGGTCGCGGCGCTCGCGGGCGACCCGAAGCTCATGGAGCGCACGGGCCAGGTCGTCGTCGCGGCCGAGCTGGCGCGCGAGATCGGGTTCACGGACGTCGACGGCAAGCGGCCGCGGCCGCGGACGCTCGAGGAAGCGTGAAGCGGGCCCGGCCGAGCCCGCTCGGCTCGCAGCCGCCCGCGGCGTCGTGGATCGCGCGCGGACGGCTGTGGGAGTGCCCTGCCTGCGGGAAGACGTATCCGCGACGGGGGCAATCGCACGCCTGCGTCGTCGTCACTCTCGACGAGCACTTCCGCGACCGGCCGCGCGCCCGCGCGATCTTCGAGGTGTTCCGCGGCGCCGTGGAGCGGGTCGGCGGCCCCGTTCGCCTCTCCATCGCGAGGACCCGAATCGGCTTCATCGCGGGCGGCATCACGTTCGCGTCGGTCACCCCGCGGAAGGAGCGCCTTCGCGCCGGAATCGTGCTCCCCCGCCGCATCGACTCGCCGCGGTTCGCGCGCGTCGAGCATTTTCCGCCGTGGTGGCTCCACACTCTCGACGTCCGGGATGTCGCGGAGATCGACGCCGAGGTGGAGCGCTGGCTCCGGGAGTCCGCCGCCGCAGGCCGCCGCTGAGCGAAGTCGCGGTCCCTTGCGGACTTGGCCCTCGCCGGCTCAAGGCGACCCCCTTTCGAGGCCGAAGAGAGAGGAGGCCACTCGGAGCTTCACTCGCCATGATCAAGTCCTCTCTTTTTCGCCTTGCGCTCGTCGCCTTAACCCTCCTCACCTTCGCGGGCTGCATCTCGATCCTCTGACGAGGTATTCTCGAGGCCGACCTCGCCGCGAAGGATCGTCATGTCATGAGGAAGCTCGCCCTCCGCCTCGCGCTCATTGCGACGGCACTCCTCCCCCTCCCAAGCCACATCGTCATCGGCTGATCGGCCGATCGCCTCCCCTCACCCCTCGAGCGCCGCGCGGAACTGCGTCTCGTAGAGGACGCGGTACCGCCCGCCCCGCTCGAGGAGCTCCGCGTGGTTCCCCGACTCGACGACGCGCCCCTCGTCGAGGACGAGGATCCGGTCGGCGCTCACGACCGTCGAGAGACGATGAGCGATGACGAAGCACGTCCGCTGCTTCATGAGGACGGCGAGAGCCTCCTTCACCAGCGCCTCGCTTTCGGAGTCGAGCGACGACGTCGCTTCGTCGAGGACGAGGATCGGCGGGTCGCGGAGGATCTCGCGCGCGATGGCAAGGCGCTGCTTTTCGCCGCCCGACAACCGGACTCCGCGCTCGCCGATCGTCGCTTCGTAGCCGTTCGAAATGCGCTCGATGAACTCGGCCGCGTGCGCGGCCTTTGCCGCCGCGCGGACCTCGGCCTCGCTCGCGGCCGGGCGCGCGAACGCGAGGTTGTCGCGAATGGACCGGTTGAAAAGAAAGACGTCCTGCGGCACGACGCCGATCTGCGAGCGGAGCGAGCGCAGCGGGTACTCTTCGATCCGCCGCCCGTCCACGCGGATCGAGCCCGCGGTCGGGTCGTGGAGGCGCGAGAGGAGCGAGACGAGCGTCGATTTCCCCGAGCCGCTCCGCCCGACGAGCGCCACCACTTCGCCCGGCCGTGCGTGAAACGTGACCTCGCGCAGCACGGGGATCCCCGGCTCGTACTCGAAGCCCACGCCCTCGAACTCGACGTCGCCCGTGAGCCGCGGGATCGTCGCCGCGCCCCGCGGCTCGGCCGCCGTGTCCTCGAGCGCGAAGATCCGCTCGAGCGAGGCGAGCGCGCGCTGGATCGCCGGGTTGAGCGCCAAGACCGCTCCCGCCGCGGTGACGAGCTGCGTCAAGTAGATGAAGAACGCCATGAGCGTCCCGTAGGTCGAAAGCCCGGTGAAGATCCGGTACGCGCCGACGCACACGATGACGTAGAGCCCGAGCGAGCCCACGAGCCCGATCGCCGACCCGGTCGCGAGCCCCAGCACCTCGTGCCCCACCGCCGCGCGGATCGCGTGCCTCACCGTCGCCGTGAATCGCCGCGTCTCGGCCGGCTCGCGCCCCGCGGTGCGGATCGTCTGGATGCCGGAGAGCGCCTCCTGCAACGACGCGCTGCTCCGCGCGTCCGTCTCGCGCATCTCCTCCGCGCGGCGGCGAAGGCGTCCCGACACCATGAAGACGCCGGCGGTGATCACCGCGACGAGAACGAGCCCCGAGAGCGCGAGCGGGAAGTCGATCCAGAGGAGGAGCCCGAAGAAGACGACCGCCCGCGCGGCGTCGACGGCCGCGGAGAGGATTCGGTCGGTCATGATCGCGCCGAGCGACGCGACGTCGTCGCGGACGCGCGACATCAAGTACCCGGTCTCGGTCTTTCTCAGGAACGCGAGCGGCAGCCGGATCACGTGCTCGAAAAGTTCCCGCTGCACGCGGTAGCGCACGCGGTTCTGGAGCTTGATCGCGAGAAGCCCCTGAACGAAGCCGATCCCCTGCGAGACGAGGGTCAGCGCGATGACCGCGCCGCCGAGGAAGAGGAGAAGATCGAGATCGGCGCTCGGGATCGCGTCGTCGAAGATCTTCTTCACGAGGAGCGGCGACACGATGCCTGACGGCACCGCGAGCAAGAGCAGGACGAGGATCGCGATCGAAAGCCGCCGCTCGGGCCTGAGGTACGGACGGAAGCGCCGGAAGAGCGGCCAGCCCTTCGCGATCGGGAGGCGCTTCTTGAAATCGGGCTCGGCCTGGGCGGCGTCGTCCGCCATGCCTCAGTCGCCCCGGAGCGCCGCGAGGTCGAACACCGTCGCGCCCGTGAGGCCTCGGTACGACTCGGGGTGGCACGTGAAGAGAAGCACTTGCAGCGCCTCGGCCGCCGCCTCCTCGAGGATCGCCCCCGCGCGGCGGACGCGGTCGGCGTCGCTCATGACGAGCGGGTCGTCGAGGATCATCGTCTCGCGCCCGCCCGGCGTCGCGAGACACTGCGCGAGCGCGAGGCGCGTCGCGAAGAAAAGCTGCTCCTCGGTGCCGCCCGAGAGCGCGTCGAGCGGGACGTCGCTCCCGCCGGCGCTCGCGGGTCGGAAGGCGCTCGGCAAGCCGTCCTTCCCGAACCGGACCCCTTCGTGGCGCGGCCCGGCGATGCGTCGAAGGCTCTTTTCCACCCGCGTCCGAACGGGGGCCAATAGCTCCGAAATCATCGCCTCGCGCTCGCCTCTCAGCGTTTCAAAGAGAAGCTTCACCGCGTCCGCGCGGACGCGTTCGCGCGCGAGGTCGGCCTCGGCCGCGGCGAGCGCCTCCTCGCGCGCGGCGAGGCGCGAGTACTCGCCCTGGTCCGCGAGCCCGGAGAGGCGGCCTCCCGTCGAGTGCTCCTCCGCGAACGCCGCGCGCTCGTCGCGATCGATCTCCTGGCGCCTTCGCTCGGCGGCCTCGAGCGCGGCGGCCGGGTCCTCGGAAAACCTTTGGGCCTCCTTCCGCGCGACGTCGAGACGAGCCTTCGCCGCGTGCCACTCGATCGCCGTTTCGCTCAGTCGTGCGGCCCGCGCCGCGTCGTCGAGCCCGTCGTCCCGTGCCGCCTCCTCGCGCCGCGCGATCTCCTCCAGCTCGCGCCGCGCGTCGGCGACGTCGCGTTTCGCCTCCTCGAGCGCGAGCGTCGCCGAGCGCTCTTCGACCCGCGCGCGATCGAGCGCGGCATCGAGCGCCGCCTCGCGCGAGCGGACGTCCTTCTCCTCGGCGGCCCGCTTCTTCTCGAGGGCTTCGGCGTCGGGCGGCGACTCGGCCCACGCGCTCCGCCGCTCGAGAACGGCCTCTTTCTCCGCCCGCGCGCGCGCGAGCCGGTCGAGGAACGCGCGCTCCGCCGCCTCGCCGCCGCCGCGAAGCGCCTCGAGCTCCGTCTCGGCG
>Ga0187892_10006615_pt1 | contig 17090 bp, 17 predicted proteins | sample MA1701073metaG_FD_139345 | JGI IMG/M metagenome (GOLD analysis project Ga0187892, IMG submission 139345) | Bio-ooze microbial communities from a basaltic lava cave in the Kipuka Kanohina Cave System on the Island of Hawaii, USA - MA170107-3 metaG ... | reverse complement strand
TTGCCCGCCGACATCAATCTGTATGTTGTGTGACCCAAACCCGTTTCCTGTAATCCGCACGGTCTCACCCGGACCCGCACACGACGGCTCAATGGTAAAGATCCGCGCCGCCTTGCCGTGCGCCACGGCGGTGGACACTGTTGTGGGGGGGCCAGGCAACGGCACGTCGAGTAAGACGATAGCCACGATCAACAACCAGGTGAGCCCGCGTTTCCAGACCGAGCGCCAGGGGGCAGTGAGGGAGAGGTACTGAGGATTGTAGTGAACGCGCACGGACAACCTCCAGGGGAAGAAAATCAAAAGCAGAAAACAAAAATGAAAAAGTAAAGGGCAAAAATACCGAGAAGAAACGTTCCCGCCCCTGCGCTCATACAACAGCAAGTGAGGCGCTGTCAAGCGGAAAAGGAAAAGAGGCTGTAGGCTTCAGGCTGAAGGGGAAAGTAGTCAATTATCAGTTATCAGTCCCCAACACCTAACACCCAGTCTCCATAAAACACCTTGGACTTTAGATCTTGGACGTTCGTTATTCTCGAACCCGAAACTCGAAACTTCGTTGACAAATGATTGACTTCGGAAACCCAGGTTGTTAGGGTTCGCCAAGGAGGAACCTATTATGGCCTCGGTCAATAAAGTTATTCTTGTCGGCAATCTCGGAAAAGATCCAGAGGTGCGTTTTACCCCTAGCGGACGGGCAGTAGCCAAGTTTCCCATCGCGACTACTGAGTCGTGGATGGATCAAGAAAACAGTCGACAGGAGCGGACCGAATGGCACAACATCGTAGTGTGGGGCAAGCAAGCCGAATCCTGCGGCCAGTATCTGGCAAAAGGGCGGCAGGTCTTCGTTGAAGGCTCCATCCGCTCACGGAGCTACGACGACAAAGAAGGGAATAAGCGATACATCACCGAAATCGTTGCCCAACGCATTCAATTCCTCGGAGGTGGTGGCGGTGGACGTGGAGCAGGTGCGGAGAGTGGGAGTGGTGGTACCAGTGGGAGTTTTGACGAGTTTGGCGGCGGACAAATCCCAGAGGATGATGTGCCGTTCTAACAACACAGAGGATGTGAAACGTGATACGTAAAACGTGATAGAGAGTATGTTCACGTACCACGCAACACGGATCACGCCTCACGTGTTATCTCTGCCAGCCCCTCCCTAATCACATCTTTCCCTTCGGGGTTATACGTCTTATACCTATAGCTTTTAACGCCACTGTGGTCTGACAACGGCCAGACTGCGGTGGTGATTTCTTGCCCCGGAAAGACAGGACGAGCAAACCGGGAGCGGAGCCGACGGAGCCGACGTGGGTCGCGATCACAGAGATGATCAATCACCACCTTTGAGGTGAATGCCATTGTACACAGTCCGTGCACGATAATGCCAGGAAGCCCAACCATTTTTGCTATGTTTTCGTCTACATGAATGGGATTGTGATCGCCAGACGCTGAGGCATAGCGAAAGGTTTGATCCTCATCGACTTTCTGGTGGACCCGTAACAGTGGTTCCCCCACAGAAGCGGTCTCGGCCATACGGGCGTGCTTGCGCTCGCGCGTTCCACGCCCGCGGATGAAAGCAGTAAACACCATCCTCTGGACAGGTTCGTTTCGCTGGTTGGTACAGTGAACTTCCACTGCTAGTGACTCTCCCGCCGCTTCTTCCTCGATCGCGGCTATTTTCGCAACACTGGTAATGATGTCTCCTGGCACCAGCGGGTGGAGAAAAAACATGTCCTGTTCACTGTGCAATAGCCGAAGAACATCGACGCCGAAGTCGCTATCGGTCATCACCATCATGATCGACAGCCAACTTGTCACGACACCGAACATCGGCGGCGCAACGATACCTCCTGCTCGATCCGTATCTACAAACCACGGGTTGTCGTCATTGTACGCACGAGCATAGTTGATCACCGCTTCTGCGGTGACCCCATAGTCTTGCGGTGGATACTGCTTGCCGAGCAAGTTCTGGTTCAATCCCATGTGTTCCCCTCTATGGTGGTTACTCCCAATAGCCATCATCAACAAAGCTGATGTACTTTCCCCTGCCGATAATAAGGTGATCGAGTACGCGTACCCCCATCACGTCGCCGACATCGCGCAGGCGGCGAGTGATGTGGAGGTCTTCTTGACTGGGGGTTGGGTCACCACTGGGATGGTTATGGACCAAAACGACAGCAGCAGCAGATTCACGGATCACTGGATTGAACACTTCACGGGGATGAACCAGAGAGGAGGTCAGCGACCCTTCTGAAACCCGGACGTCTTTGATTTTACGATTCTTCGCGTCCAGCAAAAGGACATGAAACTCTTCTTTTTTCAGGCTCCCAAGATGCTCTCGGTAATGGTTGAAAATATCGGCACTCGAACGAAACTGCTCGCCCCGGCGAATTTCTTCTTGAGCAAAGCGCTTGGCAATTTCTAGAGCGGCCTTGATCTGTGCAGCCTTGGCAGGGCCGATGCCCTTAATGACACAGAGATCGTGAATGCTTGCTTCTTCGAGTCGACGAAAGGAGTTGTCGAAGCGGCCCATCAATTCACGCCCGTGGTCGAGCGCGCTTTGTCCGGTGCTTGCTTCCCCTGTGCGTAGGATGATCGCTAGCAGTTCGGCTGAAGACAGCGCATCCGCCCCTTTTTCTAGCAGTTTCTCGCGTGGCCGATCCGACTCCGGCCATTCTTTAATGGGCTGCATAGGAGAGAGGCTCGCGTCTCGCTAAGGGTTACTTTACCGAAACAATCACTTTCCGATCGCGTGGACCGTCCAGCTCGACCAGCATCACCGCTTGCCAGGTTCCCAGCGCTATTCGTCCATTGTGAATCGGGATTGTTTCACTCGGCCCGAGAATCGCCGCCTTGAGATGAGCAGCGCCGTTATTGTCGATCTTATCATGCCGCCACACTCCCTCTGGAATCAGTTTGTCTAATGCCTCAAGCAGATCTAGGCCAATCTGCATATCGTCATTTTCGTTCACGACCACAGCCGCGGTTGCATGGGGCACAAACACGCAGCAGAGCCCCTCGCTGACCTGCGCTGCTCGCACGGCATCCGCCACTTGTCGGGTGATGTCGAGCACTTCACACTTCTTTGTCGTGCGGACCTTGAGTTCCATGTTTTATTTTCTGACGGCAGCGATCTCGTCTTTGATCAAATCTTCTACCTCTACATCTTGCGGTTCTTCTTGTTGCAGTCGGTGTCCCTTGGTCACGTCGACTGGCATGCCAGTTTTTGCCATCAGCGCTTTGAGCAGAAGGCGCTCGTCAACCATGTCGGCCCAACCACTTTCTTGAACCACCTTCTGTGCCTCCTGCCACAAATCTGGCACGACTTTATAGATATCTTCGTGCACCTCGGCATACACCTTTCCATTCAGGAAGCCGATTTTCACTGGCTGGTAGACAAATTCTCCGCCACTGCCAATACGGACAACGTTGAAAAACTGCTGAATGTCTTCAGGGTAGAGCCGGATGCAGCCGTGCGTGACTAATCGGCCAACCGCCCAGGGATTATTGGTATCATGGATCGCGTACGACGGCAGAGTGATGTCAATGCGATACTTTCCCATCGGGTTGTCGGGTGAACCGGCTGGAATAAAATCTTCAGTCCAGCCTTTCTCAGCAATCCGCTCCTTTTTGATGGACTCAGGAATAACCCACACAGGATTCGGCGTCTTTCCGCGAATCTTGAACTTTGCAGTTGGTGTTGGCCAATCTTCTCGGCCGAGACCGACGGGTAACGTTACCACTGCACGTTGCGTCGCTCCATTGTCTCGCGGCGGAAAGTAATACAGTCGCATTTCCGGAATGTTCACCACCACTCCCTCAAATCCACTTTTGGGCAGGACCCAGAACGTTGGCAGCTCTATCGTCTCCCCAGCCGGAGGAAGCCAGGGGTCCATGTTCGGATAGACCCCACTCATTTCGTTGTAGCCCAGGTCAAAGTAACGAGCGATGTCGAGAAGAGTGTCTTTCTTCTGTATGGTGTATTGGCGTGGAGAACCAATGATGGTCTGAGCCTGGAGATCACCAGGTCTCTCCGGTAACACAAACGGGCGCGCAACGATAATCGTCTTGCTGTAGAACGTGCCTTCATCCCAAGCTCTGGCTGGAACAGCAAAAAAAGCGGCGGTGCCAAGCAGCAACAACAGTATCTTAATAAAGAGAACCGACCTCGACTTTATACCCATAGTTCCTCCTAGACTTCCCCCTTCACTCAAGCAGTATACCAGTCGATTTTTGTCCCTCAAAGAGGAGTCTTTGCAAGGAGGATTACGAAGCCGGATCATCCTTGACAGGATGTGATTCCTTGCCTAGAAGCTGAGAAACAGGCCGGAGATTTTTTTTGCGGCGGATAGGCTTTTTCTGTTTCTGCTGTTCAGCGAGAAGTCGATCCAGTTTCATATTGACGTTGACAAGGCTTCCCTGCACGGTCTCGACCTTGGCGAGCAGTTTGTTGTAATCATCCTTGGAGGGGAGATTGAAAAGGAGCAGGAGTGTATCGACCCCGCGATCGATCTTTCCTTTGGTCACGGTTGCGTTCTTGAGTGCTTGTTTCGCTACTGCTGCAACAGTTGGGTTGGACAATAGTTCTTTGAGGAAACGATTGATCCCTTCCTCACTGGCTTCATAGAGCTTGTCAAAAATAGAGTGTTGTTCGCGCACGATATCTTCATACAACAGGATTTCAGAAAAGAGTAGAGCGTGAGTTTAGAAGTCTTTCTCGGTTACTTTACCGGTCTGAGTTTTCTGAGCCAAGAATTGCCTACATCGGTATTGATTGGTACTGCCCTTCTTGTGCATTTGCTCGATGGAATTGTCTGTCGCCTTTTTGCTCACAATAACGGCTATCCCAAGAATCTCTGGACGCTCCTCGGTTGTCTCTTCGGTGTGTGGGCAGTTGCTATTTTCATTCTTCTGCCGAAACGAATGCAGGTGTAGACGGGACGACCAAAAGATCGCCCCGGACGAAGGCGAGTGGGCGAGAGATGTGTGAGCAGGGTTCCCCCACCCCTTCTTTATCTTCTCTACGCACACTTCTGGAGGCAGTCGCGAATGGGATCCAGTTCGGGGAGTTTTCCGGCATCTTCCGAAATCCATGCGTATTGCACGGTCCCTGACTTATCAACAACGAACGCCGAGCGCTTTGCGACCCCTTTGAAGCCCAAGAGGTTCTCGTAAATCGATCCATACGAAGTCGAGACGTCTTTGTTGAAGTCGCTGAGCAGCGGGAAGTTGTACCCTTCTTTTGCCGCCCACGCATCGAGGGCAAAAGGACTATCAACACTAATGGCAGCTACTTGAGTGTTCTCGTTCTGTAAGGAGCCGATGTTGTCTCGCACGGAGCATAGTTCTTTCGTTCACCCACCGGTAAATGCCAAAGGAACAAACAAGAGCACGACGTTCTGCTTTCCCTGATACTCGCTTAGCTTGAAGTCCTTCATCTTGTTGGTCTTTAAGCTGAAATCTGGCGCCTTTTGCCCAACTTGAACACTCATAAGTCCTCCTCTGTTGTGGTTGAATTTTCTTCTTCGACAGCGAGAGAAACTGCTGCCTCTTCTGCCACTACTTCATCCTCTTTTTCCGCGAGCAATGCAAGACTGACGACTCGTTCCTCAGGGCCAGTCGTTAACAATCGCACCCCTTGGGTGTTCCTTCCAATGATCCGTAACTCGGACATTCGGAGGCGAATAATCCTTCCCGTATCAGTAACCAGCATGAGGTGATCGTCATCTGTTACCTGTCGGACACTGATCACTTCACCGGTCTTGTCAGTTGTACGCATGGTGATAATACCTTTCCCCCCACGCGACTGAATACGATACTCCTCGACATCACTCCGCTTGCCGTAGCCCCGAGCAGAAACGGTAAGGAGTGTGGCTCCTTTGCTAATCGTTTCCAGAGAAACCACGGCATCCCCTTCCTCGAGGGTAATCCCTTTTACTCCGTAGGTCCCACGACCAGTAGGCCGAACCTCTTCTTCAGCAAACCGGATGGCTTGACCGCTCTTGGTTGATAATACAATCCCTTGAGTCCCGTCGGTCAGCCGTACTCCTATCACTTCGTCATCATCTTCAAGCGCCAGCGCAATAATGCCATCACGTCGAGGATTGGAGTAGGCCATCAGTTCGGTTTTCTTCACTAGTCCTTTACGCGTGGCAAAGATGACATACTTTCCTGCCTGAAATTCCCGCACCGGAAGAAAGGCAGAGATTTTTTCTCTCTCCCGCAGTGGCAACAGATTGACTATCGCTTTCCCTTTTGCAGTCCGTCCGCCTTGAGGAATTTCGTGGACTTTTATCCAGTACACACGTCCAATCGTGGTAAAACAGAGCAGGAACGAATGGGTTGAGGAGACAAAGAGGTGTTCGACAAAATCTTCCTCTCGCGTCGTTGCACCAACCACTCCCTTCCCACCCCGACGTTGCGAGCGATAGAGCGTGGGTGAATTGCGCTTGACGTACCCTTCATGCGAGATGGTAACGACCATGTCCACTTCAGCAATCAGGTCTTCATCCGAAAGATTGCTCGTCTCAGAAATAATCTGCGTACGCCGTTCATCAGCAAAACGAGCACGAATATCGTCCAGCTCTGCTTTAATGATCGCGTCGATTTCGTGAGCGCTAGCTAATACCATCTGTAGCCGTTGAATCAGGGCGACAGTTTCTTGGTGCTCTGTGAGAATTTTTCCCTGCTCAAGTTGGGTCAATCGTTGTAAGCGCATGTCCAGAATCGCTTGCGCTTGGCTGTCACTCAAAGAGAATTGCGTCATCAACCCTTGCCGTACACTTGCGGGGTTTTGGCCGTGGCGGATGAGATGAAGCACCGCGTCAAGATTGTCGAGGGCAATTTTCAGTCCTTCTAGGATATGGAGGCGCTCTTGCGCCTTTTGGAGTTCAAACGCCGTGCGTCGCCGGACGACCTCACGGCGATGAGCAAGAAATAAGACCAGCGTATCTTTCAGGGTCAGTAACTGCGGACGACCATCGACAATGGCCAAGAGAATCACCCCAAAGGATTCCTGCATTGGGGTCAGTTTGTACAACAGGTTGACGACAATGGTCGGGACGGCATCCCGTTTCAGCTCGATAACAATACGCATCCCGTCACGGTCGGATTCGTCACGGAGGTCAGAAATTCCTTCAATGCGCTTTTCGTTGACTAATTCGGCAATCCGTTCGATCAAGCGAGCTTTATTCACCTGAAAAGGAATTTCGTTGACGATAATACTGTTCTTCCCGCTTTTTTCGTTGGTTTCGACCAGAGTGCGTGCTCGCATCTGGATGATGCCTTTTCCGGTCTCGTAGGCTTCACGGATGCCGGCAGTTCCGTAGATGAAGGCACCAGTAGGAAAATCTGGACCAGGAATATGATGGATGAGGTCAGTGTTGGTCAGCGAAGGATTAGCGAGAAGCGCAAGGAGAGCATCAACAACCTCGCCCAGGTTATGTGGTGGGATGTTAGTGGACATCCCCACGGCGATTCCCGAAGAGCCGTTGATTAGTAAATTGGGAATCTTGGCTGGCATGACGACAGGTTCCTTGAGGGTGCCGTCGTAATTCTCGATGAAATCGACCGTATCCTGGTCAATGTCTGCAAGCAGCTCGCTCGCAATACGAGTCATGCGGATTTCCGTGTACCGCATCGCAGCTGGAGGATCGCCATCGATCGAGCCAAAGTTCCCCTGCCCATCGATCATCGGATAGCGAAGGGAGAATTCCTGTGCCATCCGCACGATAGTGTCGTACACTGCGGCGTCACCGTGCGGATGATACTTACCAATGACATCACCGACGATGCGGGCTGATTTCTTATACGCCCGGTTCCAATCGTTACCGATTTCTGACATCGCGTGCAGTACGCGACGATGAACCGGCTTGAGTCCGTCGCGCACATCGGGAAGTGCTCTCCCGATGATGACGCTCATGGCATAGTCCATGTAGGACTGTCGCATCTCCTGCTCGATATTGACGGAAATAGCTATGCCGTTGGTATGATGTTCCATAAAGCCCTAACCAAAAATGATGATGTAAAACGTAAAGAGTAAGGCGTAACTAAAAATTTTTCGGTTTGCGTGTTACGCCTTACGTCTTCTGCTCTTTCAGACGTCGAGATTTTTTACCGCGAGCGCATTCTCTTCGATAAACCGCCGTCGCGGTTCAACCTCGTCACCCATCAAGGTCGAGAAGACTTCGTCTGCCTCATACGCATCCTCGATTTTGACATGGAGGAGCGTGCGAGAGTGCGGGTCCATCGTGGTTTCCCAAAGCTGTGTAGGATTCATTTCGCCAAGACCTTTGTATCGCTGAATCTCCGTCCCGTGGCGTGCACGGGAATGGATGTAATCGACCACTGATTTCTGACTGGGAAGCATGACCATTTCGCCCTTTTCCAGGAGGGCAAAAGGAGGAGTGCCAATCATTCGGAGTTCGCCAATAGTTTTTTCGATCTCGACGACTTCAGGGGAATTGAGAAAGTCGCTGTCGACAGCAAGACGGATGCCTGCTCCATTCGTTCTGGCGGTTGCAATGATGCGATGTCCTCCAATCTTATGATCGTCTTCAGTTGCGAAAGACACGGGGAGGAGGTTGGGATACTGAGAGCGGATAGTTTCTTCGGTTGCGGTGAGGAAGCGTTCAAGAATCTCTTTTTCTTTGAAAATTTCGGACGAAAATCCAGCTTGACTGAGTAGAGCTAACGTGAGAGACCGGTCTTTTCCTTTCCGTTCGATAAAGTCGAGCAGCTTCTCGCAGTGTTGGAACTTCTTCAGCCACTCCTTCAGTGGTTCACCTTCGAGATCCCCAACTTTGATGTTTTCAATGCCGATGTCGATGAGAAAATCGTCAAGCGCAGAGTCGTCTCTGACATACCGCTCGGTCTTCCCTTTTTTCACTCGGTAGAGTGGTGGTTGTGCGATACAGAGATAGCCATTTTCGATCACTCCAGGCAGTTGCCGGTAAAAAAAAGTCAAAAGAAGAGTGCGAATATGCGAACCGTCAACGTCAGCGTCAGTCATAATAATGATTTTGTGGTAGCGCAGCTTCGCGAGGTCACTCTCCTCTCGCCCGACCCCTGCTCCGAGGGCAGTAATGAGGAGTCTGATTTCTTGGGACGAGAGCATTTTGTCAAAGCGGGCTTTTTCAACGTTGAGGATTTTTCCCCGCAGAGGCAAAATCGCCTGAATTGAGCGGTCTCGTCCTTGTTTGGCTGAGCCCCCAGCGGAATCGCCCTCAACAATGAAAATCTCACTCTTTGCGGGGTCTCGCTCCTGACAATCGGCTAGCTTGCCTGGAAGTGACCCTGAATCCAGTGCCCCCTTCCTTCGCGCGAGTTCTTTTGCCTTCCGTGCGGCTTCACGTGCACGAGAGGCCTCGAGACTTTTTTGCCCGATCTTTTTTGCTTCGGAGGGGTGTTCCTCGAAATAGGCGCCGAGTCTTTCGTTCACGAGAGTCTCAACGAATCCTTTGACCTCGCTGTTGCCTAACTTCGTTTTCGTCTGCCCCTCGAACTGGGGCTCGGGGACTTTAACGCTGATGATTGCGGTTAGTCCTTCACGGATGTCCTCGCCTTGGAGTCCTTCTTGGTCTTTCTTGAGAAAACCTTGAGTGAGAGCATACGAATTGACTGTCCTGGTCAGCGCGGCTTTCAAACCGATGAGATGGGTTCCTCCTTCGGTCGTGTTGATGTTGTTGGCAAAAGCGTAGACACTTTCTGTATACCCTTCGTTCCATTGTAGGGCGACTTCAGCCTCAACCCCATCTTTTTCTCCACGGAAGTAGATGACTTTGGGGTGAATCGGGGTTTTGGCGACGCTCAGGTTTTCGACGAAAGAGACAATCCCTCCTTCGTAAAGGAAATCGTGCCGTTTTTCAGACTCTCTTTCATCCTCAATGGAGATATGAAGACCTGGATTCAGGAAGGCGAGCTCGCGGAGTCGTAAAGAGAGAAGATCGAAGCTGAAGTCACGTTCACCAAAAATGAGCGTATCGGGCTTAAAAGTGACTTTTGTTCCTCGTTCTGAAGAGACACCGACTTCTTTGAGTTCTTCTTCAGGGTCGCCTCGGTGGTATTTCTGGAAGTAGACTTTACCTCCACGCTTGATCTCGAGTTCAACACGCTCAGAGAGGGCATTGACGACAGAAATCCCGACCCCATGCAATCCACCAGAAACTTTGTACGCCCCACGATCAAATTTTCCCCCCGCATGGAGCTTGGTAAGTACGACCTGAGCAGCAGAAACCCCCTCTCCTTCCATGATGTCCGTTGGGATCCCTCTACCATCGTCTTCGACGGTAATACTATTATCAATGTGGATGGTGACGCGGACGCGAGTGCAAAACCCTGCGAGGGCTTCGTCTACAGAGTTGTCAACAACTTCAAAAACAAGGTGGTGGAATCCTCGTTCTGCGGTGTCTCCGATGTACATCCCTGGTCTTTTACGAACTGCTTCGAGTCCTTCGAGGACCTTAATGTTATTCGATCCGTAGTCCTGTTCGAGCATGTATCCCTCAGGGAAAATAAATATATAATGTTGTTATTTTTTCCTTGTATTTTCCTCCTTGGAAAGTATCATGAGCACTACTTTAAGTAAACATGAATCCTGAAATAAAAATGCTTTAAAACATATTTCCAAAACTAGAAAATGCGCATAGGCATAACGACATAAGAGAAGTCTTCATCCTTCTCCACTTTTATCAAACACGGGCTTGATTCATCTTTGATAAGAAATGAGATTTTCTGCTCCTCTTCAAGGACATTGAGCATCTCTGTGAGATAGCGACCGTTGAAGCCGACAATGAGATTGTCTCCAGTGTAATCCACGGCAATTTCCTCAACACCTTCCCCAAGGTCGGGAGTATTGACAGAAATCTCCATTTTTTCCTTTTCGATCTGAATTTTGACACCGCGAGACCGCTCAGTTGTAAGGATTAGGAGACGGCGCAGCGCACTGAGGAGGTCTTCTCGAGAAAAGCTGATGACATGATTTTTCTCGGTCGGAAGCACCTGGTTATAGTCGGGAAAGTCACCTTCGACCAATCTCATCGACAATTCCGTTGATTCCTTGGTGATATTGAGGGTCGATCCATGAATAGCGAGTTCGGTAGTTTCCTCCCCCTTTTCGAGTAGTTTGCGTGCTTCAATGAGGCCCTTGCGCGGAAGAATGACGCTTGGCCAAGTTGAAGGAATTAAACCTACCGAGTCCCTTTCGATGAGGGAAAGTCGGTGGCCATCACTAGAGACCATGCGTAAACGGCCATTTTTCTGCCCCTTTGCAGCTGTACGGGCCTCTAAATAGACACCGCTGAGGTTTGGACGGGATTCATCAGGAGAAGCGGCAAAAAGGGTCTTCTCGATCATTTCCTTTAGGGTCTGACCAGCGATAGAAACCGCAACGGGGTGCTTCTTTCCTTCTCCGTCTGCTTGTGCTGCAGGAGCCGAGACGATGGCAGGAAACTCCTTGGGATCAAGACTCGCCATGCGGAAGCGTGAACGCCCACTGCTGACTTCTACCCAACCGTTACCAGTCGAACGAAGAGCAACCCGGTCCGGTGGCAGCTCGCGTACGATTTCGTACAGCTTTCGGGCGTCGGTCGTAACAGCGCCTTCTTTCTTGACGGTAGCTTTGCACTGTTGGCGAAGACCAACTTCAAGATCAGTCGCACGAAGTGAGAGGGCTCCCTCACCTGACTCGATCAGTACATGAGAGAGAATTGGCAGAGACGACCTTCTCTCCACTACTCCCTGAACGAGATACAGGCAATGCAGCAGATCTTCCTTTTCGAGAATGCTTTCCATGTCTCACTCCCTTTCTCTTACCTGCTTTCTCCCTATACGAGAGTTATTCACATATTCATTCTCTTTTTTCCCTACTACTTCTTTTCTTTTTTATAATAGTAGTAGTAGGGGGTGTGAATATGTGGATAAGTGGTTTAAGCTATTGATATGTTTGAAAAAGTTATTCACACCCCCTGTGGATAACCCTGTGAATAACTCGACAAGGCAAAAAAGTTATTCACAGGTTATTCACAGGTTATCCACAGGGTTATCCACAGGTTATTCACACCCTCTCAAATTATGTTTCATTTCCGTACACAAGGTTTTCTATCCGCGCGATGATAGCGCGAAGTTCTTCGTCAGTCTTCAGACGTTTCTCGATAGCAGTGCAGGCGTACAGTGCAGTGGTGTGATCTTTTCCGCCAAAGCGCACCCCAATCATTGGGTATGAGGCACAAGCAAGTTTTCGACAGAGAAACATGGCAACCTGTCGAGGGAAGGCAACCATCTGTGTCCGTTTCTTTGAGGTCAGATCGGCAACCCGGATCCCGAAATAATTACACACGGCTTTCTGGACCGTTTCAACCGAGACTTCTCGCTCTTTCTCTTTTCCACCTCTCATCAAATTTTGTAACACCTGATTTGCGAGGTCTATCGTGATCGGGCTTTCTGTCCAAGAGGAGAGCGCACCGAGCTTGGTCAGTCCCCCTTCGAGTTCACGGACGTTTGCAGTAACGTGCGTAGCAATGAAGAGCGCGACCTCGTGGGGAAGGGAGATTTTTTTAATCTGTGCTTTCTTTTGCAGGATCGCCACTCGTGTTTCAAGGTCTGGGGGTTGAATATCGGCAATCAATCCCCATTCGAAACGATTGCGCAGTCGCTCTTCAAGCCCCCCGATCTCGCTGGGAAACTTGTCAGAGGTCAAGACGATCTGTTTATGGGCTTGATGCAGGGTGTTGAACGTGTGGAAAAATTCTTCCTGAGTTCGTTCACGGCCGGAAAGAAACTGGATGTCATCAAGGATCAGCACGTCGGCTTGACGGAACTTGGTCTTAAAGTCATCCATACGATCACGCCGCAGATGCGCGATCAATTCGTTGGTGAACGTTTCCGACGACAAGTAAAAAACACTCTTACAGCCTTGTTTGACGATCGCTTCGTGACCAATAGCGTTGATGAGATGGGTTTTCCCGAGACCAACGCCTCCGTAAATGAAGAGCGGGTTGTAGTTTTTCCCTGGATGCTCGGCAACTGCCCGTGCTGCCGCGTTCGCAAATTGGTTCCCCGCTCCGATAATAAAAGTTGAGAACGTGTAGTTCGAGACTAGACCGTTCTTCCGTGCCCCGTTTCGGGTTGGGTCGCTCTTGGTAGTGGGACTTTCTCTTTCGTCCGCACTAGACGCCGGGAACAACTCTCCTTGTTGTTTGCTGGCGACGTGGAGAACAACCTGAGCTGAAGAACGAAGGAGGCCTTCTAGAGACTCACGGATGACTGGAAGAAGGTTTTCTAACAACCAGTCACGGAACAGTGCATTCGGTACTTCGAGGTGGAGGGTATCTCCGCGCAGCATGAGCGGGCGCACCGGCTTCAGCCAGGTTTCCGTCGTGACGCGGCCCACTTTTTCCTCAACCTCACCCAGTACCTGTTCCCACACCCGCTGCACGCCCCACCCCTCCCGTTGTGTTGCGAGGAGGGAGTTATTCACACCTGTGAATAACTCGCCAACATGACCTAACGCCTGAAGTTTTTCCCCTTGCACCGCAGAGTTCTCCACATACCTCTCCCCCACCTTCTTTCTCTCCATCCCAGGGAAGCCCTGGCCCACGCCAAGCATCTATGGGAAAGAGGGGGAAAGCCTTCACTAGTTTTTTACTGCTCTGTGTCGGAAAAAAAGAGATCGAATTGAACGAGTATGACGATGCCTTTAGACCCTTTTTTTTTTCTTTGCAAGCGAAAAATTGTGCCCTTGTAGAAGTGTGTGAGTTGTCTATCGTTTTTTGTTTCCCTTGACTCACAAAATGTCGGGTGTTAACAGAGAAAAACTTCTCGCATGTAAAGAACACTTCTATGTCTACGTCCCACAAGCTTTTTCTCGAAGCCCAACAATACATTCCTGGAGGCGTGAATAGCCCCGTACGCGCATGGCGCGCGGTCGGGGGTAATCCACTCTTCATTCAACGTGGCCGTGGCTGTCGTGTGATCGACGCCGACGGAAAAGAATACATCGACTACGTGGGATCGTGGGGGCCACTGATTGCTGGCCACGCGCATCCGCAGGTGGTGAGAGCGCTCGAAGAGAGTCTGAAACGCGGAACAAGTTTCGGTGCTCCTACGGCGAAAGAAATCGAACTCGCCAAGCTGATTGTTGCGTCGGTGCCGTCTATCGGGAAGGTACGACTGACCTCTTCTGGTACCGAAGCAACGATGACCGCGCTACGTCTCGCGCGTGGTTATACGAAGCGGAGCAAGGTTATTAAGTTCGCGGGTTGTTATCATGGCCACAGTGATGCACTCCTTGTCCGAGCTGGCTCTGGAGCGCTGACGTTTAGCCTTCCTGACAGCCAAGGTGTCCCTGAAGCCTTCGCCAGTCAGACCCTTGTGGCGGAATACAATGACCTCGCCAGTGTTGAAGCTTATTGCAAAGCTGACCCAAGCAGCATCGCTGCGGTCATTATCGAGCCGATTGCTGGCAACATGGGACTGATTCTGCCGAAGCCGGAGTTTCTCTCCGGTTTGCGTAAGCTCACACAGGAGTGTGGAGCTGTTTTGATCTTTGATGAGGTTATCAGCGGATTTCGTGTTGGGTTAGGTGGAGCGCAAACGCTCTACGGAATCACTCCGGATCTTACTTGCCTCGGTAAAATAGTTGGGGGAGGAATGCCTCTAGCCGCGGTCGGTGGTAAACCTGAGATTATGGACCTGCTTGCGCCACTTGGCCCAGTGTATCAGGCAGGAACTTTGTCAGGAAATCCCTTGGCCGTGACAGCTGGGGTTGAAACGCTCAAGTTGGTGAGTGGGCCAGGAACATACGAAAGACTGAATGACCTCGGCACGATGATGGCCGAAGGATTACGAGAAGCGATAAGGGAAACAGGAACCGTGGCTTGCGTCAACCAAATCGGATCGATGTTCACCCTCTTTTTTGGCGTCGAGCACGTGGACAGCTATGAAACCGTTACCCAGAGCGATACCGCACTTTTCGCCCGATTCTTTCAAGGAATGATAGATCGCGGTATCTACCTTCCCCCTTCGCAATTCGAGACGGCCTTCATTTCTCTGCTCCACAGCGAGGCTGAGGTACAAGAAACGGTTGTCGCGGCTAAGGCTGTGCTGAGCAGTCTACGAGCGTGAAGAACATGCCCAAAGAGAATCCCCTTTTCGCTTACGGGAAACATGCTGCACTCGGCTTTGAGTTCGCCGCTGCATCTCTCGGCGGCATCCTGTTGGGGAGTTATATTGATTCTTCCCTTGGTACTGGTCCGTGGGGAACGCTGCTTGGTGCTCTTGGTGGCCTGGTTGGTGCAGTGTATCGTCTGATCATTGCCCTCCCAAAACTTTCGTCTCATCGTGAACTCGACAACCATCCAAAAAATTGAACGCTTAAATCTGATGCTGCTAGGCATAGGCGCGCTTATTGGGTTGAGACTGGAGCTTCTCCACGCCCCCAGCTTTCTCATCGGCGGGCTCATCATGCAAGCGAATTTCTGGTTATGGAAAAAAATTGCAAGGCTTTTACTCTTCCGGGCACAAATAGGTGACAGGGAAAAACGCTGGGCAATCCTGTGGGTCCTCGTGAAAGGCCTCTTATTCCTATTTCTTTTAAGTGCTTTGTTTCTTCACTATCCGATCCAGCCAGGGAGTTTCTTACTGGGGGTCTCTTTACTGCTTGTGACCTGCATGATAGTCACGCTCTCCGGCGCAGGGACCAGTTCTAAACACACGGTCCCAAACGAACAGAAGATCTAAATCACCTTTCTTTCACGGTATTTACATGGAACATCCCTTCACGTGGGTCGCAGCGATTCCTTTTGTCAACCTCTTGCCCGGTCACTTAGCAACGTCGATTCTTGTCACTCTGTTCATTATGTGGTGCGTCTATCGAGCACACGAGCAGATGTACGCTGCCGATGATACCGCGATTCCAGATGCATCGATCACGTTGCGGAATATCGCCGAGATGCTGGTTGAAGGGATCAAAGACATGGCAGAAAGTGTGCTGGGGCATGAAGCGAAGCGTTTCGTGCCGCTGTACGGCACCTTCTTTGTTTTCATTCTGACCGCCAATCTGATTGGCCTCTTGCCGGGATTCTCGCCGCCAACCAGCAATTTCAATGTCACCCTAGCGCTCGGCCTCATCTCGTTCGTTGCCTACAACGCTTACGCTTTCAAGGCACAGGGACTGGCATACCTGAAACATTTTGTCGGGCCACTGGTGTGGCTCGCACCGTTGATGATTCCGCTGGAGATCATCGACAATATCGTCAGACCGTTCTCGCTCTCTTTACGACTTTTAGGAAACATGACTGGCGATCATGTTGTGCTGGAGATTTTTACTGATCTGACCAAGCTTGTTATTCCTGTCGTATTTTACATGTTGGGAACCTTTGTCTCTGTCGTGCAAGCCTTCGTCTTTACTCTGCTGAGCATGGTGTATGTGTCTCTCGCTGGTGGCGTTGGTGGACATGGCGGCGAAGCGCACCATTAACAACAAAAGTTGCCATATTAAACCGCTTTCTTACGCGTGAGCGGGCACTGGTGGAAGAGGATAAGAGGAGCGGAGGCGCCCACACAGTTCACGTAAAAGAGAGCACGAAAGGAGTCCGTATGAAGAAGTCTGGGTTAGTTGGATCGCTTACGACGCTGGCAGTGCTGGCAGTCGTAGGTAATGTGTTCGGGCAAGAAGGAGCCCAGGGAGCTGCTGGTAGTGGTAATTTTGGTGCAGGGCTCGGTGCTTTGGGTGCAGGTCTTGCACTTGGCTTAGCAGGTTTAGGCGCAGGTATTGGTCAGGGACGCGCAGTCGGATCGGCTATGGAATCTATTGGTCGAAATCCGAACTCCGCTGATCGGGTGTTCACACCGATGATCATCGGTCTGGCGTTCATGGAAGCGTTGGCCATTTACGCGCTGGTTATCGCGTTCATATTCTCCGGCAAACTCTAACCTTAGAAGGGGACAGGGAACAGGTTACAGGTTATAGAAGAGAAGAAGAAACCGTTCCCTGTCACCCGTTCTCTAGTCCCCTTGAAGCTTTTCTACACATACCCTTTCTGCATCAAACACTCCGCCATCAACACAGCACCTTTGGCAGCACCCATCTTGGTGTTGTG
>Ga0187892_10006614_pt1 | contig 17092 bp, 10 predicted proteins | sample MA1701073metaG_FD_139345 | JGI IMG/M metagenome (GOLD analysis project Ga0187892, IMG submission 139345) | Bio-ooze microbial communities from a basaltic lava cave in the Kipuka Kanohina Cave System on the Island of Hawaii, USA - MA170107-3 metaG ... | reverse complement strand
GGCCGACGCCGGATTGGAATCCCGCGGACACCTTAAAGTCTCCCTTCCCCATGCTCCGAGTCCCCGAGGAGTAGGGGGAAGGGCAGGGGATGGGGGTCGTCCGGAACGATCGGCCGACGCCGGGTTGGAATCCCGCGGACACCTTAAAGTCTCCCTTCCCCATGCTCCGAGTCCCCGAGGAGTAGGGGGAAGGGCAGGGGATGGGGGTCGTCCGGAACGATCGGCCGACGCCGGGTTGGAATCCCGTGGCCGCCGTCCGCCCCGGAACCCTCGCCCCCAAACCCCCTCCCCCTGTTTCTTGGGGATGCGAAACAGGGGGAGGGGGAGGCTCGGACCTCGGTACACTTCGCCGCGCATGCTGCCGATCCGCGACAACCAGATTAGCCGGACGGCGCCCGTCGTCACGTACACCCTTATCGCCTTAAACTGCCTCCTTTATCTTTGGGACCGGCAGTGGCACCTGGCGGGGCCGAACGTCGTGTTCGGCGATCTCAGCATGCGGCCGAAAGAGGTCGTCGAGGCGCTGCAGGCAGGCGCTCCGGATCGGTCTGCGCTCGTTACCCTGTTTACTTCGATGTTCCTGCACGCGAACGCGCTGCATATTTTGGGCAACATGCTCTACCTTTTGACCTTTGGAATCGGTGTAGAAGGCGCGCTTGGCGCACCGAGATTCGCGCTTTACTATCTCGCCTGGGGTTTCGTCGCGGCGGCCGCGCACATCTTCGTCGATCCGGGTTCCCAAGCGGCGGTGGTAGGCGCGTCCGGCGCGATCGGGGGCGTGCTAGGAGGGTACTTCCTGCTGTTTCCGGCGAACAAGATCGAAATCATCGTGCCGTTCGTGCCGTTTCCCCTTGTGGCGAGCGCGTGGGTGCTGCTCGGGCTGTGGTTCCTGTGGCAGATCTTTCTGCCGCAAGAAGGGGTGGCGAACTGGGCGCACGCCGGAGGGTTCATGGCGGGTATGGCGACGGTGCTGATCATGGGCGGCCGCGAAGCGGTGCTGCGGGGCAAGCAGCCGGAGTTGACGGATGACTTCGCATAAAACGCCGTTGTGGGCGATCGCTTCGATCCTTCTTAGCGCAGCTCTCGCGCTCGTATCGCTTACTCATCGCTACTCCGTGGAGGAGCGAAACAAGGCAGTGACGCTCGCCGCGGAGTGGGAGGCGATCTCCGCGCTCGCGGCCGGCGAAGGGTTCGCGACGGACCAAGCCCTTGCGAGGATGCAAGCGGCCGGAATGAACGGGGTCACGATCTCGGAAGACACGATCGGCGCGCTCCAGGATCAGGGGAAAGTCCGCCTCTCTACGTCGCAAACGCCGGGAACGGCTCGCCTCTACACCGTAGTCGCCTCGCACCCATCGCACGCGCAGCGCGTTCGCGCGGCGCTCGAATCCAGATTCCGAGGAAAGGTTTCCGAGGCGGAAGGGGGCCTGCGAGTCGAGGAGGTCCCTCCGGCCGCAATCCTCGAGACGCCCGCCGGTCTCGATCCGGAGGCATGCGCGGCGATCAACAGGCTTTCGCTCGTGTTGATCGCGCGCCTAGCAAACCCGCCCGGGATGACGAACGAGGCGGTGCGCGCGAGCGTTGCGTCCGCCGCGCGGCTCGGCGCGCAGGTCTATCTGCCCGTCGGAGAGCAGGTTCTCGGCCGGCGGGAGAGCATGAAGTCGCTGCTCGAGGCGCTCGAGAGCGGCGGGATGCTTTACGCTTCGCCCGAGTTCGCGAGAATCGGGGGAGACGCAAACGTGCTCCGCGATGCCCCAAACAGGGTCGTTCGCCTGCACGCCGCTCAGCCGGCCGAAATGGACAAGCTGACTCTGCCGGACGCGGTCGAGCGCTACTCTCGAGCCGCCTCAGAGCGAAACGTCCGGGTCCTTCTCTTGCGGCCGCTGAGCCTATCCTCGGAGAGGCCCTTGGAGTCGTTCGCGCAGCTCTGCGGCGCGGTTCAGGCACAGGTAGTACGCGAGGGCCTTTCGATCGAGGCGGCGCACTCGTTCGACGATCCCGAGGTTCCCGCATGGCTGTTCCCTGCTATCGGCCTCGCCGCTGCGCCCGCGCTCTTCTATGCCGGCGCAGCAATCCCATTCGGGACGCTATGGCAGGCGGTAGTCGGACTGCTCGTCTTGACGTTGGGTATCGGCGCGTACTTGCCCCAGGTTCGGCCCTACTGCGCTCTCGCGGCGGCGGCGGGCTTCCCGTTCGTCGCGTTCCTCATCGTGGACGCCGGACGAAAGCGGCCGCCGGCTCTCAACTACGCTCTCGCGACGCTGATCAGCCTCGCCGGCGGGCTCTGCGTCGCGGGGCTGCTGAACGGGCTTCCGTATTTCGTCAAGGCGCAGCAGTTCACGGGCGTCAAGCTCGCCCATTTTCTGCCGGTCGCGGCGGTGGGCGCGTACATGCTCTGGCGGCTCACGGACCTCCGCGGCGCGCTTCGAAGCTCGGTCAACTGGACTCAAGCGGTAATCGCGATCGCTCTGCTCGGCGCGATCGCCTTCATGGCGATCCGGACCGGAAACGAGAATCCATCCGCGGTCAGCGACCTCGAACTGCGCCTCCGATCCCTTCTCGACGCGCTTTTGCAGGTCCGCCCGCGAACAAAGGAGGTGTTTCTCGGGCACCCGGCCATGGTCGTCGGCCTCGGAATGCTGGCGGGAATCGCGGCGGGCCGGCTCAGCGAGCGAAAGCTCGCGGGCTGGACGGTCTTTGCCCTGATGCTAGGCGCGATCGGCCAGACCAGCGTTGTAAACACGCTTTGCCACCTGCACACACCTCTCGCCGTCGGGCTCACGCGAATCGGGATCGGGTTCGCGGTCGGCGGTATACTCGGCGGTCTCCTTTGGGCAGCCCTTCGGCGGGCCCTGCCAAAGGAGGAGGGCCTCGCTTGAGCTCCAACCTGCTCCTCGCCGGATACTTCGGCTGCGGCAATCTCGGCGACGACGCCATCCTGATGGGCCTTACCGAGGGCTTGGAACGCGAAGACGTCGAGCTCACGATGCTCAGCGGCGCGCCGGAAGAGAGCTTTCGAAACTACGGAATCCCTTCGATCGCCCGCAGGGACACACGGCAACTCCAGTCCGCGATCGAGCGCTGCGACCTACTCGTTTTCCCAGGCGGCAGCGTCTTTCAAGACGTTACGAGCGTGCGAAGCCCGGCGTACTACGCGGACCTGGTTCGAAGGGCCAAAAAGGCGAAGAAAAAGGTCGTCCTCCTGAGCCAGGGCGTGGGCCCGCTCAAGAGTTTCTTCGGCAGGCGTGCCGCTGTCTATGCCTTCAACGCCGCGGACGCAGCGGTGGTTCGAGACCCGGATTCGGCCGCGCTGCTGAAGGAGATCGGCGTCCGATCGCCGGTCCGCCTCGGCGCGGACCTATCCTTCCTCATGAAGCCAAGGCTTGCTTCCGAGATGGGCGAGTTCAAGGTCGGCGGGATGAAGACGGTCGGAATCGCTCCGAGACCCTACGGTAGGCACGCAAAGGCGATCACGAAGCTGTTCGGGGACTTGGCGAGGCGACTTTTCGAGGCGAACTTCATGCCGGTGCTGATCGAAATGGACCGGCACGAAGATGGGCCGCTCATTTACGACATCAGCAAGCAGCAAGGAGGGAAGGTGCCGGACATCCGCAAGCTCGACACGCCGATGCAGGTGCAGCAGCGAATGTCGCGCATGGAGGCCGTGATCGCGATGCGGCTGCACGCAGGGATCCTCGCCGCCAACGTGTTCGTGCCGCCCTTCATGGTCAGCTACGACCCGAAAGTGACCGCTTTCGCGAAGATGCTCGAGCTGCACCAGGCGGTCTCCATCGAGGGGCTGAAAGCGGACCGGCTCTTCGAATCCTTCATGGCGTTCATGCGGGACCGCGAGAGGAATCTGAAGGTGCTCGAAAGGCGGCAGGCGCATCTCGTCAAGCTCGCGCAAGTGAACATCGACACGCTGAAGGCGTTTCTGAAGTCCCCCGCGAGCGCATAGATTTCCATGCGCCCGTCTCGAATTCCGAATCCGACGAACCCGTCCTCGCGGTTCGGGAGTCCCATTCTAGAGGCTGTGCGGAATCTGGCTCGGCTCCCGAAGATCCCGCGTCCTACCCTGGGCGCGCTAATCGCGGCTGCCCTTTTCATGGGAGGATCGGCGCCTGCTCACGGCGCGGCGGACCTGCTCAAGTGGCTTCAGAAGGAGGTTCTCGACAAGATCCAGCTTTCCGGATCACGGACTCTCGGCTACCACAATCATACGGTCGAAGGCGACGAGGAGGCCTTCAACCTTCTCACGTACTACGGCTACGGCGGCAGGAGGTTCACGGACGTGGGGGCGATGAACGTGACCGGGCGCAACGTCGCGGGACTCGTCAACTTCCAATCCACAATCGACCAGAGCCGGTTTCGGGACCCTCAGCAGCAGAGGTTCACGATCGACTACGACCGAAAGCCGCTCAAGGTGAGTCTTGGCGACGTGCACGGCGGCCTCTTGAACACGAACCGGCTCGCCTCGTTCTCGAAGCTGCTGCGCGGAGGAGTCGCCCAGTACACGAGCGGCAACCTTCAGACGAAGTTCCTATATAGCGAAGCGCGGGCCAGCGCGCGGACCGTGACCCTCCAAGGGAACAACTCGGCGGGGCCTTACTACTTGAACTTCAGCCAGATCATCAGGGGCTCGGAGTCGGTGCGCGTGGACGAGCAGCCGATGCGGCTCGGCGAAGACTACGTGATCAGCTACGAGCTCGGGGCGATCACGTTCGTGAACCGGATCATCGCGCCCACGAGCACGATCGTCGTCACCTTCGAAGCGCTCGGATTCAACTCCCAGCGAGGCACGATCGAGGGCGCGGGAGCGACCTACGACATGGGCAAGGCGGGCAAGATCGGGCTGACCGCGCTTCGACAGCGCACGGGCGGGGGGTCGGGGCTCAGCACCCGTCTGGAGCGGTTTCAGGGCGCCGGCCCGCCATCGGTTCCGTACATCCTCGAATTCGAGCCGCTGCGCACGCGCCCTATCACGGTGAAGCTGGACGGCATCATCCAGACGGAGGGTTTGGACTACAACTTCGACCCGTTGAACCCTGCCATCTTCTACTTCAAGCGGTTCGTGCCGCTTACCAGCACGATCGACGTCGTTTACACGCCCAAGCCGACGCAGACGCTGGACGGAGACCGAAACGTGTGGGGCCTGGACTACCGCCTCCCCATCGGCAGCGGAAAGCACTCGGGATTCTTGAGCTACTACCAAGCGACGGGCGAGTTGGATAACGATCTTAATCCGCTCAAAGGCACCGCCAGGGGACTTGACGGCTCCTATCGAACGGGCCACTGGGAGCTTCGCGCAAGCCTGCGGAACGTCCCCGAGGACTTTGTCAGCGTCGAGACACGCGGATTCAATCGCAATGAGGAAGCGTTCGACTACGGGGTTCGCTATGCCGCCGCGCCGTGGACGATCGACCTGAGAGGCACCGACAGCGACATCGCCATTCGCACCGTGGACAAGGGAGGAAACATCAGCTTTCGGCGCGCGAAGGCCGAATCGCTGCGGCTTCTGGCCGGTTACCACAAGGACGTCGCGCAGCCGTGGGACTTCGAGTACAAGAGCCTGCGCAGCCAAAGCGCTGCGGGCGACGCGCGAGTGGACACCGCCGGGATCAGCACGAGCCGCACATTCGGCAGGCTGATCACCCGATTCGGCTTGGAGGCGCAGGACGCGCGCGGTCCCGTGACGACCGGTCCTAAGCCGGAGATCAAGGACATTCGCCTGAACACCGCGCGCGCGGAAACAACCTACACGGCCGGAAGCGCGTGGGCGTTCGGCCTCAAGGGGAGCGTCAGCGCGATCGACTCGGGTGACGACTCGGGGCAAGGATCGGACCTCAGCGTCAACGCTTCCTACGAGCCGAGCGCTAAGTTCGCCTTGAGCGCTTCGTACACGATGAGCGACTCCGGCCAGCTCGTCGCATTAGGGGCGTTCAACAACGGGATCGGGCTCGGATACAACGGCAACGGATACAGCGGCGGCTACTCCGGGATTCCTTTCACGACCGGGGCGACGGACATGCGGCTCTTCCAGGTGCTCGCGCGATCGCAGTTGAACCCGAGGGCGTCGCTTATCGCGCAGTACTACAAGTCTCGCTCGAGCGGCTCCATCACATCGAACTCGGAGACGACGACCTACGACTTCGGATTCGATTGGGACTTGGGTTCGGGGCACCTGGCTTCCGTCTCGCTCAACAAGAGCGATACAGAGTTCCTGTCTTCGCCGAGCTCGGCTTCCGCAACAACCTTCGACGTAAGCCTCGCCGGGTCGCCGAAGGGCCGCTGGTCGTACCGGCTGGGAGCGAACGCCCTTCTCACGGGCGGCACGAGCGAGTTCCAGCAGGACGGCGTGACCTTCGACGCATTCCTCGGCTACCGGCTCTCGCCCAAGGAGCGGCTCACGCTCAACTTCAATACGGGCAGAACGACCGGATACCTCGGACAGGAAAACACGAACTTCGGGCTCTCGTACCAGTACCAGATTTATCGAAACGTCGCGCTGGTGGGCAGCTACCGCATTCGCGAGGTCATCAACCTCGATCCGAAGGCCACCGGCGGCGCGTACCGCTCGAGCGGATTCGACTTGGAGCTGACGTTCACATTCGGCGGGTTTCGCTAGGGGTTCGGGGGTTGGGAAGGTATGGGGCCAATGGCGGAGAAGATTGACTGTTGTACGGAGGCTGCTTGCCTAGAGGCAGGGGCCCGGTCGTAACCCGCGGAGACATGGCGCGTTTCAGTTGCGTGAAGTACTTTCGGTTTTTGTTGCTTGCATTGCCGGCTTTGATCGCCGCGGGCTGCGGCGGCAGGTCGGGGACCTTCTTTACGCAAATTAGCGGCATCGTGACGGACCTCGACGGCGGAATCGTGCGCGACGCGCGCGTCTGGATCGGAACGAAGGAGACTCGAACCAACTCTTCCGGTCTTTACGTAATCTCCGGCATCGCGCAGGGAGAACGGCTCGTGCGCGCGGAGGTCTTTCGAGGCGGCACGAGGTTTACGGGCCAAAACGTGGCGCGCGTGTTCGGGAACGAGCGCACGAAGAACGTGAACCTGATGGTGGTCGCCGAGAACCAGCAGGCCGGCATCTTCGGCATCGTCAGGGACCGCAACGGCTTTCGAGTCCAGGGAGCGCGCGTCTTCGCCTTCGGAGGCGGGCTCTCCAGCAGCATGGACGTCACGGACGCCAACGGCGAGTACGAGATCGACGGGTTGGCCGCCGGAGTGTCTTACCTCCTCACCGCAAGCGCCCGGACCTACAACTCCGACACCACGAGCGTGGTGCTCGTCGCGGGCCAGCACCGGTCGATCGACTTCGTGCTCGAGTTCGAGACGAACCCGAGCATCCCCGCTCCTCAGAACCTGGAGGCGACTGCGTGGACGACTCCGTTCGAACCGACCCGCTCGCCGGCGCAAAACCAAGCCTACGAGGCGCTCAAGCGGATGCTCGATCCGCGCCGGGCGGAGAGAATCGCGACGAGCAGGACCACCGTCGGCGGCAACCACGTCGAGGTGGACCTGTTCTGGGACGAGATTCCGAGCCAGTACTACCACGCGCTTCTGGGATTCGGCATCTACCGCGCGCTTTCGCAGGGCGGTCCGGCGAGCGCAGTTGACTTCCTGCGCGATCCGAACGCGACCTTCTTCGCGGACGTGGACGACGACCTTCGGCCGTTTCAGGCCTATTACTACGAGGTCACGTCCCTAAACACGAGCTACCCGGATACGCCCAATTCGGAGAGCCCGCCGAGCAACAGGTACGGCGTCGTGCCGCTGGACGACCTGGTGCTCTTGCCGGAGCTTCAGAATCCGCTGGTCTTTAGGTGGCTGGGGGGATCGGGCGCGACTCAGTACGCCGTGTATCTCTTCGACGAGTACCCGAGAATCGCGGTGACCTCGATCTGGAATACCGAGAGCACGCCGACTTCGGGCACTTCGCAGCTTTATACGGGCCCGCCGCTTCAGTCCGGCCGGCGGTACTACTACGTGGTTCTCGGCTCCGCGAACGGCGGCGACGCGCGCACGCTCAGCCGGATCGTGGAGTTCGTCGCGAACTAACCGCAACGGGTCTACGGAACGCGAACAGTCCTGTTCGCATGCGGGGCAGACAGTCCTGTCTGCCCTCCGGGCACGCGCACTTGGGTTCAAGCCAACGGCATGCAGCGCAGCGCCCCTGCAGGCAGGAGTGCCTGCGTTCCGGGGCGGCTATGGAACGCGAACAGTCCTGTTCGCATGCGGGGCAGACAGTCCTGTCTGCCCTCCGGTCACGCGCACTTGGGTTCAAGCCGACGGCATGCAGCGCAGCGTCCCTGCTGGCAGGAGTGCCTGCGTTCCGGGGCGGCTATGGAACGCGAACAGTCCTGTTCGCATGCGGGGCAGACAGTCCTGTCTGCCCTCCGGGCACGCGCACTTGGGTTCAAGCCGACGGCATGCAGCGCAGCGTCCCTGCTGGCAGGAGTGCCTGCGTTCCGGGGCGGCTTTGGAACGCGAACGGTCTTGTTCGCATGCGGGGCAGACAGTACTGTCTGCCCTCCGGGCACGCGCACTTGGGTTCAAGCCGACGGCATGCAGCGCAGCGTCCCTGCTGGCAGGAGTGCCTGCGTTCCGGGGCGGCTTTGGAACGCGAACAGTCCTGTTCGCATGCGGGGCAGACAGTCCTGTCTGCCCTCCGGGCACGCGATCATAGATTCATGCCAACAGGATGCGGGGCGGCCGCCATGCAGGCGGGCGGTCTTATCTTCCCAGCGGGCTCTGAACTTTTCGCGACCCGGCGAACGGCAATAACGTGAGCCGGGCCCGCACGTCCCAGGATTAGCCGAGCGCAGCCTTGCAGCTTCGGCAGCCCGGCGATTTCGGCGGCGCTGGGTACAGTCTGTCGTTCGCCGTCGGCGATCCGCCGCATCTGGCGGCATGCATGCAGATGAGAATTCGAGCGATCTTCCTGGCCGCATGGATGCTCTGCGTCTGCGGTCCCGTATCCGCCCAGACCGGCGCCCTCACCGTCGAGATCGGTTCGGCCGGCACGTCGGGCGAGGCGATGGCGAAGGCGGACGCCGCCGCCAGGTCTTTTGCGCGAAGCGCCGCCCGGCTCACCGAAAGCTCGCGAAAACTTCTCGCGCGAGCAGGCCGCTACGACCCAGGAATCCCCTTCAGCCTCCCGACCACCGTTCGGCTGACGAAGAACGGCCGCACGCTGCCTGGACCGGCTTCGAACAGGGACGGCGCGTTAACGCTCGCCTTCGACTCGTCCGGTCCCCGCGCATTTCCGCCCTCCTACCGACAGCTCCTGGAGGACACGTTCAGCCGCGCGAAGAGCCACATGGACGCCGTGTTCGGAGCTCCCGCCTCGGGCGGGACCGTGTTCGTTCGCAACTTCGACGCGGACATAGGCGACCGTCACGCGGTTACCGGCGGCTACTACGTTCACGACAACGGCGCGAGCGAGCGGGAGATTCGATTCCCCGTTTACAACGCATCGGAAGCCGCCGCGGTGAACTTCGTGCACTGCCTGCTTCTGGCGTATCTCGGCCCGAACAGCTACGCCTTCGATGCGTTCCAGGAGGGCCTCGTGCGCGCGGCGACGATGCGCGTCGTTCGGTTCGCGGGCGCTCTGCCCGCGGGGCTCGATCCCGACATCGTGAACCAGGTTCTAGAGAACACCTACGACGTCGGGACCTGGTACGACTGGTACAACCAGCGGGCGCTCGGGGGCCCGGCGTTCATTGCCCCGAACCTGCTGAACGTGCCGCTTCCGCCCGGCGGCAGCCTCGGCGGCATATACCTGCTGCGCTACACGATGGCGGGCTCGGCGTGGCAGAAGCTGCTCGCCGAGTACACCGGCTTCATCAAGACGTTCAACGAGCAGTTCTACACGAACCCGACGATCGGCGGCGACGTCCCCGCGCTCGTCGTGCTCGGGCAGAACGTCCTCGACACGCTTGCCGGCGCGCCGAACGCCACGGTCGAAGGAAAGTCCTTCGCGGACTGGTACCTGCGGCAGTTCATCCTGCAAACCTCGGCCACGCGCGGCTTGAAGCTTCTCGTGCAGCCACTCCCGCTACCGCCCGATCCCGGAACGAGCGACTTCGGGGTGTTCGCGGTGCAGGCGACGTATTTCGAAACGGTCTCAGGCGGCAACGAGATACTTTTGAGCGGCGTGAGCTATCCGATCTTCTGGTCGGACGCTTACAACCGGATCTTCCCGAGCGCGCAGGAGGACCGGATGGACATCGCCGGCGCTTATGGTGCGGTCGCTCCGAACCTGCCGAACCTGCATCTGGACCTGCCCTACCGATGCGCCGTGGACATCCCCGTTCAGGACCGGATCGCCCGCGCGTACCTGCCCGCCGGAGGGATCGCCACCGGACAAAACCCGACGGAGAACGACTTTTACGGCACCGTGGTCGGCGTCGCAGGCGGGCCCGGCGTGACCGTCCGCGTGCGGCTTACGATAGGCGGCGGGACGGTGATCGACAACATCCCGGCGACGTTCAACGCCTTCGGCTTCCGCATCAACACACCGGAGTTCCTCGGCTATCAGAGGCTCCGCGTGGAGGTGATCCGCAGGCAGAACAACCTAGATACCGTGGTCATCGACCGCCGAGTGAACAAGGGCCCCGGGCCGATCGGTCTGGACCTGCGCACGAACGACGGCGAGGCCACGTTCAATATTTTGAGTGGCGTTCCGCGAGGGCTCTCCACGCTCGGCCTTCCGATCGATCCGTTTACGACGCTCGCGGGGGAGATGCTCGGCATCCCCGAGTCCGAAGTATTGTTGGCGCGCTACAACGGGTCTCGGGCGCGCTACGACATCTACCCGGACTGCGGGCCGCCCGTGGTCGGAAACGGGTACTTCCTTCGGCTAGAGAACGCTCAGGCGCCGTTCAGCATTGCCGGCCGCACCAGCCCGGGAGCGCCCATTGCGGTCGCGCTTCGCCCAGGATGGAACCTCATCGCGTGCCCGCTCACCACGAACACGCCGACAAGCAGGGTCACCGTAGTTCACGCGGCGGACTTCCCGAAGGCGTACGCGGACGCCGTGGGAACGGAGGTCGGCGCGACGTTCTTCGAGTTCGCGCCTGGGCCTCCCGACCAGGCGTCGGGCGCGCCGGAGACGGGAACGATGGTCGAGGCCACCGAATTCAAGGCAGGCAAGGCGTACTTCGTGCGCGTGCTTGTCGCGGAAGGGGTTTCCCTGCTTTTCAGCCCGGAAACGCCGTCGCAGCTCGCGCCTTCCTCGGGCACCGGCATGCCAGGCGGCAAGTGGGCGCTTCGCCTGTCGCTGCGTAACGGGCCGCACCACGCGGACGCCGTCGTCGGACAGTCTTCCGTCGCGACGATCTGGTTCGACCCGCGCGAGGACAGCACCTTGCCGCCCGGAATGGGAGGCATGCAGCTCGTATGCGAGGCGAGCGAGCAGCTGTACCGCGATTTCCGCCCCCTGCGGTCGCCCCAGACGTACCGAATCCGAGCCACGAACCTGCGCCCTGGCAGGACGTATTCGGTTCGGCTGACCTTCGACGAGGGCTCGCTTCGGCGCTACGTGTTCCGGGATCGCGACGCGTTCGTATCCCGAGTTTTCAACGGCCCGGCCGAGTATTCGTTCACCGCGCGCGGGCCGGAGCGGTTCTTCGAGATTCGCGTGGAGCGAGGCTCGTGGTAAGAGCCCGCAGGCGTGGAGCCAAGCTGGTCGCGCCCGTACTTGCCGGCGCGGCCGTTCTTTCTGGCGCAATGGCCGCGCTTTCCTTGTTGCCAGGCTGCGGAGGCGGGGGCGGAGGAGGCGCGCTCGCCACGCTCGTCGGGCGAATTCTGAACGTGGAGAGCGGCGGGCCTACGAACCCGCAGTCCTCCGTGCAGGTCGGATCGCGAAGCACGCTGACGTCCGCGACCGACGGCAGCTTCCAGCTCTCCGCGCCCAAGAACACGACGCAATTGTCGGTGGACACCTTCAACCCCAACCTCGGCGTCTGGACCTTCACGTTCCCGCCCGCGAACGGAGTGACCGACGTGGGCGACCTGTGGGTGGGGCCCGAGCGCGTGACGCTTACCGGCAAGGTCCGAGACTCGACCACAGCGAATCCGGTCGCCGGCGCGAGCGTGAGCTTTGCCGGGCGGTCCGCGACATCGGCGGCCGACGGAAGCTTCTCCTTGTTGGATGTGGCCTATTCCAGCGCCACGCAAACGGCGTTCTGGGGCATCGTGGGCACTGTTCGGGCGACCGGCTACTTCCGCACCGACTTCAGCGCGCAGCCGAACCTGGCGGTCGGCGGCGTCGTGGACGTCGGGGACGTCTTCCTTACGCCGCTCAGCGACCCGAATCCCCCCGGCCCGCCGTTTAATATATGGGGCATCGTGACGGCGAGCGGCGGCCCGCAGGGAGCCATAGTGCGGTTAAAGCAAAACGGAAACGACGTGCGGGTGTTCAACGTCGGCGCGGACGGGAAGTACCTCTTCTTCGTCGCGCCGGGAACGTACACGATCAACGCCACCAAGGGCGCGCAGACCGCTCCCGACCAGCAGGTCACCCTCACGCAGCCCAACGAGGTGATTCGGCGTGACTTCAACCTTCAATAGGCGTTCGTTCGCGATTCGGGCCGGCTGGGGCGTCTTGGCGCTCGCCGGGGCGGTCGGGATCGTGCTCTATGTGCGCTGGCTCGTGAGCGTGGACCCGTTCGCGCGCTTCCGGCCGAACGTGCGGGAGCCCCTGGGCGGCCAGATCGGGGTTCGGCTGGAGGACGTGAAGCTCACGGTTTTCTCCGCGGAGCAGCTGATCGGCGAGTGCAAGGTGGGCCGCGTGGACGTTCGACGGGACCGCCAGAAGATGGACCTGTACGCGATCGCGGACGGCCGCTACGTCGGAAAGGAAGGGGACGTGCGATTCTCCGGTCCGACGGCCGAGTACGACGCCTCTCGCGGGATGCTGCGAGCTTCGCAGGGCGCGCGCGTATGGAACGCGGACATGGACCTGACCTCCGGCGAGTTCGCCTACCACGAACGCCAGGAGCGTCTGATCGTGCCGGGGAACATCCGCGGCAAGCTCTTCGGCGGCGAAGTGATCGCCACACGCCTTGAATACTTCCCGAGGACGGGCGCTTACGCGACGGGGCCCATCGAGTGGACGGGCGAAATCGAAGCGCTCGAGCAGGAGGCCGCGCAGGGCCGCCGCGTGAAGTGGACGATCAAAGCCGTGGGCAGCGCAAAGGCGAAGGGGGATGTGGAGGAGTACCAGAACGTCGAGGCCACCGACGGGGAGGTCCTGCTCAAGGCGCCCAAGGTCGAGCTGAACCGAAAGACCGACGTGCTGAAGGCGACCGGGCGCGTGTACTACTACGGGCTCGACGCGAACCTCGTGTGCGACGAGGTCACCGTGTACCGAAAGGAAAAACGCGCGGTGCTCGTCGGGAACGTGACGATGCTCGTCAAGCCGGAAGAGGAGGAGAGGCTGGAGGTCGTGGAGATTCCGCCGTTCCAGCCCGTCGTCCCGGAGGAGATCGCCCGGACGCGGCCCCCCGCTCCGCAGCGAACCTCCGAGGAGCAGAAGAAGCAGGAAGAGGAGATCCGCTCCACCAAGAACCTTCGCAAGTACCCGATCTCGGTGCACGCCGAGCGGATCGAGTATTGGTACAAGAAGGGCGAGCGCCACGCGCAGATCTCGGGCAGCCCGGAGGCGTTCCAGGGGCTTCCGAACGACGGCTGGCGGCGCGCCTGGGCGCCGAAAGCGTACTACGACGGCGAGAAGGAGACCCTCAAGATGATCTCGTCCGAGGGAAAGAGGGACACACGGGTAAAGACCTCCGTGGGGGACGACCTCGTGGCCACTTGGTTCCTGGTCTCGACCAAGAAGGGCCAGGAGAACGAGTGGGAGGGCGAAGGGATCGAAGGCGACGTGATCATCAACGAAGAGGAGGACCGCCCCGGCGGAAGGTCGGGAACCCAGCCACCGCCCGCAGCCAAGCCGCCTCCGCTGAAAGGGGATATCGGGAGAGCGAAGCGGGGCGGATAGAAGCACATTGTCTGCGTGGAAGGGCTGGTCATCTGCGAGAAACCCACGTTGAGCGTCTCGCGCATTCCACTCGTACCTGACCGCTTGTGACGTGATCCTCTCATTTAAGAGTCCCGGGAACTTTACGAGTATAAGAAAGCGTCTAGTCGGTTAGACCTTTCGGGAGGAATGTCAAATGGCCGGAGAAGGCGGGAGGCGGAAGTGGTGGCCCGAGCACATGGGGGTCAACCTCGCTAGTGGCAACCTGCACCTGGAGCTGGGCTCCGGCTCCTGCGTGACCTGCGGGGGGGGGGGGGGAGCGGCACCTCGTACCCGAACCCGCAAGACACAGACCTCCACGGCCCGGTCCTGATCTACAACACCCTCGGCACGGCGGACTCCGACCTCGGCCCCAAGTGGATGCTCCCGTACCACTGTTACATCTCCGTGGACGGCCAGGGAAACGTCACGCTGATCGACGCCGACGGAACCGAGCGAATCTTCACGGCCGTCGGCGATCCCCCGACATCCTGGACCGCCGACAAGGAGGACGTGGCGCTCACCGACGACGCCACGTACTACATTTTCACGCGCTGGAGCGGCGATAAGTGGTACTTCCGAAAGACCGGCACGAACGCCAACAAGCTGGAGAAGATCGTCAGCCGGACCGGGCACGAGATCACGCTGACCAGGGACGGGAACGCCCGCATCACCAAGATCACCGACGGCTTCGGGCGCGAGACCCTGCTCTTCTACATCACGTACTCCTCGATCACCCGCCTGAACGAGATTCGCGAGCCGGCGCCCGGCGACGTCGGCTGGTACTCGACCTTCCTGCAGTACGACTCGTCCGGGAGGCTCGTCGAGATCAAGAACCCGATGGGCGAGACCACGCGCTTCGAGTACGACGGCTCGAACCGAATCACCAAAGCCATCGACGGACACGGCGAGGCCACCGAGTACACCTACGACGGGAGCAGCCGGGTCACGAACGTCAAGGACCCGAACCTGAAGAGCACCGCCATCGCGTACCCGTCTTCCACGTCCCGTACCGTCACCAACCGCCTGAGCAAGGTCACGACCTACACGATCGACGCTAGTCTCAGGGTCACGAAGATCGCGGACGCGCTCTCCAACGAGACGGAGTTCGCCTGGGATTCCACCACCTGGGAGACGACTTCCACTCTCGGACCGAAGATTCCCGTCACCGGGACCCCCTGGAGCCGCCACAAGACGATCTTCACGTACGGCACCACCGGAATGGCGCGCCACGAGCTGATCAAGCGCGAGCTCAAGAAGATCACGGACACGGACTCTACCGGCACGCTCCTGAAGTCCGAGGAGTGGACCTACAACTCCCAGCACGACGTTCTGACCTTCAAGAACGCGCTCGGAAAGACCTGGACGATCACCTACGAGGTGGACGGCGTGGGGGTAAGCGTCGGGCTGGTCAAGACCCGCGTGAACCCTCTTTCCCAAACCTACGAGACGAACACCTTCGACTCGGCCGCCAACAAGTACCGCCAGCTCACCACCAAGAACGGCGTGAACCAGACCTGGACATTCGCCTACAACCAGAACACGGCTAATTCCTACGGCAAGCCCGACAAGATCACCGCGCCCTCGGGTGCGATCACGAACCTGAAGATCGACGTGCGAGGAAGGCGCTACGAGGAGACCGGACCCTCCGGCAACACCGAGAAGTTCGAGTTCGACGCGCTCGACCGCCTGGTCCGCCAGACCCACCCGGACGGAACCTCCCTGGAGTGGGTCTTCGACTGCTGCCACCTCGTCGCGACCGTGGACGAGAACAAGCACGGCAGGACCATGGAGTACGACAAGCTGGGGAGACTCGTCAAGGAGATCGACGAGAACGGCGAGGAGACGAGCTACGGCTACAACGACGAGGGCTGGCGGACCACCCTCACCGACCCCCGCGGCAAGGTCACCACGACGACCTACGACGACATCGGGCGCGTCATCCAGATCGACTACCCGGGAGGCTGGAAGGAGGTCTTCACCTACTTCGAGCCCGGCCACCTCAAGACCAAGAAGAACGAGAAGGGCGCGGACTCCACGACCGTCACCATGGTCTACAATGACCTGTACCAGCTGACGAAGAAGGACTTCCCCTCGGGAACGGACACCGAGTTCGAGTGGGACGCCGCGGACCGGCTGACGAAGATGAAGGACGCCTCGGGCGAGAAGCGCTATTACTACGACGACGCGGACCGAACGACCAAGGTCGAGCAGGGGCCGCAAGGGTTCACCCTCGGCACGAACCACAACTACGTGCTCGAGTACGCCTGGAACGCGGCCTCCCAGAGAACGCAGACGAAGGTCACCGTCAGAACGCTCAGCGCCAAGACCTGGAACCTCGCCTACCTCGCGGACGGGTATTTGGACACCGTCACGAACCCGGACGGCGACGTGACCAAGCACGAGTACCTGACGGACGGGCGCGTCAAGAAGATCACGCTGAAGAACGACACCACGGACAAGAAGTCCACACGCGAGACCTTCTACCAGGACACGAACGACTCGCACGCGTACGTGTCGGGCAAGAACAAGCACGTCAGGAAGACGCTCGACAAGAAGCAGGCGGGAACTACGATCAGCAGCTTCGAATACGAGCTGGACTTCGCCGGCAACCGCCTGAGTATGAAGGACTCAGGCGGCAAGTACTGGGCGTACGGCTACGACCCCCGCTACCAGCTCGTCAACGAGACCAAGTGGTCGGCGAAGACGGGCGGGACGCGCGACTATCAGTTCGGCTTCATCTACGATCCCAACGGAAACCGGCTCTTTCAATTCGAAGACGCCGTGAAAACTGACTACGCGTACGGCGAGAACAACGAGATGACCGCGTCCGGGTCCGACACCTGGACTTACGACCATTTCGGAAACACGAAAACGAAGGTCTCGGGCGGAAACACCACCACCTTCAACTGGGACTCCGAGTCGCATCTGACGTCGATCGACTATCCGAATACCGCCAACGACGACACGCATGAATACGACGGCCACGGAATGCGCATGAGAAGCAAGCTTGCGGGCGCTTCCGACTGGACCAACTTCGTCTACGACGAGCTCAGCTGGGAGCTCCTG
>Ga0187892_10006613_pt1 | contig 17095 bp, 17 predicted proteins | sample MA1701073metaG_FD_139345 | JGI IMG/M metagenome (GOLD analysis project Ga0187892, IMG submission 139345) | Bio-ooze microbial communities from a basaltic lava cave in the Kipuka Kanohina Cave System on the Island of Hawaii, USA - MA170107-3 metaG ... | reverse complement strand
GGCCATCAACCGCGGCACGCCCGTGAGCGGCTGAAGCATGGCCCGCACCTCCTCACGGGTGAGGACTACCGGCAGCCGTTGCGGGCGCTTCGCACGGACGATACCGTCCAGCCAGGGAAGGTCTAGTTCCAGCACCTCGCGGTAGAGGAACAGCAGGCCGCTCAGCGCCTGGTTCTGCGTGGAGCTGGCCACCTTCCCGTCGACCGCGAGCGAGCTGAGAAAGCGCGTGACCTCGGGCGCCCAAATCTCCGAGGGGTGGCGCTTGCCATGAAAGAGGATGTAGCGCCTGGTCCACGCGACGTAGGCCTCCTCGGTGCGGCGGCTGTAGTGGCGGACGCGGAGGGCCATGCGTACGCGATCGAGGAGTCGCGGCTTGGGTGGTCCGGTCGGGCTGCTCTCGCGGAGCGCGGACGTGGGGCCTCCACAACCGCCGCCGGACAGCGTCGGATAGGAAGCCGCCGCGCTCAGTACAGACCCCACCATGCGACCAGGCACTCCCCCGTGGCAGGCAGCGTAGGCAATTGGCCCAGGCTCCGCAAGTCCAGATCTCGATACGGTGAGAGCGCCGGCGTGTCTTTGGTCGGCGCCGAACTCCGGTGTCCGCCGGAGGGATTTCGTGGAGCCGCGACTGCCGAGGCTCCAGATGAAGACGCGCGCGGTTCACCGGGGGTGGGAGGGGTTGCGACCAGTCGGGCGATCACACGGTCGCCCCGCCCCCGCGCCTTGGCGCTCGCGAGCGAGTTCGACCTGTCCTGCCCCGGGTCAACCCGAGGTTGGGGGAGTTGGCTTCGGGGACAGCTGCCGTGACGGACGAAGCTGCCTCAGGAGCGGGTAGGCGAGGGAAAGCACTGACAGCCACCCGAGTGGAAGCTTGGTCTCCTTCATGATCTGCCGTACGGCCCACAGCAGCAGACCCAGCCCGAGAATCGTAGGTAGATCAAGGGGCCCGCGCGCCAGCCGGGAGGCGGCGACGTTCAGCCCGCCAAGCTCGATCAGCGCCGTGACATCGTCAGCATCGCCGAGGAGGAGGCCGAGTGTGCCGCCGAGCGCTTCGATCAGGACGGCCGCGGTCGTCTCTCCCGGCTGGTAGGTCAAGAGGAGGCTCCGCGTGCGCCCGGATGCCTTCGCCGAGCGAACGCCGGGGTACTGGCTGGCAGTTGTCTCGATGTGCGCGGGCGAGGCCGTCGGCGGGAGGCGGACGCGAAGCCGTCCCGGGCTCTTGTGGAGAACCGACAGCCGCGGCTTCGTTCTCCTCGGTTCCGTCGCCTCAGCCTCCCTGCCCCTCGAGCAGGCCGCGGCCGTCGGCGCGGGCGCGGTCCAGCACTTCCCGGACGGCGAGCCCCTTTTCGCGCGCCACGCGCGCGACGTCGGCGAACTCGGGCGTGACCGTGATCACGCGCCCGCCCAGGCGCGACACCTTGAACAGGATCGGCCCGCACGCGGTGGTCAGCGTCACGATCTCGCGGTCGAGCGTCGCCCGCTCCATCGGGCTCCAGCGTACCCCGAGCGTCGTCGATTCCTCGAAGACGATGCGCGACAGCTCGGCGACCCGGTTCTCGGGGCAGAGAGCGGTCAGGACGACGCCCGGCCGGCTGCGCTTCATGATGACCGGCGTGAGGAACACATCCAGCGCGCCGCCCTCGAGCAGGCGATCGATCAGCGGCTCGTAGAGCTGGGGCGACATATCGTCGATCGTGGTCTCGAGCTGGTACACGGTCTCGGCGGCCCGCGGCGTCGCCGTCAGCGTGCCGAGCACACATCGCAGCAGGTTCGGCGTCGCCATCTCCCGCGTGCCAGCGCCGTAGCCGATCGCGTCGATCGTCATGCCGGGCATGACACCGGCCGAGCGCGCCAGCGTGGTAAGGAGCGCCGCACCGGTTGGCGTCACCAGCTCGGCCCTGACCTGGGTGTCGACGACGGGGAACCCCTTCAGCAGCTCCAGCGTCCCGGGAGCCGGTATCGGGATCGTCCCGTGGGCGCTGTCGACCATGCCGCCGCCGATCGGGAGCGCCGACACGTGAACCGACTCGATCCCGAGCAGGGAGAGCCCGACGACCGCGCCCGTGACGTCGATGATGGCGTCGACCGCCCCCACGTCGTGGAAGTGGACTTCCTCGATCGTCGACCCGTGAACCCGGGCCTCGGCCTCCGCGAGTCGTGTGAAGACCCGGCTGGCGCCGTCGACGACGCTCCCGGTCAGGCGGCTCTCGCGCAAGATCCGGAGAATGTCGCCAAGCGACCGGTGGTGCAAGTGGGTCGCCCGGTCGATCTCGACGTCGGCCTTGGCCGCGCGGAAGGCGCCACGCCGGACTTCCCGGCTGGTCAGCGTCCAGCCGGCCAGGGGCAGTTTCTGCAGCTCGGCCCGGAGTGATTCGAGGGAGAGCCCGGCGTCGAGGAGTGCGCCGAGGATCATGTCGCCCGAGGCGCCGCTCGGGCAGTCGAAGTATGCCGCCCTCACCTGATCTTTTCGATCAGCTGATTGATCAGCGAGGCCTGGCACGCCGCGCCGTAGCCATTGTCGATGTTGACGACCGACACGCCGGGGGCGCACGAGTTGAGCATGGCGAGGAGCGCGGTCACGCCGCCGAACGCCGTCCCGTAGCCGATGCTGGTCGGGACCGCGATCACCGGCCGGTCCACGAGCCCACCCACGACGCTCGGCAGCGCGCCCTCCATGCCGGCCACGACGACGATGGCGTTGGCCTCGGCCAGCAGCGCATGCTGGTCGAGCAGACGATGGAGTCCGGCCACACCGCAGTCGTACGCCCGCTCGACGCGATTGCCCAGCGCCTCGGCGGTGATCGCCGCTTCCTCGGCCACCGGGACGTCCGCGGTTCCCGCGGACACGACGGCGATGAGTCCGATCTCCGAGGTCGGTTCCGGCCGGATGACCGCCATCCGGGCCTCGGCGTGGTAGCGATGCGGCAAGCCGGCGCCGGCGATCGCGGCGGCTGCATCGGGCGTCAGCCGCGTGGCGAGGACGTTCGCATGGTGCTCGGCGAGGCGCGTGACGATCGCGACGACCTGCTCGGGCGTCTTGCCTTGACCGAAGACCGCCTCGGGCGCGCCGCTGCGGAGCGCGCGGTGCAGGTCGACCTTGGCGAAGCGGACGTCCTCGTAGGGGAGAGTCCGCAGCCGCTCCAGCGCCTGGTCGATCGGCGTGGATCCGGACGCCACGGCCTCGAAAAGCGCCCTGAGCGCGGCTCGGTCCATCAGCCCTGTCCCTCCCGGGACCCAACGCATCGGTGAAGCCGCCGCCCACGCAACTCCGAACCGGACATCCCTTCCGGCCGACTGCCGGGGAACGAGCGGGCGGCGCGGGCAATCCCATGTCCGCCGCGCGGGGCGGCGGAGCCCGTTCGTCCTCCATGACGCGTCCTGAGCGAGCGCGGCGGCCATTCGATTCCCCGAGCCAGGAGGGGCGAGCCTCGACCGCCGAACGGTCCGGTCGGGGCTTCCTGAGCGGTGTGCGTCCTCATCGAGTCGTCGTGGAGGCACCGGGGCGCTTGAGGTTCAGCAGGAGGTTGGCGCTGCCGGTCTGGAAGCCGCCGAGGTCGACCGCGACGTAGACGTACCCCAGCTCGCGAAACCGCTCGACGATTCTCTCGTGACGCCCGTCCTGCCAGAGCCGAGACAGGTCATCGAGCGGGAGCTCGATCCGCGCGAGCGTGTCGTGATGCCGGACCCGGAGCTGCCGGAAGCCCAGCTCCCGCAGGAAGGCCTCGGCCGCGTCGACCCGCCGGAGCTTGTCCGCCGTGATCGGATCGCCGTACTGGAACCGGGACGAGAGGCACGCGAAGGACGGCTTGTCCCACGTCGGCAAGCCCAGCTCGCGGGAGATCGCCCGGATCTCGGCCTTCGTGAGCTCGGCGTCGATCATCGGCGCGCGCACGCCCCGCTGCCGGGCCGACTGCATCCCGGGACGGTGATCGCCGAGGTCGTCCAGGTTTGCGCCGTACACGAGCGTCTTGAACCCCTCCCGCTCGGCGATCGGCGCCAGGTTCGCGAACAGCTCCTCCTTGCAGAAGAAGCAGCGGTTCACGGGATTCCGCGCGTAGTCGGGGTTGTCCAGCTCGCGGGTCTCGATGACGAGGTGCCGCATTCCCAGCAGCTCACCCAGGCGCCGCGCCTCGGCCAGCTCCGCCGACGGGTAGGTCTCCGAGTCCGCGGTGACCAGCAGCGCGCGCTCGCCCAGCGCATCCCGGGCCGCCCGCGCCAGGAGCGTCGAGTCCACACCGCCGGAGAACGCGACCACCACGCTCTCCATCTCGCCCAGCACCTCGACCAACCGGTCGTACTTAGCCGTCAATGCGAACCAGCTCCCGGAAGGCGGCGTAGCGCGTCTCGATCTCGGCCGGCGCCAGACGCGTCAGCCGGTTCAGCGAGAAGTCTTCCACCGTGAAGGACGCCATGACCGAGCCGTAGACGATGGCGCGGCGGATCGTCGCCGGCTCCACCGTGCCCTGCGCGGCGATGTGGCCCATGAAGCCACCGGCGAAGGTGTCCCCGGCGCCCGTCGGATCGAACACCGAGTCGAGCGGATACGCCGGCGCGAAGAAGAACTGGCCGTCGGCCGCCATCACCACGCCATACTCACCTCGCTTCACCACCACCGTCTTGGGGCCGAAGCCCACGATCGCCCGTGCGGCCCGGACGAGGTTCGGCTCCTTGGCGAGCTGGCGGGCCTCCGCGTCGTTGATGACCAGGACGTCGACCTCGGCGAGCACCCGCTGCAGATCGTCGCGCTTGCCCTGGATCCAGAAGTTCATCGTGTCGAGCGCGACCAGCCGCGGCCGGGCCATCTGCCGGAGCACGTCGAGCTGGAGCACCGGGTCGATGTTGGCCAGGAAGAGAAACGGCGCGCCCGCGAGCGCCGGCGGCAGCACGGGCTTGAAGTCGGCGAACACGTTGAGCTGGGTGTCGAGCGTCCGCGCCTCGTTGAGATCGTAGCCGTACTCGCCCACCCACCGAAACGTCCGGCCCCGCGCCGGCTGGAGACCACTCGTGTCCACCCCGCGGTCGCGAAGCAGCGTGAGGTGCTCCGGCGGGAAGTCGTCCCCCACCGTCGCGACCACCCGAACGGTCGTGAAGAAGCTGGCCGCGTACGAGAAGAAGGTGGCCGAGCCGCCCAGCGCCTCCTTGACGCTGCCGAAGGGCGTCGTCACGCTGTCGAGCGCCACCGAGCCCACGACGAGCAGGTCAGCCACGGCGCGTCTTTCTCGCCGGCGCCGCGGGGAGGTACTTGTCGATGAGCAACGCCAGCCGCTTGCGGGTTCGGGGCGGGAATACCGTCGGGCTCGTGATGATGGCGTTCTTCAAGAGCTCGGGGCATCCGCAGGTGCGCGGCGGCCCGATCGCGGGAAGCGACCGCTTCAGTACGTCCTTGGCGGTGACGACGTTCTTGAGGAGATTGGCGATCACCGTCTCGACCGTGACCGTCTCATGGGACTCGTGCCAGACGTCGTAGTCGGTCGCCAGGGCGAGGGTGGCATAGCAGAGCTCGGCCTCGCGCGCGAGCTTCGCCTCGGGCATGTTGGTCATGCCGATCACGTCAACGGACCAGGAGCGGTAGATCCGCGACTCCGCCTTCGAGGAGAACTGCGGCCCCTCGATGCAGACGTAGGTGCCGCCGCGGTGCACGGTGGCGCCGGTCTCGCGCGCGGCCTTATCCAGGACGGCGGCCAGGTCGGGGCAGACCGGATCAGCCATGCCCACGTGGGCCACGATCCCGTCGCCGAAGAAGGACGAGACGCGCCGCCGGGTCAGGTCCACGAACTGGTCGGGAATGACCAGATCGAGCGGCCGGATGTGCTCCTTCATGCTGCCGACGGCCGAGATCGAGATGACCCACTCGACGCCGAGCGACTTCAATCCCCACAGATTCGCGCGGAAGTTCAGCTCGCTCGGCATCACGCGATGGCCACGCCCGTGGCGCGGGAGGAACACGACCTGCCGATCCTCGAAGCGGCCCACGCAGTAGGCGTCCGATGGGTCGCCGAAGGGCGTGCGCACGCGCTTCCACCGAACCTTTGAAAGCCCTTCGAGCTCGTAGAGCCCGCTACCGCCGATGACGCCGATCGTGGTCACGCGCTCCACGCTCCCTCTGTTCGGTGGGCATGAGCCTCGGTGACGCGCACCCTCGCCAGCCGGCCGATCAATGCGTCCGGGCCCGCGAACGTCACCTCGACAAAGTTGCCCGTGAGACCCACCAGGCGTCCGGTCTCCCTCTCCCGGGTGGCGAGCACCAGCACCTCCTCGATCCCGTCCACGAGTCGCTGCCGGAACGCGAGGTTCTTCGCCTGTCCCAGACGCCGGAGCTGCCGGCTCCGCTCGCTCGTCTCCCGCGCCGGGAGATGGTCGGGTCGACCGGCCGCCTCCGTCCTCGTCCGGTCCGAGTAGGGGAACACGTGCAGGTAGGAGAAGGGAAGCGCTGTGACCAGGTCGCGTGTCTCGGCGAAGTCCTCCTGCCGCTCGCCCGGGAATCCGGCGATCAGATCGGTGCCGAGCCCGAGGACCGGGATCGACTCGACCAGTTTATCAACTATTCTGCGATAAAGACCCGTCGTATAAGGCCGACGCATGCTTCGTAGCACACGGTCGCTCCCGCTCTGAAGTGGGAGGTGGAGATGGGGCGCAATCACGGGGATGGTCGTGACCGCTTCCGTCAGCTCGGCCGTGAAGTAGGCCGGCAGCAGCGAGGAGAGCCGGATCCAGCGCAGGCCAGGTACCCCGGCCAGATCGTGCAGCAGCCGCGCCAAGGTGGTCCGCGGCACGAGATCGCCACCGTAGTGGCCCATGTCGACCCCGGTCAGCACCACCTCCGGATGGCCAGCCTCAACCAGCTCCGCGACCCGGTCGGCGATCAACTTCGGGTCGCGGCTCCGGCTGGGGCCGCGGGCGAACGGGACGATGCAGAACGCGCACCGGTGCTGGCAGCCGTCCTGGACCTTCAGGAAGGCTCGCGTGCGTGCGGCAGCCCGGGTGCGCGGCACCGGTCCCGTGACCGCTCGATCAGCCTGTTCGAGCCCGACCGTTGGCGTGGGAGCCTTTCCCGACGCCTCGACGCTGCGATCAGCGGCCGTGGTCGGGACTCGCGGGCCGCTCTGCCCCGGTGCGCCGGCCGGATCGACGTCCGGCGCGGGGAAGGCGGCGGGCACTGGGAAATCGTGCGGGTCGCTCCAATGGTGGGGTTCGGCCGGATCGCGGCGGGGCCATCCAACCGCTGACGCAGCGTGACTCAGGCTCGGGAACTGGACGTGATGTCGAACGCGACGAGCCGCCGCTTGAGGGTCGACGTCAGGGCAACTTCCTGGGAATGTGCGAACCCACTCGGCCACCCGGTGTCGCTCGTGGGTCCCCACCACGAGGTCAACGCCCGGGAGTGCCGCAACCGCCTCCGGAGCCATCTGGGCCCAGCAGCCCGTCACGACGATCCGCGCGTTCGGATGGGTGCGGGCGGCCCGCCTGATCAGCTGCCGGTCGGAAAGCTCCGCGCGGCTCGTGACGGTGCAGGTGTTGATGACGACCACGTCCGCGGGAGCCTCGAACGGCACCGTCCGGCACCCGGCCGCCTCGAGTCGCTCCTGTATTTCCTGGGTGTCGGCTTGGTTGACCCGACAGCCGAGCGTCGCAAAGGCGACCCGCGTCATCGAGTGGTCATGAGCTCCGGGTCAGCCATGCGTCCGATCCGCCGCCTGATCTCATCCAAGTTGACGGCGGCGCCCCCGGCGGGACCGGTCGCGCCGGGCCGCGCCTCTCTGAGCTGGCCGCAAGCGGCCCCGATGTCCTCTCCCTTGCTCCACCGCACCGTGGTCGTGACACCCGCCTCCAGCAGGATCTTCTGGAATGCGAGGATCGAAGGGAGCGGCGGCCGCTGAAACTCACTGCCCGGCCACTCGTTGAACGGAATCAGGTTCACCTTGGCCGAGATCCCGCGCAGCAGCTTCACGAGCCGGCGCGCGTCCTCCGCGCTGTCGTTGACCCGGTCGAGCAGCACGTACTCGAAGAACACCCGGCGCCGGGTGGACACCGGGAAGCGGCGCACCGCCGCCAGGAGGGCCTCGATGTTCCAGGACCGGTTGATCGGCATCAGCCGTTCCCGGACTCCATCGGTGGTGGCATGGAGGGACACGGCGAGATTCACATTGAGACCTTCGCGGGCCAGCTTCTCGATGCCGGTCCCCAGGCCGACGGTCGACAGCGTGACCCGGCGCGAGGAGTAGCCGAGGCCGTACTTGGCGTCGGTGATGATGCGGATCGCCTTGACGGTGGCGGTGTAATTCGCCAGCGGCTCGCCCATTCCCATGAACACGATGTGCGTGACCCGCCGCGCGGGGTCGAGCCAGGCGTTCGCGCGCACGAGCTGCCCCACGATCTCGTCCGTCGTCAGGTTCCGCTCGACGCCCATCGTCCCGGTGAAGCAGAACGCGCAGGCGAAGCCGCAGCCGACCTGGGTCGAGAGGCACAGCGTGTATCGATCTTCCTCGGGCATGAGCACCGACTGGATTCGCGCACCGTCGGAAAGCCGGAACGCCAGCTTCTCGCTGCCATCCAGGGAGACGGTCACCCGCTCGATCTCGGGCAGCGCCAGCGTCGCCCGCTCACCCAGGCGGTCCCGGAAGCCCTTCGGCAGGTCCGTCATCGCGGTGAGGTCGCCGACGCCCTTCCGGAAGAGCCAGGTGGCGAGCTGCCGGCCCCGGAACGCGGAGGCGCCCAGCTCGCGGGCGAGACCCTCCAGCTCCGATGGCAGGAAACCGTACAGGTTCACCGGCTGCATAACAGGCCAAGGATAGCACCGGGCCTGGCGCGGCCTCCACCGGGGATGCGCGGCATGCGAAGCGCAGCGCGCACGCCGCGCGAAGGGCTCGCTTGACTCCGCTCCCGACCTCGGCATAGAGTCCGCCTGGCGCCTGGCTTCGCCCCGAGTTCCGGGACGCGCCAATTGCGCGCGAGTCGACCCGATCACCGCAACGCCACGGGCGGACCGAGCGGCTCGAGGTGTCCGTCCACGGCGACTCAGGACCCGGCGCGCGAGCCCGGGAGGAGGTCAGGCATGCGGCATCCGAACATGGCTGCTACGATAGCGTGTGTCGCCGTCGCCCTCGCCTCGCTCCTCGCGCCGGCGGTGGCGGCGGCGCAGCAGGTCGTGAAGATCGCCGTGGGGGCGCCCTTGACTGGACCGCTCGCCAAGCAAGGCCAGGAAGTCGCCAACGCGGTCAAGCTCGCCGCCGAGGAGTGGAACCAGAAGGGTGGCGTCCTCGGCAAGAAGATCGAGGTGGTGGAAGCGGACGACCAGGGCAATCCTCAAGTGGGTGTCGCCGCCGCCGAGAAGGTCGCCGCCGATCCGGCGGTGCTCGGAGTCGTCTACGGCATTACCAGCGTGACCTGCATCCCGTCCTCGGACATCTTCGAGAAGGCCAATCTCGTGATGATCAGCCCCGGGTGCACCAACCCGAAGGTGACGGATCGCCGTTTGAAGGTCGTCAATCGCGTTTGCGCCCGCGACGACGCGCAGGGGCCCGCGGGGGCCATCTTCGCCGTCCAGGACCTCAAGGCGAAGAAGATCGCCATCATCGACGATGGCACCACCGGGCCCCGCGGCGCCGCCGATGAGGTGGAGAAGCGCGCCAAGGTGCTCGGCGCGACCGCGCTTCGCTTCTTCGTCCGTGCCGGCGACAAGGACTTCCGGTCCGTGCTGGGCACGATCCCGAAGGACGTGAACGTCATCTACGCGAGCCTCTGGGCCCCCGAGGCGGCGCTCATCACGAAGCAGCTTCCCGATGTCGGGCTCGATGTCAGGCTGATTGGTCCCGATGGTCAGTTCGAGCCGGTCGACTACATCCAGGCTTCCGGCGGCGCCGCCGAGGGCAACTACGTGACCTTCCTGGTGCCCGACATGACGAAGGTGCCGGCCGCCAGCGGCTTTCTGAAGGCCTTCGATGCCCGGTACGGCCCGTTCAGCTCCTACGGTCCTCTCGCCTACGAAGGCGCCAACATCATCCTGACGGCGATCAAGAAGGTCGGCAAGGCCGACCGCGCGGCCATCCGGGACGCCGTGCGCGCCACCAAGGGCTACTCCGGCATCCTCGGCGTCCCGATCAGCTTCGACGACAAGGGCGACGTGGCCGGCGGCGCGATCTATGTCTACCAGGTCAAGGGCACGGGCTTCGAGCAGATCAAGACGATCGTGGTGAAGTAGCCGGCCCGGCGGATGGCGCTGCTCGAGACCGTCGAGCTCGACAAGCACTTCGGCGGCTTGCGCGCCATCCAGTCCCTGGATCTGAGGGTCGACGCCGGCGAGATCGTCGGCCTGATCGGGCCGAATGGCTCGGGCAAGACCACGGTCTTCAACCTGATCACGGGAATCTATCGCCCCACCGCTGGGCGGATCACGCTCGACGAGGGCCGGCACGACCTCGCCTCGCGTCCGCCGCACGCGATCACCGCGCTCGGCGTGGCCCGCACGTTCCAGAACCTCCGCCTCTTCGGGCAGATGACGGTCCTGGAAAATGTTCTCGTCGGGATGCACTGCCGGACGCGGGCGGGGATGGCGGGCATCCTTTTCGGTGCACCCGGCGTGCGCCGCGAACGCCGCCGCTCCGAGGAGCGGGCGCGGGAGCTGCTCGGGCTGTTTCGCGACCGATTGATCCCGCGGCTCGCCGACCAGGCCTGGACACTGTCGTACGCGAACCGCCGGCGGCTCGAGATCGCCCGCGCGCTCGCCACCACTCCCCGGCTGCTCCTCCTCGACGAGCCGGCGGCCGGGATGAACCCCAGCGAGACCCGCGCGCTCATGGGGGACATCCAGCGGATCCGCGAGCGCGGGGTCACGATCCTCCTGATCGAGCACGACATGGGCGTGATCCGCGGCGTCTCCGACCGGGTCGTCGCGCTCGACCACGGCACCAAGATCGCCGAGGGGCCGTTCGAGTGCGTGCGCGAGAACCCTGCGGTCCTCGAGGCGTACCTCGGTCGCCGGGCCGCGCGTGCTTAGCCTGGCGGGCGTCGTCACCCACTACGGGCCCGTCGAGGTCCTGAAGCAGGTGTCCCTCGAAATCCGCGAGGGCGAGATCGTCTGCCTTCTCGGTGGCAACGCGTCGGGGAAGTCGACGACGATGAAGTCGATCCTGGGCGTGGTCCGCCCGACCGCGGGTTCCATCGCCTTCGACGGCGAGCGGATCGATGGCCTGCCGACCGAGGCGGTCGTCCGCCGGGGGATCGCGCTGGTTCCTGAGGCGCGGCGCATCTTCGGCCGGATGACGGTCCGCGAGAATCTGTCGATGGGCGCCTTCGTGCGGCGGGGCGCGCCGGCGGCGGAGATCGCCGGTGATCTCGACCGCGTCCACGCGCTCTTCCCGCGGCTCGAGGAGCGAGCCGATCAGCTCGGGGGCACGCTCTCCGGCGGCGAGCAGCAGATGCTGGCCATCGCCCGGGCGCTGATGGCGCGCCCGCGCCTGATCCTGATGGACGAGCCGTCGATGGGGCTGGCCCCGGCCCTGGTGGATCAGGTCTTCGACATCATCCAGGCGATCAACCGGCAGGGCACGACGATCCTCGTTGTCGAGCAGAACGCCGCGGTCGCCCTGAGCATCGCCGCCCGGGGCTACGTCCTCCAGAACGGCCGCATCGTCGCTCACGACACGGCGGCCGCTCTGCTCGGCGCCGACCACATCCGGCGCGCCTATCTCGGCGAGGCCTGACCAATGCCCGACGTCCTGCAGATCCTGCCGCAGCAGGTCGTCTTCGGGCTGGCCCTCGGGACCGTGTACGGGCTCATCGCCGTCGGCTACACGCTGGTCTACGGCATCCTCTTCATGATCAACTTCGCCCACGGCGAGATCTTCATGATCGGGGCGTACCTCGGCTGGGGCGTGCTCACCCTTCTCCTGACGGCCGGTGTCGACGGCCTTCATCCCGCCTGGGTCGTCCCGCTGATGCTCGCCAACGCCATGCTGGGCGCCGGGCTGATCGGCGTGGGTCTCGAGCGCTTCGCCTACCGGCCGCTCTACACGCGCGGGGCCACGCGCCTGGGCCCGCTGATCAGCGCGATCGGCGCGTCCATCTTCCTGCAGAACGCGGTCATGCTGACCCAGGGCGCGCGGATGAAGGTCTACATAACGGGCCTGCTCTTCCCGCGGACCTGGCGGTTCCAGATCCTGGGTGTGAACATCTCGGCCCTGCTCGTCGTGATGGCGGTCGTCGCCGTCCTGATGATGCTCGGGCTCCAGCTCCTCATCCAGCGGACCACGCTGGGGCGATCGATCCGGGCGGTCGCCGAAGACCGGGAGATGGCGGCCATCATGGGGGTCAGCGTCCGGCGCGTCATCGCCGTGACCTTCTTCCTCGGCTCCGCCCTCGGAGGCGCCGCCGGCGTGCTCGTCGGCCTCTACTACACGCAGATCGACTTCTTCATGGGCTACTCGGCCGGCCTCAAGGCGTTCACGGCCGCCGTCCTGGGCGGCATCGGCAACATTCGCGGCGCGATGCTGGGCGGGCTCGTGCTGGGGCTGGCCGAGAGCCTCGCCGTGACGTTCATGAACCCGGCGTACCGCGACGTCGTCGCCTTCGCCATCCTGATCCTCACCCTGGTCGTCAAGCCGAGCGGCCTCCTCGGCGAATCGCTGCCAGAGTCGGAGAAGGTCTGAGTGAACCTGGCGCCGCCTTCGACGCGCCTCGATCGAATGAGCAACGGGGTCCAGTGAACTGGACACGACCGGCGTCCACTTCTCCCCCTGGACTCGCGCAGGGCGGACAGGTCACCTGGGTTCGCCACGGGATCCGGCTCGCGGGGCCGGCGGCGGTCGTCGTCCTCGCGCTCCTGGCACCCCTGGTGTCTCCGAGCGAGTACTGGACCGGCGTGCTGGCGCGCATCTGCTTGTATGCGACCCTGGCCCTCGGCCTCAACGTCGTCGTCGGCTTTGCCGGCCTCCTCGACCTGGGCTACGTGGCGTTCTTCGGGATCGGCTCCTACCTGTACGCGTTCCTCGCGTCGCCCCAGTTCGGGATCCATCTCCCCTTCCTGGTAGCCCTCCCGATCGTGGTGGCGGCGACGGCCGTCTCCGGCATCCTGATCGGCGCGCCCACGCTCCGCCTCCGCGGCGACTACCTGGCCATCGTCACGCTCGGCTTCGGCGAGATCACCTATCTCCTGCTCATCAACGGCGATCGTCCGGTGAACATCACCAACGGCGTGAACGGCATCCTCAGCATCGACCCGCCCGCCCTCGGCCGCTTCGTCGTCACCGGCAACAGGCAGTACTACTACCTGTTCCTCGGGTTCCTGTGCCTGGTGCTGATTGCCTCGGCCCGACTCCGGCAGTCTCGCATCGGCTGGGCGTGGCAGGCCATCCGGGAAGACGAACTGGCCGCGCGGACGATGGGAATCAATACGACCGTGGCGAAGCTCCAGGCCTTCGCCCTGGGCGCCGCGTTCGCAGGGATCGGCGGCAGTCTGCTCGCATCGTGGCAGCGCTCGGTCTTCCCCGAGAACTTCCTCTTCACCGAGTCGATCAACGTCCTGGCCATGGTGATCCTGGGCGGCATGGGCAGCCTCGCCGGCGTGGTGCTCGGCGCCGCGATCCTGGTGGCCCTCCCCGAGATCTTCCGGGACTTCCAGTCCTACCGCATGCTGGTCTTCGGCCTCCTCCTGATGGTCCTCATGGTGGTCCGCCCCCAGGGACTGCTGGTCGCCCGCCCGCGCAGCGGCACACGTCCGCTCCCGGAGGCTCCCGCGGAGCCCACCGGTTCTCCCCCGCGCCCGGCCGCGAGCTGAGGCAAGCCGACGCCGGGTGCGCGATCAACGGTGTCCTTCGGCAAGCCTGCATGAATGGACCTGACCGATCTTGCTACAGTTCAGCCTGTCGACTTCCGAAGTTCAGGAGGACGGATGGCAGCCACCGGGATCGCTACTTCCCGGATCCACGAGGCGCTGAACTACGATTCCGGCGCCTACGCTGGTCGACCCCCGTCCGCTGACGCCAACGACCCCCAGTCCCCATGCGGTGGTCCGACGCACGGCCAGTGATCGACCTTTCCTGCGGCACCGATGGCGCGACGTGTCGGGCCCGCTGCGCGCTCTGGCTGCGGCGAACGCGAACACTCTGCGCGGCGCACATCTTCCTCCGGTCCGGTGATCAGGCCCAGAGCCGGCGGTCTCGCTGAACGCACGCAGCTCGATCTCTTCCTGGATGGGCGGGAAGCGCTGCTGGTCGACCAGATCGTGGGGAGGATCGTCGACCAGGACCCCGGCGGCGCCCTCGACGCGCTGGCCGGGCTCCGAGCGGAGAATCCGGAGCATCCCGATCTCCGGAGGTTCGACCGGCTGTGCCGGGCACTCAAGGCGGGGCCGCCACCTCTCGTCAGCCCGGGGCAACTGGCGGCGCTGATCGACCGCTTGGCGGTACTCGTGCCGACGGCGGAGCGGCTGCTGGGTAGCGGGGCGCCCGACTTCCTCGGTCCCTGGTGGCGGGCGCTCGCTCAGGCGGGCGCCGAATCGCCCGTGACTGACCTGGAGGCACTCCCCCGGTACTGGATCGGCCTCGCCCGGCATCATAGCGGCGATGAGCGAGAAGCCGTGCGACTCTGGCTGACGCTCTGCTGGCTCGCGCCCGAGTCGTTCGTTCGATGGGCGCCGACCCTGCCCAGCGTGGCCGTGAGCGAGGCGTGGGCAACCTTCTACGCGGAGCCCCGGTCCGACGAATCTCTCGAAGGGAGCGCCTGGAGCGTGGACTGGTTTCCGGCCTGGCTCGTGCTCCGGCACCGGTGGGTCGCACACCTGTTTCACGGCGACGAAGTGCCCGACAACGAGACGCCGCTCCGGGTGCTCCGACTCCTGCCCACGCTGCTGGTGCTGGAGAGCCAGGGCTACGGCGCCGAGCTGGTCCACCAACGTAGGCTCCTGCGCGAGATGAGCCCGACCTTCTTCCGAGCCTACTGGCTTGCGGTCGTGGAACCCCGCGCGTAGCACCCGAATCGGAATTAGCGGGCTCCCAGCGGTCAGGGCCCCCGGATCGGCAGCGTGACCAGCCTATGCTGGCCTAACTTCCACGCCCAGCACGTGCCCTCAACACAGAATCCTTGCAGATAGTTGACAGGAGTCAGCGACAAGATGAGGATGTTCGCTGAAGGATGTATGCGCGTGAGCCACGAGCTGGTGGTGCTCGCCGGATTCTCTATCCAGGTCCTGGGCCTGGTCGCGCTGGGCGCCATGCTACTCAAGATGCAACGTGAATCCCGGCGTTTCGCACGTGTGCTCGGCGCGCTTATCGTCCAGGAGTCCGACAGGATCCGGTCACTGCTGCGGGACGCTGGATCGTCCTGAGCCGAGCGGTCCACTACCCACCTCCGTGGGGGCCGTCGCCGAAATTGCCGGAACGGGTTCTCGTCCGCCGTACTAGAACACCCCCGGGACGCTGCCCCTCGTCCGCTCCATGCGAGGCCGGCAGCGCGCGTCACGCGGTAGCCACGACGTGGACCTCCGCCACCGGTCATCCGTTTCCGCACAGACAGCGCGCTATCACTCGCCGAACCTCTCAGGCTGGCTTCCGCCCCGAGCGCCCAGGGCGCCGATGAAGTGGCGACCAACGGGTACCGGGGATCCGCGGCAGGGCGCGGCAGGGGGGGACCGAGCCAGCGCGCTCCGCTGCGTGCTCCGCCGCCGGCCGCGAGGCGATCGCGCAGACGAGAAAAGCCGCCTTCGGTTAACGTGCGCGGGACCGCCGAAGGGATCGCTAGACGGCTGGTCCTTCCGCTATCGGCTGACGGAGCCCGGACAGTTCCTGAAGCGCCCGCGGTCAGCCCCGCCTTGAGGCTCCGCCTGTTCAGTCAGTCAGCGTTCACCGGGGCCCGATGACCGTCGGAAACCCCGCTGGACCTGGCACCGGCATCAGGGAGGAGGCCGTCCGGCACACCGAGGACTCCGAGGTGTCCCCCGTCGCCGTCCGCGTCGCCGTAGCCGTCACGATCTGCCCCACCGGCACCGCCGGCGTCACTGTCACGCTGAAGCTCGCATTCCCGCTCGCGTTCGTCGTCACCGCGACGGCCCGGAGGAAGAGCCGCCCCTCCCCGTTCACCGGTCCGTCGCAGCTGAGGTTCCGGAAGAACTCGATCGTGAACCCGCTCGACGCCACGCTGTTGAGGCTCCCCGCGATCGTCGTCGCCGTCGCTGTGCTCGTCACGGCCGTCAGCACCGGGAAGTTCTGCAGGTTGTTTGCGCCCGCGTCCCCGTCCCCCGCGTCGTTCGGCGTCACCCCCTGCGGCGCGAGGTCGATCCCCAGCCCCGCGTTGGCGAAGATTGTGTTCCGCCGGATCTGGTGACGGGTCCCCGAGGCCACGAAGACCCCGGCGCCACCCTGGAACGCGATCACGTTGCCCGCCCCCACCGCCGTCCCCCCGACCACGCTGCCGGCCGCCGAGGCCTCCACGAAGACCCCGTGGAGCGCGTTCGGCCGCGCGGCCGTCCCCGCCCGCCGTCGTCCCGATGAAGTTGCCGAGCACCTGGGTCCCGGTCGCCCCGGACCCCGTGATCCGCACCCCGTGCGAATCGTTCCCGGCTATGACATTCCGCGCCAGGCTCGTCGTCCCGCCGACCACCACGTTCGGCACGTCCACCACGTCCACCCCCATCCCCGCGTTCCCCCGGTCCAGGGTTCCCGTGACATCCGTGCCGATGAAGTTCCCCTGGATCCGCGCGCCCACCCCTCCCGCGAGGACCTCCACGCCTTTCCCCCCGTTGCCGGCGATCAGGTTCCGCGCCCCGGCCACCGCCCCCCGACGACCGTCCCCGGCCCGTTCACCGTCACGCCGTGCAGGGTGTTGCTCAGGGCGGCGGTGCCGGCGGCGTTCGTCCCGATAAAGTTCGCCTGGATGAGCGTCCCCAGCGCCCCGTCGAGCTGCACGCCATGCTGATTGTTCCCCGAGATCACGTTGCGTGCGCCCGCTACGGTCCCGCCGATCAGCGTGTTCGGCGCGCCGGTGGTGACCACCACGCCACTCAGGGTGTTCCCGCGGTCGAGTGCGCCCGTCACGTCGGTGCCGATGAAGTTGCCCTGCACGAGGGTTCCGGTCGCCCCCGCGTCGTGGATCCAGATCCCGCCGT
>Ga0187892_10006612_pt1 | contig 17099 bp, 10 predicted proteins | sample MA1701073metaG_FD_139345 | JGI IMG/M metagenome (GOLD analysis project Ga0187892, IMG submission 139345) | Bio-ooze microbial communities from a basaltic lava cave in the Kipuka Kanohina Cave System on the Island of Hawaii, USA - MA170107-3 metaG ... | reverse complement strand
GGGCCGGCGCGACGAGGCGGCGGTGCAGCTCGCCCGCGTCTTCGAGCTCGGGCGCGGCATGGACGAGCCGGCGCTGCGTGAGCTCGCGGGTCAGGCCGCCTGCAACCTGCATCGCGCGCTGGCCGCGCTCGAGCGCTGGGAGGAGGCGCGCGCGCTGGCCGAGGCCTCGGTGGCGTTCACGCGCACACTCGAGTCCGGCACGGGGCGGGCGCTCGAGGCCGCGGCGACCTACGCGCGCGCGTTCCAGGCGCTGCACGACGGCCATGTGGACGAGGCGCTCGCCGGGCTCGCCGAGGTGGTGCGCGTGGGGGGTGGGAGCGGGGTGGAGGTCGGCCTCCGGATCGCGCTCGATGCCCAGCTCCTCGCCGGGCACCTGCACCGTCAGGCGGGACGGACCGAGGCCGCGGTGCGCGCGTTCAAGGACGCGCTCGCCCTGGCGCGCGAGGCGGGCCCCGGCTCGGCCGAGCTGGACGCGATGATCGCCATGGCGCACGTGAACCTGGGCCACGCGCTGCTCGCGCTCGAGCGCGGCTTCGAGGCGCGCAAGGCCTACGAGGCCGCGCTCGAGCGCGGGCGCGGGAGCGGGCTGCCGAGCGGCCGCGCCGCGGCCGCGAACGCCGCGCTCAACCTGGGCTCGATCCTCGAGGGCGAGGCGAGCGACGAGCAGCGCCGGGCGTGGTTCGAGTCCGCGCGCGGGCTCGGCCGCTCGAGCGGCACGCCGCTCGGGAACGAGTGCGCGGCACAGGCCGAGAAGGCGCTCGCGCGCCTGGAGGGCGGCGACCCCGAGCCCGAGTAGCCTCCCGGCCGGCACCGCAGGCGCCTTGGAGTGCTCCGGCCCGCGCCCGGTCGCGGCGCGCGGCCGCGCGCTCGCTCGCGCCGCGTTGCGCGGTTCCGGCGGCGTGCGTATGGTGCGGTGCGATGCGCCGCACACATGCGGCGCGCGACCCGGGGACCCCGATGCTCACGGCGGCTGAACTTCGCAAGCGACTCGACCAGACCGGCGCCCGGCTCGAGGGCCTGCGGGGGTACCTTTGACGTCGCCCGGCGGCGGGACGAGATCGCCACGCTCGAGGCGCGTATGGCGGAGCCCGGGTTCTGGGACCGCCCCGAGGAGGCGCAGAAGCTCGTCGCCCAGGTAAAGTCCGCGAAGCGCGCGGTGGAGGAGTTCGACGCCCGCGCCGGCGCGTACGGGAGCCTGCGCGAGCTGCTCGACCTGGCGGAGGCCGAGGGCGACGCCGGGCTGCTCGAGGAGCTAGAGCGCGAGCTGGCCACGCTCGAGCGGCAGGTCCTCGAGCTCGAGACGCGCAGCCTGCTCAAGGGCGAGCACGACCGGCTCGGGGCGATCGTCGTCATCCACCCCGGGGCCGGCGGCACCGAGTCGCAGGACTGGGCCGAGATGCTGCTGCGCATGTACCAGCGCTGGGCGGAGCGGCACGGCTACGCGGCGCGGCTCCTCGACCTGCAGCCGGGCGAGGAGGCGGGCATCAAGGACGCCACGCTCGAGATCGACGGCGAGTTCGCGTACGGCTACCTCAAGGCGGAGTCCGGCGTGCACCGGCTCGTGCGCATCTCGCCCTACGACGCGAACGCGCGCCGGCACACGTCGTTCGCCTCGGCGATCGTGCTGCCCATGATCGACAACACGGTCAAGGTCGAGATCGCCCCCGGCGACCTGCGCATCGACACCATGCGCGCGGGAGGGGCGGGCGGTCAGCACGTGAACAAGACGGAGTCGGCGGTGCGCATCACGCACCTGCCCACGGGACTCGTGGTGCAGTCGCAGGCCGAGCGCAGCCAGCACCGCAACAAGGACGCGGCCATGAAGATCCTGCTCTCGCGCCTGTTCGTGCTCAAGGAGCAGGAGGCGCGCGCCAAGACCGAGGCGCTGGCCGGCCCCAAGCGGGACATCGACTTCGGCAGCCAGATCCGCTCGTACGTGCTGCAGCCCTACACCATGGCCAACGACCACCGCACCGAGACCAAGCTCACCGACGTGCACGCGGTGCTCGACGGCGACCTCGACCCGTTCATCGACGCCTGGCTCAAGCGCCAGCAAGCCCATCCGGAGCGCGCATGATCCCCGGCCACATCTTCCGCGAGTACGACATCCGCGGCCTGCACGAGACCGAACTCAGCGACGCGACCGCCGAGGCGGTCGGCCGCGCGTTCGCCACGCGCCTCCTCGCCGAGGCCGCCGGCGGCGGCTCGGGCGCGCGCGTGGCGCTCGGCCAGGACGTGCGGCCCTCCTCGGAGCGGCTCGCGCGCGCGGCCGAGCGGGGCATGCTGGCCGCGGGGCTCGCGGTCGAGCGGGTCGGCGTCGTGCCGACGCCCGCGCTCTACTACGCGGTGGTGGCGCGCGGCCTGGACGGCGGCATGCAGGTGACCGGCAGCCACAACCCGCCCGAGTTCAACGGTTTCAAGATGACGAAGCGGAAGCTCCCGCTCTTCGGTGCCGAGATCCTCGAGATGCGCCGCGCGATCGAGGCCGGCGAGCTCGCGGCGGGGGGCGGGGGCCGCTGGAGCGAGCGCCCGATCCTCGACGAGTACCGCGCCATGCTGCTCGAGCGCTGCCGGAGCCCGCGCGGGCTCGCCGTGGTCATGGACTGCGGCAACGGCTGCGCGGGCACGGTCGTGCCGCAGACGTTCGTGCGCATGGGCCACCGCGTCACGCCGCTGTTCGCCGAGCTGGACGGGACGTTCCCGAACCACCTGCCCGATCCCACCGTGCCGGCGCTGCTCGTGGACCTGCAGCGCAAGGTGCGCGAGACCGGCGCCGACCTTGGCATCGGCTTCGACGGCGACGCCGACCGGATCGGCGCGATCACCGGCTCGGGCCGCATCGTGTGGGGAGACCAGCTCCTGGCGCTGTTCGCGCGCGACGTGCTCGAGCGCGTGCCGGGGGCGACGATCCTGTTCGACGTCAAGTGCTCGCAGGCGCTCGCCGAGGACATCCGCGCCCACGGCGGCGTGCCGCAGATGTGGAAGACCGGGCACTCGCTGCTCAAGAAGCGGCTCGCCGAGACCGGCGCGCCGCTCGCGGGCGAGATGTCTGGCCACATGTTCTTCAGCGAGGGCTTCTTCGGCTTCGACGACGCGCTGTTCGCGGCCGGCCGGCTGCTTCGCTACGTGGCCGGCACCGGCCGCACGCTGGACCAGCTCGTGGCGAGCCTGCCCCAGTACCACGCGACGCCGGAGACGCGGCTGGCCTGCCCCGAGGACCGCAAGTTCCAGGTGCCCGAGCTGCTCAAGGCCGAGTACGCGGGCCGCCATCGCGTGGTGGACATCGACGGCATCCGCGTGGAGTTCGGCGACGGCTGGGGGCTCGTGCGCGCCTCGAACACCCAGCCCGCGCTCGTGGTGCGCTTCGAGGCGAGGAGCGCCGAGCGCCTGGCCGAGATCCAGGCGATGATGCTGGCTTCGCTCCGGCGGCTGGGTGTCGGGGAGACGCCGGTCGCGCATTGAGCGCGGCCGCGCGCCGGCCGCCGACCCGCTCGCCGGCGCGCGCCGGCTGCCGCGTTCCTTCTTCGCGCGCGGCCCCCGCGCGCTGGCGCGCGCGCTGCTCGGGCGCGTGCTCGTGCACGACGATCCCGAGGCCGGCCGGCTCGCCGGCCGGATCGTGGAGACCGAGGCCTACGGCGGCGCCGACGATCCCGCGAGCCACGCGCACCGCGGCCGCACGCCGCGGAACCGGGCGATGTTCGGGCCGCCGGGGCATGCCTATGTCTACTTCACCTACGGCATGCACCACTGCGTGAACGTGGTGTGCGGCCGCGAGGGCCGCGCGGCCGCGGTGCTGCTGCGCGCGCTCGCGCCGCTGGCCGGGCTCGCGGCGATGGCGCGCCGCCGGACACCGCGGGAGCCGGCGGCGCTCGCGCGCGGCCCCGGCTCGCTCGCTCGCGCGCTGGGCGTGGACCGCCGCCACGACGGGGCGGACCTCACCCGCGGCCCGCTCTGGGTGGCGGACGCCGCCCCGCGCCGCGAGGGCCGGCGCGTTGCGCGCGGGCCGCGCGTCGGGATCCGGGTCGCGGTCGAGCGGCCGTGGCGCTTCTGGCTCGCGGGCGACCCGCACGTCTCGCGCGGGGCCGGGGCCGGGCCGGAGCCGCGTCGCCGGCCGGTCCGCGCACCGCGCCGTCACGGGGCGGGCCGGGAACGCCGTTGACACCCTCGCGGGCCATTCCTAGTATCCGCCGGCACTTCGTTCGCCGTGCGTGCTTTCGCCTTCTCGGCGGGAGAGCGTCGCCCTGCCATCCGCACGGCTCCCCGCTGCCCGAGAGCGCTGATCGAAAGGAGCCGTGGATGAGCCCCACGCGCCGCGTGTCGCCGCGCGCGCTGTCCTCGTGCCTGCTGGCCCTCCTCCTCGCGTCGCCGGCCGGGGCACAGTTCTTCGACCCGGCGCTGCACGCGCTGGACCTTGCGCCGCAGGCGCTCGCGCGCAGCCCGCGCCTGCTCGGCATGGGCGGCCTCTCGCTCGCGATCCCCGATCGCGACGCCTCGTTCGAGCTCTGGGACCTCGGGCGCATCCCGGTCGGGCTCGCGCTCGACGACACGACCTCGACGTTCGATCTGCGGCCGGGTACGCGCGCGCTCTCCTCGGTGCGCAGCCTGCCGGCCGGGCGCGAGCGGCAGAACCTCGCCGCGCGCTCGAACGCGGCCCAGATGGAGGCCGTCTACCGCAGCCGCGTCTCGGGCTCGGTGTTCGGCGTGGTCGGGGACCTGAGCGGGCTCCGCTCGGACCACCCGTATTCCGAGCAGACCGAGCTGCGCCGGGGCGTGCTCCACCCCGAGGCGCTCGGGATCCTCGGCGGCCGGATCCCGACCTGGCTCGGCGGGCGGGTGAGCTGGGCGGCGCATCTGCGCTACCGCTCCGAGAACCTGCAGGACGAGTACCGCCGGATCGTGAGCAACGCGGCCGGTGAGTACGTGGACCAGGCCGGCGACCTGCTGCCGCCGCCGAGCGAGTTCACGCCCACGGACGTGAGCGTGAAGACCGGCGCCTACGGCGTCTCGACCGCGTTCGCGATCGGCTCGCGCACGCACCTCGCGCTCGGCCTCGAGCACGAGGGGAACCGCATCAAGTCCACGAACGAGCTGCAGCGCTCGACGTCCGAGACCAGCGAGGACCGCCCGTTCTGGGTGGGACAGGCCACGCTCGCGGGCCGGCTCGGTCGGACGTTCGAGTTCGGCGTGGACGGGATCGGGCGGGTCTCGAAGTCGGAGGCCGACTGGCGGTTCTCGGCGTCGGCCGGCGTGGGCACCCTGCCGCTCTCCGGGCGCGGCAACCTGCTGCGCCGCGAGGAGCGCTCGAGCGAGCTGCGCGCGCGGCTGCGCTGGTCGCCGGGGCGGGCCACGTTCGCCGGCGCGCTCACCACCGCGGCTGCGGAGGTGTTCGTGGATCCGCCGAACGCCGGCGACCCGACCTCGTTCAACCGCTTCCTCAACCTGGCGTTCGAGCGTTCGGGCACCGACACGCTCGCGTTCCCGGACAGCGTCGTGCATCGCGAGAACCGGCGCTACGCGGTGGCCTGGGGCGGGGGCGCGAGCTACCGCCTGGGCACGACCACGGTCGGCGGCGAACTCCACTGGTCGCGCGACCTGCGCACCGCGTCCACCACGCTCGAGGGTCCGCGACGGATCGCCTGGGACGCCCGCGGCGGCCTCGAGCGGCCGCTCGGCCGGCAGATGACGGCGCGGGCGGGCTACGCCTACCGCTTCGTGGACGAGGACGACCACACGGCGGGGAACGAGTACATCGGTCACGCCCTCTCGCTCGGGCTCGGCTACGCGCCGGCGGGCGGGCGCTGGTCCCTGGAGTCCGGCTACGTGCTCGAGCTCCGCGGCGAGGAGACGGAGAGCCCGGGCGACGAGCGCCAGACGCGGCAGAACCTGGCCTTCCAGGTCCACTGGAGGTTCTGAACCGCCACCCGGCGCCCGCCGCGCTCGTCCGAAGGGGGTTGACCGCGGGCCCGCCCGGGGCCGATAGTACGGGCGTCGGGCGTAGAGCACCCCCGGGGCCGCTTCCGCGGCGGGTGCGTTTCCGTATGCCGTCGCGTGCGTTGCCTCCGCGCCACCGGCCACTCCGCGCTCCAGGTGGGTCCCTCCCTCCACGAACCGTCGCGGGTTCCCCGGACTCCGGAAGTCGCGTCTCGCGAACGACTTGGACTCCGGCTCCCGTTGACAGGGAATGCGGTTACCGGCATCTTGTGGCGGTTTTCCCGGCCGGGATGTCGGGCTTGCAGTTCCGCAGGTTGGACCATCGGGGAGGGCTCCCACCCATGTTGCGCAGATCCGTCCGACTCCTGCTGCCGACGCTCGCGACCCTGGCCGCCCTGGCCATCGCGACGGGCTCGGCGCTCGCGCAGACACGGCCGGCGGCGCCGTCGGCGAGCGCGACCACCGGCCGCATCTCGGGCCGGGCGCTCGAGCGCGGCAAGGATCCGGTCGCGTTCGCGAACGTCGTCGTGCTCGGCACGCGACAGGGCTCCATGACCGACGAGACGGGCGCGTTCCTGATCGCGGGCGTCCCGGTCGGCACGTACCAGGTCAAGCTCCAGGCCATCGGCTACGACCCGGTCATCCAGACCGTGCAGGTGAACGCCGGCCAGACCGCGGTCGTGAACTTCACGGTGGGCCAGACCAAGGTCGTGAAGGAGGTCGAGACCATCGAGGTGCGCGCCGAGAAGCGCATCGACACGAAGTCCTCGACGACGAAGCAGAGCATCTCGTCCGAGAAGCTCAAGGAGATCCCGGTGGACAACCTGAGCCAGGCCGTCGCCACGAAGGCTGGCGTCGTGGCCCAGGGTGGCGAGCTCCACTTCCGCGGCGGCCGCGGCGGCGAGGTCAAGGTCCAGCTCGACGGCGTCGAGGCCACCGATCCGGCGTTCGGAGGCAGCGCCAACATCGCGAACCTGGCCGTGGCCGGCGCGGACGTGCTCTCGGGCGGCTTCGACGCGGAGTACGGGAACGCGCTCTCGGGCGTCATCAGCGTGTCCACGAAGGAGGGCACCGATCGCCTGGGCGGCGAGGTGCGCTGGGACACGGACCGCTACGGCGATCCCACGAAGACGTTCGACAACTACGACCGGTTCACGTTCGGCTTCGGCGGGCCCACGCCGGTGAAGAACCTCACCTACTTCGCCACCTACGAAGGTTCGTTCCAGGACACCTACCTCAGGTCCGGGATCTCGAAGCCGCAGCGCACGCTGCTGGACTTCGTCCAGCTCGGCAATCGCCAGAGCAACCAGATCAACACGAACTTCAAGCTTGCGTACCGGCTGAACCCGCGCAACAAGCTCACGTTCGAGACCATCAACAACCGCACCATCAACACGCCCTACCTGCACGACTGGAGCCGCAAGGGCTACGTGGCGGTGCTCTACGACACGACCCGCGCCCCGGACGGCAGCGTCACGCTCTCGCCGCGCTACGGCAGCTGGTCCGCGATCAAGCTCGATTCCACGTACCAGTACGTGAACATGGCCGACCACGTGCCGACGCTGGACGACCGTTACCAGCAATTCACGGCCGTGTGGACGAACCAGCTCTCGGAGAAGAGCGTGTGGACCACGCGCGTGGCGTCGCTCAACTTCAACACGCAGAACTCGGTGGGCGGCAAGGAGCCGTGGGAGTACTGGATCCAGAACCCGTTCTACTGGAGCGGGAACCTCGGTTTCGGCACCGAGAACAACCCGTTCTTCGCCACGCACGGGGACGTGCCCACGTTCCTGCGCCGGCAGACGCGCGTGTACAACCTGAAGACCGACTTCTCCACGCGCCGCTGGAAGCAGCACACGTGGAAGACCGGCCTCGAAGTCAAGTACAACCGGGTTCAGAACCTTTCGCTCACCTCGCCGAACAACGAGAGCTTCGGGCTGCCCGGCGGCACGCGCTCCGACTTCGTCAACTACAACCCGGAGGGCGCGGCCTATCTTCAGGACCGCTGGGAGTTCGAGGGGCTCGTGCTCAACGCCGGGCTGCGCTTCGACGTCTTCTCGCCGGGGGCGCAGGTCTCGGACGCCGACCTCGCGAGCGGCAAGCGCTTCAAGCAGCAGTTCAGTCCGCGGCTCGGCATCGCCTACCCGGTCTCGGACCGCGACGTGTTGAGCTTCCACTACGGCTGGACGTACCAGACGCCGAACCGGTCGTTCATCTTCGAGAACCGCGGCATCAGCTCGACGGTGGGGGTCAAGGGCAACCCCGACCTCGAGCCCGAGACGAACATCGCCTACCAGGCCGGCGTGCAGCACCTGTTCACGAAGGACATCTCCGGCCAGTTCTCCGTGTTCTTCAAGGACATCTACGGGCTCATCACCGTGCGCCAGGAGCGCGACGAGGCCGGCAACCTCGTGAACGTGTTCTACAACGGCGACTACGCCTCGGCGCGCGGGTTCGAGGCCAGCCTCATCAAGAGCTTCAGCCACAAGTTCTCGGCCGACGTGAACTACACGTACTCGATCGCCACGGGCGTGGCGTCGGACCCGAACACGGCGCTGCAGTTCTTCAACGGCGGCCGGCTCTACCTGCCGATCAGCGAGCAGCCGCTCAACTGGGACCAGCGCCACACCGTGAGCATCGCGAGCACGATCCGCGACCCCGGCAAGTGGGGCCTGCGCATGCTGTGGACCTACGGCTCCGGCTTCCCGTTCACACCCGCGTTCCGCAACGACCGGCGTCCCGACCCGGCGCTCACGAACTCGCGCCGCCTGCCGTCGCAGGCGCGCCTGACGATCGACGCCGACAAGTTCTACCGGATCTGGGGCCAGAACGTGACGCTGTTCATGGACGCGCGGAACGTGCTCGACGCGCAGAACATCCAGAGCATCTCGACCGGCGGCCGCAGCCCGTTCGTGAACACCGCAGGCGACGACTACACCATCTACTTCACCGAGACCGGCCGCACCGGCGGCGCGTACCTGCAGGACATCAACGGCGACAACGTCCTCGACTGGGTGCCGCTCAACGACCCGCGCGTGTTCGGGGAGGGGCGCAACGTCCGCATGGGCATCAGCGTCACCTTCTGACGATGGGCACCGGCGCCTTCAAGGAGTCCGAGAGGATGCGTTCGAGCGTGAGAGCGATCCGGATGGGCGTGTGGGCGCTGGCGATGGCGGGCGCGTTCTCGGCGCCGGCCCTGGCCCGCTTGAGCCCCGACGACCCCGAATACCAGGGCTTCCGGGAGTACGAGAAGGAGGTCCTCGCGCGCATGTCGCCGGCCTCCGGCCGCGCCGGGGCGCGCCCCATGGCGATCCCGGACGTGTTCGGCCCCGGGGCCGTGCTCGACGTGGGCAACGTCGTGATGAAGGTCACGAACTTCGGGCTCGTGGGCAACCCGTTCACGAACATCTCCAGCGACCCCTCGTGCCAGTGGCCGGGCAAGTCCGCGGTCGAGTACATGAATTTCTGCGGCGTCGCCATGGGCGCGGTGAACCCGTTCGCGTCCGACCCGAACGCCGTGCGGCGCGTGAGCATCACCACCGAGTGGCGGCCGGCGACGCTGGATGCCGAGGACCGCATGTACCGGGCCTACGACGGGATCATCAACGGCGTCCGGTTCACGAACGACGACTCGGACAGCGACCCGCTCACCGGGGACGGGCTGTATGACGAGGACTTCCTGGACGGCCGGGACAACGACGGCGACGGCCGCATCGACGAGGACTTCGCGGCGATCGGCCAGCAGCAGTACACCTGCGTCATCCGCGACGACACCGAGCAGGCGATCGCGGCAGCCGCGGCGGAGCGCCACGTGCCGCTCGGCGTCGAGTGCCGTCAGACCGCGTGGGCCTACTCGATCCCGGGTTTCACCGACTTCAACGTGGTGAACTGGAAGTTCTTCAACCGTTCCGGGCACGAGCTCGACTCGGTGGTCATCGGCTTCCGCGTGGACATGGACTGCGGGCCCACCGAGAAGTCCAACTTCTTCAGCGACGACTTCGACGTGCCGCAGTACCCCTTCGGCCGGTTCCTCGTGCAGACGAAGGACACGGACCTGCGCAAGCAGGACGCGGGCACGCACCCCGGCGTGACGGACGTGGACCCCGACTCGGCGCTCTGCCCGCGGTTCACGATCACGGTGCAGGGCTTCTCGGTCGCCGACGACGACACCGACGAGAACAAGACGCTCGGGGTGCCGCACTTCCTGCTGATCGACCACACCATCGACCCGCTGGGGGAGACCGGTCCCCGCAAGGTGGGGTTCCGGGCCTACCGCTCGTTCCCGGTGGGCACGCCCTACGTCCAGGGCGGCAATCCGCTCATCGACCAGCAGCGTTTCGAGCTCATGACTGGCCACGACAACGTCGCGTCCGACGTGACGAACCCGTCCCTGCTCGGCTTCATCAACCAGATCCCGGGCGACCAGAAGAGCGACTACACGGCCTGGGCCTCGATCGGACCGTGGCTGCGCTGGCAGCCGAACGCCGAGCTCGAGTGCACGTTCGCGATCGGCGTCCGGAACGGCGACCTGCGCACGGCGCTCGCCTACGCGAACGACTACCTGAGCCAGACCACCGTGATCGCGCGTGATCCGCTCACGCAGGAGGACATCTACGGTGTGGTGAGCGGCACCGACCTGCTCGAGCGCTACGAGGTGCTCGACAACGCCGTGGCGGCGCAGCTCGCGTTCGAAGGCGGCTGGGAGTCGCGCCCGTGGCCGCTGCTCACGGACTTCCACGGCCGCGAGACCGCGATCAAGGCGCCCCCGGGCCAGGTGCTGCAGATCAGCGGTTGCGAGGCGCGTGACCCGGTGCTGCGCCCGGTGACCGACCGCCGCTACGAGTGGTTCGACTTCGACTGCGACTACTGCACCGGCGCGTACTCGAGCCGGTCCGGCGGCCTGTTCCACCGCACCTGGCTCGCGGAGTCGCCGCCGCCCAGTCCGAACACGAACCTGGGCGTGACCTACAACTTCACCGACAACCCCGACCGCCGCTACCCGCCGGCCGGCGACGGCCAGGTCACGATCGCCTGGGACAACCTCTCCGAGGTGTCGCCGGACCCGAAGACCGGCTGGTTCGACTTCCGTTCCTACCAGATCTGGAAGGTGTCGAACTGGCGGCGCCCGGTGGGTTCGGGCGGCCCCGCCGAGGACGACTGGACGCTGCTCGCGGAGTTCCGGCAGTTCGAGTGCGGGCCGGACACCTCCTGCCGGCGCATCACGTCGCAGGGCAGGCCCTACTGCCGCACCCTCTACATCCCGCAGCGCGAGATGACCGAGCAGGTCTGCCTCAACAAGGGCGACCTGTTCGATCCGCAGAGCGGCCTCATCATCGCTCCCGACCCGGCCGTGCCATGCATCGGCTACCCCGACTGCGTCGTGGACTCGGCGCTCGTGCTCGGCTCGTCGGCCGCGAAGGAGGGCCGGATCCGCTACCCGGTGGGCCGCTACCGCTACGTGGACACGGACGTCAAGAACGGTTTCATCTACTTCTACTCCGTGACCGGCAGGGACTCCACGGGCTCGGGCCAGGGCCGCGTCGAGCTGGCGGGTCGCCGCTCCGCCGTGGAGGCGGAGGGCATCGTCCCGCAGGGCGCCGCCGGCGCGCGCAGCTCGGTGTGGGTGGTCCCGAACCCGTACCGCGGGTTGCGCTCCATCCAGGAGCGACCGTCGGCGTGGGACCTGACGCCAAACGCTTCGGACCCGACGGGGACGCACATCGACTTCCTGGGCCTGCCTTCGGGCCAGTGGACGATCAAGATCTTCACGCTGTCCGGCGACCTCGTGAACACCATCACGTCCCGGGACGAGATCGACGCGTCCACCCGCGGCTCGGTCGTCATCGACAGCCAGGGCGTCCCGCGCCGGAACACGACCCGGCAGCAGGACACGGCCAACGACGGCCAGGCCCGCTGGAACCTGATCTCCCGCAACGGGCAGGACATCGTGAGCGGCATCTACCTGTTCACCGTCGAGTCGAGCCGGGGCACCGAGCGCGGCAAATTCGTGGTCATCCGATGAACCAGTGGCAGGCGATAGGAGGCATCGTGAAGCGAACCCTCGCGCTGGCGGTCTGCGCGGCGCTGCTCGTGCCGGGGCCGGCGCGCGCGGACATCTTCGAGAAGGTCGGGACGTTCGGCGGACAGTTCCTCAAGATCCCGGTGGGCGCCCGCGGCGCCGGCATGGGCGGGGCGTTCGTGGCCATGGCCGACGACGCCACGGCCGTGTTCTGGAACGCCGCCGGGATCGCGCGCGTGGACCCCGACAAGTCGCAGCTCTCCCTCAACCATGCGACCTGGCCGGCCGACCTGTCGTTCGACCAGGTGGGCTACGTGTTCCACGTCAAGCGCATCCCCGGCGCGTTCGCGGTGCACGCCCGGGCGCTCACGATGGCGCCCATGGAGGTGACCACCGCCTACCAGCCGTTCGGCACCGGGCAGACGTTCGACGCCGGCATGCTGGCCGCCGGCGTCACGTACGCGCGCTCGTTCACGGACAAGTTCAGCGCCGGGCTGACCGCGAACATGATCCACACCGGGCTCGCGGATCTGACCCAGCAGACGTTCTCGGTCGACCTCGGGACGCTCTACGACGTGGGCGCGGCGGGTATGAAGATCGGCATGGCCATCCAGAACATCGGGTCGCAGGAGAAGTTCATCGAGCGCGAGGCCCGCATCCCGTCCATCTTCCGCGTCGGGACCTCGGCCGAGCTGCTCAAGAGCGCCGACCAGAAGCTGGTGGGCGCGTTCGAGTTCTCGCACCCGCCGGACAACTCCGAGCGCTTCAACTTCGGCGCCGAGTACTCGTTCCACAAGTACGTGTTCCTGCGCGGCGGCTACTCCTTCAACCACGACTCCGAGGGACTGGCGGGCGGCGTCGGCTTCCACTTCCCGGTCTCCGTCGCCGGGATGGCGGACATCGACTACTCCTACACGGACCTGCTCGACCTCGGCTCGTCGCACCGGATGTCGCTGCGATTCGAGTTCTGACGGGCGCTGCGGGCGTCACGACCAGGATCCCGGAGGCTCCGGCGTCGGCGCGCTCCCACGCGGGGGCGCGCCGACGCATTGCGTGCGGCCTGTGGCTCGCGCTCGCGAGCGTGGCGGCCGCCCCGGCCGCAGACGCGGCGACGCGCGTCGAGGGCCCGCCGCCGTGGCGGATCGGCGGCCGCACCGGCTTCACCTGCGACGCCGCGGCGTTCCCCGACAGCGCGGGCTACCACCTGGAGGTCTACCTCCGCGTGCCGCCCGCGACGCTCGAGCTGGTGACGAAGGACGAGACGGGCGTCGCACGCCTGCGCGCCACCGTGAGCGTGCGGGGCCGGGGCGCCGCGCCGGTCGAGTCCTCGCAGGAGTTCGGGCTCGGCATCGCCGACACCGCTCGCGGCCAGGGTCGCGTGGTGTTGTTCCGGTTCCCGATCACGCCCGGGCCGTGCCGCGTCCAGGCGCGACTCGAGGATCTGCTCTCGCACAAGCGGGGCATCGTCTACTCGGGTCGGAACGTGGCCGAGCACACGGAGATCCGCGGCGATCTCGACGTGCCGCGCCCGCAGGCGGGACGCGACCTGTCCGACCTGGAGTTCACGTGGCCGGAGTCGGGCCAGACACCCGGGCTCGCGTTCGTGCGCGACGGCCGCGCCTGGATCCCGAATCCCGAACGGCTCTACGGGATCTACGCGGGTACGCTCGAAGCGACGTTCCGCGCGCGCGCGAAGCCCGGGGACGTGCGGCCCTGGCGCTGGGTGGCGCGGGTGCTCGATGCCGCCGACGGCGTCGTGGCCCGGCACGAGAGCACGCTGGTCGCGGGGCGGGTCGCGAACGGGTCCGTCCGCTTCGACGTCTCCGACCAGCCGGCCGGCGCGTATCAGCTCGACGTCCGGATGTGGCAGGAGGGCGACGCCGGCGCGCTCCAGCGCCGAGCCCGCTTCAGCGTGGCGTGGGCGCCCGAGACCTGGAGCCGGAACGCGGCCGACCTCGCCGACGAGGTGCACTTCCTGCTCGAGGCGCGCGACGAGGAGCGCTTCCCGCAACTGCAGCCGGGAGAGCAGGAGCGCCTGCTGGAGGACTTCTGGCGCCGGCGGGATCCGACGCCGGAGACGGCCGTGAACGAGACCTACGAGACGTTCCGCGAGCGCGTCGCGCACGCAAACCGCGAATTCTCGCGGCACGGGATCGGCAAGGGCATGTTCTCGGACATGGGGCGCGTCTACATCCGCTACGGCGAGCCCACCGAGCTTCTGCACCAGGTGATCCCCGCCGGCGACGAGACGCTGACGCGCGTGCTGGAGGACATCGTCCGCACCGAGGACCGCGCGCTCGGCTCGGTCAACTTGAAGGGCCCGGGCGGTGACCAGCGCCCCTACGAGGTCTGGATCTACGAAGGCGACATCCCGGTGCCCGTGGACGTCGAGCCGATCGAGGGGATGACGCGACTCTCCCGCCGCCGGCTGCTGTTCCTGTTCGTGGACGATCAGGGCCTCGGGACCTTCACGCTCCGCTACTCGACCGAGTAGCGCCGCCGCCCGCCGCCCTCGGGCCCGGGCCCGGGCCGGGCGACCGGAGCACCGAGCGAATACCCCGCAGCGCTCGAGGCACCAGACGTGGAGCCACGGATCCAGCGGATGCCGCCGTTGCTTGACCCGCGGGAACGGGGTGTGGCATCGTCGCGGGCGACTCGTCTAAGACATTGATAGCGCCGCAGTTGCGCGCTTTCGAGGAGTCGGACCACAACCCGGGGAGGGGTTCGATATGGCGCTCAAGGTCGCGATCAACGGCTTCGGCCGCATCGGCCGGCAGGTCGTGCGCGCCGCGAAGCAGCGGAAGGCCGCCATCGACTTCGTCGCGGTCAACGACCTGACCGACGCCGGGACGCTGGCGCACCTGCTGCGCTACGACACCGTGCATCGCATCTGGCCCGAGGCCTCCGGGAAGGCCGTGGACGGCGCGCTCGTGATCGCCGGCGACCGCATCGCCGTGAGCGCCGAGAAGGACCCGGCGAAGCTGCCGTGGAAATCGCTCGGCGTGGACGTCGTGCTCGAGGCCACCGGCCGGTTCACCGACCGCGACAAGGCCGCCGCGCACTTGGCGGCCGGCGCGAAGGCCGTCCTCGTCTCCGCCCCGGCCAGGGGCTCCGACCTCACGTTCGTCATGGGCGTGAACGACCGGCAGTTCGACCGCGCGAAGCACGAGGTGTTCAGCATCGGCTCGTGCACGACGAACTGCCTCGCGCCCGTCGCCAAGGTGCTCGACGACACGTTCGGCATCGACCACGGGCTCATGACCACGATCCATGCCTACACGAACGACCAGAACATCCTCGACCTGCCACACAAGGACCTGCGCCGCGCCCGGGCCGCCGCGTTGAGCCTGATCCCCACCTCGACCGGCGCCGCCAAGGCGATCGGCGAGGTGCTGCCGCAGCTCAAGGGCCGGCTCGACGGCATCGCCGTGCGCGCCCCCGTCATGGACGGCTCGCTCGTGGACCTCGTCTGCCGCGTCAAGCGCACGGTGACGAAGGACGAGGTGAACGCGGCCATGCGCGCCGCCGCCGAGGGTCCGCTCCGGGGAGTCCTCGAGTACTGCGAGGATCCGATCGTCTCGAACGACATCATCGGCAACCCCGCGAGCGCCGTGTTCGACTCGCTGCTGACGAACGTCATGCAGGGCGACATGGTCAAGGTGCTGGCCTGGTACGACAACGAGTGGGGCTTCTCGAACCGCGTCGTGGACGCGCTCCTCAAGCTCGCCTGACCGGGACATGGGATTCGCGAAGAAGACCGTCCAGCACCTGGACTGCGCCGGGAAGCGCGTGCTCATGCGCGTGGACTTCAACGTCCCCGTCGCGAACGGCGGCGTGACCGACGACACCCGCATCGTGGCCGCGCTGCCCACGATCCGCTACCTGCTCTCGAAGCGCGCGCGCGTGATCCTGTGCTCGCACCTGGGCCGGCCGAAGGGCGGCCCCGACGCGAGGCACTCGCTCGCGCCCGTGCGTGAGCGGCTCGCCCGGCTGCTGCGGCAGGACGTGGCGTGGGCCGACGACTGCGTCGGCCCGGCGGCCGAGGCGGCTGCCGCGTCGCTCGCGGACGGCGGCGTGCTGCTGCTGGAGAACCTGCGCTTCCACCCCGAGGAGGAGAAGAACGACGAGGCGTTCGCGCGCGCGCTCGCGAAGCTGGGCGAGGCGTACGTGAACGACGCGTTCGGCACCGCGCACCGAGCGCACGCGAGCACCGAGGGGGTCACGCGCTTCCTGAAACCGGCGGTGGCGGGCTTCCTCATGAAGACCGAGCTCGACTACCTGGGCGCGGCGCTCGAGCAGCCGAAGCGGCCGTTCGTGGCGGTGCTGGGGGGCGCCAAGATCAGCGGCAAGATCGACGTGCTGAACGCGCTGCTCGCCAGGGTGGACCGCCTGCTCGTGGGCGGCGCGATGATGTTCACGTTCCTGAAATGCCAGGGGAAGCCGGTGGGGCGCTCGCTCGTGGAGGACGACCGGCTCGAGACCGCCCGGACGGTGCTCGCCGAGGCCGCGCGCCGGAACGTGGAGCTGGTGCTGCCCATGGACTGCGTGGCCACCACCGCGGCCGACGGATCGGCGCCGGCGGCGGTGAAGCCCGTGGAGCAGCTTGCCGCGGACGAGATGGGCGTGGACATCGGCCCGCGGTCGGTCGCGGCCTTCGCCGCGAAGCTCAAGGACGCGGGGACCGTGGTGTGGAACGGACCCATGGGCATCTTCGAAGTGCCCAGTTTCGCCGCCGGCACGCTCGGCGTGGCGCGCGCGATGAGCGAGCTGAAAGGCCGCGGCGCGGTGACCGTGGTGGGCGGCGGCGACTCCGTCGCGGCCGTCCAACAGAGCGGGCTCGCCGAGCGCTTCTCGCACCTCTCGACCGGCGGCGGCGCCTCGCTCGAGTTCCTGGAAGGCAGGACGCTCCCCGGCGTGGCCGCGCTCGAGGACCTGGGCGCGTGAGCCCCGCGGCGGCGGTGGCGCGCCGGCCCCGGCTCGTGGCCGGGAACTGGAAGATGCACAAGACGTCCGCCGAGGGCGCCGCGCTCGCGCGCGAGCTGGCCGCGCTTCACGCCGCCGACCCGGCCGCGCCCGATGCGCCGCGCGTGGTGCTCTGCCCGCCCTACCCGGCGCTCGAGTCCGTGGCGCGGGCGATCTCCGGCACGCG
>Ga0187892_10006610_pt1 | contig 17103 bp, 17 predicted proteins | sample MA1701073metaG_FD_139345 | JGI IMG/M metagenome (GOLD analysis project Ga0187892, IMG submission 139345) | Bio-ooze microbial communities from a basaltic lava cave in the Kipuka Kanohina Cave System on the Island of Hawaii, USA - MA170107-3 metaG ... | reverse complement strand
GGCCTACTCGGGACGAACGGAGAAAGGTCTTGTAAATCAAGGCCACAAATCCGCTCGTCCCGAGTAGCCGACGTCTTCGGCGGCGTATCGAGGGACCACTCGCGAGAAAATCGACAGTCTCTCAAAAGGAAGGACTACAGGGAGGATTTGAATCGGCATGGGAGGCGACTCAATCTGACTCCTCGGTTGACCGGCTACTGCCCCTCCCGTAGCGTTGGCCGACCGGAGGGCAGCCATGGTCGAAAAAACAATCGAGCTTACCGGCACCTCGGCGAACAGTATCGAGGATGCGGTGAACATCGCCATTTCCCGCGCTGCCGTGACGATCCAAAACATACGCTTCGTGCGCATTGTCGACGTCATCGGCATCGTCGAGAACAACGCCGTCTCGCAGTGGCGAGTGAAGATGGGGTTGACGTTCACTATCGAGGACCGCCTGCATGAGTAGGGGGTCGGTCTTTCGTCGCGAGGCAAAGAGTCTCGAGGCACTCCCCATTGTCATTGATCCTGTGGGCGGGCTTCACCGAAGCCCGCGCTGGTCTTGGGGCAGAGCGCGGCCGGACGGTGCCGGCCGCCCACAAGACAGCCGGTTGAGCCGTTTACCTATACTCATGGCAGCCGCGGGGTATCGTTGCGGTTGCATCTCTGGACTCGATAGCGAATGACCCCAGGCAAGACCCGCGAAGTTGCGGACGGGGTCTACGTCGTCCATCTGCCGTTGCCGATGCGGCCGACGATCGTGAACGTGACTCTGTTGCGCGACGGCAATCGCTGGGCGCTGATCGACACCGGCGTCAACAGCGACGACAGCGAGCGCGCCTTTCGTACCGCGCTGGCCGAGCTCGGTTGCCGGCCCGAACAGATCGACACGATCATCTGTACGCATCATCACCCCGATCACTATGGTTCGTCGAGGAAGTACAGGGAGCTGTGCAACGCAAAGGTGTATTTGCACGAAAAGGAATTCGACAGCTCGAAAGCATACGTGCCAAGTAAACGGAGCGACGAAGCCGTGAGTTTCTTCTTGCGTCACGGCATTCCGCTGCAGCGCTTCGTACACATCCCGTCACCTGCCCAGTTCTGGGCCGGGTTGTACGCGCCGGCGGAGCCGGACGGATTCATCAACGACGGCGATCGCATCGACTTCGGCGATTGCCGGATCGACGTCGTCGGAACGCCAGGGCATACGCAGGGGCATTGTGTCCTGTATCTCAAGAACAAGCGCGTCCTGATCGCCGGTGATCATCTCCTGCCGAAGATCACTCCACACGTCGGTGTGTTTCCTGGCGGACCGCAGAACCCGCTGCAGGATTTCATCGACTCGCAGCGCAAGATCGAGCCCCTCGAGGTCGACCTGGTCTTGCCCGCCCACGGCGGTACGTTTGCAGATCACTGCCACCGCACGCGGCAGATCATTCAGCACCACGAGTACCGCATGCAGGGAATGCTCGACATCGTGCGCCAGCGGCCGCGCACGGCCTATGAGGTGGCCCGCATCGCCTTCGACTTCAACCTGGAGAGCTCGCTCACGATTCAATTTCCGGCGACTTTCGAGACCTTGGCGCACCTCGAGTTACTGCGCTCCCGCGGTCGCGTCCATTGCGAAGAGCGCGATGAACAGGTGATCTACGGAGCCATCTGACCTCGGGTCGAGATCGGCTCCCGATTGAATGGATCAACGCAGTGGAGCGTCATTGAGTGCAAAGGCGCAGGTGCGCCGGGCGCGGTTGAGTCGGCTCTAGCTGCGTGCTAGAGCCTGCCAAATCCCTTGGTTCAGGAAAGAGAGGAGTCTATGAAGCGATTCGTTTCGACAGGTGCACTCATGCTGGTGGCGGGTGCGAGCCTGCTGGTGCCAATCTCGATCGCTAGCGCTGCTGACGATGCGGGATCGCAAAAGTTGATCGAGTACTACCGCCGGAAATCAAACGTGCCGCCGGGCGCGGCGGTGACTGTGGAGAGCATGGAAGCGTCGCCGATCTCGGGGGCAAAGCAAGGAACCCTCTCGGACCGAGGCCGCAAGGTCGGTTTCATCGTTTCCAACGACGGCCGCTATGCCGTTTTCGGAACCCTCGAAGACCTCACCACCGATCCGTTCAAGGCGATCATGCAGAAGATCGATCTGAAGGGCCGGCCGGCGAAGGGCCCGGCGGATGCCAAGGTGACCATCGTCGAGTACTCCGACTTCCAATGCCCCTTCTGTTCGCGCGGCTACGAGACGCTCGAGAAGCAGGTGCTGAAGGAGTACGGCACCAAGGTTCGCTTCGTCTACAAGCACTTCCCGCTCAACTTCCACCCATGGGCGCAACCTGGAGCGGTCGCCGTGGAATGCGCCGCCGAGCAGGATCCGGCAGCGTACTGGGAGCTGTACACCTACTACTTCGAGCACCAGAAAGAGATCAATCCGCAGAACATCAAGGACAAGTCGAAGGAAGTGCTCGGGAAGACAAAAGTCGACATCGCCAAATGGGAAGCGTGCTACGACGGCAACAAGACGCTGGCGCGCGTTCAAGCCGACATGGCGGAAGGGCAGAGCGTTGGCGTGAGCGGCACCCCGGCGTTCATTATCAACGGACGTCTCGTCAGTGGTGCGCAGCCGTTCCAGAGCTTCAAAGCGGTCATCGACGACGAGCTCGCTCGTAACTAACCTCAATCTGACAATAATTTCTCACCGCCGAGGCGCCGAGGCGCGGAGAATTCAGATGCATCCTCTGAGTCGGTCTTTCATTGCAGACCTCATTCTCGATGAGGTTATGAGAACTGATCTGACGCGATGAAAAATCGCATCTTCTCTGCGTCTCCGTGCCTCTGCGGTGAAATCTTTTTGTCGCATTAAGGCTAAGTCACCACATCAGGATGGTCAAAAGAAGGCGGCGGCACGTGAGTGCCGCCGCCTTTTGCGTTTTGGCCGAATCACCAACGTCAACCGGCGGTGGCGTAGCGTTCCTTGTATACTCGCGCGAACGCGGCGAGGATGGCGATTACAGTCGGCGCGAGGAAAACACCCAACAGACCGTACGCCTGCAGCCCGCCCAGAATTCCGAAGAACAATAGGACCGTAGGGATCGAGGTCTTGCCGCCGATGATCAACGGCCGCACGACATTATCGATCGTACCGATACCGACGATCCCCCAGATGGCCATCAAGATCGCCCGACCGTACCCTCCAGAGAAGGCCAGGTACGCTGCCACGGTTCCCCAGGCCAATGGCGTGCCGAACGGTAGCAACGCCAACAGTGCCGTCAGGCACCCGAGAAATACGGCGAACGGCACGCCGAGTACCCAATAGCCCAGACCCGCGAGCAAACCTTGCGCGGCAGCTGTGACCAGCGTGCCCTGAACCACCGCCGACAACGTCTCGTTGAGGCGTTCGAGCAAGAGCGTCTTGAGCTCAGGCTCCATCGGCACGATGTCGCGAATCGAGCTCACCAACCGCGGCCCATCGCGAAAGAAGAAGAAGAGCGCGAAGGCCATCAGGAAGAGGTTCATCAGGAACGAGGCGACATTCATCGCCGTCGAAGCGAGTTGCGTGGCAATGAAGCCGCTGACCACATTCGCACCCGACAAGCCGAGCGATTTCAGATCCAGCTCCGTGATGTAAGGCTCCATGTAGGCTTGCACCGACAACGGTATCCAGCTGCGCAATCGATCGATCAAGTGTGGGAGCTCCTCATTTCGCAGCATCTCGGTCGCCTGCCCGAACAGCTCGACCGACTCGTTGGCGAGCAGCGTTACGACGACGACCATGGGTACGATGACGACAGCGATCACCGCTGTCGTCAGGATGGAAGCAGCTGCCGCCTGCCGCCCTCGAAGCAGTGTCGTCAACGTTGTCTGCGCCGGATAGAACATCAAGGCCATTAGAGCTGCCCAGGTCAGCGGGACGATGAACGGACTCACGATGCGGTAGAACTGGTAGAGCAGAAACAACAAGAACGAGAAGAAGAAGACGGCGAAGAGCTGCTCGCGTGTCATACGCGTGCACGCTAACAAACGTCGGCTACGGACTGCAATGAACGTGTTGGCGCCGTCATCCTTTCTTGACCCTCCTGGGGGAAATTGGTAGCAGGTGTCGCTCCTCCCTTCGATCGCACGCTCGTTGATCGGCGATGGGTTTCTGGCGGCGATTGAGGTACGCAGGCACGTAGCTCAGTGGGAGAGCGCTTCCTTGACACGGAAGAGGTCGGCGGTTCGATCCCGCCCGTGCCTACCATCATACGTGCGCTGAGGAACAGGAAGTCGACGGAAGGTAGTGGAGATGAGCACGATCGCGGTGAAGATGCCCGATGGCGCGGCACGACAGGTTGCAGCGCGCACTCGCGCACTCGATGTCCTCAAGGAAGCCGGCCTCCTGAACAATCAGGTGATCGCCGCCAAGGTCGATGATCGCGTCGTCGATCTTTCGCGTGGTCTCGATTCAGATTGCCTCCTGTCCCCCATTCTCGTCGATTCGGAGGCGGGGCTCGACGTTCTGCGTCACTCGACCGCACATCTGATGGCCCAGGCGATCAAACGCCTGTACCCGAATGTTCAGATCACTATCGGCCCGGTCATCGAAAACGGATTCTACTACGACATCAAGCGCGAAGCGCCGTTCACCCCCGATGAGCTTGGCCAGATCGAAAAGGTGATGCGCGACATCACCAAGGAAAATCTGGTCGTGACACGCGAGGAGATGTCGCGCTCCGATGCCATCGAGAAGTTTCGCCAAATGGGTGAGCACTACAAGGCGGAGATCCTCGACGGGCTCACCGACGAAAACGTTTCCCTGTATCACCAGGGAGAGTTCGTCGACCTCTGTCGCGGCCCGCATGTGCCATCAACCGGCAGGATCAAAGCCTTCAAGCTGACCGGCGTCGCGGGAGCGTATTGGCGTGGTGACGAGCGAAACGAGATGTTGCAGCGTATCTACGGGACGTCGTTTCCATCGCGCGAGCAGTTGGAAGAGCACCTCGCGCTCGTCGAGGAAGCCAAACGACGTGACCATCGACGTCTGGGCAAGGAGCTCGATCTCTTCAGCTTCGACCCGGTTGCGCCGGGGAGCCCGTTTTTCCACCCCAAGGGTGCGATCATCTACAACGCCCTGGTCGGATACATTCGTGAGCTCTATCCACGCTTCGGGTATCAGGAGGTCATCACACCGCAGATCTTCGATACGGAGCTGTGGAAGCGTTCCGGCCACTACGACAACTACAAGGAGAATATGTTCTTCGCGCCGCTCGAAGAGCGCGAGTACGGTGTCAAGCCGATGAACTGCCCATCTCACTGTCTGATCTACGCCGAACGCAAGCGTTCCTATCGCGAGCTGCCCATCCGATACGCCGACTTTGGCAGACTGCATCGCGCCGAGAGGTCCGGAACGCTGCACGGCTTGACGCGGGTGCGCAGCTTTTCGCAGGACGATGCGCACATCTTCTGTACGCCGGACCAGATCGAGGCCGAAATCCTCAGCACGCTGCGCATGATCGACGAGGTCTACAACGCCTTTGGCTTCGCGCGACGTCGTGTCTACTTGTCGACGCGGCCGGACAACTCGATCGGCACCGACGAGATGTGGGCCAAGGCGGAAGGGGCGCTGACGTCCGCCTTGAACAGCGCCGGCATCGAATTCGAGCTCAACCCGGGCGACGGGGCCTTCTACGGCCCCAAGATCGACTTCAACTTCCTCGATGCACTCAAACGGTGGTGGCAGCTGGCCACCATCCAGCTCGATTTCGGCGCCTTGCCCGAACGTTTCGATCTTTCCTACGTCGCGCCGGACGGCAATGAGGCCCGACCCGTGATGATCCACCGCGCCGTACTCGGCACGATCGAGCGGTTCATGGGCATCCTCATCGAGCATTGCGGCGGAGCGTTTCCCCTCTGGCTCGCTCCAGTCCAGGCGAAGGTTCTGACCCTGACAGAGCGGCAAGAGGACTTTGGCAGGCAGGTGAACGACCGCCTCGTGGCCGCCGGTTTTCGCTCGGAGCTCGACGATCGCAACGAGAAGCTGGGGTACAAAATTCGCGCCGCTCAGCTCGAAAAAGTGCCGTACATGCTGGTGGTTGGCGACAAGGAAGCGGCTGCGGACAGCGTCGCCGCCCGCACGCGCCGGGGCGAGACCCTTGAGCCGATGCCGGTGGCGACATTCATTGAACGGTTGCGATCGGAGGCTGTCCCCGGCTGTCCCTAGCCCGGCTCGCAGGGTGCGGGCCCTGCTGCTCCCCTTGACTGCCTTCGGCTCTTCGACCAGTATCCATCATTTCAATCGGTTGGAAGCGATCCGGCGAGGAATACAATGCCCAAGTTGAAGTCGAGCAGCACCGCAAAGAAGCGCTTCAAGAGCACCGGCACCGGCAAGATTCGAAGGCGCAAAGCTTATCTGCGTCACATTCTGGTCAATAAGACACGCAAGCAAAAGCGCCGACTGGGGAAGCCGGCGATCATCGATTCGGCCAACGAGAAGGCCATCCGGCGCTTGCTGCCGTACTTGTGAGCCCTCGCTCCACCGAAGCAAAGTTAGGAGATCGGTACAATGCCACGCGCGAAACGAGGGACCAAGGCCCGCCATCGACGCAAGAAAATTCTGAAGATCGCCAAGGGCTATGTCGGCGGCCGGCGCAAGCAGTATCGCCAGGCGCGCGAGACCGTCGAGAAGGGGCTAACCTACGCCTATCGCGATCGCCGCGTTCGTAAGCGTGAGTTTCGCGCGCTCTGGATCGTGCGCATCAATGCAGCGGCTCGGCTTCATGGGTTGTCGTACAGTCAGCTGATGCACGGACTCAAGCTCGGCGGCGTCGGAATCGATCGTAAGATTCTCGCCGACGCGGCCTACCGCGATCCGGATGGTTTCGGCGAATTCGCTCAGATTGCAAAGGCGAACCTCGCCGCCTGAACGAGATTCGTCGCACAGCCGCCTTCTTGGTTGCGCGCCCCCTGTGGCCGTCATCGTCCGTGAACTGAGCGACAAAGCTCCCGGCCGGATCCTAGTTCGCAAAGTGTCTGCCAGGTAGCTCCGCAGGGGTGGGCGGAGGTCTCGCGGTAGGAGCCTGGCTCCAGGCGTTGGAACGATGAAAGAGGATCTCGAACGGATTCGCACCGAAGCGCTGGCGGCTCTCGATACGTACGATTCAGAAGCCGATGTCGAGCAGCTTCGAGTCCGACTCCTCGGCCGCAAGGGCGAGCTGACCTCACTCGTGCGTCGCCTACGCGAGGTCGAGCCCAATGAGCGTCCGACCGTCGGCGCTCACCTGAATCAAATCAAAGACGAGCTCGAGCAGCGGATCTCGCAAGCTCTCGACGCTCTACGCCGAGGCGAGCGCGAGCGCCGTGTCGCTGCCGAGCGGATCGACGTTACGCAGCCCGGCAGCCATCGCATTCCCGGTCACCTTCACCCCCTGACACAAACGATGGAGGACATCGTGGACACCTTCGTCGGCATGGGTTTCGAAGTTGCCGATGGGCCTGACATCGAGGACGAGTACCACAACTTCACGGCGCTCAACATTCCGCGTGACCACCCGGCCCGCGACATGCAGGACACGTTCTTCGTCACCGACGAACACGTTCTGCGGACGCACACTTCTCCAGTTCAAATCCGCGTGATGGAGTCACGCCGGCCGCCCTTGAGGGTCGTGGTTCCCGGCGCGGCGTACCGCATCGACAGCGACAACACGCACTCGCCGATGTTTCACCAGGTCGAAGGTTTCATGGTCGACGAGCGCGTAACGTTCGGCGACCTCAAAGGGGTTCTGTCGGAAGCGATGCAACGATTGTTCGGACGCGATACACGCGTGCGCTTTCGCGCATCGTACTTTCCGTTCACTGAGCCCAGTGCCGAGGTCGACATCGGCTGCGTCCTCTGTGCCGGTTGTGATCAGCAGTGCCGAATGTGCAAAGGATCAGGTTGGCTCGAAATACTGGGCGCTGGCTTGATCGACCCGAATGTCTTCGAGGCGGTGGGCTACGATCCGGAAGCAGTTTCCGGGTTCGCGTTCGGTATGGGACTCGAACGGATCACCATGCTTCGGTACCAGATCAATGACATCCGACTGTTCTATGCAAACGACGTCCGCTTCTTGCGTCAATTCTGACGGAGGACCCGGGCGCTTCGGTTCGGTGCGACGGTGAAGGTTACCTGGAACTGGCTGAATGAGCTCATCGAGCTCGGCATGTCCGTTGCTGACGTCGTCGAGCGATTGACGATGGCCGGCTTGGAGGTCGAGTCGGTCGAGGCGATCGGTGTCGAGCTCGCATCGGTTCGATGTGCCGAGGTCGTGCGAGTCGATCCGCACCCGAAGGCCGACCGACTTCGGGTCTGCGATGTGCGCGTTGGCAGTGATGAGATCGTCAAGGTGGTGTGCGGCGCACCGAACGTCGCCGCCGGTCGAAGGGTGGCCTACGCTTCACCTGGCACGGTTCTCCCCGGTGGCATGCGGATCGAGACGACCGAGATTCGCGGCGTCTCTTCGGGCGGCATGCTGTGCTCGGAAGCCGAGCTCGGTCTTGGACCCGACGCTTCAGGGATCCTGATCTTGTCCGATGACGCGCCGCTGGGCGAGAGTGTGGGGCGCATCCTCGGTGCAGAGGATACGGTCCTCGAAATTTCCATAACGCCGAATCGCGGTGATTGCCTGGCCGTGCTCGGGCTCGCGCGCGAGATCGCCGCATTGACTGGGCGGCGCCTTCTCCGTCAGCGCGTTTCGGCGCCCGACACGGATGGATCGACTGCCGAGCTGGTTGCAATCTCAATCGAGGATGCGCACCTGTGTCGCCGCTACGCCGGCCGAATCATCGATAAGGTGCAGATCGGTCCGTCTCCGGCCTGGATGCAGTCGAGGTTGCGAGCGGTGGGCATGCGGCCGATCAACAACATCGTCGACATTACCAATTACGTGATGATGGAACGCGGGCAACCACTGCACGCCTTTGACTACGAGCGGTTGCCGGCCCCGGAAATCACCGTGCGACGTGCTGGCGAGATCGCTACCATCAAGACCCTCGACGGTCAGGAGCGAAAGCTCGACGCGAACGATCTGCTGATCACCAGCGGTGGTCAGGCAGTTGCGATTGCGGGTGTCATGGGTGGCACCGACAGCGAAGTCGTCGATACGACCACGCGGATCTTGTTGGAGAGCGCATGGTTCGATCCTGGCAGCGTCCGCCGCACCTCGAAGCGTCTGGGATTGCGGAGCGAGGCGTCGTATCGGTTCGAGCGCACCACCGATGTCGATGGCGTCGTGCTTGCCGCCGAGCGAGCCGCCGAGCTGATGGCGCGGCTGGCGAAGGGTGTGGTTCGGCGCGGTTGTGTTGATGTCTACGCGGCGCCTCTTCATGCTGCGCCGATTTCCTTGCGCATCAAGCGGATCGAGGATCTCCTCGGCCTCGCGGTCGATCGCAAGCAAGCGATCGCCCGCTTGAAGGCCTTTGGGATGACCGTTACGCCCGCGCCTGGTGGCACTTTGACCGTCGTGCCACCCTCGTATCGCGCCGATGTATCAAGGGAGGTCGATCTGATCGAAGAGATCGTTCGATCGATTGGGTACGACAACGTTGCCTCCACCATGCCGCACTGTGCGTTGGGCGGTACGGGTCTGACGGAATCGGCCCAGCGCGAAAGAGATATCAAGCGCTTTCTAGCCGCCCTGGGGCTTACGGAAGTTGTGCAGGCGAGCTTCTGCTCTCCCGACGATAACGCTCTGTTTTCCGGAATGGCGACCGTTCACGCGCCGGTGACTCTTCTCAATCCAATGACCTACACGGAATCTCAGATGCGCCTGAGTCTCTGCCCCGGCCTCCTGCGTGCGCTGCGCGAAAACGAAAGCCAGCACAACGGTCCGTTCGCTGCCTTCTCCGTCGCCAAGGTTTTCTGGAATCAGGACGGCTTCCGCGAAGCGAAGCGTCTGGCGGCAGCGGTATGTCCGAGTTTGCCGCTGCGGGGTGTCGGCCAGCGCGGGCGAATTGCGGAGTTCGAGGACGTCAAAGGTCTGCTCGAGTCGATCTTGGAGTTCTGGCGCGTCGGCCCAATCCGCTGCCTGCCCGCCACGGATTTGCCCGCATTTCATCCCGGTAAATCGGCGCGTATCAAGCTCGGCGCTGCGAAGATCGGCCTTCTCGGACTACTCCATCCCAACGTTGCGGAAAGACAGGGGGTTGACGCCAATTGCTGGCTGTTTGAGCTTGACTTGGAGAAAGTGCTTGAGTATTGTCCCGGCCGCGCTGGGTTCCAAGAACTTCCGCGATTTCCAGTGGTTGTACGGGACGTGGCGATTTTGACCGAGACCGGGTTCGAGTCCGACCGAGTTGTAGACTTCGTACGGAGATGGGAGGCGCGGGGCCTTATCGAAAGTATTGAACTCTTCGATTCCTATGTGGGAGATGCGATTCCGGCGGGAACGAAAAGCTTGGCGTACTCCATCGCCTATCGTGCGCTGGATCGGACGCTAACCGACGAAGAGGTCAACGAAGTGCATTCGCAGCTGGTAACCGCGCTGAGGGACGGCCTCGGAGTGACACTGCGATAGTCAGCGGAGGCGGTTGATTCGGTGGAGGGGGAGTGGGGAGGAGTGAGGCGAGGTTTTGATGCGCGCCGGGTCTTAGGAAGTGACCCGGGCCTTCGTCAAGGAGGGCGTCGTGACCATGACGAAAGGCGATATCGTCGAGCGCGTCCACGAGAAGGTGGGGTTCTCGCGGAAGGAAGCGAGCGACGTTGTCGAGTCGATCTTTGAAGTCATCAAGGGGCGTCTCGAGCGCGGCGAGAAGGTCAAGATCTCAGGGTTCGGCAATTTCGTCGTGAACGCAAAGCGGCCGCGTAAGGGCCGCAACCCGCAGACCGGTGGGGACATCATCATCTCCGGCCGGCGCGTCCTCACATTCAAGGCGAGCCAGGTCCTAAAGAAGAGTATGAACTCAGACGGCCGCGGCTGAGCTGCTCTCTCGTAGTTGATTGCGGCGCTTCCGAGAGCGAACATCGCCGTGCCTTCTCGCAGACAGGTACCCGACAAGTTGTACTTCAAGATCGGTGAAGTGGCCTCACTCCTCGGCGTCAAGCCGTACGTGCTGCGCTATTGGGAAAGCGAGTTCAGCGCGATCAGACCGGCGAAGACGCGATCGAAGCACCGCATGTATCGGCAGCGTGACATCGCTGTGCTGCGCCAGATTCAACGCCTATTGTACGACGAGCGCTTGACGATCGAAGGGGCGAAGAAGCGATTGAGGACGAGCGTTCGACGCAGCAACGTCAAGGTCAGAGCCTCAAAGCCTGATGCCGGTCTGCGGTCGACTCTCAATCGCGTGAAGAAAGAGATCGAATCGCTGCGCCGAATCTTGAGCTGATCGCTCGAACCCGAACAAATCTGTTTGCACGTCCGTCGTCGAGCCGTACAAAACCGTACTTCAAACGGCCGACGCTTCGACCTTCGTATCGCCTGTGTACGGTGGCATGCCGGTTGCACCCGCGAAGCTCTACCCTTCACGCGGAGTCATTCACCATGGGCACGCTACGCGACGAAACGAAATCCGGAAGCGAATTGGTCTTTGCCTCCCTGCGCGCCTTGATGTCGGCCTATCAACTTTGGGGAGCACAAAGCAGATGCCATCTCTCCGAGCTCTCTGTGCTCCTGCATACGAGCGAGGATTGGTTGTGGGGTGTGATGGCATATCTCGACGCCGAGGGCTTGGTTTCACTCGACCGCTCGGCTGCAACCGTGGCGTTGACGCCCGAGGGTGCTCGCAATCTCATGGCCGTGAGACCGAGTGATCAAATGCCTGCTATATCCGCCAGCGCCAAGGCCACCGTCCCGTTCAACAAGTAGTCGTCCGTCCACCGTTCACAGCGCGCCTTCCGGCTTGCCTCGGTCGCCCCAAAGTGGCACTAGAGTCGCCAAGAGCCTTGGACACTTCGACCCCCGGCCAAGGTGAATCAGCGACGCGGGGCGTGGCGCAGACTGGTAGCGCACTCGCTTGGGGTGCGAGTGGTCGTGGGTTCAAATCCCGCCGCCCCGATTTCTGAAGATCGTATCTAGTATCTCGTATCTTGTATCTGGCGGCTCCAGTCCCAACGAGATACTAGATACGCCGTCCAAGATACTTTCCGAGCAAATTTGCCACTTCAAAAACCGGGTGGTAGCTTCCCGGCGTGTCGATCCTTTTGAGCAATGACGACGGCGTCGGTGCCCCCGGTCTGACGGCCCTGCGCGAGGCCCTGGACGACCTGGACGAGGTGTGGGTGGTCGCTCCCGACCGCGACCAGAGTGCCGTCAGCCATTCCGTCACGCTGCACCGTCCGCTGCGCATCGACAAGGTCGGCCCGCGGGTGTTCGCGGTCGACGGAACGCCGACCGATTGCATCAATCTCGCCGTCAACGGCATTCTCCCGGAACGCCCGCGACTGATCGTTTCGGGGATCAACTACGGCGCCAATCTCGGCGACGATGTCACGTACTCCGGGACCGTTTCGGCAGCGATGGAGGGAACCCTACTGGGAGTCCCGTCGATCGCCGTGTCGCTGGTGGTCGGCGCAAGCAAGCCCGCCGACTTTCGAAATGCTGCCTCCTTTGCCCGCCGCCTGGCCGCAACGTTGTTGGGTGGCGAGATTCCGCCGGACACTCTGCTCAACGTGAATGTTCCCGATCTCCCGGAAAACGAGATCCGCGGATTCACGCTGACACGCCAGGGGAAACGCCGCTACGCCGATGCGATCGTCGAAAAGGTCGATCCGCGTGGTCGAAAGTACTACTGGATCGGCGGGGAATCGCTAGACTTCGTCGATGCCGAAGGTACAGATTTCAATGCCACCGCACGCGGATTCATCTCGCTCACCCCGTTGCATCTGGATCTCACCAACTACGAATCGCTCAAGAGACTCGAACATCTGAAAATTCCGTGGCCATGAACTTCGAGGCGGCACGTGACCAGATGGTGGAAGAGCAATTGCGCGGTCGAGGCATCCGCGACGAACGAGTACTGACGGCGATGCGCAAGGTCCCGCGCCATCTGTTTGTCGATCCAACCGTTCGCGACCGTGCCTACGACGACTCGCCACTGCCGATCGATTCGGAGCAGACGATCTCTCAACCCTACATCGTTGCGCTGATGGTCGAGATCCTCGAGTTGCGCGGCCACGAAAGGGTCCTCGAGATCGGCACCGGGTCAGGCTACCAGACGGCGATTCTCGCCGAGTTGGCGATGGAGGTGTACTCGGTCGAGCGGATTCCGGCATTGGCACAGCAGGCAATCGCTCGACTGCGTGAGCTCGGATACAGTGAGCGCGCGCACGTGAATGGCGGTGACGGCGGAAAAGGATGGATCGAAGCGGCGCCGTTCGATGGCATCGTCGTCGCCGCCGCAACCAGAGAAGTACCGCGACCTCTGGTCGAACAACTGGCGCCCTCGGGTGCGTTGGTGCTCCCGTTGGGCGAGATCGACCTTCAGGGGTTGGCGCGTATCCGTCGAGGAAAACAAGGTCTACAGGTCGACTACTTCGGCGAGTGCCGATTCGTGAAGTTGGTCGGACCGTACGGTTGGGAGGAGTAGTCCGCGGGCCAAGTGCCCGCGTGTGGTGTTGACGTGGGCCCGATCAGAAGGCGCGAAAACAGTTCGCGAGCGGTGTTGTCGTTCGCCGTTGCACTCTTCGGGCTGGTTGCCTGCGGCGGCGGCGTCTATCACCAGGTTCGCCCCGGCGACACTCTCTACCGCATCGGCAAAGCCTACGGCGTTCCCGCCGAAAAACTCGCCAGGATCAATCAAATTCACGACCCGGCGCGTATTTACGTCGGTCAGAAGGTCTTCATTCCTGAAGCCAACCGCGAGCTCCCGGTCGACATCATCACGCCCAAGAACGCGGCGGGTCCTGAAGTCGCTCGCGTCCATCCGGAACCAGATCCTCCACCAAACACGCTGGCGTTTCACTGGCCTGTCAACGGTGGTCGCCTGGCATCGGGCTTCGGCAGCCGCGGTGCCTCGTTCCACGACGGCATCGACATCAGTGCGCCTGTCGGTACCCCGGTCAGCGCCGCCGATCATGGCGTAGTCATCTACAGCGACGTTCTGCGCGGCTACGGCAATGTCATCATCGTCCGTCACTCCCAGGGGTTCGCTACCGTCTACGCCCACAATCACCGCAACCTCGTGCGTGCCGAAGATCGTGTCCGCCGCGGACAAGTGATTGCCTACGTCGGCGATAGCGGCCGGACCTCGGGTCCCAATCTCCACTTCGAGGTCCGACACAACAATGTGGCGCGCGATCCAATGCGATTTCTGCCGCGCGCACCGGCAGTGGCCGTACCGATCGACGCCGCTGCGGCCGGCGGTTGACGCCGCCGATCCTGGCGAGCTCGCGCCCGATCTGGTAACCGTGCCACGCGTCAACTCTTGCAAAGCACTCTGACATGGAGCCGCGCCGTATGAATGATGATCTCAAGGCTTACATTCGCGATATCCCTGATTTCCCCAAGCCTGGAATTCTGTTTCGCGACATCACTCCGTTGCTGGCAAACGCAACCGCGTTTCGACAAACGGTCGAGCGCATTGCGGCGCTGTATCAGGGGCGCGTCGACATGGTTCTGGGCATCGAGTCGCGCGGCTTCATCGTCGGGTCGCCGTTGGCCTACGTCCTCAACACGGGCCTGGCGGTCGTCCGCAAACCAGGCAAGCTGCCGTCGTTGACGTTCACCGCGCAGTACGCCCTGGAATACGGCCACGACGCCTTGGAGATCCACCGCGACGCCTTCGGCCATCCTTGTCGGGTGCTGATCGTCGACGATCTGCTCGCAACCGGAGGAACGGCGCATGCCGCCGTCGAGCTCGTCGAGCGCCTCGGCGGCGAGATCGTCGGCTGTGCCTTCATTATCGAGCTGAGCTTCCTGAAGGGCCGGAATGCGCTCCGACCGCATGAAGTACGATCGCTGATCGACTACACCGATTGATCGGGTCCTCGCCGGCGGTGGCAACACCGCTGCGCCTGTGCCAAGGTGAAACTGATCACGAGCAGTCAGAGTCGCAGCGCGAAGACCATGGCGAAATATCGGATCGAACGGGACTCGATGGGCGAGATGCGCGTTCCGGAAAGCGCGTACTACGGCGCCTCGACAGCGCGCGCCGTCGAGAATTTCCCGATCTCAGGGATCCGATTTTCGCGGCGCTTCATTCGGGCACTCGGTCTCGTCAAAGTCGCCGCGGCACGCGCCAACGCACAGCTTGGCTTACTCGACGCCGAACGGGCGAAGGCGATCGAGCAAGCGGCCACCGACGTCGCCGAAGGCCGCTTCGATGCAGACTTCGTGGTGGACGTCTTTCAGACCGGTTCCGGTACCTCGACGAACATGAACGTCAATGAGGTGATTGCAACGCGGGCCATCGAGATCCTCGGTGGCCAACGCGGCGATCGCGACCGCGTTCACCCCAACGACCATGTGAATCTCGGGCAGAGCACTAACGATGTGTTTCCCACGGCGATCCATGTCGCGGCGATGGAGGCCGTCGAGAAGCACGTGATCCCCGCAATGCGGGAGCTCGCCGAAGCGTTCGAGGCAAAGGCGGCGGAGCTCGCCGATGTGGTCAAAGCTGCGAGGACACACCTGCAGGATGCTGTGCCGATAACCCTCGGACAGGAGCTGTCGGGATATGCCAGCGTCGTCCGTCACGGTATCGAGCGACTGGAGTCGGCCCGCCCGCATCTCGCTGAAGTTCCAATCGGGGGTACGGCGGTCGGTACCGGCCTGAATGCGCACCCCGAGTTCGGCTCGCACGTCGTCACCGAGCTGCGCTCCCTCACTGGCTCGCTCTTTCGCCGTCCTGCGAACGTCTTCGAGGCGATGCAGAATCGCGACGCCTGCGTCGAGCTGTCCGGCGCCGCCAAGACGATCGCCGTCGGTCTCATGAAGATTTCCAACGATCTGCGACTGCTGACCTCGGGCCCGCGCACCGGGCTGAACGAGATCGAGCTGCCGGCGACGCAGCCGGGGTCGAGCATCATGCCCGGCAAGATCAACCCGGTGATCCCCGAAGCCGTGAACATGGTCGCCGCTCAGATCATCGGCAACGACACGACCATCGCGATTGCGGGCCTCAATGGAAATCTCGATCTCAATGTCATGATGCCGGTCATCGCTCAGAATCTCCTGGAAAGCCTCGAGCTCCTTGGCAACGCCGCCCAGGTTCTGGCGCGGAAATGCATCGTGGGCATCCGGGCAAACGCTGCCCAATGCCGCGCCTATGCCGAACGGACCGCGTCGCTGGTGACTGCTATCGCCCCGATCATCGGCTATGATCGCGCTGCCCAGGTCTTCAAACGGGCCGTTTCTCAGGATCAGTCGATCCGTGACGCCATCCGGGCGGAAGGGGTCATGGATGAGAAACGGCTTGACGAAGTGCTCGATCTGGACAAACTAACGCGTGGAGGGCGAGCAGGGTAAATGTTGGTTCCGCCTGACAGTGCACCGAGAGGCGACGGCACGAACGGACTTCAGTCTCAAACGGGTAGCCCGGCGCCCGGAAAGCCGATTCTCGACCTGGAGCGCTCGAACGATATCGCTCGACACGTGCGGGCCAAGTTTCGGCGTTGTTGGACGAATGCTGCGTGCTCCGTCGCCCTCCTGGGTGATCAAGGCCGCTATGTCGAGGGATGGATCGTCGTCAATCGACTGCATCCCGTCGTCATCGAGCACGGCTGGTGTGAGGTCGATGGTCGCATCATCGATCCCACCTACACTCCCTATGTGAGCCATCTGGAACCCCCGCTCGCCTACATCGGCGGCATGTATTTCAGTGCTCATGAAGCCGCCGCCGCTCTTCAACGCGGTACACTGCCGATCGCATGGATACGTTCGACCAGCACCTACGAAACAGCCTTCAAGAAAGCTTGGAGGGAATCGGCGAAGCATGCTGCTGCGGAGCCCCTCCCGAAGACGCGCGTCGTCAATTGCCGTGTCGAAAAATCCGATATGTTCATCGGCCGCCCGTCCAAGTGGCACAACCCCTTTCACATCGGCCCCGACGGCACACGCGAAGAAGTGGTTGCCAAGTATAGTCAGTGGATCATTCGTCAGCCGCGACTCCTGCGCGATATCCGCACGCTGCGCGGCAGCGTCCTCGGCTGCGATTGCCCGCCGCTCCCTTGTCACGGCGATG
>Ga0187892_10006609_pt1 | contig 17106 bp, 14 predicted proteins | sample MA1701073metaG_FD_139345 | JGI IMG/M metagenome (GOLD analysis project Ga0187892, IMG submission 139345) | Bio-ooze microbial communities from a basaltic lava cave in the Kipuka Kanohina Cave System on the Island of Hawaii, USA - MA170107-3 metaG ... | reverse complement strand
GAACCACGGTCATGCGGATAGGCCCCTCGGGGCAACCCGCGTATATCAGCCTGATTCGTCGTCGAAGACGCCTCATCCTCCGCTGCGCGTCGTCGGCCTCAGGAATGTCTCTCGAACCCTTTTTCAAAATGCGGGGATCCGACCCGCCGAAGAATTTGCTTGACGGTCGGTCCTTCCATATCAGCTACGCGGTGCCCCCGCCCCGGCGGGGGGCCGGGGCCGGCCCGACGCCCGGCGGCGCCTAGCCCCGCGCGCCGGCCGTCGCGGCCGCCGGCGCCGCGTGGCCGTCGTCGGTCGCGGCGCAGGCCTCCGCCGCCCCCGCCCGGTGGATCGACAGGTCCGTGATGCTCGGATGCTCGCCGCAGACGGGGCACTTCGGATCCCGACGCAGCTTCACCTCGCGGAAGCGCATGCCGAGGGCGTCGTAGGTGAGGAGCCGCCCGATCAGGGGCTCGCCGACGCCGAGGAGCAGCTTGATGGTTTCCGTCGCCTGCACGAGGCCGATCACGCCTGGGAGCACGCCCAGGACCCCGGCCTCGCTTCAGGAGTGCACCAGGCCCGGCGGCGGCGGCGTGGGATACAGGCACCGGTAGCACGGGCCCTGGCCCGGGGCGAACACGCTGGCCATGCCCTCGAACTGGAAGATCGACCCGTGGACGTTGGTCTTCCCGGCCAGCGTGCAGGCGTCGTTGACGAGATAGCGCGTGTCGAAGTTGTCCGACCCGTCGACGACCAGGTCGTAGTCCTTGATGATGTCCATCACGTTGTCCACGTCGATGCGCGTGGGCAGCGGGATCACCTCGACGTCGGGGTTGAGCGCGTTCAGCATCTCGGCCGCGGAGGCCACCTTGGGCCGCCCCACGTTGGGGGTGGTGTGCAGGATCTGCCGCTGCAGGTTCGACACGTCCACGATGTCGCCGTCCATGAGGCCGAGGGTGCCCACGCCGGCCGCCGCCAGGTACACGGCGGTGGGCGAGCCGAGCCCCCCCGCCCCGATCAGGAGCACCTTGCTGCGCAGCAGCTTGCGCTGGCCCTTCTCGCCGACCTGCGAGAGCAGGAAGTGGCGGCTGTACCGCTGGATCTGCTCGGTGGTCATCGGGCGGTCCTTGGCCACCGGGAGCCCCGACTGGGCCCACCGCTGGAAGCCCCCGGCCAGGTTCACCACGTTCGTGTAGCCGAGGTCGGTGAGCGCCTTCGCCGCCAGCATGGAGCGGAGCCCCGTCTGGCAGTAGACGACGATGGGGGTCGCGGGGTCGGCCGCCGCCGCGCCGATGCGGAACTCGAGGAAGCCCCGGCTGATGTTGGTCGCGGGCTCGATGAAGCCGTCCCGGTACTCGTCGGGGTCGCGGACGTCGATGAGGGTCACGGGCTCCCCGGCGTCGAGACGCTTTCTCAGCTCCTGGGGGCCTTGCTCCGGAATCACCTGCCTGGCCTTGGCCAGCATCTCCTTCAGCGTCGTCATCGCCCTGCTCCTGTGGACAAGTGTCCGAGGGATTTGGTCGACTTGAGATTACCACCATTTCCGGTCGGATCAAGTGACAACTCGGGCCACCCTGTGTGGCTGAAAGCAAGACTGCTATAATCGCCCTGGAAATGAAAGGCCTAATCCTCTCGGGCGGGCGGGGAACCCGCCTCCGCCCCATCACCTTCACCTCGGCCAAGCAGCTCGTCCCGATCGCCAACAAGCCCATCCTCTTCTACGGGATCGAGGCCCTGGCCGCCTCGGGCATCCGGGAGATCGGCGTCGTCGTCGGCGACACCCACCAGGAGATCCGCGCCGCCGTCGGCGACGGGAGCCGCTTCGGGGTCTCCGTCACCTACATCCAGCAGGAGGCGCCGCTCGGCCTGGCCCACGCGGTCCTGGTCTCCGAGGAGTTCCTCGGCGGCGACGCGTTCTGCATGTACCTCGGCGACAACCTGATCCGCGAGCGGCTCGACGCCCTCGTGGACCGCTTCCGCGACCAGCGGCCCAACAGCCAGATCCTGCTGGCCAAGGTGCCCGACCCGACCCAGTTCGGCGTGGCCGAGCTGCGCGCCGGCCGGGTGGTCCGGCTCGTGGAGAAGCCCGCCCACCCGCCGTCCGACCTGGCCCTGGTCGGCGTCTACATGTTCGACGCCAACGTCTTCAAGGCGGTCAAGGCCATCTCCCCCTCCGCGCGGGGCGAGCTGGAGATCACCGACGCCATCCAGTGGCTCATCGACCACGACTACGTGGTGCGCCCGCACGTCATCGACGGCTGGTGGAAGGACACCGGCCGGCTCGAGGACATGCTGGAGGCCAACCGCATCATCCTCGACGGGCTCGTGGCCCGCTCGGAGGGGGTGGTGGAGGACAGCCAGATCCTCGGCAAGGTGGTGGTGGAGCCCGGCGCGCGGATCGCCCGGAGCACGGTGCGCGGCCCCGCCATCATCGGCCCGGGGGCGGTCATCGAGAACGCCTACGTGGGGCCGTTCACCTCGGTCGGGGCGGACGTGGTGGTGCGGGGCAGCGAGGTCGAGCACTCGATCCTGCTGGAGGGGTGCCGGGTCACCGACGTGGGCGGGCGCATCGAGTCGAGCCTGATCGGGCGCAACGCCCTCATCCACCGCACCGCCGCCAAGCCCCGCGCGCTCACCTTCATGCTGGGCGACCGCAGCGAGGTGGGGCTCGTCTGAGCCGCTCCATGGAGCTGACCGACGCCGCCAAGCGGGCCCTGTTCGTCCAGGACTACGGTCCGGCGCCCTCGATCCAGGGCGTGGAGGTGGTGGACCTGGCGCGCTTCGTGGACGACGGGGGCTCCTTCACCGAGCTGGGCCGGCTGTCGGCGGGGCTGCACGCCGCCCTGCCCGGCTTCGAGGTGCGCCAGGTCAACTACGCGGAGATGGAGCCCGGCGCCATCAAGGCCTTCCACCTCCACCGCCGGCAGACCGACGTGTGGTTCGTGCCGCCGGGCGACAAGGTGCTGCTGGTCCTCGTCGACCTGCGGCGGGACTCGCCCACCCGGGAGGTGACCCGGCGCCTCGTCCTCGGCGACGGCCTCTCGCGCCTGGTGCGCATCCCGCCCGGCGTCGCCCACGGCGTCAAGAACGTGGCCGCCACGCGCGGCCGGATCATCTACTTCGTCGACCGCCAGTTCTCCCCGGATCCCGAGGAGACCGAGGAGGGGCGGCTGCCCTGGGACTTCGCCGGCGCCGACGTGTGGGAGATCACCCGCGGCTGACGCTGGCGGGCGGTGGCGAGCTCGGTGAAGATCCTGGTGACGGGCGGCGCGGGCTTCATCGGCTCCAACTTCGTGCGCCACCTGCTGACGGCCCACCCCGACGACACCGTCGTCAACCTGGACAAGCTCACCTACGCGGGCAACCCGGCCAACCTGGCGGACGTCGAGGACGACCCGCGGTACCGCTTCGTGCACGGGGACGTGGGCGACGCGGACCTCGTCCGCGAGGTCATGGCCGGGGTCGACGCGGTCGTGCACATGGCGGCCGAGACCCACGTCGACCGCTCCAACGCGGGCGCCGACGCGTTCCTGCGGACCAACGTGGTCGGCACCCACGTGCTGCTGGAGGCGGCCCGGGCCCTCCGCATCCCGCGGGTCGTGAGCGTGGGCACCGACGAGGTCTACGGCAGCGTGCCGGTCGGGCGCTCCAAGGAGACCGACCCCCTCGACCCGTCCAACCCCTACTCGGCCTCCAAGGCCGCGGCCGACCTCCTGGCCCGGGCCTACTGGCAGACGCACCGGCTGCCCGTGGTGATCACGCGCAGCAGCAACAACTTCGGGCCCTACCAGTACCCGGAGAAGATGGTCCCGCTCTTCGTCACCAACGCCATCGAGGACCGGCCGCTGCCGCTGTACGGTGACGGGCAGAACGTCCGCGACTGGATCTACGTGCTCGACAACTGCGCGGCCATCGACCTCGTGCTGCGCCGCGGGCACGAGGGCGAGATCTACAACATCGGCGGCGGCAACGAGGTGCCGAACGTCCTCCTGACGCGCCGGATCCTCGAGATCCTCGGCAAGCCCGCCTCGCTGGTCACGCCGGTGCCCGACCGGCCCGGCCACGACCGGCGCTACGCCCTGGACAGCGCCCGGGTGACGGCCCTCGGCTGGCGGCCGGCCCACGCCTTCGACGACGCCCTCGTGGCCACCGTCCGCTGGTACCAGGCGCAGGAGGCGTGGTGGCGGCCCATCAAGTCCGGCGATTTCCGCGCCTACTACGAGCGCCAGTACTCCGGGAGGTGACGACGATGCGGCGTGGGCCGGCCCCGGTCCTGGCGGCGGCGCTCGTGCTGCTCGTGGCCGGCGCGCTCCTGGCCGCCCCCCGCGGGGGCGCCGGGCGGCCGGACCCCCGCCAGCTCTCGGCGCTGCCGTCCTACCTGCAGCGCGTGGAGGCGGCCGTGGTGGGCATCCGCGTGGAGACGTCGCGCGACCGCCCGTCGGCGGCCACCCTGGGCCCCGAGCGCTGGGGCAGCGGCGTCATCGTGGACGGCGCGGCCGGCTACGCGCTCACCGTCAGCTACGTCCTGCTCGACGCCGCCCGCATCGAGGTCTCGTTGCGGGACGGGCGGCGGGTGCCCGGGCGGCTGGTGGGGCTCGACCTCGAGGTGGGGGTGGGCGTGCTCCAGCTCGTCGGCGCCGGGCCGTGGCCGGCGGCCGAGCTGGGTGATTCCCGCCGCGTCGGGCCGGGCCACGTGGTGGGCACGGTCGGCGTCGACGACGACGGCCGGCTGGTCGGGGTGGCGGGCCGGGTGGAGGCGGTGCGGCCGTTCTCCGCGGCCTGGGAGTACATGCTGGACCGGGCCTTCATCGTGTCCCCCCACAACCCGGCCTTCGGCGGCGCCGCGCTGGTGGACGCCGACGGCAAGGTGGTGGGCGTGACCTCGCTGCGCCTCGGGGAGACGCCCCACGTCGACCTCGCCATCCCGCTGGAGACGTTCCTGCCCGGCCAGGCCGAGCTCGTGGCCAAGGGGCGCGTGGCGAGCCGCCGGCCCCGCCCGTGGCTCGGGCTCTACACGCTGGCCCACGAGGCCCTCGGGCTCGTCGTCACCGGGGTGTCCCCCGTGGGCCCGGCGCGGGCGGCCGGCCTGCGCCGCGGCGACGTCATCGTCCGGCTGAACGGCGAGGCGGTGGCGACCCAGGAGGCGTTCTACGCCCGCCTCTGGCAGGGCGCGGTGGACGAGGAGGTGCGGCTGGTGGTGAAGCGGGCCGGAGAGTTCGAGGCGGTCACGGTCCGGCCCGCCGACCGCTACCGCTTCTACCACACCACCGACCGGTGACGGGCCCCCGGGGCGGCGCCGCGCGCGCATGAAGGGCGTCGAGACCTACCAGGGCCGCGGCCTCATCGCGGACCCCATCCACCGCTACATCCTCTACACCCGGCCGGACGGGGCGCCGGGCGAGGCCACCGAGCAGGACCTCATCGACTCGCCCTGGATGCAGCGGCTCCGCCGCGTGCCCCAGCTCCAGTCGGCCCGCTGGGTGTTCCCGGCCGCCGAGCACAGCCGCTTCCAGCACTCCCTCGGCGCCATGCACCTGGCCGGCCGCTTCGCGCGCCAGCTCCACCCCTCGCTCCGCGCCGAGTTCCCCGACGCGCCCTCGGCCGCGCTCGTGGAGGAGCTCCTGCGCGTGGCCGGGCTGCTGCACGACGTCGGCCACGGCCCCTTCGGCCACTTCTTCGACGACAACTTCCTGGCCGACTTCGGGCTCACCCACGAGCTCGTCGGCCAGCGCATCATCCGCGAGCAGCTGGCCGACCTCCTGCGCGGGCTCGCCCGCAGCCCCTCCGGCCCCTTCGAGCCGGGGGAAGGCATCGACCCCGAGTGGGTGTGCTACCTGATGGGCAAGGGCTACACGGCGCCCGAGGCCGGGCATCCGCGCTGGCTCGCTCACCTGAAGCCGCTGCTGTCCGGCATCTATACCGCCGACAACATGGACTACGTGCTGCGCGACTCGTACATGTGCGGGGTGGCGGTGGTCGGGCCGATGGAGATCGAGCGGATGATGTACTACTCGTTCTTCAGCGACAAGGGGCTCACCCTGGACCGCGGCGGCATCCAGGCCTTCATCATGTTCCTGAACGCGCGCTTTTACATGTACACCAACGTCTACTACCATCGGACCACCCGGGGCATCGACCTGCACCTGAAGGAGATCTTCCGGGACACGATGCGGCTCTGCTTCCCCTACGACCTCCGGCAGGCGCTGACCCCGTACCTCGGCATGACGGAGTGGACGCTCCTCGAGGAGGTGGGGCGCTGGGCCCAGGCCGACGACCCCGAGCGCAAGGCGCTCGGCCAGGAGTGGCGGCAGGTGCTGGACCGCCGGCTCAAGTGGCGCATGTCCCACGAGGTGGTGCTGGACCTGTTCGAGCCCCGGCGGGGCCAGGCGTTCCTGACGGCGGACGAGCTGGAGCGGCGGGTGCGGGGCTTGCTGCCCCCCCGGCTGGCCGACTTCCCCTTCAAGATCGACATGGCCCTCCAGGACCCGCGCCCCCTGAACCCCCTGGGCATGAAGGACCGCCAGATCTACGTCTACGACGCGGCGACGCGGAGCGTGTCGGCGGAGCCGCTCAAGGAGCTGCTCAAGTACCTGCCCGGCAAGGTGGCCCAGTGCCGGATCTTCGCCATGTCCCACGAGCACGACCAGGCGCTGGCGGCGGCGCTGGAGCGGGCGCTCGGCGAGGACGTGCCGGCGCATCCCACCAACGTCTGACGGGCGGGCTTCGGAGGAGACGGACATGGACAGGTTCCGCGGCGTGGACTACTTCGGCCTCGAGGAGCTCCTCACCGACGAGCAGCGCATGGTGCGCGACGCCGTCCGCGACTGGGTGGAGACGCGCTTCCTGCCGCTGGTGACCCAGCACCACCGGGACGGCACCTTCCCCATGGAGCTGCGGCGGGAGCTGGGCGAGCTCGGTGTCTTCGGCGCGACCCTCGAGGGCTACGGCTGCGCCGGCCTCGACCACGTCGCCTACGGGCTCATCATGCAGGAGCTGGAGCGCGGGGACTCCGGGCTCCGGTCCTTCGCCTCCGTCCAGAGCGGTCTCGTCATGCACCCGATCCACGCCTACGGCTCCGACGCCCAGAAGGACCGGTGGCTGCCCGCGCTGCAGTCCGGCGAGGCCCTGGGCTGCTTCGGCCTCACCGAGCCCGACCACGGGTCGGACCCGGGCTCCATGAAGGCCCGCGCCGTCCGGAAGGGCGACGGCTACGTGCTCAACGGGACCAAGCTCTGGATCACCAACGGGTCCGTCGCCGACGTCGCGCTCGTCTGGGCCAAGGACGACGAGGGGGAGATCGCCGGCTACCTGGTCGAGCGCGGCACGCCGGGCTTCTCCACGCTGGACATCCACGGCAAGTTCTCGATGCGGGCCTCCCTCACCTCGGAGCTGTCGTTCCAGGACTGCCGGATCCCCCTCGACAGCCGGCTGCCCGGCGTCAAGGGGCTCAAGGGGCCGCTGGCCTGCCTGAACCAGGCGCGCTACGGCATCGCCTGGGGCGCCATCGGCGCGGCCATGGCGTGCTACGACTGGGCGCTCCAGTACGCGCAGCAGCGGGTGCAGTTCGGCAAGCCCATCGGGTCCTTCCAGCTCGTGCAGCAGAAGCTGGTCTTCATGCTCACGGAGATCACCAAGGCGCAGCTCTTGTGCCTGCAGCTCGGGCGGCTCAAGGACGCCGGCCAGCTCCGGCCCCAGCAGGTCTCCATGGCCAAGATGAACAACGTGCAGATGGCGCTGGACAGCGCGCGGCTGGCCCGGGACATCCTGGGCGCGGCGGGCATCGTGGACGAGCACCCGGTCATCCGCCACATGCTGAACCTGGAGACCGTGAACACGTACGAGGGCACCCACGACATCCACCTCCTGATCATCGGCCGCGACGCCACCGGCCTCGACGCCTTCGGCGCCTAGCGCCGGCGGGGGTCGGGAGGCGGCGGGCCGGCCGCCGGGTGGGCCCCGCCCGGGCGCGCTGGTGTAGCATGGGCCGGATGACCCCCGAGCCGGCGGCCCGGACCGTGTCCCTGTCCGCGCCGGGCGCGCTGCCGGCCGAGCGCGCGCGGCCGGACATGCGGCTGCTCTCGTTCCTGGCCCTCGGCCACCTCGTCGTGGACGTCAACCAGGGGTCGCTGCCGATCCTGCTGCCGTTCTTGAAGTCGGCGCTCGCGCTCTCCTACACCGCGACGGGCACCATCGTGCTGATGGCCAGCGTGACCTCGTCCCTCATCCAGCCCCTCTTCGGCTACCTCGCCGACCGCACGGCGCGGCGGTGGCTCCTGCCGCTGTCCGTCGTGCTCTCGTCGGTGGGCGTCGGGCTGGCGGGGCTGGCGCCGACCTACGGCGCGGTGCTGGCCCTGGTGATGCTGACGGGCTTCGGGGTGGCCGCCTACCATCCCGAGGGCTACCGGACGGCGACGGCCGTCGCCGGCGACCGGAAGGCCACCGGGGTGTCGGTGTTCTCGACGGGCGGCAACGTCGGCATCGCGGTTGGCCCCCCGCTGGTCACGGCGCTCCTGACGGCGTTCGGGCTGCCGGGCAGCCTCGGGCTCCTCGTGCCCGGGATCCTGGTGGGCGCGCTCCTGACCGCCGCCCTGCCCCTCCTGTCGGCGCCGGCCCCGGTCCGCCCCCACGCGGGGGGGACGAGAGCGCCGGAGACCATGGCCTCCGCCATGGCGCTGCTGATCGCCGTCGTGGCCGTCCGGTCCTGGACCCAGCTCGGTTTCACCACCTACGTGCCCTTCTACTACCTCGAGACGCTCGGCGGGGACCCGCGGCTGGTGGGCACGCTGCTCGGCGTCTTCCTCGGCGCGGGCGTGATCGGCACGCCGGTGGCCGGGCCCATCGCCGACCGCGTGGGGCTCCGGCGCTACGTGGTGGGGGCGCTCCTCCTGGTGGCGCCCATCGCGCTCGCCTTCTTCCTCGTCCGGAGCGTCCTCGGGATGCTCGTGGTGCTGGCCCTCCTGGGCTTCGTGATGGTGTCCACCTTCACCGTGTCGGTGGTGCTGGGCCAGGCCTACCTGCCGCGCCACCCGGGCATGGCCTCGGGCCTGATCGTGGGGTTCGCCATCGGCGCAGGCGGCGTCGGGGTGACCGGGCTCGGGTGGGTCGCCGATCACCTCGGGCTGACGGCCGCGCTCCTGGTGTCGGCGCTGGTGCCGCTGGTGGCGTTCGGCGGGGCCTTGTTCCTGCCCGAGCCGCGAGCGCGGTAGCCGGGGCGCCCGTGGCCGATCGGTTCCAGGACGGCGAGCACGCGTTCCTCATCGACCAGCGGGGCACGCGGCACCTCGTGCTCCTGCGCAAGGGCGAGGCCTTCCACTCCGACCGCGGGTGGATCCCCCACGACGGCATCATCGGCCAGCTCGACGGCTCCTGGCTGCGCACCAGCCGGGGCATGCGCTACCTGGCCCTCCGGCCGACCTTGTCCGAGTACGTGCTGGAGATGCCGCGGGGGGCCCAGGTCATCTACCCCAAGGACCTGGCCGTGCTGCTCTTCTGGGCCGACGTCCACCCCGGCGCCCGCGTGCTGGAGGCCGGCATGGGCTCGGGCGCCCTGACCCTGGCCCTGCTGCGCGCGGTGGGCCCGGAGGGACGCGTCGTCAGCTACGAGCAGCGCGAGGACTTCGCCCGGCGGGCGCTGGCCAACATCCACCTGCGGATGGGCGAGGTCTCGAACCTCCTGGTCCGGCTCCGCCCCGTCGAGGACGGGCTCGCCGACGAGGAGCCGGTGGACCGCGTGCTGCTGGACCTGCCCGAGCCCTGGCGCCTGGTGGCGCCCGTGGCCCGCGTGCTCCGCTCGGGCGGGATCTTCCTGGCGTACCTGCCCACCATCATCCAGGCCCGCGAGCTGCACGAGACGCTCCGCCTGGACCGCGCCTTCGCCCTCGTGGAGACCTTCGAGACGCTGCTCCGCCCCTGGAACATCGAGGGGCTCTCGGTGCGGCCGTTCCACCGCATGGTGGCGCACACGGGCTTCATCACCGTCGCCCGCCGCGTCGTGCCGGGCGACGGGCCGGTGGCCGACGCGCCGCCGCCCGACGCGGACCCCGCCTGAGCGATGCTCGATCGCTGGTTCGGCCTCCGGGAGCGGGGGGCGAGCGTCGCGAGCGAGGTCCGGGGCGGGCTCACGACCTTCATGGTGATGGCCTACATCATCTTCGTGAACCCGGCCATCCTCTCCTTCGCCGGCCTCCCCGACCTCGAGGGCAAGGGGGTGCCGTTCCCGGCCGCCCAGGCCGCCACGTGCCTGGTGGCCGGCGTCATGACCATCGCCATGGGCCTCGTCACCAACTACCCGCTGGCCCTGGCCTCCGGCATGGGGCTCAACGCCGTGGTCGCCTTCCAGCTCGTGGCCGGGGCCGGCCTGCCGTGGCCAGCGGCCATGGGGGTCGTGGTGCTCGAGGGGCTCGCGATCACGGTCCTGGTCCTCACCGGGTTCCGCGAGGCCATCATGGACGCCATCCCGCTGGCGCTGAAGCGGGCCATCGGCGTGGGCATCGGGCTGTTCATCCTGTTCATCGGCCTCGTGTCGGCGGGCATCGTCAAGCCGGGGCCGCCGGGCGTGCCGGTGACGCTCGGCGACCTGACCACGGCGCCCGTGGGCGTGGCCCTCCTCGGCCTGGCCGTCACGCTGTGGCTCCACGCCCGGGGCGTGCCCGGCGCCCTCCTGCTGGGCATCGTGGCCGCCACCCTCCTGGCCATGGTCGCCAACCAGGTCACGGGCGGCGAGGCGTTCCCCACGCCCGGGCAGGCCGTGCTGCCCGCGTCGCTCGTCGCCGCGCCGGACTTCTCGACGGTGGGGGCAGGCCTGGACTTCTCGCTGTTCGCCCGGGTCGGGCTCCTGGCCGGGCTCGTGCTCGTCTTCTCCATCATGCTGTCGGACTTCTTCGACACGATGGGCACCGTGATCGGCATCGGGGGCGAGGCCGGCTGGCTCACCGGGGCCGGCAAGCTGCCCCGGCTCGACCGCGTGCTGCTGGTGGACGGTCTCGCCGCGGTGGCGGGCGGCGCCACCGGCGCTTCCTCCGCCACGACGTACATCGAGTCGGCGGCCGGCGTGTCGGCCGGCGCGCGGACGGGGCTCGCCTCGGTCGTCACCGGGCTCTGCTTCCTGCTGGCGCTCTTCTTCGCGCCGGTGGCGGGGGTGGTCCCCGCCCAGGCCACCGCCGCCGCCCTCGTCGTCGTGGGCTACCTCATGGCCCGCATCGTGCGCGAGATCCCCTTCGCGGACCTGGAGGAGGGGCTTCCCGCCCTCGTGACGCTCGCCCTCATGCCGCTCACCTACTCCATCACGAACGGCATCGGCGCCGGCTTCGTGGCCTACGGGTTCATCAAGCTCGTCCGCGGCCGCGCCGGCGAGGTCCGGCCGATGATGTGGGTGGCGACGGCGGCCTTCGCCGTCTACTTCGCCCTGCCGGCCCTGGAGCGGCTCCTGCGCGGCTGACGCCGAGCGCCGTCCTCGCCCCGGGGGCGCGCCGGGGGCGGGGGAGGCCTGTGATACGCTAGGCGTCCGGTCGTTTCCAGCCCAGGGCCCCTCGAGGAGGTCGGGTTCGTGATCAGCGCGATGCGGGAGTACTTCCGGGGTCTGAAGTTCATCCTGCTGATCGTCATCGGCGCCTTCCTGGCCACGTCGGTCATCTACTTCGGCACCAGCACCCTGTCCAACGGGTCGAGCCGGCCCAACGTGGTGGGCACGGTCAACGGGGAGGACATCCCCGTCGAGCGCTACCGCCGCGTCCAGGCCAGCGTGGTCCAGGCCTACGAGCAGGTGACCCGCCAGCGCATGACCCCCGAGCTGATGGAGCGGCACGGCGTGATCCAGCAGGTGGTCAACGACCTGGTGGTGGACGCCGTGATCGTGCAGACGGCCCGCCAGGAGGGCATCCGCGTCAGCGACGACGAGCTGCGCGCGCAGATCCGGGAGATGCGGGACTTCCACGAGGAGGGCCGGTTCAGCCGGGACCGGTACCTCCGGGTCCTGCGGGCCAACCGCATCGACCCCACGGAGTTCGAGGTCGAGACGCGCCGGCAGCTCGTCCGCCGGAAGATGGAAACGCTGGTGCGCGGCGGCGTCAAGGTCTCCGAGGCGGAGGTGCGCGAGGCCTACGAGCGTCGGCACGAGCGCGCGCGGGCGGTCTGGGCCTCCCTGGACCTGACGCCCCTCATGGCCGGGATCACGGTCGGGGACGCCGACTTCGAGCCCTACGTCAAGGCCAACCAGGCGCAGTTCACCCGGCCCGCGCGGCGCAAGGTCCAGTACGTCACGCTCCGCGGGTCCGCCACCCCCGTGTCCGACGAGGAGGCCGAGGCCTACTACAAGGAGAACGCCGCCGAGTTCGAGGAGCCGCGGCGGGTGCGGCCGGCGCACGTGCTGGTCCGGGTGCCGCCGGTCGGGGGCAGCGAGGCCGAGCAGCGGGCCCGGGCCCGGGTGGAGGACGTGATCCGGCGCGCCAAGGCCGGCGAGGACTTCGCCAAGCTGGCCAGCGAGGTGTCGGAGGACACGGCCAACGCCAGCCGGGGCGGCGACCTGGGGCTGGTGGGCACGGGCGAGCTGGTGCCGCAGTTCGAGCAGGTGGCGTTCGCCCTCAAGAAGGGCGAGGTGGCGGCGACCCCGGTCCGCACGCCCTTCGGCTACCACGCCATCAAGGTCCTGGAGATCCAGGAAGGCGGCGTGCAGCCCTTCAAGGACGCCGCGCCCCGCATCAAGCAGCGGCTCTTCGCCGAGCGCGCCGAGCGGGCGGCCCTCGCCCACGCCGCCGAGGTGCGGCCGGCGCTCCAGGCGGCGGCGGACTTCGCCGCCGAGGCGACCAAGCTCGGGCTCGAGCCCCGCGAGGCCACCGTCGGGCGGAGCGAGCCGCTGCCCGGCGTGGGCCGGAACCGGGAGCTGGAGGAGGCCCTGTTCACGCTCGCGACGGGCGGGGTGTCCACGCCGGTCAAGACCGGCCCCGGCTACCTGCTGGCGAAGGTGGTGCAGCAGCTCCCGGCCGGCGTGCCGCCGCTTCCGGAGATCCGCGCGAGCGTGGTGGAGGCCATCAAGCGCGAGCGCGCCGAGCGCCAGGCCCTGGACCGGGCCCGGGCGCTCCGCGACAAGGTCAAGGGCGGGGACCTCGCCGCCCTGGCGCGGGCCGAGGGCTTCACGGCCGGCGAGCTCGGGTACTTCTCGCGCGCCGAGCCGCCGAAGGAGCGGGGCATCCCCGGGGCGGTGAGCCAGGCCGCCCTCCAGACGGCCGTGGGGGAGGTCTCCGACCCCGTCCAGGTGGCCCTGACCGTCTACGTCGTGAAGACGCTGGAGCGCCAGCCGGCGGACCCCGCGGGGTTCGCGGGCCGGCGGGCGGAGCTGGAGCGGGAGCTCCTGGACCAGAAGCAGAACACGGTCTGGGAGCAGTGGATCCGGGTCAAGCGCGCGCCGGCCAAGGTGGACATGGCCAACCTGTCGACCCCGGGGCTCCGCTAGCCGGCCGGCCCGAGCCCGCCGGAGGGTCCGGCGGCGGAGAGGCATCCATGCCGAGCGAACGATTCCGTCAGGTGGTGACCTCGGAGGACGAGCTGCGGGCCGCCGTCGGCTACCCGAGCGAGCTCGCGATCAAGAAGCAGCGGCCCGCCCTGGACGAGCGGAGCCGGGCCCTCATCGCCCGTTCCCCCTTCGATGCAGATGATCGAGGAGAGCTACCGCACGCGGCTCTACTAGCCCGCCGTCAGCGGGCGCCGGGCGGGACGGCCGGCGTCCCCGTCCGGCTCTGGCTGAAGGCCAGGCGCTCGGCGAGCGCGGCCTTCCAGCGCGGGAAGCGGATCCGGGAGAACCCCCGGAGGCCGCGCATGTCGTCGAAGGTCGAGTAGATCACCGGCGTCACCAGGAGCGTCACCAGCAGGCACAGCGCCTGGCCGCCCACCACCACCGTGGCCAGCGAGGCGCGGGAGGCGGAGCCGTCCCCCCGGCCCAGCGCCACCGGCAGCATGCCGGCGATGATGGCGAGCGTCGTCATCAGGATGGGCCGCAGGCGGGCGCGGTCGGCCTGCATCTGGGCCTCGAGCCGGCCCATCCCCCGCTCGCGCAGCACGTTGGTGTAGTCCACCTGCAGGATCGCGTTCTTCTTCACCACCCCCATCAGCAGGAAGAGCCCCATGATCGAGTAGATGTTGAGCGTCTTGCCCACGATCAGGAGCGTGAGGAGGCCGAAGGGGATGGACAGGAACATGCTCACCATGATGGTGAGCGGGTGCACGAAGGACTCGAACTGGGCGGCCAGCACGATGTAGATGAAGGCCAGCGACAGCACGAAGGCGACGAGGAAGTTCTGGATGGACTCGGCGAGGAGCTTGCCGCGCCCCGAGGCGAGGATGCCGTACTCTGGCGGCATGCGCTGCTGGGCCACCGCCGCGTAGGCCTCCCGGTAGGCCTCGGCCAGGGGCTTCCGGTAGAGGTTGGAGATGATGGTGATGGACCGCTCCTGGGCGTAGCGCTCGATCTGGCCGGGGCTCATGCCCACGCCGAGCGTGGTCACGTTGGCGAGCTTGACGAGCCCGCCGCCGGCGGCGGGCACCATGAGGCGCGAGAGCACCGAGGCGTCGGCCCGGTGCGGGGCGTCCAGCCGGAGCCGCACGTCGTACTGCTCGCCCGCCTCGCGGAAGAAGCCCACCTTCTCGCCCCCGACCATGGTGCGCAGCGCGGCCGCCACCGCGTCAACCCGCACGCCGAGGTCGGAGGCCTTCTGCCGGTCGATGTGGACCTGGACCTCGGGCTGGCGCAGGGCCTGGGCGGTGTCCAGGTCGACGAAGCCGGCCTTGGTCTTGAGGTGCTGGATGATGGCGGCGGCGTGGCCTTCGAGCCGCCGGAGGTCCGGCCCCCGCAGGATCAGGTTGAACGGGGTCTGGCGGAAGCCGCTGCCCGAGATCAGGTTGATCTGCTGCACGCTCGCGCGCAGGCCGGGGAAGATGGCCAGGCGCGTGCGCACGTCCTGCATGATCTCCTGCTGGGACCGCCGCCGCTGCGAGAGGTGGGTGAGGCCGACGTACACCGAGAGGTCGGTGACGTTGGACTGGTACTGGCCGCGCACGCCCACCGTCGTGAAGAGGGTCGCGACCTCCGGCACCTTGCGGATCTCGGCCTCGATGGCCGCCACCGTCTCGGCGCTGCGGGCGAGCGACGAGCCCGGCGGGGCCTCCGCCACCACCTCGAACTCGCTCATGTCGTCGTCCACGACGAACTCGAGCCGCGAGTGGGTGAGGAGGTACCAGCCTCCGGCGAGGATGCCCACCGTCAGGAGCAGCGTGATGGCGCGGTGGCCGAGGCACCAGCGCAGCATGCCCTCGTACCCCTGCTCCACGCGGTGGTAGAGGCCCCGGCCCTTCGTCCCGTGGGCGGTCCCGCCAGGGCCGGGCGCGGGGGGCGGCGCCGGGGACAGGATCCGCGCCGCCAGCATGGGCGTCAGCGTGAAGGCGATCACCAGCGACACCATGATGGCGTAGGTGGCGGTGAGGCCGAAGGAGTTCCAGAACTTGCCCACCAGCCCGCCCATGAACGCCACCGGGAGGAAGATCACCACCAGGGACAGGGTGGTGGCGGTGACGGCCAGCGAGATCTCCTTGGTCCCCGTGATGGCCGCCTCGAAGGGCGGCCGGCGCTCCTCCTCGTTGTGCCGGAAGATGTTCTCCAGCACGATGATGGCGTCGTCGATCACGATGCCGGTGGAGAGCGACAGCCCGAGCATCGTCAGGCTGTTGAGGGTGAAGCCGGCCGCCCGCATGGCCGTGAAGGTGGCCACGATGGAGCAGGGGATGGCCAGCGCGGCCACGAAGGCCGGGCGGAGCTTCTTGATGGCCAGGAAGAAGAGCATGGCCCCCAGCGCCGCGCCGCCGGTGACCTTGATGAGCGTCTCGGGCGTGGCCCACACGAAGGCGGCCGCCACCGTCGCCACGATGCCCAGCAGGACCGCGCTCTCCCACCAGCGGAGCCGGCCGATGAAGGCGGCGACGATGAGGCTCGCCAGGAGCCCGCCCAGCAAGAGGTGGTCCTGCACCTCGTGGAAGGACCGGCGGATGAACCGGGAGAGGTCCCGCACGACCTGGAAGCGGATGTCCTGGGGCAGCCCCTTCTGCACCTCGGCCAGGCGCGCCCGCACCGCGTCCACCACCGCCACCGTGTTGGTGCCCGACTGCTTGCGGATCAGGAGCGAGACCGCGTTCTCCCCGTTGAGCCGGGACAGCGTGCGCGGCTCCTCCTCGCCGTCCACCACCGTGCCGACGTCGCGGACGCGCACCGGGCTGCCCTTGAGGTCGGCCACGATCAGGTCCTCGAAGGCCCCCACCGACTCGATGCGCCCGAGCGTGCGCAGGCCCTCCTCGATGCGCCCGGCGGTGAGGCGGCCGCCCGGGATCTCCACGTTCTGGCGCTGGATGGCCTCCTTGACCTGCTGGATGGACAGGCCGAAGGCGGTCAGCTTGTCGGGGTCCACGACGATCTGGATCTCGCGCTTGCGGTCGCCCACCAGCGTGATGGCGCCCACGTCCTTGACCGTCTCCAGGGCCCGCTTGACCCGCTTGTCGGCGATCTCGGTGACCTCGCGCGAGGAGCGCTGGCCCGACACCACGAGGGCCAGGACGGGCGCGGAGTCCGGGTCCACCTTCTCGACGATGGGCGGCTCGGTGCCGGCCGGGAAGCGCGCGAGCACCGTCGAGACCTTCTCGCGGACGTCGTTGGCCGCCTCCTGCACGTTGCGCTCGAGCACGAAGGAGGCGAGGACCTGGGACTGGCCCTCGATGGTGGAGGAGCGCAGCTCGTCGAGGCCGCTGATGGTGTTGACGACCTCCTCGATCGGCTTGGTGATCTGGCTCTCGATCTCCTCCGGGGAGGCGCCGGGCAGGCGGGTCGTGATCGTGATGGTGGGCAGGTCGACCTTGGGGAAGATGTCGACGCCGAGCTGCACGTAGGAGGCGAGGCCGAGCACCACCAGGGTGGCGATCACCATGGTGGTGAAGACGGGCCGGCGGACGAAGACCTCGAGGAATCCCACGCTAGTGTCCTGTCTCCGAAATAACGTGACTATCGTCGCGATTCATGATACGGTCGAGGCATCATGTGGAAACCTGCACCGGCCCTGCCTGTCAGTCGAGAGGATCGGGAGTGGTTGGAAGCGT
>Ga0187892_10006608_pt1 | contig 17107 bp, 16 predicted proteins | sample MA1701073metaG_FD_139345 | JGI IMG/M metagenome (GOLD analysis project Ga0187892, IMG submission 139345) | Bio-ooze microbial communities from a basaltic lava cave in the Kipuka Kanohina Cave System on the Island of Hawaii, USA - MA170107-3 metaG ... | reverse complement strand
CAGCTCGGCACGCTTGGGCGAGCCTTCCGGCAACTTTTCGAGGCGGGCCCGCAGGTCGTCGGCGCGCTTCTCGAGGTCCCGGGGAACCTCCTGCCTGCGAGGCTCGCGGGGAGGCTCGGGATTCGGACGATCCTGCCACGCAACCGTCGAGAGGACCAGCGCCGCCGCCAAAGTCACCATTTCGTGCTCCTTTCAAGCGTTTCCAGCCGCTCCCACGTGTCGTCGATCGCGCGCGAGATCCGCTCGTCGCCCGCCCAGGGCTCCACGTGAACGCGGAAGAAGGCGGTCCCGCCGGGCTCCGGCGCCGGCACCGGCGGGGGCGGGGGCGGACGCATTGGGAGGACCAGGATCGAGACGAGGATGGCGACCAATGCCGCCGCCGCCACCGCCGCGGGAGCCCACGCCGCCCGCACGCGCCGGGGCGCCGGCATACCGCCCCGGTACCGTTCGACGGACGCCTCGCGGTAGAGCGTGCGGATTTCGGCCAGCTCCTCGAGGTCCCGCCGGCAGCTCTCGCACTCCTCGCGATGAGCGCGGAACTCGGGGCTGTCCGCCTCGCCGACTTTTTCCTCGACGAACCTATCGCATTCCATGGGCCTTCAACGCCTTCCTCAAGTTCTCCATCGCGTAATGCATCCGTCCGAGCGCGGTGTTGATCGGGCAGTCCAGCATTTCGGCAATCTCCCTGAAGGAGAGTCCGGCTTCCTCGCGCAGGAGGAACACCTGCTTCTGCTCCACGGGCAACCGCTCGACCGCGCGCAGCAGCGCCACGTGCCGTTCGCGGTCTTCCAGGAGGTCCGGCGGCGCGGGCTCCTCGGCCTCGCTCTCCCGCGCGGACGACCACCGCTCCGGCCGGCGGCGCCGGGCGAAATCGATCGCCACGTGATTCGCAATGGAAAAGAGCCACGCCTCGAACCGCCCCTCGGGGCGGTAGGCCCCGATCGAGCGGAAGACCCGGAGGAGCACTTCCTGGGCCACGTCGTCGGCCCACATCGGGCCCGCCAGACGCAGGCCGAACCGGTACAGACGGTCTCCGTACTCCCGGACCAGCCGTTCGTACGCCTCCGGGCGTCCCGCCTTGAGGGCGGAGACAAGCTCCTCCATGGGCCCCATGTCTGAATCGTCCAAGGTCCCCGCTTATTGTGTAGAATCGCCGCGATGTTGAGAGCGCGCCCGCTGGCCTCGCTGGCGGCGGGCTTCCTGGCCGGCATCGCGATCGCGCGCGTGGCCGAGCTCGGGCTCCTTCCCCCGGCCCTCGTCTCGCTCGCCGCCGCCGCCGTCCTGATTATACGGTCCCGCCACCCGGTGATCGCGGCGTTCCTGGGCTTGGGCCTGGGAATCTTGAGGCAGGAACTGGCCGAGACCCGGACGCCCCTGCCTCTTTCCAATGAGGTCCGCGGGGTCGTGGCGGGACCCCCGCGGGTCTACCGGGCCCTGGAAGACCCCGACCCGGGGCCGGCCATGAGCGGCTCGTTCGTCGTGGGCCGCGTCCAGGTCCGATACTTCGGGCGGACGGTCCCGCTGATCGGCGGCGAGTCCGTCGTCGCGCGGGGACCCATGAAGCGTCCCCGTCACGCCACCAACCCCGGCCAGTTCGACTACGGCGCCTACCTGGAGCGGCAAGGCATCGACGCCGTTCTCATCCTCGAGACGCTCGAGGTCGTCGGCGGGCCGCCTGCGTGGAGCCGCGCGCGAGCGTGGGTGCGATCGCTCTTCGACCGGGGGATGCGCCCCGAGGTCGGCGCCTTCCTGAGCGCGATCGTCCTGGGGCGCCGCGAGGCCGTCCCGGACGATCTCGTCACGAACCTTCAGCGCAGCGGCACCGCGCATCTCCTCGCGATCAGCGGACAGAACCTCGTGATCGTGCTGACCAGCGTGTGGGCGATCCTCACGCTCCTGGGAGTGTGCGGAAGACCCCAGAGTTTTCTCCTGCTGGGGATTCTGGGGCTGTACGTCCTGCTCACCGGACTTCAAGTCTCCGTGGTCCGGTCGTTCCTCATGGTGGCCGCGTTCATCGGAGCAGACCTGGCGTGGCGGCGGCGCGACGCGGTCTCCGCGCTGGGGCTGGCGGCCCTTCTCCTCTGCGCCTGGGATCCGGGCCAGGTGGCCGACGTCGGGTTCCAGCTCTCTTTCGCGGCCGTCCTGGGACTCTCCCTCATCGCCCCGGTATTCCATGCATTCACCGGAACGGGTCCTTGGTTGTGGAACCGTCTCCGCATGGCGCTGGGCGTCTCGGTCGCCGCGTGGCTCGCCACGGCGCCGATCGTGCTGGCCGACTTCAACCTCCTGACGCCGGGGATCGTGGTGGCGAACCTTCTCCTGGTCCCGATCCTCTCGGTCGAGTTCGTCTTCGGGCTGGCGCACCTCATCCTGGCGCCGCTGGGAGCCGGCGTCGTCTCCGGCTGGGCGGCGGGCGCCCTCTTCGACCTCCTGAGGCCCGTCTCGAGCGGGATCACCGCTATCCCGTTCGCCTACGCCTACGCGCCGCCTGCGGGAGCCGGGCTGATTGCCCTCTACTACGCGGGATTGTTCGCGTGGACGGCCTGGTGTCGCCTGACGGCGTCCCGCTGGTGGAAGCCAGCGTGCGCCGTGTTCATCGTTCTCCCCCTGGGGCTCACGCCGCTCCGCCACCGCGCGCCGGAAGGGGTCCTCCTCGCCGTCCTCGACGTGGGCCGCGGGAGCTGCGCGTACCTCGAATGGCCCGACGGGCGGAACGTCATGGTCGACTGCGGGAGCCTCAACGCCCGCGACCCGGGTGCGTCGATCGCCGCCAAATACCTCTGGTGGCGCGGCGTCACGCGCCTGGACACCCTCGTCCTTTCACATCCGGACGCGGACCACGTGAACGGCGCGCGTTCGGTCATCGACCTCTTCAAGGTCCGCCGCGTGATCGTCACCCGGGCGTTCGAGGGCCAGACCTGGCCGGCGGGCGTCGAAGTCGTGACCGTCGAGCGCCGCGACGCGCCCGTGCGCCTGGACCGGCTTGAATTCCTGGCGCCGCCCGTCTGGGAGAAGTTCGGCCGGGACGTGCCGCCCAATGAGACCTCGATCGTGGTCCGCGCGGCGGGAGTCCTTCTGCCGGGAGACGTGGAGGAACGGGGCGTCGAGGAGTTGCTGACGCTGCCCGACCTTCGGGCCAGGGTCCTCGTGCTGCCGCACCACGGAAAGTACTTCCGACAGCACGAGGAGTTCGTGCGCCGGGTCGCGGCCGAGACGATCATCGTCAGCGCCTCGGAAGGCTATTTCTCGCCCCGCGTGATCGACGCGCTGCCGGTGAAGCCGCTCATCACGGGCCGCGAAGGGGCCATCGAGAAGCTGTTGAAATGAAAATCCTCGGTGCTACGATGGCATCCCCTGGAAATCGTCTAAAACGAGGAGTCCTATGAAGCGGGGTCTGATCGGGATCATCCTGGCAGGTTGTTCCGGCGCGCCCGGCGCTCCACCTCTGCCGACCGAACGCACGCGCACCGAAGGGGTGGTCTTTACCGGCGCCCCGGGCGGCGCGTCGGTCGCGGCGTGCGACCGCTTCGGCCGATGGCGGGCGGGCGGACCGACCGTCGAGCACTGGATCGAACTGCCCGATGAGCGCAAAACGGTCCGGCCCCCGGAAGGGAGCGCCAAGCTTTCCCTCTTCCGGCAGACGGTTCCCCTCCCCCAGGTGACGTGGGGGGGTTCGGACGTGGAGGTGACGCAGCTTCTTTACCCGGCGGGCGGCGGGTTCGTGGCGCGCTACCATGTGATGAATCACGGAACTGACCCTCGCAACGTGCTTCTGCGCGTGTCCGCCAAGGGGGGCAAGATCGCGCGCGCCGATGGTCAGGGGAGCCTGGCGGGCGAAACGCTGACGCAGCAGATCAGGGTCGAGCCGGGGATGAGCCACTTCGTCAGCGTCACGACTCCCGACCTCGCCGGTCAGGTGACGCCGGATCTCCTCGACAAGGCCGTCGAAGCGTGGGAATCCCGGATCGGCGCGAGGAAACTGAGCGTCCCCGACGAGGCGGCCGTGACGGCCTACTATGCGGACTTGGCGGGAGCGGCCCTGGGAGTGGCGGGCTGCGCCGAGGCCGTCGAGCGGCTCCACGCGCGGCTGGCGCGGCGCGAAGGCGACGCCCTGCGGCTCTTCCCCGACGTGCCGGAGGAATGGGTCCATGGGGACGTGGAGATCCAGGGGTTGCCGACGCCGTTCGGGCCGCTCGGGCTGCGGTCGACCGGCGTCTTTGCGACCCGCTCCGTCGAGCTCTCGGGCACCTGCGCGCCGCCGGGCGGGTTCCTGATCGCCGTGCCGGCGGGGTACAAGGCCACGGTTGACGGCGCCGCGGCGACCGTCAAGGAGGGACTCCTCCGGGTTCCCGGGAACGCGAAGAAGGTGGAGATGAGCCGCGCGCCGTGACCCTCGAGCGTATGCCGTGGACGACTACGACGACGACCCCCTCTGGAAGCGGATCGTGACGAACGAAATCCTCTGGGTCGTCGTCGCGGCGCTCGTCGTCCTGGGCCTGGCCTTCCACCTCGCCACCGGCTGAAAAATCACCACAAAGACACAAAGGACACGAAGAAGAATGCGAGGAAGGAAAGGCGTCCTCTTCCGTTCTTCTCCTTTGTGTGCTTCGTGTTTTTGTGGTGCTAATCCATGACGGAGCCCCTGACGGTCGCGGAGCGGACGAACTACCGCGAGACCTCGCGCCACGCCGACGTCCTCCGGTTCATCGAGGAGCTTCATGGGCGGCGACCCCGATTCCGCGTCGAGTCGATGGGACGGAGCGGCTTGGGGCAGGAGATGCCCGTCCTCATCTTCGGCGACCGCAGGCCGGACCGGCCCGTGGTCCTCGTCATCGCCAACATCCACGCGGGCGAGGTCGAGGGAAAGGAAGCGCTCCTGATGCTCGCGCGCGACCTGCCCGACCCGGTCTTCGAGCGGCTGACGCTCCTGTTTGTCCCCGATTACAATCCTGACGGCAACGATCGGATCGACGTCAAGAACCGCGCGCTCGACCTGGCGAAGCTCGAGGGGCAGATCGGGCCCGAGGGGGGCGTGGGCACCCGCTACACCGGCCAGGGCATCAACCTGAACCGCGACTACATGAAGCTCGAAGCTCCCGAGTCCCGCCACCTGTCGCGTCTCTACGGGGCGTGGAGGCCGCATCTCACCGTCGATTGCCATACGACGGACGGCTCCGTCCACGGCTTCGCTCTCACGTACGACACGTCGCACGTTCCCACGCCGCCCTGCGAGTTCGTGCGCTCGGTGATCCTGCCTGAAGCCTCCCGGCGCCTCGAACGGCGGACGGGGCTGAAGACGTTTTTCTACGGAAACTATGTCGAAGAAAAGGACCTTTCGAAAGGATGGATCACCTACCCTGCCCTTCCCCGGTACGGCTCCCATTACCGCGGGCTCACGGGGCGGATGGACATCCTCCTCGAATCCTACAGCTACATTCCCTTCCGCGAGCGCGTCGTCGTCACGGCGGAGATCCTCAAGGACATCTTCGACCTGGCGGCCGAGCGCGGCTCCGACCTGTCGCGGCTGTGCGAGGAGGAAGGGCGCCGGCGGCCGGACCCGGTCGGGATCGCCTACGGGAATCCCGAAGCGGCCGGCGAGTGCGACATTCCCGCGTGGGACATGGAGTCTCAACGGGCGAGAAGGGTTCCGGGCCGCGAAAGACAAACGTATCGCATGCCGCATTTCTGCCGATTCTCTCCGTCCAAGACCGTGCGGCGCCCCGCCGGCTATGTCGTTCCCGGCAACTACGCGGCGGTCGTCGAAAAGCTACGGGAACACAACATCCGGGTCCAGCCGGCGGCGCAGGCGTCCGTCGAGGCCGAGTCGTACCGGATCGAGCGGTTCGGCAAGGCGGAGAGTCCGGACGTCGGGGACCGGAAGCGGCAGGAAACCGTCCTCGCCGTGCGTGCGGTTCGAGAAGTCCATACCCCCGGACCGGGAGACTTCCTCGTTCCCGCGGACCAGCCGCTGGGGACGCTCGCCGTCTACCTCCTCGAGCCGGAGAGCGACGACGGCCTGGCGCGCTGGGGATTGTTCGACGCGGCGCTGTCTCCCGGGTCCCTCTTCCCGGTCCGCCGCATCCCCTAAACCAAACGGTTTGTTTTATGGGATAACGAACTTTCGGCCGTCCCCTCTACCAATTGGCCGGGACACTCCGTATAGTGAGAGAGGAGACGGTTTGATGCGTTCGATCGCTGCGGTGCTCATTCTCCTTTCTCTTCCCCAGGACGACGCCCGCGTCCAGGAGCTCATTCAGCAGCTCGAGGACGACAACTTCGACGTCCGCGACCGCGCGGAGAAGGCGCTGGTGGCGGCTGGGGACGCGGCCCTGGGACCGCTCAAGAAAGCGATCGCCGACGCGCAGGCCCGCAAGGACGGCGGAGAGCTTCTCCTCCGCTCCACTTCGGCGCTGCGCCAGATCGAACTGGCCTCCAAGGCCCGGAAGGTATACCAGGACCCCAAGACCGTCACGCTCCGAGTCCGCGACGAAGAGCTGGGCAAGGTCCTCGACGAAGTGAGCCGCCAGACGGGCGCGAAGATCGACGCCTCGACGGTCGACACGCGGGACAAGGTGAGCCTCGACGCGGACGGGGCCCCGCTCTTCAAGGTGCTGGACGACCTGTGCCGCGGCCGAGACGAGCGAAGCTTCGACTACCGCGACGACGGCATCGTCAAGTTCGCGCGCGATCGGCACGTCCCCTTCCCGTCGCAGTACGAGGGGCCCTTCCGCGTGCGGGTCCTCAAGATGCGGCTGGAGCGCTCCACGGATTTCAAGGAGCGCAAGGCGGTGCTTCACCTGACGCTGGGGGCCGATTACGAACGCTACCTCAAGCCCTCCCGGAAAGTCGCGATCGAGATCACCCGGGCCACGGACGACCAGGGAACGACCCTCGAGGCTCGTGCCGGAACGGGTCCCGAAGACGAGGAACTGCTCGCCTGGCGGCGCGTGATCCGCGTCGTGCCCGGCGGGGCCGCGACCACCCCCGATACCGGCCAGGCGTTCTTCGTGCGCGGCCTGGCGCCCCGCGCGATGCGGGTTACCCTGACGGGGACGGCGAAGTTCTCCTTCCCGCTCGACCTGCGGGACGTGGTGTTCGACAAGGTCGAAACGGGAGAGACGCGGGAAGCGGGCGACTTCGCGATCAAGCTCGAGCGCGTCGTCGCCCGGCGGTCCTGGACGGTCAGCATCAAGAGGGCGCGCGGCAAGGAAGAGGCGGGCCCGGCCGACGTGGACGCCCGGCTGGACAAGGAGTCCGGCGTGGCCGTGGACGAGGACGGGAACGAGCACAAGGGGACGTTCTCGCCTTCGCTCGACCGCGAGTTCAGCGTCGTCATCGGACCCGGCGGGGCCGTGCAGGAGTCGGGCGGCGGCGGTTCCTTTCAGCTGACCTTCCCCGGCCTGGGCGTCAAGAAGATCAAGCAGCTCAAGTTCCGCTTCATCGACTCCACCTTCGTCAAGTCGATGCCTTTCAAGTTCGAGAACCTGGAGCTGCCCTAGCTAGGTGCTCGAGAAATCCCTCCGCTTGCCCGCACACCCGCCATATGATACGTTGAATTCGATGGCGACAAACGGCTACGAAAGGCGACTGGCCTTCCTTGAGAAAGCCTATCTGGAGGATCGGGAGCGCTGGGCAAGGGCCGATGAAAAGTTTGAAACGTTGGTCCGCGCCCTTCTCAAGCAGGACGAGAGACTGGGAAAGTTTGAAAAGCGCATGGTCCGGCTGGACGAGCGAATCGATGCCACGCTCAAGATCCTGAAGCGCCTGGCCGAGCGTTAGGCTGGCGCGATCGGGCTCATCGCCTTCTCCCCGAAGGAAGAATCTCGTCCAGATCCCAGGTCAAGATAGACCCGTCGGCGCAGCCCGCGGCAAGCGTCCGGCCATCCGGCGAAACCGCCAGCCCGGCGAACGACGCGCCCGGCCGCTCCAGCGTTTTCAGGAGAGTTCCCGCTTGGGGATCCCATAGTCTGACCGTTCCGTCACGCCCCGCGGAGAGAAGCGTCCGGCCGTCCGGCAGGAACGCGACCCCCGTGATGTGCGACGTATGGCCCTGAAGCTTCAGCCGCTCCGTCCCCGCGGACACGTCCCACAGCTTGATGAGCATCGACCAGCTGCCCGCGGCCAGCGTCCGGCCGTCCGGCGAGAAGGCCAGGGGAACCGTCACCGTGTCGCCCTCGAGCGTCGCGCGCGACCGGCCTGTCGCCACGTCCCACAAGCGGATGCTGCAGTCGCCGCTTCCCGAGGCCAGCGTTTTTCCGTCGGGCGAGAAGGCCAGCTCAAAAACGCGGTACTCGTGGCCTTTGAGGAGGGCGTGCTCGCGCCCGGCGGAAAGGTCCCAGATCCGGACGGCCCAATCGGTCGCCGAGACGTCCTCAAAGGCCAGAAGCCTGCCGTCGGGGGAGAGGGCGACGGTCGTCCCGAACCCCTCGCCTTCCAGCAGGACTTTCTCCTGTCTCCAGTCCCAGAGCTGCGGCACCATCGCGGGACCGCCGCACGCCAGCCGGGTCCCGTCGGGGGAGAACGCGATCCGGTGGATCTGGCCCTCTCCCTTCCGGACGGTCTTCCGGATCTGCCCCGTACGCGCGTCCCACACCTTGACCGTCCCGTCCGCCCCGCCGGAGGCCAGCAGCCGTCCGTCGGGTGAGAAGGCAAGGCCGGGGACGTCGCCCGTGTGAGCCCGGAACGCCGCGGGACGCGCCGACGCGATCCGCTCTTCGGCCGCGGGGCGAGACAGCACGGCCGCGATGGGCACCGCGCCGGCGACGACCGCCGTGCCCGCCGCGACCGCGGCGGCGACCTTCATCTTGGCCCAAAACATCGCCTTCAGAAGCCCCTGGGCGACCCAGCAGGCCTCCGCGCTGGCCGACGCGGCCCCTAGGGCCACGAGGGTGGCGGCGGGCACGGCGGCGGCCGCTTCGTTCGCCAGGAACGCCGCGAGGACGCCCGAGCCCACGACGACCCCCCGCGCCCCCAGAATGGAGCGGAGGCGGTCGAGGCCCTTAGCGGAGCGCCACTTGAACGTCCGCTCCGGGCAGCCGGCGAGCCGCGCGGCTTCCTCCTGGGTGCGCCCCTCGAGGAACTGAAGGACGACGGCCTCGCGCAGGCGCAGGGGCATCCGGGCGAGGGCCTGGTCGATCTCGCCGCGCAGATCGTTCCCGGCCCCCGCGTCTCTTCGTGCGACCATTCCTTTCGCCGCCTCCTGCTCGCGCCGCGTTCGGCGGGCGCGCGCCAGGATCATCTTCCGCGCCGCGTTCTCCGCCGCCGCATACAGCCAGCCGCCCAGGCTCCGCCGGACCGTCTCGGGCCGCCGCGCCAGGACCAGGAAGACCGCCTGGGCCGCGTCCTCCGCCTCCTGCACGTTCCCCAGGATCCGGAAGCACGTGCGGAAGACCATGGGTCCGTGCTCGGCCACGATCCGCTCGAAGGCTTCCGGAGACCGCGTGGCGCGGTATTCCTCCGCGAGGTTCACGTCCGTAGGCATCCGGCTCTGTAACAATATACTCGCAGTATTTTGTTACATCGGATCCGGCTACTTGAGATCCCAGTAATTCACGTACCCCTGGAGGCGCGCGTCCGCCAGGGGCGGCCACCCCGTCCGGTTGGCGGAGCAGTCCGACGCCAGCTCGACCACGACGCCGGTGGGGACGGCGTGGACCTTGCCGTCCGGCTTGCCTCCCCGGCGGTCGCGGGGAAGGTGCGTCTCGCCCAGGCCGACCAACTCGAACCGCGTGACGGCCTTGCGGGAGCGGTCGATTTTCACGAACCCCAGCCACGCCAGCTCCGCCCCCCAGTGGCCGCAGCGATACGAATCCTCGTGGGTGCATTCCCGGAAGGAGTCGCCCGTCGCGCCGATCTTGGAGACGCCTTCGAGCCGAAGGCCGACCTCGTTCCCCAAGACGGACTCGACGGTTGCCGTCAGGCTCCCCTCGCGCAACGGGAGCACGTCGTTCTCTGGCGGCCCGCGTCTCCTGAGGCTCGGCCCCGGCCGCGGCGACGAGCAGGGCCGTCGCGGCCATCACGTTGAAGCGCATCATAAGTTCAGTCCTCCTCCGGTTTCCGGAAGACTGATCCCGCCGGCGCTCCGATAGGGCAACGGAATCACGGCCGTGATTCGTGATTCATGATTCGTGATTCCGGGCTGGCTAGGTCGACGGGGTGTGGACGCGCTCGTAGTCGCGGCGGAAGAACGCGCGGACCCCCAGGGCGAGGATCACGGCGCCCGACAGGCAGAGCAGGCCGGCGACGCTCATGAGGGTCGAGAGCCCCACCTTTTCCTTCCACGCCCCCCCCAGGAGCGCCGCGGCTCCTCCGACGGCGCCGCCGATCAGGTTGAGGACCCCCGCCGCGGAGGCCCGCGTGTCGGCGGGCACGACCTCGAAGGAGGAGATCATGAGGTTGTCCATGAAGAGGCCGCTCCCCAGGCCGAAGCCCACCGCCGCCAGCTTGGCCGCGAGGAGCGTGTCCGCGTTCCCCAGCGCGTGGACGCACGGGGCGCAGATGAGGAGGCCCGCGCCGATCAGCCAGAGCCGCGCCGCCCGGGTCCGGCGGTACAGCCGGTCGGCAAGTACGCCTCCGAGGAGGAGCCCCACGATCGTCGCCCCCTGTACGTAGGCCGTGGCCGTGAACCCCGCGGCGGCCAGGGAGAGAGAGTACTTCTCGTAGAACAGGTTGGGGAGCCAGGTGTAGAGGAGCCAGAGGACGAACGTGAACATCGGGAAGACCGCGCACAAGACCAGATAGGTCGGCGTCCGCGCGAGGGCGACCACGGCCAGTCCGCCGGAAGACGCCCGGGTCTCCACCGGAGCCTTCTCGTCAACGCCCTTGAGGAACCGCGCGTACGGGAGCGCGTAGAGAATCCCGACGAGGCCCAGCGAATAGAAGGCCGCCCTCCAATGGTACTCCTGGGCCATGTACCCGCCGTACCACCCGCCCAGGACCACCCCGGCCAGTTGCGCCGTGCCGAAACAGGCGACGGCCCGGGACCTCGTGCCGGTGCCGTGGACCGTGGCCAGGAGGGCGATCGCGGCGGGAAAGAAGAGGGACTCTGTCACGCCGATCAGCGCCCGGCACGCGAGGAGCAGGCCCGGCGAGCGGGCCAGCCCGGTGAGCGCCGTCACCGCGCTCCAGAGGAGGAGGCTCACGACGACGAGCTTGCGTTTCGAGAACCGGTCCCCGATCTGCCCGGCGATGGGCGAGCAGAGGGCGTACACCCAGAGGAAGACCGAGCCCGTGAGGCCCAGCTGGGCATCGGTGAACCCGAGCTCCGACTTGAGCACGGGGAAGATCGAGAACACGGCCTGCCGGTCGCTGTAGTTGAGGAGGTACGCCACCCACATGAAGGCGACCAGGAGCCACGCGCGGCGCACGTCGGCCCCCTACGCCGGCTTGGCCACCTGGGCGATGACCTGCCCCGCGAAGACGCGCGCGCCCCACGCCTGGCACACCACGTACCCCTCGTGCGGAGCGAGGAGGTCCACCGGCGCCTCGTCCAGGCGGACGAAGTCGTGCAGGTACCCGATCCGGTCGCCGCGCGCCACCCGCTGGCCGAGCGGAACGCACGGCTCGAAGTGCCCGTCGAAGTCCGCGAGGAGGCTGCAGGCCGGGTCCGACGTGTCGACCAGGAGCTGTTCGGAGGGGGCGAAGTGGCGGTTCTGGGGGGCCGGGCCGCCCATCTGCTCGTGACGGACGGCCGCCGTCAGGACGCCCTGCCGGGCCATGGACACGCCCTCGAGCTGCAGGGCTTCCCCCCAGCCGAACTCCCCTCCCAGCGCGACCTTGCCGAGGTTTTCGGCGGCGCTCGTGAGGAGCCCCGGAGTCATGTTCTGGTAGAAGAGAATGAACGGGGTCCCGAACCCGCGGGCCGTTTCGATCATTTCCTTTCGCTGCCGGGGGTCGGAGACCGCGTGCATGCTGGCGAGCTGCGGGAAGCGGGCGACCTGGCCCCCCGCGTGGAGGTCGAGGACCACGTGCACCTGCGGGAAGACGAGGCGGTGGACGAAGTCCGCGATCCTCGAGGTGATCGTCCCCTTGGGGTCGCCGGGGAAGGCGCGGTTCAGGTTCCCGTTGTCGTCCGGCGAGTCCCGGCGCCCGGCCCGGAAGGCCACGACGTTGAGGACGGGGATGAGGATCACCCGGCCGAGGACGTCCTCGAGGCGGACCTCGCGGACCAGGTGCTTGAGCGCCGCGGGGCCTTCGTATTCGTTGCCGTGGGTGGAGCCGATGGCGACAAGGCCGCGGCCCGGCCGCGCGGCGGGGCCCACGAGGACCGTCACCGGAATCCGGTAGGACCCCCAGTAGGTCGGGTGCTCCAGGGCGACGTAGTAGTCCCGCCGTCCCGGGGTCTCGAAGTCCACGGCGCCGGGGGCGACGTCCGTCCGCTTCACGGGGGGCCTCCTTTCCGCTCCGCCGGGACCCTTGACGGGCTCCGGCAGTTTCTTATAATGCAACTCTGTTGTAGATAAAGCAACTGATATCCAGTTCTCCCTACGTCGATGAAGATCACGCAGGTCGAGGCCATCATCCTCGAGTCCCCCCGGGACTACGGCGTCCACGGCAAGGAGGCCTCGGGGCCCAAGTACCGCTCGCTCCTCCGCGTGGCCACCGACGAAGGCCTCGAAGGCTGGGCGGAGGTGGAGACCCAGCCGCACGTCCTCAAAGCCGTGATCGACGCCCCGGGCGACGGCAGCGGCATGTTCGAAGGCGTGGGGAGGCTCGTCCTCGGGGAGGACCCATTCCAGGTCGACCGCCTGTGGGACAAGCTCTTCGTTGGAACTTACTACTACGGGCGGCGCGGAGTGGTCCTGCAGGCCATCAGCGGCCTGGACATCGCCTGCTACGACATCATGGGAAAGGCGCTCGGGAAGCCGGTCCACGCGCTTCTGGGGGAGGCGCGCCGGGACCGCGTGCGGCCGTACGCGAGCACGCTCTTCCGGAAGACGCCCGAGGCCATGCGCGAGGCGGCGGAGGGCTACCTCCGGCAGGGCTTCCGCGCCGTCAAGTTCGGCTGGGGAGGATTCGGCGAGGACCTGAAGAGGGACGTGGACTGCGTCCGGGCGGCGCGGGAGACCCTGGGGCCCGACCGGGCGCTCATGATCGACGCGGGGTGGACGATCCCCCGCACGACCGAGGAGACCATCGCCCTCGTCCGGGCGATGGAGCCGTTCGACCCCTACTGGATCGAGGAGCCGTGCCACCCGGAGGATTACGCAGGGTACCGCGCCGTGGCCGAGGCCTCGAGACTCCGGATCGCGGCGGGGGAGCAGGAGGGCACGGCGTGGGGGTTCGAGCACCTGATCGGCGAGGGCAAGGTCGACGTGGCGCAGCCGGACCTGTCGCGGTGCGGCGGCTTCACGGTCGCGCGCAAGGTGATCGAGATCGCCGGGCGCGCCGGCTGCGACGTGTGTCCTCACGCGTGGCAATCGGACCTGCTCACGGCGGCGTCGCTCCATTACCAGGCCGTCCTTCCAGAAGCGCTCTACCAGGAGTACAACGTCTGCGACGACCCGCTCTCGCGGAGCCTCGTGCGCCGTCCGCTCCAGCTCGTCGACGGATGGCTGGAGGTGCCCCGCGGGCCGGGCCTCGGGGTCGAGGTGAACCTCGACGTCGTGAACCGCTACCGGGCGAAGCCCGGGTAACATCTCACAGCGAAAGGCTCCTCTCTCGAAACAGGGCCTGCGACGCCTCGACGATCCGCTCCCCTGCGTCGTCGAAATCGTCGCCCCGTAGGCCCAGCAGTACTTCCCCAAGCCCGGTGAATCCCAGGGCTAGTGCGAATGCTTGTGGGGGTCGCGGTCGTCGGGGAGTTGGTGGATCTTGTAGCGGCTCACTTCGACGGGGTACCAGATCTCCTTGTAGGGGCGGACCTTGACTCGGTAGCGCATGACGTGGCCGCTGGGGTAGGTGTATCCCCGGACAACGTAGGTCCCCCACTTCTCGCTTTCCTTCACTTCGTAATCGAAGGCCTTGTAGCGGTCCACGATCCAGGGCGCCGCGTGCAGGTCGAGGTGGCGGCGCAGGGCGTGGTCGGCCACCCGCTTGGGATCGCCGTGCCAGGGCTCCTCGCCGGTGCGGAGGGCCTCCCGCCGGGCCTCGAGGTCTGATGGGGGGTCGAGCGGGATGGACCTGGCGTGGGAGTCGTATTCCTCGTTGCAGCTGGAGGCCTGAAGCGCCGGGGCGGCGGCCGCGACGAGCAGGAAGACGAGCCTACTCCTCGCCACGGGGCGTCCCCATGCTTTCGAACATCGTCTTCAGCATGTCCTTATACGAGACGGCACTCTCGAGGTCTTCCCTGGCAATCAGCGAATTCTGGTGGAGACCCTCGAGGACAAACTCCATCGCCAGGGCCAGCTCCTCCTCCGACGGGCGAAGGTGTTTCTCCGCCAGCTCCCGGAGCCCCGGCACGTCGCCCAGCACGCGGGCGTATTCGCCGGCCGGCATGGAGTCCGTGATCTCGACGCGCGACCCCTTGGCGAACCAGTCGAGGACGGGCTTGTAGACCGTGTCGTCCACCGGCGCGTCTTTGGTCCCCGGGCCGGGCCGCGACGCGCGCCCCTTCGCCGCCGGCTTCGACGCGTAAGCGTCCGGGAAGTACCGCTTGAAGGCGGCCTGGACCGCCTGCCCGAGGATCCGTCGGGCCACGGCCGTGACCCCTTCCCGCTCCCCTTCGTAGACGAGCTCGATCTTCCCGGCGATGGCCGGCACCGCCGCGTAAAGGTCGCACACGCGGGGGACGACCCGCTTCTCGCCCGTCGAGATCGCGCGGCGTTCACAGTTGGAGACGATGTTCTCCATGGCCGAAATGGACGTCCGCGCCGAGACGCCGCTCCCCTGGTCCACGAACTCGCTCTTGCGAGCCTGGAACCCGATCTCCTCCACGATCTCCCGGACCAGACGCGGCACGCGGACTTCGCAGACGTCCACGCGGTTCGTCCAGGCCTCCTGCGTCGTGATCGCCATCGCGTCGTCGATCGACTGCGGGTAATGCGTCATGATCTGCGAGTCGATCCGGTCCTTGAGGGGCGTGATGATCGTGCCGCGGTTCGTGTAATCCTCCGGGTTCGCGGTATAGACGATGCACACGTCCAGCGCGAGCCGGACGGGGAACCCGCGGATCTGGACGTCCCGTTCCTCCATGATGTTGAGGAGGCCCACCTGGATGCGGGTCTGGAGGTCGGGCAGCTCGTTGATGGCGAAGATGCCGCGGTGGGTCCGGGGCAGGATCCCGTAGTGGATGACCTCCTCGTCCGACAGGGACCGTCGTTCGTTGGCGGCCTTGATGGGGTCGATGTCGCCGATGAGGTCGGCCATGGTGACGTCCGGCGTGGCCAGTTTCTCGCGGTACCGGTCCTCGCGGCGCAGCCACGCGATCTCGGATGTATCCGCCACCGTGCGGCGGCACCGCTTGCAGACGGGGGCGAGCGGGTGGTCGTTGATGTCGCACCCCGGGACGACGGCGACTTCCGGGTCCAGGAGGTCGATGAGCTGTCTGAGGATCCGCGACTTTCCCTGGCCGCGGAGGCCCAGGAGGATGAAGTCGTGGCGGGCGAGGATCGCGTTCTGGAGCGCCGGGACGACCGTCTTCTCGTATCCGATGATGCCCGGGAAGAGGCGCTCTCCCGCGTTCATCTTCCGGACGAGGTTGCGGCGCATCTCCTCCTTGACCGGGACCACCCCGACCCCGGAGGCGCGCAGTTCCGCCACCGTCTTCGGTCTGCCCACGCTAGGCCCGTCCCGCCAGAAACGTAAAGAGGGTTACACCCCAAAGACACGAAGACCACAAAGACCCTGTTCCGGAAAGTTCCTTCTTGTTCTTCCTTCGTGATCTTCGTGTCTTTGTCGTGGATATCATTTCCAGTAGACCCTATGTTTCTTCCTCTTCCTCGTGCTCGTGCGATGCCGCGCCCTGCTCGCCCTCCGAAAGGCGGAACGCGACGACCTTGTTGGTCACCAGGTAGGTTTCGAGCTCGTCGATGAGCAGCGTCACGAAGTCGGGATTGACCTCCTTCAGGATCCCCATCCACGGCTCGGTGTTTTCCGTGGTCCAGATCTCGACCTCGCGGTCGACGAACTCAGCTAGCTTTTTCTGCATTCTTAGCCTCACGCTCGCGCGCCGCCTGGAGCGCCGCCTGGTAGTCCGTCCAGAGCGCCTGCTTCGGGCGCCCCACGTCCAGGTGCTCCCACGGGAGGACTTCGGAGGCCGTGCACTCCCTCCGCGCGTAGAAGTCGGGGGAAAGCCCGGCCTTCTCGAACGCCTTCATCCACCGGTCGTAGTCGAAGTACTCGCTCCACTCGTCGTAGCGGGCGCCTGCCCGGCGCGCCTCGACGAGCGCCGCCCCGAGCCGGCGGTCGCCTCGCGCCAGCACCCCCTCGATGTACGATTTCTTGGGGTCGTGCATCTTGAGATGGATGCGCGTGCCCCGGGCCAGCGCGCCCAGCCTCCGCTCGACCTCCTGCACGTACTCGTGTTCCCGCTGGCCGCAAAACTGGAAGGGCGTGTGCGGCTTGGGAATGAGCGGCGAGATCGTGACGTTGACGTCCCCCGCGCGGCCCCGCATGTCCTTCCCGATCCGCGACGCGCGGCGGGCCGTCTCGATGATCGCGTCCACGTCGGCCGGCCGCTCCATGGGAAACCCGATCATGAAATACATCTTCACGTGGTTCCACCCGTGGTGGTACGCGGCCCGGACCGTCGCGTAGAGGTCCTCGTCGCGGATGGGCTTCCGGATGATCTGGCGGAAGCTTTCGGAGCCGCCTTCCGGGGCGATCGTGAACCCGCCTTTTCGGACGGACGTCATGAGAGCCGGCAGTTCGGGCAGCTTTTCGTCCACCCGGAGGGACGGCAGCGACACGCTCACCCGCCGTTCCCGGAAGCGGGCGTTCAGCCGCGTCATGAGCTCGTGGATGTCCGGGTAGTCGCCGCTCGAGAGCGAGGTGAGCGCGATCTCGTCGTACCCGGTGTTCTTGTAGACCTCCTCCGCCTGGGACACGAGCTTCGCGACGGACCGGAACCGGAGCTTGTTCTTGAAACTCACCGCGTGGCAGAAGCGGCACCGGTGGGGACAGCCGCGCATGATCTCCAGGTTGATCCGGTCGTGCACGACCTCGGCGT
>Ga0187892_10006605_pt1 | contig 17114 bp, 16 predicted proteins | sample MA1701073metaG_FD_139345 | JGI IMG/M metagenome (GOLD analysis project Ga0187892, IMG submission 139345) | Bio-ooze microbial communities from a basaltic lava cave in the Kipuka Kanohina Cave System on the Island of Hawaii, USA - MA170107-3 metaG ... | reverse complement strand
GAATCATGCGGTTCTCCTAGAAGCGATAGCCCGCGCCCAGCAACGGCCCGCTCATCTCGAGGTTCACCCCGCCGCGGTCGATCTCGAGGGTGCGCCAGCCGGCGCCGAGATCCCAATGCTCGCCGAGCCGGTAGCTCAGGAAGCCGCCGAGCGACCAGGTGCGGTGCGACGAGCTACCGATGTCGAAGCCGCCGTAGTCGCCCGAGACCGCCAGGCCGATGTTCTCGGTGAGCTGCGCCCGTACGCGGGCAGCGCCCACGAGATCGACCCAGAAGGCGCTCTCGTCGAAGCGGCTCTGGAAGGGACCCACCGGCACCCCGGGCTTCAGCTTCACGTCGACGTGGTTGTCGAGCCAGAACGCGCGCGCGCCGGGCCCGAGGTCGAGCGCGATGCGGCGCTCGTCCGCGGCGCCGAACAGCGGCACCGAGAGCACCTCCCAGACCGGCCGCAGCTCGAAGATGATCTCCTGGGTCGTCACGCGAACGTCGAAGGAGCCGGGCGGCGCCGCCGGAACCAGCGACCCCACCGGTCGTCCGCCGTCGGGGGAGATCTTCATGTAGATCGCATTCGACACGACGCTGAACTTGCCCCGACGCGCCTCGAAGGCCGCGAGCACGCCGACGTCGAGCACATCCCAGATGTCCGAGAAGGAGACGTCGACGTCGGACGAATGCTGGTCGGCAGCGACCGTGCCCTCGAGCCCGACCCCCCAGAAGTAGGGCGCCAGCACGAACTCCCACTGCGCGGGGGCCGGCGCCCCCACCTCGTCGCTCGCGGCGCGCAGCGGAACGGCGAGCGTCGAGAGCAGGCAGAGCAGCAGCGCGGAGTGCTTCATCGCTCCTCCTTTGGTGGGCCATCTTCGCTCATCCCACCGCTCCCGGCCCCCGGCGCCACACTCGAGGCCGTGCTAGCTCCTGCGGGTGGCGCGACGAGGCGGACTCGAGATCGGGGGGCTGCTGGCGCTCGCCTTGCTCGCGGGCGCCTGCTCGACGCCGGTGGCCGTCTCGACCGCGAGCCCGCGCGCGATCCAGCGCTACCTGACGCAGAGCGCGCTCACGGGGAGCGAGCCGAGCCTCTTCTCGCAGATCGAGCTGCGCCGCTACGAGCTGCTCGACCAGTTCGGCGACGACCCGGACCCCACCCTCGCCCGCCTCCACGAGCTGGCGCTCCAGTTCGGGCTCCCCGCCGAGGGCTTGTTCGCGCTGGCCGAGCTCTCGTTCCTGCGCGCCGAGAAGGCGCACGATCCGGGGCGTTACGCCGCGGCCGCGCTCTACGCCTATGCGTTCCTGTTTCCCGAGGAGCCACGCGCGCCGCTCGACCCCCTCGACCCTCGCAGCCGCATCGCGGCGGACCTCTACAACCGCGGGCTGGCCTCCGCCTTCCAGCGCGACGAGGGCGGCGCCGTCGTGATGCGGCGGGAGGGCCTCGACCTGCCGTTCGGCCACTTCAAGGCGGAGCCCGGTCCGCCCCCCGACCTCGGCGGCTACGCGATCCGGAGCCTCCAGCCGGTCGCCGAGCTCGTCGTGATCGGCCTCCGCAACCGCTATCGCCGCCCCGGCATCGGCGCCCCGCTCGCGGCGAAGCTCGAACCCACGCCGGCGAGCGAGGCGCAGCCGATTCCGATCTCTCCGAGCACCCTCATGCCGCTGACGGTGGTGATGCGCGTCGACGCGCCGCTCGCGCAGATCCGCTCGGGACAGCTGGTCGGGCGCGTCGACCTGTTCCCGACGCTCGACGTCGACACCGTCGAGATCGCGGGCCGTGAGGTCGAGCTCGAGGCGGAGCCGACCGCCGCCCTCGCGGCCGGGCTCAGCGAGTCGCGCTTCTGGCGCCAGGAGCTCCGGACCTTCCTGGGCGATCTGGTGGGCGTGAGCGATCGCGTCGGCATCGCCGCGCTCCGCCCCTACAAGAAGGGCCGCATCCCCGTCGTGTTCGTGCACGGCACGGCGTCGAGCCCGGGGCGTTGGGCGGACATGGCGAACGACCTGATCGCGGATCCCCGGCTCCGCCATCGCTTCGCGTTCTGGTTCTTCCGCTACGACTCGGGCAATCCCATCGCGTACTCGGGTTGGCAGCTCCGCGACGCCCTCACGCAGGCGGTGGCGCGCGCCGATCCCGGCGGCGCCGATCCCTGCCTGCGCGACATGGTCGTGCTCGGTCACAGCCAGGGCGGCCTGCTCACCAAGCTGACCGCGATCGACTCCGGCGACGTCTTCTGGCGCGGGATCACCGACAAGCCGTTCGGAGACGTGAAGCTGAAGCCCGAGGATCGTGAGCTGCTCCTCGACGTCGTCTTCGTGAAGCCGCTCCCCTTCGTGCGGCGCGTGGTCTTCCTCGCAACGCCCCACCGAGGCAGCTATCTGGCCGGGCCACAAATCGTGCAGCGCCTCGCCCAGCGCCTGGTGCGGCTCCCATCGGACGTCGTGCGGGTGGGCGCCGACCTCGCGACGATCGGCCCGACCGGCACGCTGGCGACCGGACGGGTCGCCACCAGCATCGACAACATGTCGCCCGGCCACCGCTTCATCAAGGCGCTCGCCGGGATCCCGGTGAGCCCGGGCGTCACCGCCCACTCCATCATCTCGGTGAAGGGCGACGGGCCGCTCGCCGACGCCTCCGACGGCGTGGTGAAGTACGAGAGCGCTCACATCGACGGCGTCGAATCGGAGCTGGTGGTGCACAGCCCTCACTCGGGCATGCAGGCGGCGCCGGCGACCATCGAGGAGATGCGCCGCATCCTGCTCGAGCACTCGGCGACGTCGGCCTGCCCGGTGCCGGGCTCGGCGAACGTTGCGCACCACACGGAATGACGGCGCAACGGCTCCGCCACGAGCTGCGCCAGTACGCGATCACCGTCGCCTACCTGTACGTCTGGTTCGGCGCCTTGCTGCTGTACAAGACCGCCCTGCTGCGCGAGCACGCGATCGGCTTCCTCCCGTTCGGGCTCGCAGCGGGCAAGGCGCTGATCCTCGGCAAGTTCGTGCTGATCGGAGAGAGCGCGCGGCTCGGCTCGCGGGGGCGGGCGCGGACTCTGCTCCACCTGATCGTCCGGAAGATCTGCCTGTTCCTGCTGCTCCTGGTGGCGCTCACGGTGGTGGAGGAGCTCATCGTCGGACGCGTGCACGGGCGCTCGTTCGCGCAGACGCTCGCCGGGTACGGGAGCCGCTCGCTGCTCGAGCTCGGGTCGACGTGCCTGCTGGTGCTGCTGGTGCTCGCCCCGTTCATCGCGACGAAGGAGGTGAGCCGCGCGCTCGGGCCCGGCGCGCTGCGACGCGTGCTGTTCGGGGCGCCTGCGGGGCCGCCGCCGGCCTAGACGAAGCGCTCGCCGGCGGCGATGCCAGCCTCGCCCGCGGCGACCTTGCCGCCGGCGCCGACGCGGAGCTTCGCGACCTCGAGCACGCCGCCGCGCGCGGCGATGCGGAGCGTCGCCTTCGCCAGGGCGAGCACGGTGCCCGGCGCGGTGCCCGTCTCGTCGCGCGACGCGAGGCGCGCGCCGAACAGGCGCACCGTCTCGCCCCGCCAGACGGCGTGCGCCCCGGGGTTCGGGTCGCAGCCGCGGATCCAGCGGTCGAGCTCGACGGCGCTCCGGCTCCAGTCGAGGCGCGCCACCTCGTCGCTGACGAGGCCCTGGAAGCTCGCGCGCGCCTCGTCCTGCGGCACGGGGCGCGCCCGCCCGCTCGCCACCAGCTCGACCGCCTCCACCATCGCCTCGACGCCGAGCGCATAGAGCTTCTCGAAGTAGAGGCTCGCGGCGGTGTGGTGCGGCTCGATCGCGACGCCGCCCTTCTGGACCACGATCGGGCCGGTGTCCACGCCCGCGTCGGGCCGGAACACGGTCACGCCCGTCTCGCTCTCGCCGAGCAGGATCTGCCACGCGAGCGCGTTCCCGCCGCGGTACTTCGGCAGCAGCGAGGGATGGAAGCAGAGCGAGCCGTGGCGCGGCGCGTCCACGATCTCGGCGGGCAGGATGATCGTCACGAAGGCGAGCACGTTCAGCTCGGCGCCGAGGGCTCGGTGCTCGGCCACGCGCTCGGGAAGCGCCGCGCCCTTCCTGCGCAGCGTCGCCGGGCGCAGCAGGCGGAGACCGCGCTTCTCGGCTTCCTCGGCGAGCGGATCGGGCCGCGCCCCCGCAGGAGGCGTGTAGACACCGACGATCTCGTGCCCGGCCTCGAGCAGCCGCACGAGCACGTCGCGGCCGAACGGCGCCTGACCGAAGTACGCGATCTTCATCTCACCTCGCTCCCGTGCGATCGCCGACCACGCCGCGTGGCTCCGCCGGCGTGCCGTAGACGAGCGTGTGCGGCGGCACGTCGCGCGTGACCAGCGAGCGCGCGCCCACCACCGCGTGCGCGCCGATCGTGACGCCGCGCATCACCGTCACGTCCGACGCCACCCAGGCCAGCTCGCCGATCCGCACGGGCGCCACCACCTCGCGCCGCTCGCCGTCGAGGTCGTGCTGGTCGGCGTCGTAGACGCGCGAGCCCGGCCCCACCATCGCCTTGCGCTCGATCACGACCTCACGCTTGGCGCTCACGCTGCAGCCGTTCAGCAGCGCCTCTCGCCCCACCACGAGCCGCGCACCCCGGAATGCGGCGAGCACGACCGGCTCCACCTCGGTGCGCAGCCAGGCGCCCTCCTCGATCACGATCTCGCCGCCGGCGTGCACGAGGAACGAGAGCGCGCCGGAACGGCGCTCGGTGGCGGCTCCTGCTGCGATGCGGAGCTTCCCTCCCGGCTCGATCACGAAGCGCGCGGAGGCGAAGGCCGGGGTCGCGGTCGGATGGATGTCGAGCCCGGGCACGAGCCAGCGCAGCCACGCGAGGCGCACGCGGTCCCAGTGGTAGAGGACGCGGAGCAGCAGGCGACGCACCGACTCGCGGAGCGGCACCATGGCTACTCCTCGACCGGGCCCTCGCCCTCGCGCAGCCGGAAGGTGATGAAGCCGTGCGACGGGTCGTACGGCGAGAGCCCCACCTGCACACGGTCGCCGGGGATCACGCGGATGCGGAAGCGTCGCATGCGGCCGGAGAGCTGCGCCGTCACCGTCTGGCCGCCGTCGAGCGCGATCTGATACCGGCCCCCGCCGAGAATCTTCTCGACGGCGCCGGTCGCCTGGATCAGATCGTCGCGTGCCAGTGGGGCTCCTCCGAAGCGGGCGCAAGCTAGCGCTCGACCCCGGGGACGCCAAGCAGCCGCCGCCACGATCGGCCTAGAATGGGCTCGATGCAGCCGGTCCCCCTGGTCCGCAGCAGCGTCCTCGATCCCCTGTTCGCGTTTCTCGACGCGAACGGAGTGCGATGCGACGGAGCGCTCGAGCTCGCGCGCGGTCGGCTCCGCGGCGGACCTTCGCTGATCCCACTGGCCGTGGGCGGCGCGATCTGGGAGGCGGCCGCACGTGCGACGCTCCTGCCCGACCTCGGACTCCGCGTGGGCGCCGCGACGCGGGTGGAGGACGTCCTTCCGGTCGGCGCGCTGGTGCGAAACGCGCGCAGCGTGGGTGCGGCGCTCGCCGTGGCGGTGAGCCTCGGGGCGCGCTTCAACTCGGGCGAGCGCTTCTGGACGACCCGCTGCGGCGACGACGTGTGGCTCCACCATCGCTTCGCGCCCGCGCTGCGCCAGGGGCGCCGCCAGTGCAGCGACTTCGTGCTGAGGCTCTGGATCGCTCTCTTCCGGACCGCCGCGGGTGCCGGCTGGCGGCCGACGGAGGTGCGCATCGAGGGAGCGCCGCCTCCCCACGCGCCGGCGCTCGCAGACCTCGCGCGCGCGGGCATCCGCTTCGAGCAGCCAGACACGGCGTTCGCCTTCCCCCGCAGCCTGCTCGCGCTCCCGCTGCCTGCGCTCTCCCCCGAACGGTCGCTCGCCGCCGCCACCGGCAAGGCGGCGGGCGGGGACCTGCCCGAAGCCGGGTTCGCGGGTTCGGCGCGTCAGACGGTGGCGGCGCTGCTCCAGCTCGGCTCGCCGCACGTCGCCGCGGCCGCGCGCGCGGCCGGCACCAGCGTGCGCTCTCTCCAGCGCCATCTCGCGGACGCGCACCTCAGCTTCTTCGGGCTGCTCGAGGAGGTCCGTTGCGATGCGGCGCTGCGCATGCTGCAAGATCCGCGGGCGAAGATCATCGAGATCTCCGCCGAGCTCGGGTACACGGACTCGGCCAACTTCACGCGCGCCTTCCGGCGCTGGACCGGGCTGTCGCCGCGCGCTTTCCGCCGCTCAGTAGTAGGGCGAGAGCTGGCGCATCCCGTCGGCCACCTTCGCCCAGACGTCCATGCTGGGCTCGTCGAGCGGGGCGCGTGACGCGAGCTCCTCGGTGTCGTCCACGACCTCCTTCAACCCGCGGTAGTAGTCCAGCGTCTTGTCGCGCGCCTCGCCCTTCGCGAGATGGGCCGCGAGCATCTCGCTCTGCTCGCGCAGCGTACGCGCGTTCATCTGCAGGCGCGGTCCCGCCTCGGGTTGGCGCAGCACGGCCGCCTCCCAGGCGAGGCCGTCCACGGCGAGCTGCTGCGCGATCGCGCTGACGCGTTCCTGATCCCAGCTCGCGGGCTCGGCCGCGACCGGCGACGCGACCAGGAGGGCGAGACACGAGCACAGGAGAGTGGTGCGAAGCACGGGGCTACTCGAACTTCTTCTTGATGCGCTCCCAGACCGATGCCTTGGGCGCGATCCGGCATTCCTCGACCAGCACCGCGACGTCCTGCTCGACGTCCACCTCGTCGGCGCCATCGACCTCCGTGCCGTGGTAGCCGGCGAGCCAATAGGCGACCTCGCCCTGCGTCTCGCGCGAATAGGTGAGGTACTCCTCACAGTTCATCTTCGGGGCGGCGACGCGCTTCTTCCCGCCGGGCATGTGCGCGCGGATCTTGTCCCAGACCGTGACCTTCGGGGTCTCCCGGCACGCGACGACGAGCACGTCGACGTCGCGCTCCACGTCCACGTCCGCCACGTCCTCGACCGGCTTGCCCCGCTTCGTGTAGCCGTCGAGGTACGCCGCGACATAGCGGTGCGAGTCGCTCGAATGAGCGGCGAACTCTTCGCACGTCATCTTGGGAACGTCGTGCTTCGGCTTCGCCCACGCCGCAGGCGCGAGGACGATCGACAGCAACGAGAGTGCAAGGAGGAAACGCTGCATCATGGTTCTCCTCGGGCCGTCAGAGCCCACAGGTTCGTTCGATCTCCGCGATCTTCGCGTCGATCATCGCGTTGTATTCGCCGGTCGCGACCCTCATCTTGGTCGCCTCCGTCCCGGTCACCTGCCCCACCAGCATGCCCGCCGGCATCACGGCGGAGATCCCGGCGCCAACCTGCTCGGCGACGTGCGCCTTCTCGCTCGCGAGCACGCGCAGATCGCCCTCGGCCGTCGCGCAGTTCACCTTCTGGTGCTCGACCGCCTGCTCGCGCTCCTCGAACTTCTGCGCCACACACCCCGCCACGAGCAGGCCTGCCGCCACGCACGCCGTCAGTCGCATCGGATTGCCCCTCTCCTTCAGATGGCCTTCTTCGCCACGACGTAGACCACCTGGGATCCGCTGTAGAACGCCTGGAACCAGGTGTCGCCGTACACGTAGTAGGTGTCGCTGCCGACCTCGACCTTCTTCGAGCCGGCGGGCAGCGTCGTCACGCTGGCGCCGACGGGCGGGTGCGCGACGACCCAGCCGCTGCCCTTCCTGGCATAGAAGGCGCCGTTCGCGTACTCGTAGTGCTGCCCCGCGGCGTCGATCGGCGTGGCGCCGGGCGGGAGTGACGTGATGCTCGCACCGACGGGCGGCGCCACCACGGTGTAACCGTTCGACGCCTGCACGTAGTAGACGCCGCTCGCCGAGTCGTAGTAGTAGGGCGAGCCCTCGACCACGATCGTCGTGGTCTGCTTCGGGATGGAGGCCACCATCGCGCCGAGCGCGAAGCCGGCCACCGCCGCCGCACCGGCGCTCGGGTAGTAGCCGCCGTGGTAGTACGCGGACGGGTAGTGGTAGTCGTCGGCGATGTCCTTGGCGGTCTTCGTGCGCTGGTGCTGCATGTCCTCCGCGGTGTCCTGACGCTGCGCCTGCTGCTTCGTCTGGCCCTGCTGGAGCGCAAGGGCCGTGGCGCTGGCGTGCGACTGCCCTTCCGGGTGCCGGCCGCCGATCGAGCCGCCGCCGAAGCCGTCGCCGCCGAAGCGACTGGCTCCCCCGAAACCGCCGCCGCCTCCGAAACCGCCCCCGCCACCGAAGCCTCCGCCGCCGAAGCCGCCTCCGCCGAAGCGCCCGCCGCGCGCGTCCGCGCCCGCCGCGACGAGCAGCACCGCGCTGCACAGCGCGAGCGAGAGCGCGCGCCTCACGGCTTCTCCTCCGTCGCGCCGCGGGCGGCGACGAAGCCGACGCGGTGCGCTTCCTTCGGCAGCACGGGCGCGAAGCGCGCCGCGGGCAGCGTCTTCGGGAACGTCCAGTCCGAGAGGGTGGCCGCGTACTGAGGCGCGCCGGGCAGGGTCGTGTAGACGATCACGAGCTTGCGGGGCAGCGGGCTCTCGCCGGCGTCGATCCAGATCTGCCAGTCGAGGTCGTCCTGCACGAAGGCGAGGTGGTGGCAGGTCGTGCCGTTCACGTCGCCGGGCCCGACGACGAAGCCGGACAGCGCGCCGGACGTCAGCCGCGCGTACGGGTCGTCCGCCACGAGATCCGCGAGCGGGAGGCTCATGCCCTGCTCCTTCTCGAGCGTCTCGAGCGTCGCGGCGAGGGTCGGCGCGGCCGCCTCCGTCGTGAACACGCCGGCGACGAGGTCGAGCAGCGTGAGCGTCTTGCCGTCGTACCAGAGCTGTTTGCCGCCGACGTCGCTTCGGTAGTCGACGGCGAGCCCGTTGGGACGGCGCAGCGCGGCGTCGAGGGCTGCGGCGAACTGGAGCTTGCGGCCCGAGCGCAGCACCTCGTCGTAGGTGATCTCGGCGTGGACGGTGAACGCCGGCGCGCGGCGCAGCGCGTCGCTCATCTGGCGCAACAGCTCGGCCGCGCGCGGGTCGACGCCCGTCCGCGGCGCCGGAGCCTGCGCCGACGCGGCCGTCGCGAGCCCGGCCGCCACGAGCAGCGCGAGCGCCCTCACTTCTCGGCGTTCTGCGGCGAGATCCAGCCCTGGCGCTCGAAGTACCCGGCCAGGACCTTCGCGATCTCGCCGGCGCTCCGCTCGGCGTCTGCGTCCACGTCGTCGCCGAACTTCTCGGACACCGTCGCCTTCGCGACGCTCGCGGCGGCGGAGACCGCGAGATGCCCCGCGGCGGCGCCCGCGCCCATCGTCTCCGCCATGCCGGGCGTGGAGCCGCTCTTGGCGTCCACCTCGAAGGTGTCGAGCAGCCGGCTGCCTCCGGGGAAGACCTCGACGACCTGGACGGCGGTGCGCACCTCGCTCTTGCCCGCGCCGAGCCCGATCACGACGCGCGCCGTGCGGCTGCCCTCGTCGATCGCCAGGAACTGGCCGTCCACCAGCACGGTCGTGACACCATCCTGTGGCGCCGGGCCCGACATGCGCTCGGCCGGGAGCCCGAGCTCCTGGATCTTCTTCACCAGGTTGTCGGCAAGCGCGTCGGCGACCGCGCGGCCGACCTCGCGGCGCTCCGTCGATTCCGTGATCCCTTGGAGCTTCCACGCCGCCGTCGTGGTGAGGCTGTGGTCGAGCCGCACGTCCTCCGAGGACGTCGCGAAGCTCCGGACGAGCACGCGCTGGGGCTTCGGCGCGTGCCCCAGCGTGACGGACTCCGAGGTGACGTCGGTGGTGGCGCAGCCGAGTGCGGTGAACAGGCCCCAGGCGACGAGGTACGGTGCACGCATGGCGCGTCTCCTCGACTTGGCCCGGATCAGGTAGGCGAGCCGAAGCGGCCGATCCTGTCATCCTGCGCCAAGCTGGGGCGAGCGGGTCCGGCTTCATGCGCAGCTCGTTCTTCGTCCTCGGGATCCTCGCGGCCTTCGGTGTCGCGCCGCCCCTCGCGGCCGAAGAGGCCCGCGCAGCCGCATCCGCGACCGAGATCAACAAGCAGCTCACCAATCCGGTGAGCAACCTGTGGTCCATCGCGTTCCAGCAGAACAACTTCCGCGTGGATCCCGGGCCGGGCGAGGGAAACCGCTGGAGCTCGAACCTGCTGTTCCAGCCCGTGCTGCCGGTGGCGATCAGCCCCGACTGGAACCTCATCACACGGCCCGTGGTGCCGCTGTTCGTCTCGACGCCGCGCCCGGATCCGGAGCCCGGCGACCCGCTCCACGTCGGCCGCTCGACCGCCTTCGGCGACACCACGCTGATGCAGCTCGTCTCGCCGAGCCCGCAGTTCGTCGGAAGTTGGCTGCTCGGCTTCGGCCCGACCTGGATCTTCCCCACCGCCGGCTCCGACTTCACGGGCCAGGACCAGTACCAGGTCGGGCCCGCCGCCCTCGTCGGCTACCTGTCGGAGAAGTGGATCGCCGGCGGCCTGCTCCAGAACTGGTGGTCGTTCGCGGGCTCCGACAAGCGCTCGGAAACGGCGCAGATGAACTTCCAACCCTTCTTCGCGTATTTCCTCGCGGACGGCTGGAGCATTGCGTACTCCGGCAACGTGCTCGCCAACTGGAAGAACGAGTCGGGCAGCGACTGGACCGTGCCGCTCGGCGTCGGCGTCGCGAAGGTGACGAAGCTCGGCAAGCTCCCGGTGCGGATCGGTCTCGCGGCGCAGTGGATGGCCGTGCAGCCGGATCTCTATGGCCAGAAGTGGAACTTCCAGCTGATCGTGTCGCCGGTGCTGCCCAAGCTGGTGCGCGGCAATCTCGTCGATCCGAGCCGGCTCGAGTTCGGTCTGCCCCCGCGGAAGCCCTAGAGCGCCGCCTCGATCTCGCGCAGCTTGTCCGCGACGAGCTTCGCGTTGCGCGGGCCCATGCGGAGGAGCTGCTTCTGCGCGTCCGCGAGGCTCTCGAGGTTCGGGTCGGCGAACTCGTAGCGCTTCACCTGCGCGACGAGCGGGGGCGTGTCGCCGGTGCGCGGCGTCGAGGCGAGCAGCTTCAGCGCCGTGCGGAGACGCGTCTCGAATCCGCCCTCGGGATAGCCGAGCGCGCGGTAGCTCTCCTCGCAGAGGGGGGCGATGCGACGGTACGCGGCGGCCACCGTCTCGGCGTCGAGCGCAGCGACGGCCTGCGCGAGCCCGTCGTAGCGGCGATACGAGGCCGGGTCGATCCGCAGGTCGGGCTCGCTGCCGAGCACGAGGAAGCGGCCGCGCGGCCGCAGGAAGTCGAGGTCGCGCCGCGGCGCCTTGCCTTCCGCGAGCTGATCGACGGCCGCCACGAAGCGCTCGACCACGCCCGACTCCTCGAGCGCGGCGGCGGCGAGAGGGCTCGCGGAGACGCGGGCCCCGAGCTCGCGCGCGAGCGGATCGCTGTCGGCGAGCGCGGGGAGCGGCGCAGCGGGCGCGGGCTCGGGCGTTGCCGTGGGCTCGCTCGCGGCCGGCGGCGGTTCCGCCAGCGGCGGCTCGGCGCTGCCGAGCGGCGCGTCCTCGCGGAGCGGCTCCGCCAGCGGAGCCGCCTCGGGCTCGACCGGGCGCTCGCGCGTGAGCCACCAGTACCCGGCGAGCGCGGCGACGACGAGCAGGAGCACCCCCAGCACCGGCCAACGGCGGCGCCGGTGCGGGCCGAGCGCCAACCGAACGCCGCTGCGCGGCCTCGCCTTCTCGATCAGGGACACGCGAGCTTGGATGCCGCTCTGCGCGCGGAGGTTCCCCGCTGCACCAGCCCTGCGATGGCGCTGGCGAGCGCGAGCGGCTCGATGGGCTTCGACAGGTGCACGTCGAAGCCGGCCGCGGTGGCCGCGGCCCGGTCCTCGGCGCGCCCGTAGGCGCTGAGCGCCGCGGCTGGCAGGCGCGCCGACTCCTCGCTCGAGCGCGCACGCACCCGGCGGATCAGGGAGATGCCGTCCTCGCCGGGCATCGCGAGGTCCGAGAGGAGCGCGTCGAAGGGCTCGCGCTCGAGCGTGGACATCGCTTCTCCCGCGGTCGGTACGGCGACGACGAGGGCGCCGTACTGCTTGAGGGTGAGCTCGATGCTGGCGCGCGCGTCGGCTTCGTCGTCGACGACGAGGATGCGGACGCCGCCCAGATCGGGCTCCTGCATCTCTCGCGACGGGGTCGTGGTGGCGTCCACGGCGCCGCGCGCGTCGCGCTCCGCGAGCGGGAAACGCAGCACGAAGCGCGAGCCGCGCCCCTCACCCTCGCTCTCCGCGCGCACCGAGCCGCCGTGCAGCTCCACCAGATGCCGCACGATCGCGAGCCCGATGCCGAGCCCGCCGTGCGAGCGGGTGCTGCTGCTGTCGGCCTGACGGAACGGCTCGAAGAGATGCGGCAGGAAATCCGCCTCGATCCCCTGGCCCGTGTCGCTCACGCTGATCTCGACGACGCCCTCGGGCTGCACCGCCGCCTCGAGCGAGGCGCGTCCGCCCCTCGGAGTGAACTTGATCGCGTTGGAGATCACGTTGTCGAGCACCTGGCGCAGGCGGTGCGGGTCGCCCCACAGCCAGCTGCCCGGGCAGCGCGACCCGAAGCTCAGCTCGACGCCGCGTTCCTGCGCGCGCGCACGCGCGTCCTCCACCGCCGCCTCCAGCGTCTCGTCGATCTCGAGCAGCCGCTTCTCCAGCTCGAGCTTTCCGGTCACGATGCGCGAGACGTCGAGCAGGTCTTCGATCAATCGGGTTTGCGCGCGGGCGTTGCGCTCGATCACCTCGAGGCCCCGCGTGAGCGTCGCCGCATCGGCCTCGCCTTCCTGGCGGAGCATGCACGCCCAGGTGAGGATGGTCTGGAGCGGCGTGCGCAGCTCGTGCGAGAGCGTGGCGAGGAACTGGTCCTTCAGGCGGTTCGCCTCGCGAGCTTCGTCGAAGAAGATGTTCTCCGCGGCGATCGAAGCCGTCTGCGCGAGCTGGACGAGCAGCAGCTCGTCCTCGGGGCCGAAGTCGCCCTCGCTCTTGTCGGAGAGCTGGAGCCAGCCGAGCGACTGGCCGTCCGTGGCGTTGAGCGGCGCCACGAGCCAGCCCAGCAGCGGGAGCTCGCCGTCGGCCGCCGCGGGCGCTTCGCCGCGCGACTTCCGCACACGCCGCACGGGGCCCGCGGCGAGCTGCTCGACCTCGAGCCGGTCAAGCGCGGTGCCCCCGGGTCGACACACGACGCGTCGCCCGAAGCGCGAGCGGCTCCACGACAGCGGCGCGCTCGGCGGGACGATCAGCGAGGCCGCGACCTGCCGCGCCCCGATCAACGCGGCGGCGCTTTCGGCCAGGCCGCCGAGCAGGGCGTCGACGTCGCGCGCGGCGTGGAGCTGGATCGACGCCTCGGCCAGGCGCCTGAGCTTCGCGATGTGGCCCTCGAGGGACGCCGTCTGGCGTTTCAACTGCTCGTTCTTCTCGAACAGATCGACGAAGACGGAGACCTTGCTCCTCAGCACCTGGGGATTCAGGGGCGTCGTCACGTAGTCGACGGCGCCGAGCGAGTAGCCGCGCAGCGCGAAGTCGTCGTCGCCGAAGGCGGTGACGAAGATGATCGGCGTGTGCTCCGAGCTCTTGCGCCCGCGGATCAGCGCGGCCGTCTCGAAGCCGTCGATGTCGGGCATGTTGACGTCGAGCAGGACCACCGCGAACTCGCGCTGCAGCAGCTGCCGCAGGGCTTCTCGGCCGGAGGCCGCCTGCACCACGTTCACGTCGAGCTCGGCGAGCACGCTGGCGAGAGTGAGCCTCTGCTCCGGCCGGTCGTCGACCAGCAGGACGTCGGCGCGCCGTGCGGCTTCCGTCATGGCTAGCGACGGAGCCAGCCGCGGAGCACGGCGAGCATGCGCTCCGGCTCGACGGGCTTCGACAGGTAGTCCCACGCTCCGGCCTCGAGCGTCTTCTCGCGGTCCCCCTTCATCGCCTTGGCAGTCACCGCGATGATGGGGAGCCCCTGCAGGCGCGAGATGCGGCGCAGTACGCGGATCGTCTCGATCCCGTCCATCTGGGGCATCATGATGTCCATCAGCACGACGTCGACGTCGTTGTCGGCCTGGAGCAGGTCGATGGCGGTCTTGCCGTTCTCCGCGGACAACACCTTCATGTCCTGCTTCTCGAGCACCGCCGACAGCGCGAAGATGTTCCGGACGTCGTCGTCGACGATCAGCGCGGTACGGCCGGCGAGCGTGCCGTCGCGCGCGCACAGCTCCTCGAGCATCTTGCGCTTCGGCTCGGGCAGCACCGAGAAGCGCCGATGCAGGACGAGCGAGACCAGGTCGATCAGGCGCGCCGGCGAGTCGGCACGCGTGAAGCGGCCTCCGAAGCCGACGGGCACGCGCGCGAGGCGCTCGTCGATGCGACCGGCGTCGGGCGCGTAGAGCAGGATCGGCAGCGCATCGTGCGCGCTGCGGAGCTGCTCCGCGCAATCGAGTGAGGAGCCGTCGGGCAGCTCCGCCGCCAGGACGACGCACGCGTAGTGGGACTGCGCGAGCAGGGTCTGCGCCAGCTGCCCGGAGGCGGCGTGGGTGACGTTCGCGTCGGGCGCCGCGACCAGCCTGGCGAGCTGCGCCCCCTCCTCCTCGGCGCCGCTCACCACCAGGATCTCGTGAGAGGGCCGTTCCGCGCAACCGCGCAGCGCGTCGAGTGCCGCGTCGAGCCGCTCCCGCGTCTCGATCGGCTTCGCCAGCACCGAGAAGGCGCCGAGACCGTAGGCGCTCTCGCCGGCGTCGTCGGTCGAGATGATCTGGACCGGGATGTGCCGGGTCTGGAAGTCGGCCTTGAGCAGGCGGAGCACCCGCAGCCCGTCGATGTCGGGTAGGCGGATGTCGAGCGTGATCGCGCCGGGCTGGAACTCGCGTGCCAGCGCCACGGCGCTCGCGCCGGTGCGGGCCATCAACCCCTTGAAGCCGTGCTCCCGCGCCACGTCGAGCAGATAGCGCGCGAAGTCCTCGTCGTTGTCGACGATCAGCAGGGTGCGATCGTGGGGGTGGAGGCCGCCGCGGTCGTCGGACACGCCGGCAGCCGTCCTCTCCTCGCTGCGAGCGATCGCGCGGTCGTGCGCCACGCGCGCGAGCTCGCTCTCGAGCCGCGGCTCGCCCGTACCGCGGCGCGCCGGCCGCAACGGCGCGCCATGGCTCTGCGGCAGGAAGAGCGTGAACGTGCTGCCCTCGCCGGGCACGCTCGCGACGCTGATGTCGCCGCCGAGCAGCTGCGCGATCTCGCGACTGATGGCGAGGCCGAGACCCGTGCCGCCATAGCGCCGGCTCGTGCTGCCGTCCGCCTGTTGGAAGGCCTCGAAGATGATCTGCTGCTTGCTCGCCGGAATGCCGATGCCCGTATCGCACACGCGGAAGGCGATCACGGGCTCGCCGCGGCCGAGCGTCGCGTGCTCCGGGTTCCAGCCCGAGTGCGCCAGCTCGAGCGTCAGCTCCACGCCTCCTCGCTCGGTGAACTTGAAGGCGTTGGACAGCAGGTTCTTGATGACCTGATGCACGCGCTTCGAGTCGCTGTACATCGCGCGCGGCACGTCGCCCCCGAGCTCGAGCGAGAACGACAGGCCCTTCGAATCCGCCACGTGACGGAAGGTGCGCTCCACGAACGTGAGCAGGTCGCTGAAGCGCACCTCGGCCACGTCCACCACGACGGTGCCCGACTCGATCTTCGAAAGGTCGAGGATGTCGTTGATCAGCATCAGCAGGTCGGTGCCCGAGGAATGGATGGTCTTGGCGAACTCCGTCTGCCGCGCCGTCAGGTTCCCATCCGGGTTCTTCGAGAGCTGGTCGGAGAGGATCAAGAGGCTGTTGAGCGGAGTGCGCAGCTCGTGCGACATGTTGGACACAAACTCCGACCTGTACTTGGACGTGAGCTCGAGCTGCTTCGCCTTCTCCTCCAGCGCCTGGCGTGCCTGTTCGATCTCGCGGTTCTTGAACTCCACCTCGGCGTTCTGCTGCGCGAGCAGGCCCGCCTTCTCCTCGAGCTGCTGATTCGTCTGGCGCAGCTCCTCCTGCTGGTTCTGCAGCTCGGTCGCGAGGGACTGCGACTGCTTCAGCAGGTCCTCGGTGCGCGTGTTGGCCTCGATCGTGTTCAGCACGATGCCGATCGTCTCGGCGAGCTGGTCGAGGAAGGCGTGCTGGGTCGGGTTGAAGGACACGAACGAGCCGAGCTCGAGCACGGCCTTCACCTGGCCCTCGAACACCACCGGCAGCACGATGACGCTGACCGGCGCGGCCCCGCCGAGACCCGAGCTGATGCGGATGTAGTCCGGCGGCGCGCCGTCGACGACGATCTTCTCCTTCTCCAGCGCGCACTGCCCCACCAGCCCCTCGCCGAGCCGGAAGCGGCCGCCGACCATCTGGCGATCGTGATGCGCGTAGCTCGCGAGGAGCCGAAGCGCGGGCTCGTTGGCCGAGCTGTCGACGATGTAGAACACACCGTGCTGTGCGTAGACCACGGGAGCGAGCTCGGAGAGGATCAGCCGGCCGACGGTGAGCAGGTCCTTCTGCCCCTGCAGCATGCGGCTGAACTTCGCGAGGTTCGTCTTGAGCCAGTCCTGATCCGTGTTCTTCTGCGTAGTATCGCGCAGATGACGGATCATCTCGTTGATGTTGTCCTTGAGGGCCGCCACCTCGCCGCTCGCCTCGACGGCGATCGAGCGCGTGAGGTCGCCGGTGGTCACCGCGGTCGCCACCTCGGCGATGGCGCGCATCTGGGTCGTCAGGTTCGCGGCGAGCTGGTTCACGTTGTCCGTGAGGTCGCGCCAGGTGCCGGCGGCGCCGGGCACGCGGGCCTGGCCGCCGAGCTGGCCCTCGACGCCCACCTCGCGGGCCACCGTGGTCACCTGATCGGCGAAGGTGGCGAGCGTCTCGATCATGCCGTTGATGGTGTCGGCGAGGGCCGCGATCTCGCCCTTCGCCTCCACGGTGAGCTGCCGTTCGAGGTCGCCGTTGGCGACGGCGGTCACGACCCGCACGATGCCGCGCACCTGGTCCGTCAGGTTGCTCGCCATCGAGTTCACGTTGTCGGTGAGGTCCTTCCAGACGCCGGCCACGCCCTTCACGTCCGCCTGGCCGCCGAGCTTGCCCTCCGTGCCCACCTCGCGCGCCACGCGCGTCACCTCGGCCGCGAACGAGTTCAGCTGGTCCACCATCACGTTGATGGTGTTCTTCAGCTGCAGCATCTCG
>Ga0187892_10006602_pt1 | contig 17117 bp, 15 predicted proteins | sample MA1701073metaG_FD_139345 | JGI IMG/M metagenome (GOLD analysis project Ga0187892, IMG submission 139345) | Bio-ooze microbial communities from a basaltic lava cave in the Kipuka Kanohina Cave System on the Island of Hawaii, USA - MA170107-3 metaG ... | reverse complement strand
TCGACGTGCACATTACGGCCTTGCGCCGCAAAATCGGCTCCGCCGGCGGCACAGATCAGGCCGCTTGGATTCAGACGGTTCGTGGTGTGGGTTACACGTTTCGATTCCCCTCGTCTTGACGGGGGTATATCTGGCGCTGCATTACGCCGATTAGTAACCTCCGGTGCTGGGCGTCAAGACGGCGCCGGTCGTGGCAAAGGATCAACAGCCGACTTGCCCCATCGAACTGGAGGGGTTGAGGCTGGATTGCGCTGCCGGTTCGGAATTCGCCTTTGATCTGGATCATCACCGTTGTTGTACTGGTCGCGGTCGCGTTGGGAGCGGCATGGCTGACTAAAATGCGTGCGAAACGCATCGAACGAATCGCGGCCGCGGTACGCGCCATGTCCGCAGGCGACCTTTCGGCGCGCATCCCTCTGTCGGCCGCCGGCGACACGGCGGTTCTGGCGCGATCGATCCATGAGTTGCGGGATCACCTGGCGGCGCAGCTGGGGACTATCGATCGCCAGCGGCGGACGCTGGAGTCTCTTCTTGCTCAATTGCATGAAGGCGTCTTGGTCGTGGAATCCGCCGGGCGCATCATTCTCGTGAATCCGGAGGCGGTCCGGCTCTTGCGGCTCTCCTCCCCGCGGAAAGACGGCAGGCTGGAGGGACTGCCCATGGAGCAGTGCGCGGTTCCACATGACATCCAGGAATTGTTGACTTCGCCGCAAACGAGACAGCCACTCGCGGCAAAGAACCCGACGCCGCAGAGAGGCGACCCGCAACAACTCGAACCGCACCCGGCTGGTCGTGAAATCCAACTGCGCGTCGACGGCAGCGAAGGGACGATCCATTTGATGGTCCAGGCATTTGACATCCTCCTGCCCGGTCCTACGGACGGCTTCGCTTCCGCGACGAAGATGGAAACCGCGCGCATGGCCGTCATGACCGATGTCACCGAGCTCACTCGCATCATGCAAGTGAAGACGGATTTCGCAGCCAACGCCTCACATGAACTGCGTACGCCGCTTTCGGCTATCCGCGCGGCCGTAGAAACCCTGCGCGCGATCGATCCAACGAAGGACCCGAAGTCGGCCGCCAACTTCTTGGACATCATCGAACGACACGGGCGACGGATGGAGGCCATGGTCGTCGATCTGCTGGATCTTTCCCGGCTTGAGTCGCCGTCGTCCCGCTTTGAATCTGTCACGGTGCGCAGCCGCGAGTTGCTCGACGAGCTACATAACGCCTTCGAGGACGCGATTGCTGGTAAGAGACTTCATTGGGCGGTGGATGTCCAGCCCGGGTGTGAGTTGATCCGGGCCAACCCGGAGCTGCTTCGGTTGACCCTACGCAACCTTGTGGAGAACGCGATTCGATTCACGGAGGCCGGCGGGCACGTCACCGTAATCGTCCGGCGTGTCGAAGGGGCGGTGTCATTCGAAGTGGTCGATGACGGCTGCGGCATAGCGCCGGAAGAGCAAGGCCGGGTCTTCGAGCGGTTCTATCAGGTCGCGCGGGCCCGATCCGGCGGTGAGCGCGGAACCGGGCTCGGCCTCTCGATCGTCCGCCACGCAGTGGCCGCGATGGGCGGCCGGGTCGAATTATCCAGCACGCTTGGCCGGGGCACGCGGGTGACGGTCCTCGTTCCGCAGCCACAAGTAATTTCACGCAGAGGCGCAGCGGAACGAAAGGACGAGATTCCACTCCGAGGCGCAGAGAACGCAGAGGAATGATAAGGACAAGATTTCATGGAGATCCTCACAGGTAGTGGTCTCTTCGAGCGCCGCCAATCTTAACGAGAAACTTGCTCTACCCACCAACGGGCCTAACCGTTGCCAGGCAACCTTCCCCGGGACAGAACTTCACAGGCAGGCAGCAAACTGAGACGCCGCAATTCTTAACGAAAAACTCACGGTAACCAACAACGGACCTAACCGCCGGCAGGTACCCTTCTTGCGGTGATCTGCGGTTCGCGTGGTGCCGCGGTGCATCTGTCTTTTTTGGCGCGGAGATAGAGAAATGCCTGAGAACGTGTTTCGTTGGCCCTATGGAGGGGCAGGGTTGGGTGGGGGAAGTGGGCATCGAGTACTGAGTGATTCAACTCTTACCCCATCCGTCTCCCCGGGAGGGAGAGGGAGTTTTGAAACACGGTCCCGGTTGAGCAAGCGGCGGTCGTCGGGATTCACCCTCATCGAATTGCTCGTCGTCATCTCCATCATTGCCTTGTTGGTCAGCATTTTGCTCCCGAGCCTTAGTAAGGCCCGGATGATGGCCAAGTCCGTCAAATGTGCCGCGAACCAGAAAAACGTGGGAACGGCCATGGCTCTCCACCTGCTTGAGTCTAAGGGAAAATACCCGCCGTCCTATGTATACCCGACGAACTCCTACGGCGCCTACCAACTTAGGAATCAGCCGGACAACCATCCGGACGGCTACATGCACTGGTCCTGGTACTTATACGGCAAGGGGGAGGCTAATGCGGAAGCGTTCCAGTGCCCCCAAATGGAAAACGGCGGAGCCCCTCGGACCAATCCCGGGCCCGATGGTGAAAACTGGGAAGCAAGGCAGATCGACCAGAACGGCGATACCAGTGCCAATCCTCTGGAGGACAAACAGGCGCCGCGGATGGCGCTTACCGCCAACGCGGCTATCATACCTCGCAACAAGTTTACTACCGAGCTTTCCGAGGGACCGCGGGTGAACGTCTTGGTCAGCGACTCGGAAATCAAACGCCCGGGTTCAACCATTCTCATTACCGAATTCAATGAGAATTGGGTGGGCGCGGGCGTTCAGGAAGGAGGCGGGATTCTCAGCAAGAGTCATCGACCGGTCAACCCCTTTTACCATATCGGAAGCGGGACCGACGAGTATGCCGCCGCGCCGCGCACGCCCGGCTTCATGTACGGGCCGCCGGAAGATAGGGTGAATTTCGGCCTAGCGCCGTATCGGGTTGTCAGGAACGCAACCGGGCTTATTGAGGGGTCCGTCGGGCCCGAAACCAACGTCGTCGGTCGCCATCATTCGGGTGGCGACAAGATCATGGGCGGAACGGCCAACTTCCTCTATGTCGACGGGCACGTCGACCGGAAGACCATCCTCGATACCATGAAACACCAGGAGTGGGGCGCCAAGTACTACAGCATCACCGGCCGTAACGAGGTCCTTGGCGTCAGAGAGTAACGGCCGATCCAGAGCATGAGTGTCGTGGGATAGCCCGAGCTTCGGGCGTGCGGTCTGGGTGCGCGCACAGACTGAGGCAATCCGCGATGAAATGCCCAGAGTCAAGGCACCGGAGACATGGCTCGGCGCTGCGCCGGCCGATCCGAGACGCCTCGATGGATGAATAGGGAGGTGGGACTCAATATGGTTAGGAAGCAGATGACAGCCCTTGGTTTGACGATTGCGATTCTATGGGCATCGCCCTGGGGATTGCCCGGGCGGGAGGCGTGCGGGCAATCGCCCCTTGCATCACCTGTAGGACATGATGAGTCGTTCGTTTTGATGGCGGAAGACGGGGGTTCTACCGTCTTGAGCTATAGTTGCACCGGCCAGCCGGCTGGCGAGCCTTGCGCGTCCGACGGAAACCCCTGCACCGATGACGTCTGCAACGGAGCAGGCAATTGCGTCCACACCAATGACAACACCAACGTGTGCACCGACGGAAACTGTTGCACGGACGATGCCTGCGTGGCCGGCGCTTGCGTCGGAACCATCGACAATTCCAACTTCTGCAGCGATAACAATCCCTGTACGGATGACGCGTGTCTTGCCGGCGTCTGCGTTGGAACCAACGACAACACCAATCCGTGCAGCGATGGAAATCGGTGCACGGACGACGCGTGCGTCTCCGGGGCCTGCGTCGGCACGAATGACGACACCAACTCGTGCAGCGACGGAAGCACCTGCACCGGGCCGGATACCTGCTCCGCGGGCGCCTGCGTGGCGGGGCCGGCGATCAACAACGGGGCAGTGTGCGACGACGGCGACTCGTGCGCTACAGGCACGGGTCACTGCGCGGCCGGCGTCTGCGCCAACATCAGCGCCACCGGCACGGCCTGCTTCCCGGCGGGCGGCGGGCAGGTCAACATGGCCGGGGCCACGCTGTTTGTTCCGTTCTTCAAGAAGCCGGCGTCCACCAACGACTGGACCAACCCCGATGGCGACTTTGACTGCTATGGAAAATGCCGGATCGGACTGGACGACGGGTTATTTCCCTGCCCGTATCGTGGGTTCGTGGCCGATCGGATCCTTGACTGCGGCGGCATGTCCCCGACGGATCAGCTCGCACCACTCTATACGCCCTTCTGCGGTGGAACGTTTACTGGATTCTGGCTGGTGAACTACCGCAGCGTCGGGTCCAGTCAGGGGTTCCGGGAATTCGTCGAGTACCAGGTTTGCGGCAAGCTCCCAACGACGGCGGTCCCCAGCGAGGCCGGCCTGATCAACCGCTACGAATATGCAACTCTCGGTCAGATTAATGCCGGTTGCACCGCCGCTGGGAAGGCGACCTCCGATGAACAGATGCACGATGTCGGTCAGGTTCCAAGCGAAACGCGGGCGCTTATTCCGACGGCAGCGCCGGCCTATGTGGCCGGCGATGCGCGCGGCGACGTCGCCGGATTGACGGTTACTCCTGGAGACGCCCCCAATGGCGCGGATGGAAACGTGAACGCTGTGGACATCGACTACGTCTGCGTCAATTTTGGCACTTGGTCGAACAAGAATGATGCCGCCAGGATGGACTTAAGCTGCGACATGACCGGGGACCGGATCGTCAACGCCGCCGACGTCGATGAGCTGGTTCAGACGATCCTCGGTACCCGAAGGGGTGACGCGAACCTGGATGGCGTCGTAACCTTTGCGGACCGGAACATTGTGCAGGCGAGCATTGCAACGCCGCCCGCCGATCCAAGCTGGGCAAATGGCGACTTCGACTGCGACAACGACGTGGATCAGGACGACCTGGCCTTCGCCTCTAGCCCCAACCTTAATCTTTACGGCGATGTCGTACCGCTGCCCAATGGCAACGGCGTCGTCGATCTGGACGACATACTCTTTATCCTTGATGCGTTCGCTGCTTTCCACCCTGCCGCGGACATCGCTTCGTGTGGTGGCGACGGCGGGGTCGACCTCGACGATATTCTCGCGGTCCTCGACGCGTTCGCGGGCGACTATGCCTGCGTGGTGACTTGTTCCTGATCAGGAGCTTCTAAAGCCGAGCGGTCGCCTGTATTTCACAGGGGGCGGCTGATACATGGGAGAGAGGGGGAAACGACCGGCCCAGGCCGCACGGAGGGGTGGCCTGGGCCGGGCCCTCTTCTGCGATGCACTGCGACGTATCCACGGGGTGGCGTAGGCCGAGCCGAGCGTCCGGAAAGGCCCAAGGTTTTTCTTGTTGCGATTGGCGCGATGCTCCAGTATCAATATCGCGCTGGATGTTGTTCCCGTCGGGCGGTCGCGGGACTCCGGCCGAAGTCAACCGCGGAAGGGACGTCTATGGCGCGACATGTAGTTATGTTGGGAATGGTCATCCCCGTGCTTTGCGGCTGCGCCCTCCAGGAGGTCCGCAGCAAGAGTCTTTGGGGGCCGGAGTGGCAGCACAAGGGTTCTGATTCCACGGATGCCGTGCGATACTATGCGCAGGAGGGTCTTGAATTCAAATGGGACAAAGGGATAGCGACGACCGTCACGTACCGCCGCCGCGATGTCGATGACGGCAACGGCGACAACGACAACGGCGTCTGGTTCGATATCTCCTTCCCCCTCTGGAAGGCCAAGCCAAAGGAGAAGGCGGCCGAACTGCGAATCGCGGAACTGGAACGCCGGCTGGCCCTTGTCGAGACGGAAAATCGAAGACTCGGACCGCAGGAATTGGATGCGTCCCTCGCACAGGCCGACAACGACCCGGGGGATGTCGCACCAAGCGCTGCTCCGTGAGGGCGACGTGAATGGGGTTGGAAGAATGAAGTGGGAGTCGCGGGGTGCCGTGAGGGCCCCGCGGCAGGCAACGACTCAGACGAAAAGGAGATCTGCATGCGAATCGTTCGGATGTTAGCGCTGGCGACGGTTGGTCTGGCGCTCGTAGCGGGCAGCGGTTGTACGCAAGGGATACGCGAGGGCTTCCAGGCCGGGCTGAGCGGCGTTGTCTCGGCCTTCATTGAAGCGCAAGGCGGTAGAATTCTGGGGAATCTCTTCGCGGAGAACGAGCCGGAGTGAAGTCGGCGCCAGGTACGCGAAGCCAGAGGAAACGAGAACCAAAGAAATGACCGTTAGCCAGTTCGACGAATCGGTGATGGCGTTCGCGCCGCCGAGCGGGCATCACGAACGACGCTCAGGAACGGCAAAGCGGGCGGCGGCGTTTACGCGCACAACCGCCTGTTTTCAGGGAATGGAGCTGATGACAACGCACCGCCGTTGCCGCGGTGAGGGAAAACGGAGCGGGCGGAGGCTGAGTCGGTGGGACCTTTTCCCGGAGCACGCGCCGGAATAGACGCGGCAGACGATCGAAGAACTTAAGTTGTGGATGCCTCAGGAAGCAGAACGGCGTAAGGAGTTCAGGAAAATGAGCCGACGAAAAACAAGTTCGTGCGTGTTAACAATGGTGGCTTTGTGGTCCATGCACGCGACATTCGGGCAATCGACCATCAGAATCGATGGTTCGAGCACAGTGTTTCCAATTACTGAAGCTGTTGCCGAGGAGTTTCAGAAGGCGAATGCCGGACTCAAGGTAGTCGTCGGAGTTTCGGGAACCGGAGGCGGTTTCAAGAAATTCTACCGAGGCGAGACGGACATATCGGATGCTTCGCGCCCCATCCTGGCCGCGGAAATGGAAGAGTGCAAAAAGAGCGGCATCGAGTACATCGAGCTTCCCATCGCCTTCGATGCCCTCACGGTAATGGTTCATCCGTCCAACACGTTCGCCGACCAGTTCACCGTGGAGGAGCTCAAGGTGATTTGGCAGCCCGAAGCTCAGGGGAAGATCACGAAGTGGAATCAAGTGCGCTCGAGTTGGCCCGACGTCCCTTTGAAGCTCTACGGGGCGGGTTCGGACTCGGGAACGTTCGATTATTTTACCGAGGCGGTCGTTGGCAAGGCCAAGAGCAGTCGCGGAGATTACACGGCCAGCGAAGACGATAACGTTTTGGTTCAGGGCATAGCAAAGGACAAGTTCTCCCTGGGCTATTTCGGCTATGCCTACTATGCGGAGAACCGCGATAAGCTCAAGGCGGTGCCGATCGTAAACCACGAAGGCAAGCCGGTTCTTCCTTCTGAAGACGGAGTGATGAAAGGAACCTATACTCCGCTTTCACGGCCGATATTCATTTACGTGAGCAAGAAATCACTGGAGCGCCCTGAGGTAAGGAAGTTTGTCGAGTTCTATCTGAAGGAGGGTGCGACGCTAGCGAGAGAAATAAAATACATCCCACTACCGGCGGACGCCTACGAAAAAGGGCTGGGGCGTGTCAAGGTTGGGATGGTCGGGACGGCGTTTGGAGGTCGATCGGAGACTGGATTGCACATCGACGAGCTGTTCAAACGGACGCTAGCGACGGAGCCTCGCAAGTGATTGAGTTCGCCGCATCGTCTCAAGCCAATGGTGTGGCGGAGCGGATTTGTCTCGTGCTCGTAAAGAGGAGTTCCTCTTGGGGTGATCAAGACCTTGGCTTTTCAGCGTGAATCGTCGCCGGCCTGCTTTGGAGAGGTCGGGGCTCACCGGCAACGGCGTAGAATCAAGGAATGGATCATCGGACGCGGCCTGTTCCTGGCGGCCGCGTCTTCTGTTTTGGTTACGATTGGAATCGTCGGAGTATTGATCTACGAGTCCGCGGCGTTCTTTCGGCACGTGTCCCTTCGCGAGTTCCTGACAGAAAGACAGTGGACGCCGCTTTTCGCAGACGCCCGATACGGGATCCTACCGCTTGTCGCCGGCACGCTGGTGACAACATTTGTCGCGTTGCTGGTCGCGATTCCGATCGGCACCATTAGCGCGCTCTGGCTCAGTGAATACGCGCACCGCCGTCTGCGGGAGATAATCAAACCCGCGATCGAACTCTTGAGCGCCATACCCACGGTCGTGTTCGGGTACTTCGCGTTGCTATTCGTCACACCGTTGCTTCAGCGGGTCATGCCGGATCTTCCAGGCTTCAACATGCTCAGTGCGGGGATAGTCATCGGAATCATGGTGGTTCCGTATGTGACCTCGCTTGGCGAAGAAGCAATGCGGTTTGTTCCCTTGGCCTTGCGCGAAGGCGCTTATGCCCTCGGGGCTACGCGCATTCAGGTTGCGTGGCGAATCGTCTTCCCCGCCGCCTTGTCGGGAATCACTGCGTCCTACATCCTGACCATCTCTCGCGCCCTGGGCGAGACGATGATCGTAGCGGTTGCCGCGGGGATGCAGCCGAGTTTTACCCTGGACCCCACCAAGCCGGCCGCCACCATTACGGCCTACATCGTTCAGGTGAGCTTGGGCGATCTCCCGCATAACAGCATCGGTTACCAGTCAATCTTCGCGGCCGGCCTTACTTTGATGGCGATGACGCTCTCGCTCAACGTGTTGGGGTACATCATCCAGCGCCGCTATCGTGAGGTTTACTAAACGATGAACTGCCCCCCGGGAGCGCGACGTCGGCGATTCAACGACCTGCTGTTTCTGGTCGTCGGCGCGGCCATGGTCGCTCTCTGCCTTGGGACCCTTGTGACACTAATCGGAGACCTGGTGAGAGATGGAATGAGCCGGCTGGACGCCGGTTTCTTGACCTCTTTCCCGTCCCGCCACCCGGACAAGGCCGGCATCAAGTCAGCGGCCGTTGGCACTTGCCTGGTAATGTTGGTCACCGCATTCACGGCGGTTCCTTTGGGTGTCGCCACGGGAGTTTACTTGGAAGAATATGCCCGCAAGAATTGGTTCACGGCCCTGATTGAGATCAACATTGCAAACTTGGCGGGTGTGCCATCGATCATCTGGGGATTGATGTCGCTTGGACTGCTTGTATACCAGCTGGGGCTGGGGCGGAGCATCCTCTGCGCGGGGCTGACGCTTGGACTGCTTGTCTTGCCGATCGTTATCGTCGCGACGCGCGAGTCGATTCGTGCAATCCCGCAGGAAATCCGTGACGCCTCCTATGCTCTTGGCGCTTCCACGTGGCAAACCGTTCGACACCACATATTGCCATACTCGTTGAGCGGAATCTTGACGGGTGCCATCATGGCGATGTCACGTGCGATCGGCGAGACCGCTCCTCTGATCACGATTGGCGCTCTGACCTACATCGCCTTCCTTCCGCCGAGCCCACTGAAGGGTGAGCCGCCATTTGTTTCTTTGAGCTGGCTCAACTCCGAGTTCACCGTGCTTCCGATTCAGATGTTCAACTGGATCTCGCGTCCGGATTCTCGCTTTCACACCAATGCAGCGGCCGCAGGGGTGGTGCTTTTGCTGATTACCCTATTGATGAACGGCCTAGCCATTTGGCTGCGATTTCGAAGTCGCAGATCCATTCGGTGGTGACAAGAACAAGCACTGAAAGGGTCAACGAAAGGCGCTCGTCGATTTCTTCCGGGACAGCTTGCTCGAGTATCCGCGGGTCACCAACGATATTCAATCGGAATCTGCGTAAAGCGCGATCTCCGTCCGTCTCGTCATCTCCTGGGCGACGGTGTAGAAAACGTCCACGGATCGTGTCACCTCGCCGGAACTCGTCAATTGGGCCCGCTCGAGAGCCCGTTCCGCGCTGCTCAGCTTTGCTCGAGCAAGGTCCCTTTCCTGGCTCAGGACCTCCAACTCATCTTCAATTTTCCACTCAACCGTATCGGGGCAATCATTGCCCGGTTCCTCGCATTGCCTGTGGAGTCTGTAGAGATCTTTCCAATACTCTTCGATGTTCTCCAGATCGCCCTGAATTCTTTCCAGCCGCTCAGCATGGAACAGCACATTCGAATCTTGCCTCAAGCAACCCTCGCGCAAGACGTAATACATCACCGGCTCAAGGTCGACTGGTTTGTCAAACGTCTCCAGGCTCACCAGGAAACGATGCCAGTGGTCATACGCCTCATCCCGGCGGTTCGCTTGGAAACTCACAATGGCGGATTCAATTTCGCGGCGTCGATGGTCATCAAAATATTCGATGGAGAAGCCGAAATTCCGCGTGCTTCGGGTAAGCACGGCGCGAAAATCGATCTCGTTGTGGTCGTCAGTCGGCAACGCCCAGTGAATATGCCTGCGAACTTGCTTACGCGGAGCCACCACGCGAGTCCGGCGCACCCCAGGCGTGGGGGGTCCAGGCGGGCGGACCCGGCTTTTTTCGGCTTCCGCCCTCTTTTTTTGAATGATTTCCTTCGAAGACTTCGGATCGCCGGCAAGGGCCTGCGGAACAACAAAACAGCTCAAGGCGAGCGCGATCAACATCGCCCTGACCACAATCACTTGATACGTAATCGTGTTCATGGTCCTCCTCTCATATTGGGCCGCGTTATCTGCCGAACGGCGTACGAACGAAACTTGATCCCCTATTCCGCGCCACTTCGGATGCGCAGAGAACACTATCCTGGTCGGCCGGACGGCCATGTTATCACCTGGTAGACGTTTGGGGAACTGGGGCGCGTTGGTGACCGGGATCGCGGATGCAGCCAGGCCCTTGCGTACCGGGTCCTCATGAAGGTACCGTAGGTCGCCGAGGAGATTCTTGCGGATGGAAGCCGTCCTGTCAGAAAGAATATTCTCCGCGGGCCCGGCTTGTCTGCTCTTGCTGGTTGCCGGCGTGGGTTGCCGCATCGCTTCGCCGCAAAAGGCGCTCTTGCCGACGCAATCCGACCGACTGATCCAGGCCTATCCCGAACTCGCGGGCGGCCGTTTCGCCGTCATCGCTGATTTTGAGCATCCAAACCATCAGGAGCTGTTTCAACTGGCCGCCGCATCCGCGGAGGCTCGCCAGGTCCTCAGCACCGACCAAGGAATCCCAGCTACCGGCCGGACGTGCCTCGCTTTCACCGCAGGGTCGCCCGACGACGCCCTGGTCATCAACAACGAAAGCGCCTCCCATTGGTACCTCAAACGCGACTGGCGGGCGTACGACTTGCTCCTATTGAACATTCACGCCCCGAATCCTCGGCGCCCGGCGGCACGAGAAAACCTGACGCTGGCGCTCACGATCGCCGCCGGCCTCGCCGCGCCATCGTCAGCCGTCCAATCGTTTATTCCCCTCACTCCGGGCTGGAATACGCTCCGCGTGGACCTCGGCGAGGTTGGCGAGCGAATCCCGCTCGACGAGGTTCGCGAGCTTCGTCTGTCCGTCTCCGGCGCCGCCAAGCCGGTTGAACTTTGTCTGGATGATCTCGTGTTGACCGGGTATCGGCGAGACGCATTCGGCGATTCGGCGAATCGTGACGGCGCTCTCTATGTGCAACGCGCCGGCCGAAGATGGAACATCGGCGCCGGCGGGCGCTTCGAGCTGACCTTCGCCAACGGCCAGATCGTGCGTTGGTATAACCTCGCCTCCGATCCCTATCGCCTGCGAAATTTCGTCCACGGAACGGTGCTCGGTCCCAACCTCATGGCGCTCGGACGGACCGACAGCGATCCTGGCGTTCCGGCCGAGGCCGACAGCGACTTCGCCATGCTCGGCAAGGCCGTTGTCGCACAAGACCGGCTTCTCGAGACCAATTCCGTGCGCGTCGTGGTCGCTTGCGAATGGCGATTCATTGACGATCCCGCCGCACCTTCCTCAGACCGCCCGTGGCAACGATGGATCTATACGATCTATCCCACCGGGCAAGTCTACGTGAGCGTCGATCAAGATGCGGGGAGTCGAGCCAGTTCGCTTGCACCGCTTGGTCTTGCAGTTATCGTTGCATCTGACGGCGCCGATCGCCTGGACCTGCAGCAGGCGGCCGACGCGGCAGACGGCGCCGCGCCGCTTCCCTCTTTTGGCACCGTGACGAACGTCCCGTCGGATTTCTCGCTGTTGTACGTTCTAGGCCGCCACAACAATGGCGTTACGCTAACCGAGGCGATGGACGGCCGGCACGGACGACGGTCGATCGTCGCACGCGCGGCCGGAGCCAAAGGTCTGGAATTGCCTGCATCCTGGGTGTGTCAACTGCGCCTCGGCGCTGCTGGCGAACTGGGCGACCAGCCTGAGGTTCTTGCTCGCGCCGCTGCCTACGTCTCGCCGCCCGAGTTGCAATTTGATTTAGGATCGCTGGCTGAAAACACGCGGCTCGGACATGTCGTCAACGGTTTCGACCAGGCGACGGGTTGTTACGCCATTACCGCAGATCGGGGCCGGGTTCGATTCTTCATCGACGGCCGGCAGCAACCCAGCTTTTCGCCGGCCTTTCGTGTCCGCGACGGCGCCGGTCAGCAGGCGTGGGTCTACATCAACCAGGCGCTCTTAACTCAGGTTACGCGCGACTCAACTGGCGATCTTCTGTTCCAACTTCCCGGGGCTATTCGGAACCGAACGCTCGTCGAGGTCCTCTTCCGAAGCGAACCTTGACATCCAGTATACAGCAGTCTATACTGAGAGGTTCCGTTGAAGCTTGATGATTTCAATATTGGACTTTAGTGGACCGCCGCCACCGAGTCCTGGGAAAGTGAAGCAAGGAAGTGGCAAAACGGGTCAAACCGAAAACTGGTTCCAAGCAAACCGCGTCGACAAGTGGCCCACCCCGCAAGCCGTCGCCGTCTGCCTCCAAGGTCAAGAAGCGGGCCGGATCAGCAGATTCTGGCGTAGTCGCGAAGAAGGCCGGTACGGCCAAGACCGAACCATTGAAACCTGTGGCGGGAAAGAAGCGGACCGCTTCCACCGGACCTGCCGTCGGCAAACTGGTCGGGGGGCCGCAGGCTTCAGGTGGAAAGCCCGAGCCTGACCCGGCGGGCAGAACAGCTCCCTCGCCCGAATCTGCGACCGACGCTACCTCTCACGACCCGATCCAGTTCCAGGAGGAGGCGCCCCTGCCCAAAACCCCCTTGACGGCCAAGCAGCTTCGGGAGTTTCAGGAGCTGCTCCTGAACAAACGTGCCGAACTAGTCGGAGATGTCGAACGACTGACCGACGAGGCCCTCAACCGCAAGGCCGATGGCGACAGCGAGGGTTCGTCCATGCCGATCCACATGGCAGATCTCGGCAGCGACAACTGGGAGCAGGAGTTAACCCTTGGACTTATCGCCAATGGTCGCACCACCGTCCGGGAAATCGACGAAGCCCTCGAGCGAATCGCCAACAAGACCTACGGCGTTTGCTTGGCTACCCACCAACCGATCACGCTTGCACGACTTCGGGTACAGCCGTGGGCCAGGTATTGCATCGATTACGCCCGGCTTCGTGACGAGGGACGCGCCCCCTGACCCAGTCGCCAGCCAATGTCGAGTCGCCCGCCGCCAGCTCGATTCCTCGCGGCGTCTCCGCCATGGGGGACGTGGCTTCGCTTCTTCGATTTCTTATTGTATCCGCCGCAGTGCTCTCGCTGGACCTCGCCTCCAAGGCATGGGTGTTTGCAAACCTCGGCGCCGATGAGGAACGGGAGGCCATTCCCCATATCCTCCATTTTCGTCGTTCCCTCAACGATGGTGCCGTCTTCGGATCCTTCACGGGCTACGTCGCCGTTTTCATCATCGCCTCAGTTTTGGCCCTCGGTTTTGTTCTCTATCTGTTTGCGAACATTTCTCGCATGCAGCGCAGTCTGCACATCGGCCTGGCGCTGATTCTCGCCGGGGCGCTGGGCAACCTCTATGATCGTGCGTTCAAAGTCGCTGATATCGTTACGGTGCGCACCGCCCGCGGAGACGGCATGTCCATCATCGGCGTCCTACAACACGCCTCCGCCGCAGATGAAGTCCGGATCGGCGACTGGCCGGAGGGCACCAACGTTCAGACGTTCCAACGCCGTGATGTCCAGATTCGCCGGCAAGGCGTGGTTCGCGACTTTCTGAAGTTTGTTCCCGCGTTCCCTAAGTTTGTCCCACGGCTGGGCGGGAGGGAAATCTGGCCTTGGGTCTTCAATGTGGCCGACGCCTCATTGGTCTGCGGAGTCGGCCTGTTGCTCATCAGCGGCCGCCGCGATCGTACGCGGACTAGAACCGTCGTCGCAAATGCCGACCAGCGTGCCTCCTGAAATCCCTCTCCCCCCGGGATGATAGGGTGAGGGCCTAACCGAGGAGCTTGCGGTCCTTGCCTGCATCTACCCGACCCGTTTCCCCCCATGACGCAGACGATGAGTTCGATGGCCGCATGATGCAGCGGGCCCTTGTTCTGGCGCGCAAGGGACGAGGCCTGGTCGAGCCTAACCCGATGGTCGGATGCGTCATTACCCGTGGTCGCCGTGTGCTGGCAGAAGGGTATCACCGCCGATTCGGCCTGCCCCATGCGGAAATCGAGGCCATCCGCGCCTGCCGCGGCCGCCTTGCCGGCGCAACGGTCTACGTCTCCCTCGAACCGTGCTGCCACCACGGCAAGACTCCTCCGTGCACCGAGGCCCTGATCAAGGCCAGAGTTTCGCGCGTCGTCGCCGCCATAACCGACCCCAGCCCCGCGGTAGACGGCCGCGGGCTGCGCCGCCTGCGCGACGCGGGAATCGATGTAACCCTCGGCCTTCTCGCACCCCAGGCCGCGGAACTTATCGCGCCTTTTGCCACTCGCGCACGGCTCGGCAGACCCTACGTCATCGCCAAGTGGGCCCAAAGTCTGGACGGCAAACTGGTCACGCGCGCCGGCCGATCGAAGTGGATATCCTGCCCGCAGTCCCGGCGCTACGTCCATCGCTTGCGGGCTGGAGTCGATGCCATCTTGGTGGGCGCCGGCACGGTCGCCGCGGATGACCCTCTGCTCACCGCCCGGAACGTGCGGATTCTGCGGCGAGCCCTGCGAGTCGTCCTGGATGGTCGATTGCGTATCGCCGAATCATGCCGCCTGGTGAAGACCGCCGGCGAAACGCCTACGCTTGTTCTGACGTCGCCTCAGCACGCAGCCGGCCGCAAGGCGGAGCGATTGAAGAGCCGAGGCGTCGAAGTCGTAGCATGCCCGCTTCGTCGTGGGCGACTCTCCCTTCTGAGTTGCCTGCACGTCCTGGCGAGCCGAGACGTTACCAATTTACTGGTGGAGGGCGGACCGACGGTTCTCACGTCGTTCTTCGAAGCGGGCCTGGTGGACGAAGCGCTCGTTTTTGTCGCACCGACATTCATCGGCGGGGGCGCGCGGAGCGTCCTAGGCAGGCGCGGGTATACACCGCTGGCAGCCGCTCCATTGCCCCTTAGCGTCCAGATGGTACGGTCGGGCGACGACGCGCTGTTGCGCATGCGGTTCGAACAAAGCGAGCCGCGGGCTGAAGCCAGCTAAAGGCCCGCGGCTTGAGGCCGCAAACAAGCCGTCCGGATCGACGCCCCGTAACGGTCCGGTCACATGAAGAACCGGGCAGCAGCGCGGTGCGTCTAAGTAGTGGATGCCGAGGGCTTCCCATGAACATGTTCACCGCGCGCGTGTTCGCCGTCGTAAGGATGAGAATGGCGCGGAGTAACGAAACTTATGGAGCCGCGAACGATGAACCGCCACCTAGCAAAGAGCCTTGTACTGATCCTCATCGTGGGAATGTCACTGGAGAAAACCCTGGATTGGGCCGCGGGAGCGGACGAAGCGACCTCGAAATCCGTCAAGTGGGCACCGACGGGGGACCCGAAACCTCTCAGCGAGAACGTCAAGAAAGGTCTGGCGTGGCTCGTCCAGACGCAGCACCCTACAGGCGGCTGGGGGCAGGGCGAGGAGTCCGCGAACATGGGCGCTCCTGCCGGAAATATCAAGGATGTTCCCAATGTTGCGGACACGTGTGCCGCAACCCTCGCCTTGGTCCGCGCGGGAAGCACACCGAGCCGGGGCGAACATGCCGAATACATCCGACGGGGCGTGGAGTTCGTGTGCGGACAAATCGAAGAGTCGGATTCGTCTGACCTGTTCATCACCAAGATGCGCGGCACCCGGCTTCAGTCGAAGCTTGGGACCTACATCGACACCTTCCTGGCAACGCTTCTGCTCTCGGAGGTAAAGGACCAGATGCCCACGGCCGCGGGAAACGCTCGGGTGGAGGATGCGCTAATCAAAGTGATGAACAAGATCGAAAAAAATCAGCGACCGGATGGAACGTGGAGCAACGAGGGTTGGGCGCCGGCCTTGCAGCAAGCGATCGCGACCAAGGGCCTGAATCGAGCCGCACAGGCCGGGGCGGACGTTGACGAAGGCGTGCGCGGCAAGGCCGAGGACCGGGCGATGGATCAGTTCGACGAGAAAAAGCGCGATGTCAGCGATGCCGGCTCGGCCGGTGTGAAGTTATACGCCGTGGCCGCGAATCTCGGTGCTATGCAGGACTCCGACAACACGAATAGCGTACTCGAAAAAGAGCTCCGCGAGCGGGCGGACCACGCCGAGGATCCAAAGGAACGAGAGGAAGCGAAAAACCGGCTCGCCGGATTTGAACAGGCAAGGGACGAGTTGAAGGCGGCAAAGTCGTCGACGATCGAGCGTTTGAACGACCAGCGTTTCATCGCGGGATTCGGCTCCAATGGAGGCGAGGAGTTCCTCAGCTATATGAACATCGGTGAAAGTCTGGTCGTCGACGGCGGCGAAGCATGGCGAAAATGGGACGAATCGATGACTGCAAGCCTCAATCGCATCCAAAACCCGGACGGAAGTTGGACCGGTCACCATTGCGTCACCGGCCGATCGTTCTGTACATCAACGGCTCTGCTCGTGCTCACCGTCGACCGAGCGCCGGTACCGCTTGCGGCCAAGATGGGCAGGCGATCTTAGGGCTTCTAGCAAAACAAGCCGCGGACTTTCAGCCCGCGCGGATTTACGGAATAGGGGATTAAGGACGTGCTCCAAGTCGGACATGTATGGGGACTCGGCCATGCCGCTGATGATCCACAGGAACGGAATTCGGTGTAACGCCTTGACGTTCGCGTTGCCGTGGATCTTCGCATTCGCGACGTCCCGGTCCATCGCGTGTCCCGAGATGGATGCGTGCCTTCGCGAGCAGATCGGGACGGCCCTTGCCGACGCTGCCCGTTATTTGATAAACCGACAATCCAGCGACGGTGCCTGGAGGTCTGGTACATACGGTTGTTTGCGCGACGGGCCGTCCCTGACGCC